>Ga0307518_10004457_pt1 | contig 10039 bp, 9 predicted proteins | sample 25_EM_MG_FD_203889 | JGI IMG/M metagenome (GOLD analysis project Ga0307518, IMG submission 203889) | Populus trichocarpa ectomycorrhiza microbial communities from riparian zone in the Pacific Northwest, United States - 25_EM | ecosystem: Host-associated > Plants > Roots > Unclassified | place...
CCGTATCGCCGAACTGGGTGCGGATCTCTTCGTCGAGCAGGCCGAGAGCACTGCTCTCGTGTATGGCTGCCATCGGTCCTCGCGTCTCAAGCCCGGTAACTTCCGGGGCGCTGGCGGGCCCGCAGGTCTGCCTGGGGTTGTCCAGCTCCAGCTCCGTTCCGTAACAAGCCGGAAATTTTAGTACGACGCTAGGCCCCAGGTCTTCCGACGGCCACTCGGGGAAGCCGAACGGGGGCGCTCCGTGAGCATCCGGCAACGCTCTGACCTGGTGATCTTCTGATCCAGGGAGACATCCCCCACATGAGGACCCCACCACCCTCGCACAGATCAAGCGGGGCGTCCGGGGGGCACCGCGTTGTTTTGGGACTCCCGCTCCCAGTCCTCCCGGTTCCTCAGGTAGAGCGGGCGGTCCGCCGTGATCGATTCCGTGGTTGCCATGCCTGGGGCGAGGAGCCAGCGCACCGTTCCGGTGACATGGGTGGCACAGAAATCGATGAAGGACTGGCTCGCCCCGCGGAGGTGGCCGAACCACCGTCCCTCCAGGGCCTCCCGGACCCAGAGCTGCTCCAGATGCATCTTCTCCCGGATGAGTTCGGCGTCGAGTGTGGCCGTTTCCAGATGGCGGTAAGAGCCCAGCAGCAGACTGGCGGCGGGCATCTCACGAACCTCGAGCACCTTCTGACCGCCGGGCAGGTGCTCCAGACCGCTGTAGCGGCCGATGCCATGGGTGCCTGCCTGACGGTTGAGGTTCCCGACGAGGTCGGGCAGGGGCATCCGCGTGCCGTTGAGTGAGACGGGCACACCTTGGGAGAAGCCGATCTCAACGGTCTCGTCAGCGATTCCCGCACTGCGAGTGCTCCAGTGGTAGAGGTGTTCGGGGACGGTGTGCCCCTCTGGGTCGTCGAGTGCGCCGGATTCGAACTCCCGACACCAAAGGTTTGCATCGATGCTGGTCAGCCGCTTGCTCAGGTGAACCAGCCCGATTTCCTCCAGGGCCCTTGATTTGGCCTCCCGGCCCGTCGGATCGTGTTCGTACGGGCTGCCGAAACGCCCCGTGAACCCCAGCAGACTCAGAGCCCCGTTGAGCCTGCGCAACGTGTTCTGGGAGCGGTTGGCCGAGTGCAGGACGCCCCAGGCGTCCAGGTCGGTGGCGACCTCCATGGCCAGCTTCGCGATGAGCGGGCGGCTGAGGGACGAGCTGATCGGATGGGTGCCGAGATACACGGCCTGGGCCGCGACGGCCGGGCGTACGTAGTCGTCGGCGAACTCCCGCCTGCCGTCGATGACGTGCAGCTGCGCGCAGAGGCGGTCGGCGACGACGGCAAGGTCGGTCTCGTCGGTCGCTCCCAGATCGACGTGGACCGCGTGGACGTTCGTGAGTCCGGCCTCCTTGAGCCGGTACAGAAGGAAGCTGCTGTCCAGGCCGCCGCTGAACAGTGTCACCACGGGGCGGTCGCGTTCCGCCGGTCCCGGTGCGATGTCCGCGAAGGAACTGATCAGCTGCTGCCTCATGGGTAAACTCCTTGCGAGCATGGGTAGTTGGGTCTTTTGTTGCCTCGATGGAAGGGAGAACAGAGGCCATGCGGGCTCGACGTCTTGTTGTCCTCGGGGCCACGGCTGGGGTTGCCCGGGCCGCGCATTCCCTCGGATGCCACACAGTCTTCGTCCAGCAGCCAAGATCGCCGGTCGAGGCATTGGTCCACGACGACTCCCACCTCTACTCGGTCGACTACACGGCAGCGACTTTCGCCGAGTTCGTGGACCGTGTCCTGCGTTCACTCGCGCCCGACGCCGTCGTCTCGGTCGCCGCGTCCGGTCTGTTGCCCGCAGCCGTCGCCAATTCCGTCCTAGGGCTTTCCGGGACCGGCATCGAGACGGTTCGCCGACTGCGGGAAGGCCGGGGCGCGGTAAGCGCGGAGGGCCGGGAACTCGATGTGGTGACCTTCGTGACCGGGGGCAGCCATCAGTTGCTCGCCGTTGTCGAGCGGCATCCGGTGACGGCCCGCATGGCACCCGCCGGACTGCCTCCTGCCGTCGCGGCCGACGTGGAGGAGGCCGTGAACGGGCATCTGGACGAGGCTGGACTGCGCGACGGCCCGGCACGCACCACCGTCACGGTGGCCGACGGCGAAGTGCGCGTCCACGGAACCCTGACGCATCTCGGCGACGGCGACCAACCGGAGCTGGTCCGGCGGATCAGCGGCATCGATGTGCAGCGCTGGTCCCTCGGATGGCCTCTCGGAGTGCGGGGGACGGACTGTCTGGAGACCGGCACCGTCTCCGGGACGCCACACGAGGGGATCGCTCGGTGAAGACATCGGCACTGCTGGTCAACCATCACCCGTACGGCCATTTCCGCCGCGCCGGCCGTTCCCTCCTGCCGGTGTCGGAAGTGGACTTCCACCTTGTGACGCGCAATCGGGCCTTCGGCGGGGTCGACGGTCTGGCCGCCGACGCGATCCCGTACGTCACGGTGTGCGCGGCCCGGGACGAGCAGCAGTGGCGCATCGCCTGTGAGTGGTCGCTGGACATGTTCCCCATAACCCGCGTCGTCGCGGTGCACGAGCGGTCCGTGTTGCCGGCGGCCGAGCTGAGGTCCCGGTTCGGGCTCCCCGGCATGGACGTGGAGACCGCGTTGCGGTTCCGCGACAAAGTGGCGATGAAGCAGGCCGTGCACAGCGCCGGGGCAGCGCGGGTTCCGGCCTTCGCCGAGTTGAACAGCGTGGAGGACCTGGCCAAGGTCGACTGGCGCACCGGGCGGAAGGTGATCAAGAGCCGCACTGGCCTCGCTGCTCAGGATGTCCACATGGTCGACACGTACGAGCAGGCGGCGAGGCTGTGCGGCACGTTGGACCTCGGCGGCGCGGGCTACGAGATCGAGGAGTTCGTCGACGGCCGGATTCATCACTGTGACTCCGTCGTCGAGAACGGTGAGATCCGCTTTGCGAGTGTGGGCCGGTACATCGCCGACCCCGCGGGATATTCGCCGGGCGGGGTCTTCGGCACCGTGCTCGTCCTCGAAGGTGAACTCCGTGAACGGATCCTCAGGCTGAACGCCCGTGTACTTGCCGCGCTGGGGCTGACCGAAGGAACCACGCACCTGGAGGTCTTCCACACGGCGCGGGACGAGCTGGTCTTCTGCGAGGTGGCCGGCCGGCCACCGGGCGGCATCATCCCGCCGGTACTCGAGTGGCAGTACGGCTTCAGCATTGTCGAGGCCGCGGTGCGGCTTCAGTGCGGCCTCGACTATTCGTTGGGGAGGGCGGCGGACCCGGCCGACGCCGTGTTCGGGTTCGTCGCGTTCTACCCGGGCGGTGAGGGGACCTGTGGCATTGCCCCGCTCCGCCACGCGTCGCTCGGTATCGTCGAGCACCTGTCCCATCCGACTGCCGGTGACCGGGACGGCGCCGTCCGTCACTCCGTCGACTTCCGTGACTCCTACGTCGTCGGAGCGCCCGACCACGCCACACTTGTGCACCGGATCGACAGGATCCAGGACGAGTACCGTGGCTGAACCGAGCCGGGCGTGCTCCGTCGACGGGATGCCGGCCCGGTCACGCACGGCGGAGCTTCGCCACGTGGCTGTACAGGGCGTCCAAGGATGTCAGCTCCTGGATCAGGACGGGATCGACCGCGAACCCGTAACGCTCGCCCAGGCTCAGCAGTAGGGAGAGATGCTGCAGCGACGTCCACGAGCCGCCGGTGAGACTCGCGTCGTCGCCGATCGTGTCCGGGTCGACTCCGACGACGTCGGCGATCTCGCGGCGAACTTCGTCACGCAGGCCCTGCATCTGTCCTCCTCGTCACCAGCGACTCCTTGTTCTCCGCGTACCACGGGTCGAGTACGCCGAAGAAGTCCCTCAGCGACACCGCGGCGATCCTGCACAGCCCGACCTGCGTGTACCGCATGACTCCGGCCGATCTCAGGACGTCTTCCAGTGGTGCGTACGACACCTCCTGCGTCGGGATCCGGGTGTAGTGCCGGAACTCGCGTTCCGTCGCCACGCCGTCGACGATCAGCGTGCCCCGATGCGTCCGCCATGTCCGATAGGGAGCACCGTGCCGCTCCTCCAGGCAGTGCATGTGCGTGATGCCGTCGTGGAAGTTGCATCCGATGAGCAGGAGTTGTGTGTCGAACTTCGACATGTATTCGTAGACGGAGTCGGGGCCGAACGACGTCGCCGATTGGACAGCACAGAGTTCGTCCGCGAGCGGCCCGCCGGCGCACACCGCGTTGAACGGGGGCGCGAAGCTGCGGAGAGTGCCGGGCAGCAGACGGAAGCACTCGGTGAGGATGCCGAGGGCCGATGGAGTTCTCTCCCGGTCGAAGACCTTGTCCTGGCGGAAGGACCTGCCGCCCGACGGCATGACGAGTGTGCCGCTCGTACCCAGCACCGCCTGCAGCCCTTCGAGCACGATGTCCTGGGGGTGCTCCAGGTACGCCAGGCCGGCCATCGACGAGGCCGCGTAGACGACCTGCCCTGCGGACAGCCCGACCTTGCGCAGAGCCTGTGCGATGTCGTCCGCCGAGACGTCCGGGAACACCGGTGCCGTGGTCACCGGGCGACGATCTTGCGAAGACTGCGGGGCCAATCGTTCACCTCGAATCCGAACTGACTGAAAATCCCGAGGCACCAGCGGTCGATGCCGAATCCCATGCACGCGCTGTGCGCGACCTCGTCGTCGGACATCCCGATGTCCCAGGCACGGGCGAAATGATCGCCGTGGTGGTTCACGGAGGCGGCGGCGACAGGAGGGCTCTGCCCCAGTTCGAGCTGGACTTCGTGTTTGAGCTCGAACGAGAGCTGGAACGCCCGGTATCGGGCGGAGGTGTCGATGAAGAAGGGATCGGAAGCGGTCACCACCTTCCCGCGCAGGCCGAATCTCTCCAGCAGTGACCGGCACACCGTGAGCAACTCAGCCCGGAATCCCGCTGTTTGCTGCTCGGATCCGACGAACACGATCTCGCGTACGCCGAATTCACGGGACCTCTGCAGGCCTTTGGTGGCGCCGCTCTCGTACCGGTAACACCGGGTGTAGCCGGTCAGGCGCACCGGCTCATCGAGTCGACGCCCCGCCAGCGCGGGAAAGACGGGTTGACAGGCCGCCGGTGTCAGAACGGCCTCCGGACGGTCGGCGCTTGTGTCGAGCCGAGCGAAATCGATCTCTCCGCCGTTCGGGCCGGCCACCTTCGCGAACCGGGCTCTGAGATCCCGGTCCTCGTGCAGGTGGAACACGTAGTTGCCCAGATGGGCGTTGTCCGTCAGATACCCGGATCTGACGAGGGTCTCGATGCCCAGCAGCGCGGGCAGGTGGGCATCGCCCGCGCCCAGTTCCCTCGCCGACTCCGCGAACACGCGGTCCAAGCCGTAGTACAGGTCGGCCATGAGGCCGGTGTAGACGAAGCTGCCGGCCATCTGCTCGCCCAGCCAGCCGCGGGCCGTGAGGCCGCGCAGGACCTCGCCCGGTGGGAGTGCCGGCCGGCCATCCGGGGAGGGCGGCCGGTGCTCGTACACCGTCTTGGTGGGAAACGCGGCCAGCTCCCGCGTCATCTTCGCCACGTCGGCCAGCACGTGCGCCGCGACCTGTTCCTCGTCCGCGCTCTCGTCACAGAGGACGGTCACCGAGGGAATCTCCTCCTCGGAGACCTCCACGTGCACGATGGCACGGTCCGTCCAGTACAGGTTCTTGCGAACGGACTCCCTGACGTCCTGCGGAACGGCCGACGCGAGGGTGAACGAGAGGGACTTCACCCGGCATCAGCTCCTCGGGCGGGTACGACCGTGATGGCGGCCGCTTTCATTCCTATCTCGGCCACCTCCAGCTCCGGCGTGGAACGCTCCGTGACGGCCGCGCCGACCGTGACCCACTGCGCGTCCCGAGTGCGGAAGGCAGCTCGAAGCGTCTGGCTCCAAGACAGCTCACCCTGCGGGGTACGGACACCGAACAGCCCGTAGTAAGGGCCTCTCGGACCTGTCTCCGTCCGGGCTACGAGGGCGAGACCCTCGTCCCGCGGGCTGGTTCCGGTGGGCAGAACACCGAGGAGGAACTCGGACTCGGTCACCCCTTCGTGCGGGGTGGTCTCGAAACTCGTCAGGAGGTGGGACATCTCCCCCAGGCGCATCGCGCGTCTGTCCCCCCTGGACGAGACACCGACCGCCTCGAGGGTCTGCGACATGCGCTCGGCCGACCCCTCGTGTTCGAGCACCAGCCGGTCGGTAAGCCGTTCCGTTGCCGTGGACGAGGAAGGGAAGGTGCCCGACAGCTTGTGCGTGGCTATGCCCTTGGCCAGTGAGCCGTCCACCAGGAGTTCCGGACTCGTCCCCGCGAACTCGAGGCCGTCCACCCAGGCGTAGAAGGAGCGGGCGAGGCCGAACTCGTCGTACAGGCCGGCCGCGAACGTCGCGGGCAGGTCGACCGGAAAACCGATACCCGACCGGACGCAGACGGTGGCCCGGCGGCCGGGATCACCATCGATCCAGCGCAGCACGCGCCGGCACAGCAGGGCGAAGTCGTCGCGTGCCGTGTCTGACAGGGTGACCCGCGTCGCGGTGGAACCATCGGCAGGCGCCGGACCGGTGAAGGACAACTCGGGATCGCTGCTGCGAACCTGCCCTTCGGCGTCTATTTCGACGACCACCTCAGGCACGACGACGTGCGACGACGGGTACGGCCCGGTCGCTACGACATCGCCCACATGGCGTTGGTTCAGGTCGAAGCCCAGGTAGCCGATGACCAGGTCTTCCGTGTGTCTCGTCAGGAGAGCGTCGAGTTGCTCGTCGAAGCCGGCGTCGAGACCGCCCCGGGATGTCGGGCGCCCGGGCAGCGAGCACTCCCATTCCCCGTGACGTACGGTCAGGTACGAGCGCGCACCGATGCCGACGGTCACACCGAGGGGAGAGCCGAAGGCGAGGACTTCGCTCCCCGGCCGACGCGCCCGGCACTCCTTGATGATCGCGTGGGCGATGTACCGAGGGTCAGTCGACATGCGCCGTGAGGCCCAGCTCGTCCAGCAGGAAACCGAGGTGTGTCGTGAGGAATGTCTGCGCCAATTCGAGGTCCGGGCTGTCCAGCACCTTGGCGATCTCGTCGTCGGACAGAACGAAATTGAACTGCTCGTTGCGTTCGATCAGTTTCTGGTGGGATATCTCGCGGAGCAGAGCGGAGATCCGGGTCCAGTCGGGCTCCGTCAGCTCATGCTTTTGCGCGGACCGGAAGCGGCCCAGCAGGTGGCGCGTCTCGTCCTCGATGGTCCGTTCCGCGACCTCCAGGATCTCCCGGTCGACCTCTGCCGAACTGTCCAGGTGCGCGGCTGACGAGCGGATTCCGAAGTAGAGCCCAAGGCCACCTCCCTCGGAGAGATCGACAGCGATCTCGCCGAGGCGGTCCTCACGCCACTTCAACCGGAGTTCGGTCAGCTCCCTGCCACCGTCCAGATAACCCAGATCTGCGATGCTGGGCGGCGGACTTGACTTCTCCGCGAGCAGATAGAGGTCGTGCAGTTGGGCGTAGTGCCGCAGCTCATCGGACGCGAAAGATAATTTGACGTAGGTGCTCCGCAGCGGGTTGGGGGCGACCGAACCCGAATCGAGTCCGACAATCTCCTCGGCCACTTCTCGGATCATTGTCGCCACCGTGGTGGACCGGGGGCCGTAGACCCCGCTTCCGGTCCATTCCTTGAACATCTGGTGGCCGATCCAGCGCTTGTCGGTTTCCTCGGTCCGGAGTTCCGTCGCGAAATAGCGGACGGCCAGTTCGTGTTCGAGCGCCCAGAAGGGGGCACTGGTCAGCAGGGTCTTCTGGATTCCAGGGCTGAACTGCGCGGGATCAAGCATAGTAGGCGCCTCCATTGACGTGAATGCACTGACCTGTGATGAATCCGGCCTGAACGCTGCTGAGAAATACCGCCGAAGCTGCGACCTCGTCGGTCCTGCCGCGGCGCGGTATAGCTCTGCGTTGCTCGTCCCTCAGACACGCCTCGCTCAGTGGCCGGCTGCGGCGGGTGTCCATGACACCGGGGGCGATGCAGTTGACGGTGATGCCGTACGGGCCGAGTTCGTCGGCCAGGGAGCGGGTCAGCCCCACCGTCGCCATCTTGGTCGCGGCCCGTGCCGCCCCGTGTCCCAGGAAGGCGCCGATGCCGGAGAACATGAGAATCCGGCCCCACCGCCGATCCTGCATTCCGGGAACGACTGCCGCGCATAGATTGAGCGGACCTGTCACGGCCGTCTCGTACGCTTTGCGATGTTCGTCGTGCGCGGTCAGCGAGTCGGATTCGGCTCGCCTGACGGCATTGTTGACGATGATGTCCACCGGGCCGAGTGCCGACTCGGCATGGTCGACGAATGCGCCCGCCTGGTGGGGATCACCGATGTCGACGAGTTCACTGACGACCTTTGCGCCCTTGCTTTCGGCGAGCCGTTGTGTCTCCCGCAGTCCGGTTTGGTCCTGCTGTGTACACAGTGCCAGGCGAGTGCCCTCCGCGCTGAACGCAAGTGCCAGCGCTCTGCCTAAATTGGCATTGGCTCCGGAGATGAGTACGACTTTTTCCTGAATGTTGAGATCCACCGGAATTCCTTTACCCGGGTCCCATATGTGAGTCGTGCATCTGGTTCAACACCTTAGTGTCGGTTGTCGAAGTCTGTCCAGCCTCATTTCTTGAATTCCTGTTACATCGATGTGACGTGAGCGGGATCTCGGCAGCGTTCTGTTACGATGCGGAAGCTCGCAGAGAGGCTCTTGAGGGGGTTATGTATATGGCGCGTGAGAATAATGTGGAAACGGCTGGAGGGGATAGTCGATTAACGCCCTCACCGGGCAATTCAACGCTGCGAACGCTTCTCGGGTCGACCATCGTCTGCAAAGTCGCGGACTGGCAACTGAACATTGTCGTGCCCTTGGCGATCCTCCGGCAGACGGGTTCCGTGGCACTGTCTCTCGCCACGTTCGCCCTGCGTGGTGTCGCCTATGTGGCCTCCCCTTTGCTGGGCCTGCTGATCGACCGATTCGACAGGCGGACCGTGTTCGTGGCGGCGCAGGCGGAACAGGCCGTGTGCCTGGGGCTGTTGGCCTGGTTCCCGTCGAGGCCGCTGGTCGTGTCGGTCCTGTTGTTGCTGTCAGGCATCGGGGGCGTCGCGACATCGATCACGGGCCAGTTCGTGCTGATCCCCGAACTCATCACCGCCGAGCACCGGGCCCTGGCCGTCGCCAAGATGACGTCGGCCATCGAGTTCGCCAAGGTGATGGGCCTTCTCCTCGGGGGTGTCACCTTCTCCTCGCAAGGGCCGGTCTTCTCCTCCGTGGTCATCGCCTGCTTGTATCTGGTCGCGGGTGCGATCGCTCTGTTGCTGCCGCGTGTGCCGCCCCGGCACACGATGACCTCGGTGCGCCACGACCTCGGCCTGGGGTTCCGCTGGTTGCGTCGGCCGGAGATCCTCTGGCTGGTGGCGGTCATGTCGATCGTGAACCTCGCCGTGGGCCAGATCGAGCCGGCCCTGACGACGCAGTTCGCTCATGGAGGCATCGATCCAACCTCCATTTCCGTGGTCATGGCCGCAGGTCTCGTCGTGGGCGCGGTGGCAAGTCGTTTCGCCCCCGCGTTGCTGCCCTCGTGCGGCTTGGAACAGCGCATTCTTGCCTTTCAGGTCGTGGCCCTGGGTGGTCTGGCGCTGGTGGCGGTATCGGTCCTGGGGGTGAAGATCGTCGGCTACATGCTGGTCTCGCTCGCCGTGGGCGCCAGCAATGTCGCCTCGATCACCTACCGGCAGGAGACGATCCCGGTCGAGTTCGCCGGCCGGGTGAACTCCGTGATCCGGATGTTCGTCACCGGAGCCATCCCGCTGTCCGGGTTCATCTACGCCTGGTCGAGCCGCTTCCACGGCTATCTGTTCTGGGTTCCTGAACTGGCCGTCTGGGCCCTGGCCGTAGCCCTGTGGGCCTGGCACAGCGTGCGCACCGAGCGTGCCGCACGGCGATCGGCCCTTTGTCGGACGGATTTCGGTGGTGTCGTGACGGACCGTCCGGCACCGGGGGGAGGAGT
>Ga0307518_10004458_pt1 | contig 10038 bp, 15 predicted proteins | sample 25_EM_MG_FD_203889 | JGI IMG/M metagenome (GOLD analysis project Ga0307518, IMG submission 203889) | Populus trichocarpa ectomycorrhiza microbial communities from riparian zone in the Pacific Northwest, United States - 25_EM | ecosystem: Host-associated > Plants > Roots > Unclassified | place...
CGGTAATGAGGCAGCATTCACTAGAGTATACAATGTCAAGAAAGGCATCAAGGCCCTACTTGAGGCCATCAAGACTGCTCGCCAAGAACGAGGGGACATGGAGATTCGACGCCGTCGCTCGGAATGACGGCTTGTTTTGTTTTCATTTCGATTCCACATCACTACTACCTAGACTATAGATTTTTTTTACACTATAGATTTTTTTTGTGTCCTATCTAGCTATGCAAGAATGAAAATAGGCCGCACCTTGTGATCGTGTCCGATCGTGTCGTCGCGCACGGGAGATTCCTGGTCATGTCACACACCTTGGGGAACCGGTGCCGTGATGCCATGGGGCCCAAGGCACCCGATGCCGACAGAGGAGGCCCGACGCACGGGGTCCCGCCCCCTCTTTCCTGGAAAGGCGAAGCACGTGCCCCCGCTCCCGATCTGGCCTGCAGCCACTGTAAATTTCTCGAGATAAGTATGGTTATATACTTATATGTCAACTCAATCGAAACCATGTATCCTACGATGATTCCAAAGTGCAGCATTGGCCACGACAAATGATTCCAGGGCTTCTTGAAGGAGTGGAGCACCCCACCTTTCTTGGACCTATGAAATGGGTAAGCTGGGGAGAGGACAGTGCACTGGTAGATAATATCCCAGTTCTGGCGAGAGCATAATAAATCTAGATAGTTGCCGTTGTTGGGCTGTTCCTCCATTAGCAGAGACAAGTCTATTTTGGCAAGTTTGTGTCGCCACTGTGATGGAGATGTCAATATGAATCAGAGCTGTTGATTACTGGCGTCTTACCATCCGAGTTGTCAGAGTCATTAGACAACCCATCTGAGCTGCAACAGTCGAAGTTGTGAGGGACAATATTGTCAGGATGGCAATTTTGATTGCGATGCCAAGCGAGAAAGGATTCTTTCAGGTGGATTGTGTCTTGTCGATGGAGCCAAGTGGTCATCTGGGAGGTATAATCCCGTTTGTTGCTAGATCAGTAAGCTTTTTTAGCGAAATCGATATGGAGTTGCTCCAGAAGCTCGGTGTTGAAGCCATCTGTGCTGCCAAACAGACAAATGGATGTTGTGTAGTGTAACATCAAATGGATCTTGGGAATGATGTTGAAATTGTTATGAACACTGAGGTTCACAAAGATACTCTTGTGTTGATGAAATGATCGCAGGGCTGTGTCCATCTTCTTCAGGGTTGTCACAGTGTGGGATTGATACTGGGTGTAGTATGTGAAGTCTAAAATCCCATGCACTGCTATCAATGCATGCTCATCCAGCAACCCAGCCACTACACCAAGAAAAACTCGCTGCAACTCCTTATGATCAGATCCAGTCAATTGCTTGTGACTAGATATTCCCTTCTTGAAGTGACAAAGACCCGAGTATGATGCCATCAGCTGAAATCGCACATCTAGTGTGGCCTCCCCAATTATTTGCAAACACCAACTCACCAAATGATCCTTGAAGACACCTTTGTGGAGCTGGTGCAGGATATCTGGTGTGATGCACATAAAGATGTCGCAATGAGGGAGATTGGCCCAGAACAGTTCATACACAGCCCACAGACCAAGGTGGGCTTCAAATTATTCTTTCGACATCTTGCCATCTTCAAACTTCTTTAAGGACTTCAACATTTGGTGTTGAACATGGGCAGAAGACCGAGCCAGCTCTCCATGTTTGTCTTGAGCCACCATACACTTTGGGCATCTACCTTCCTTGCAGCAAGCCACCAAGCACTGTTCGGGGAAATCTGTGACATATGCTGCCAAGATCAGGAAGACACACCGCATGAGCCCATCGGGACATGTCATCAGCACCCCGTCTTTTCCACAAACTACTAATGGTTTCAGAATCTCCATCATACAGTGGTGGAAGAGCCTGTAATGTTCGACCAAGTGCCGACCACTGGAAAAGCATTCGAGCTTGGCAGTTGGTAGGTATCCCAGCAGAATACAGGCATGCTGTGATGGCTGATGCCATATGTCTTTAGAGATGTTCCCGATGGTTAAGTAAACAGGCCAGGCCTCTTGGTCGCCACGAAACTGGGACAGTGAGGTCTTATCAGATGCCAATATGACTGGTGCAACTACAGCACCAGGGGGCAAGCGATCCTATCAAGTGATGTCTGTAAGCTGCACCTCCCAAAAATTTCATTTAAGCTGACTGACTTGTACTTCCCACCACCAGTCTCCCATCCACATTTTGTCAAACCATCTCTCCCATCCTGCTTCATCATCAAATACCTTTTGGGGCTCAAATGCAATGGCATCTGCAAAACTCAGATTTGCCATCAGCTTGCATATGCAATCAAGTGGGTTGTGCATCCATAGCTCAACCTCCTCAGTGAGTGGCTTCCTGTCTGCACCAAGTATATCACCCTCCACTTTGATGATTTTTAGCGACCACTCAGTGCTCCGTGGCAAATCATCAATTGCTTTCATGAAGGTATGTTTGCTTTGGAATGATAAGTTGAGCTTATGCATCTGTCATACTAGGTTATAAGATCAAATCACCAGCAGTATTGAGTGATCACTTACAATAGCTAATTTAGTAAACTCCTTGATTCCGGTCTGCGAGACATTCTTAACTAACCATTTTGCTAGGTCCCATTCCTCCTCATCGTCAAAAGGTGCAGCAGGGTTGTTTCCCTGTATGTCCTGTTCCTTGTGAACTGCATCAAACAGAACATTGGCCTCTCTGACCACAGTAGCGACTTGTCCCAGGTAGGGCTGGATCAACCATGGCCACTGTGGCCTGCTCTGACTGTTTGTAGGTGGTTCAGAAGGCCTATTTAGAAGTGTAGGGAGCGGATCAACATTGGATGGTATGCTGTCCATCAGATTTCCTTCATCGGGGTTACCAAGGTCATCATCTGTGTTGTAGATCATTTCTATGTCCCATTGGGCATTGTGCTCCAATGATGCCTGCCTGGATTCAGTGCCCATATGAGGATTGAAATCAGCCCGCACTGCACGAAGCTTATCTGCACAGGAAGGACTATTGGAGAGGTGTAGACTGAGTCCTTTACTAGTGGGAAACAGGAGGTGACAAAAGGTGCAGAGGTGCCCTGGCATGATTCACAGATGTAGGTCTTTCTTTGAGATGAGGTGTGCGCACTGGAGATAAACTTGATGTCTTATGTTTTTCTCAGATGCAGGCACCCCAAATTGATATCAAGTCATGCGGATGCATGTCAAGTTATTTGTTTATGGTCTGTGCACCAGAAGAGTTCAAGTGTGCTCAGTTTGTCACCTTTTTTTTCATGGCTGACGTTCTTTTAGCCCTCTCAGCCTCTGTTGAGTGTTAGGTCCATGCACAGTTGCTGGGGATCCCCCCATTCATGGCCAGCCAGCATGAGTATCTCGCCCTACCGAACAAGTGCAGTATGTAGGTATGAAACGAAGCCTCTCTCATGTGGGCACAGGTTCATTCCTTGCAGAGGATGAATGTCAGGATCGCAAGAACAATTGGGCCCGTCTGAAAGAGAAGTTGACTCAATGCAAAAACATTCCTGAAAACAGAGGCTAGTTATACTTTCGATTTTATGGGTGATCATTAAGATGACCTCATTGTACAGCTCCACAAGCGGGCCAAGCCACCCAGGCACGTGCAACAGTGAGCTGACTTGTTTCATTTTATTTCATAAATAGCCATATTATGGACCCTCACTGGCCACTGATGATCCCCTTACCCAGGTGATGTTTTTTACTTGTTATGTTGTGGACACCATTGACTGTCCTGTGTAGCCTTCTGGGTTAATTGACTCATCTGCCCAACATCGCTACCACCTGGATGGTGGCACTCAAGTGGCCAATGGGGCTGCCATGGGACAGCACTACTCATCAGCAGTAAGTGTTTTCCTCGCATCTTGCGTGAAGCTTACTATCTAGCTTTAATACAGAGCACTGCCAGACCACCGGCTGCATGTTTGGACAAATCAAGTCGACCCACCCCCAGTCAATCCTCTCAGGAGGTGATGTGGAGTAGGCCAGATGTTGCACGCGACCTTTTTCCTTCTGACAAAGATGATATGGATCACGAACTACAGTAAGCATAAGTGTAATATCATCAATGACTTGATGCTAAGAGAAAGCAGACCCCACTACAGTGATATGGATGACTATGGGTTAATGGATGACCACCAGCAGGATCAAGAAGAGGAAGATGGCAGCAATGAGGATGACCCATACACTTCTGGTAATGAGTAAAAGATACAATAAACCTGTTCTGACAGACTAATGGTGTGGCAGATACCACGAAATGTTTCCGAGAAGATACAGACGACTGTTTCCTGCCAAGTGGAAGGCAGTCATGGGTTTCATTGGAGCCAACTACTGAAGATGATGGCAAAGATTGGCGTCAACCACACAAGATTCAAGAAACCAAGGGGCGCATTGCAGCACGTGATTACGAAGTGGTGCTACACCAAATCCTTAAACATGCTACAGGTTTATTTTGTGCTTGTCTTGTTGCAAAGAACATATATCCTGACCACATGATGGCAATATCCTGGGCGCAAGAAGTGTGGACAGAGGGTTGCATCCACATTGAAGCAAAGGTCAGGTACAACAATGAAATTGTCCAGCTAGTAAGTCCTAAACCCTACTACCATTGATGCCTGCATCTGATACTGTAATAGATTACCATGTGAACATGGCAGTTAACAGGTGAACTCAAAGTGAAGATCTGTCCCCTGGTCAAACCAATGTATGGCTTTGAGGGGACCTTCAACCAAACTTCTGCCACCAAAAACTGGGAGCTGGTGGCCCAACTCAAGACGAGTTTGGGATTCTGTTACAAGGTATGACATTGTCACTTCGTTCATGCAGACAATGGATTGTTTTCAGAGTCTTGGAGACCCGGCAAGGGATCAACCTAGGAAAGGCCTATACCAACACCCCATCATCCAAAAGGTGGTAAATATTGCATTCTATGCCAACAAACAGGATGAAGGGGTCTGATACCCTCAATATTTCTGTCCATTTCTGCTCACTGGTGTGGCTCTCATGCTCACTGTAGTAAGTATGTCATCTGTTTGTTAATTTCATTGACTAATCACACCACACTAGATCGAATGCTGCATTGATGAATGGGCAGATGGGAACAAGATGGACATTGCATTCACAGAACAGGCATATAAGGAAGTCTATGCCAAGCATGTTGGGAACCTTAAGCAGTTCCATGTGCGATCCAAAGACCATGGGATCCTACCTGCAATCCTCAAAAAACTAGATGAAAATGGATGGTACGTGGCACGTAATTGGCTGGCTACTTTATTGACTGTGGCTTGCAGACTACATGCAAAGGTAGCTCTGGATGTCAAGGATCATCAGACAGAGAACTTATGTAATGATGCTATTGATGCAGCAATCCAAGAGTTCAAGGAGTGTAATGGTGATCAAGGCAAAAAGGATATGTAAGGTGTACCCAATGTTGAGCCCAATATGTTTAGAGAATAGAATATATTCTGGAATTGACCAGTGGGTGTTACTATTCAACTGCATTGAGTGGTGTGAGGTGAGCAAAGAGGCAATGTTGTGCTACATGCAACTATTGAAGACATCATGCAATACAAGACTCTGCTACCAGGACTTTACCAGCTCTACATTGGACTTCAATAGCATTCTGTAGTACTTAATAGTGTCTGTATGTTATCCAAAGGGTGCTCTATGGTGGCTGGCATGTTTATATTGTGATACATAGACATACATAGCTCCTGATAGCACCACATAGATACAAGTGATGCAATAAAGAAGGGGGTCTGCATTGGAGCTAATATTACTATAGAGGCTATATAACCCTATGTTGCATCCCCATTTTTTGCTGATGACTTCAGTTATGGGGTGGGACTGGGGGACTTGCTGTGATTTAGTCATCAGTAACCAGGATGTATAGTAACCAAGTCCCGTATCGATAAAGGTACAAGGAGAAGGGCTTTCATTGCTAGCCTTTGAAATCTAGACAACTCCATAGAGAAGTCTGTGCACTGCATCAGAACAATATTCATTGTGTTTATTTCATCAAGCCCATTAACAAGAGGTCCTTCATTCACTCCCTACATATTTTCTCTTGTCAATTGAGCAGATGTGAGGTCATTCTACACCAATCAGGCATGACCGATTTGAGGACTTGGTACTAAAACATGTGCTGTCAGTGTTATATCCACGACAATATCATCCTGGGAGTCCATACAGCCACCGATGGTCAGTTAGAGAAAGAGCACATTACCTCCCTCAGTTCCCTGAAATAAAGCGAGCAACTTGTCAGTAACAAGAGTCGTAGGGCAATCAGCCGCACAGTGTGATGCTGTTGTGATGGAGTTCACGACATAGTACCGAGCTGAGCCGTCACACACATTCTTCATAAGAGATAACAGGTCTTCTGCTCCCCGCAGCCTGAGCAACTTGAGGTTCGCTGTGCGAACTGTCAGACGGGGTGCAGAGGATGTGATACATTCCTGTGTTCCTCTTGACCAGGTCAGTTGATGTGCCATATATGAGTAAGAGAGGGAAAAGGTCGACGAAGGCAGAGAGCTGGTTACCATTGAGAGTACAGATTGTGCCTAGAGAAGACATGCACAACAAGGGGCACATTCAGGGTCTAAACAGCCAGCTATGTGTAGGTTTCGGGTCCCACCTTTAGCAAGGCTGATAGCAATGAATGGCAGAAAAAGTGGGGTCACATAGACAAATAAGTCTTTGACACCAGCGAGAGGAGGAGTTGGGATGGGTCTGATCCTCATGGATACCGTTAGAACACATTTTGGTGGTCTTTGCTGAAATATCTCATCACGGGGTTAGTCTCAGACTCTGGGTTAGTTCGGATGGAAAAAAGGAATGCGGGTTGGATAATTGCTGAGTTTCTTGGCATACCTGGAGGTTTTCCACAGATTGTAGTGCAACATCTGATATGATGCATGATGCCCATTGTCAAAACATCATTGATGAAAAAGAGTACATATGCACGACAGACGTACGTAAGTAGGTTGACAGCCTTGACCATTTCTTGTTACACTCGGTTACCATCAAGTACTTTGGATGGCCCACCAAGTCAGACACATCCTTGAAACATTCAACTTAAATTTACATCACAATGATGTATACAGGTAAAATAAAGCTCTCTGACGTTCAACTGTTGAAATTGGTGCAGAAATAGTCAAGATACAGATTTGAGTGTGACAGACTGAACTTATCACACAGATGCTGTGTGTGCTGCAGCAGAGATTGAATATTGAAACTTGTGGCAATGGCAGTGAACTGCAGTAAACACACCACACTGTTGGATCACATCAATGGCATACAGATCCACAACCCCCTAAGCTTATGAGGAATCATGCAGAGAAGGAGCAGAGGATTCAGGATGCCCTGGCTGGCATCAAGGATGGGAAATACACTAGTTTCCAAGCAGCTGCAAGGGATCTCCAGGTAAAAAAGCCAACCACTGATTTGTCTACTGAGGAGTGTAATGCAAGACAAGTATTAACTTCCTTAGTACATCTTACAGCCATTTGGATTAGTAATGGCACTTGCGACTTCGCCAAACAAATACAATGAGTTGTGGGGAATTTTGGAAATACCAAAGAGTCGCATTGTACTAGTGTATCTTATCTCATCTTCACCAACCTCTATTACTATCATAAGCTATGCCACCTCGTCAGAAGAAACACAAGAGCATGGAGTCCATGGAGTCCTCTGATCATGAAGATGCTTCCTTGGGCACTCAAATGCCCAATCAACCTGATAGAATCAGCTCACCGACCTTGACAGGTGGTGACTTGTTCCTCCATGACAGCATCGATCACAAACTTGATGAAGAGATGTCAGAGCCACTCCCAGAAAATGCTCAAACACAACCAGTGGAGACTTCAACTGCTTCCAAGGCAAAAAAGGTGCATATATGAACTAATCCTACTTGTACAGTCATATCAATGACTGATACTAACTTTTCAAATTGCAGCCAAGAGTTCTCGGCCTTGTGAAACTACACCACCACCCCCTGCCAAGCTTATGTTCAACCTCTCAATCTTCCCAGCATCCGAGAGCAAAAAGGATCTGAAAAAGCGGAAGGCTCACAACTTGTACCTAAAGCTTAGCAGCAACATTCCATTCAATACATGGAAGGCTCAGCTTATGGTCAAGATTGACAAGAAAATGAAACCTGATTGGATTGCCTATGAAGACTACAAAGTATCCTTCATGATTCCCCACATCTCACCTCAGCCGTTGAATATTGTGACCAAGGACAACTATAATTTACTATGTGAGCACACTCAAAAGGCCAAGGACCAGCAGGCCACAGTGTTTGTACAAGAGAAGATCCGGCCTCCAGTGAAGGTATTAGATATTTTTTTGCATATAGTGTGTAAATATTGCATTGAACACTTGCCAGTGCAAATCTCATGATCTGAAAGAGACATTGGAGAATATTGGTGCTGGGAATGTTGACTCAGGCTTGGAAAGTGATGACACCAGGCTTGATGCATGGCAAAAGGCCAAAAAAATGAAAACACAGGTATTTTGCTAGCGTGTCTGGATCTGTAGCCCATTGCTTGATTGACTGATTCAAATGACATGATACCAGCCTCCCAGAGCCTCTGACATCGATCCTGAGAAGCATCCAGTCAATGACAACATCAAACAACTCCATAACCAATGGGCATGCCACAAAAAGCCTGGATGTGATAGTGACTATTGTTTTATCAATCCAGTCAATGGTGGAGCCCATGTCCCCCTCAGTTTTGCTCGTTTGGACTCCTGGGCATCAGCCATGGTAGTCATTCACTGCATTGAAATGTTTATTTAGTTTTCTAATGACAAAGATACAGCTAAAAGGATCAGAATTTGCCATGCTCAAGATGCCCCCAAACCACCATTTTTTTGATACAGTTATGACAGATCTTTTGGGAAGGAAATCACTCCTTGGAGAAAGATGAGATCAGTTGGAGCAGACCAAGGCAAAGGCAGGTGATGCATCTGGCACCAATGCACCTGTGTCAGTCCACCTCAATTTTGGCAAGATTCTTCATGCTCTCCAAGGTCGCCCATGTGAACTACCAGGGCCAGTACAGCCTGCTGCCATTGGGATGGCAGCTAATACCTCTCCAACTGAGCCAATGTTGCTGTCTGCTGCACAACAGGCTAACCCTGGCCCTGGCCTATCACTTTCTCACTTCTTGTAACGATCTGACTTTTTATCTTATCTAGTCTGTGACTAGATAACGTCTTATCTTATCGTAGTGTAGTATCTTATCTAGTGCATCTTATCTGTAGACTTGTCTGGATCACAGCCTCGTGCTGTGCATGCTGTATCCCTTGATGTCATTAGCATAGCCTTACCACAGGATGGCAGCTGTGTTCACTGCCTCGTACAGCATACAGCCTCGCGGATAGCCTCGCACAGGACACGTGTAGTGTAGTATATATACTGCTGCAATCTAGCACCCAGAGGCTCTCCATTCGAGCTCTCTTTGGGTTTTTGCTCTAAGACACTTGTGATCCTATTCCTCCTCAGAGTCCTCTGTGTGGTAGTTCTTTGGGTGTTTGCCCTTAGGGTTGTCTCACTTCTGTAACACATACAAGCTGTCTGATGAATTACAGACCAAACTTCAAGCAAATGGGTTCACTACAAGCCACGCACTTCGCTTTGTATCACTCTATGACATCAAGGTGATCAGACTACTTTGTGGGGAACTTGCTCAGTTACAAGATGCTGTGTCTCAATGGTGTGGGGTGTAATAAGTTGGACAAGACAGAAGTTGTGTAATTGATACCAAAGGTGTGCACAGTACATGTACAGTAAAGGTGGAATGCAATATTTTGTGCTAATGGTAGCCTGAATGGTGGATGTAGCTACAGCGTCATCAGCTGTAATAATGTCAAGAGTGCTAGCAATAAGTCATAAAAAATTCCATCGTCATGAGAAAGCTCATCAGCATGACGATGAATCCATGCCTTGATCTTCAAAAATGCCTCTTCAATTGGATTCAGGTCAGGTGAGTATGGCAGAAGAAACTCCAGTCTAACCTGAGACAGTGATGTCA
>Ga0307518_10004459_pt1 | contig 10033 bp, 6 predicted proteins | sample 25_EM_MG_FD_203889 | JGI IMG/M metagenome (GOLD analysis project Ga0307518, IMG submission 203889) | Populus trichocarpa ectomycorrhiza microbial communities from riparian zone in the Pacific Northwest, United States - 25_EM | ecosystem: Host-associated > Plants > Roots > Unclassified | place...
CACTTGCCACTACGAAGGTCAACTTTCATCGAACCCTAGCTTGATGGGTCCTTTCTTTTCTCGCAACAGGACTCCTTGGTGGATTCCTATTAGTTCATAGTACCCCCACTTTATTAAACTAACGATAAATCTTGACACCTCGCCTGTAGTGATGCGTTTTTCGACCCTTTGCTGTATTGGTGGCTTATTTTTTTTGATAATTTGAGATTGATTCTTCACTTTGAACTAATTCCTCACTTTTGAGGACTCAAATTCCTCTTGTTTCGCTTGGTTAAGGCCAGATTTGGCACTTCGTTTTCTTTTTCAAGACCTATCTTGGCCACAAACCTCCTGTAATGGTGTTGATGCGTTCACCTTGGAGATGGGAGTTTATTGATAGTGGTTATCAACGCTAAAATAACATGTGAGAGATCGGGGATCAAAATCCAAGATATAAAAAGGTCTTGGGAGTTGTTTTGGTTCATCAAAACGAGTCTTAAGGTTGAAAATAAGTGTTTTAAAGATAGTTTATGTGAAAAAAAATTGGATCTTGAGGGTCAAATCTAGTGACCACAACCAAAAAGTCACCAAAAGTAGTAGGGGCAACTCGTTCACCCCCCTAAAAAGTACTAAATTTTAATTTCTTTTCATCAAAATTATTTATTCTATAATTTTTTATTTTAAAAAGTATAATTTTAGGTGTTGAGAATCTCACATTCAGTGCATCAATCAAACTATTTTTTAATTTGGTTTGTTTTGATTTAGTGCATGAATCAAACTGATTTTCTTTTTTTAATTAGATATGTTTGAGATTTCATAGAATTAATACCGTCCAAAAATGTGTGAATATATCAATTCTAGGTTGAATCTAATTCCTAATAATATAAATTTTTGTTATTACTGTTTTTTAAAATATAATATGAATGACTCAGAAAATTGTTATATTCATCATTTATTATATATATTAGGTTATTTTCATTATCTATTTTTCTTTCTTGATTTATTTAGTATCAAACATAAAATATGCACGTATGATATTAAATGGTACAAAATACATATTGAAATAGAAAACTTATGTAATTAATAATGGTTGATTTTAAATTTATATGCGTAAATCCTCATCCCTAATTAAGATTGTATTTGAAAACGCGGTTGTACCGGCGTTTTTTAAAAAAAAATTTACTAAAAATTAATTTTTTATATGTTTTGGATAGTTTTAATGCGCTGATCTCAAAAATAATTTTTAAAAAATAAAAAAATATTATTTTAATGTATTTTGGTATGAAAAACACTTTAAAAAACAATCATAATCATCCTCTTAAATATCCCTTAAAATATTAAAAATATTTTTCGCGTTTCAAACACATTTTAGAAAAAAAATCACTTAAAAAAAAAACTGTTAACCCATTAAAAAAAAAACTATTCATGACAGTGTGCGGGGACAAAAAAAAAAAAAAAAGTACATTATCAAAAGAAAACCCACACAAAACCACATAAAAAAGAGCGATCGTCATTTCTTTTTCTCCCAAACAAAAGTACACACTACTCAGCTTTCAAAAAAGAAGTTCTTAGCAACCCATCTGTATAGTTTCTTGTTAAAAGAGAAGTGATGAAAATACTCATCAACTTTCGTTTTTTCCATAGAAAAGTGACAGTGACAGTGACAGTTACGATGACAGGCAAATGCATGTGCAGATGTCGATTTATTTCTCACCAAATCAATGGAAACTGCATCCACTGAGTTGAATCCTTGAGATATAGCCAGAGAGATGTATACTTGAACAGGAAGATGATTAATTTAAAGCATGTCGATTGTACCTTTCTTTTCCTCTTAAAATATTGGTTAGGCATGGGGAGAAACGAAGTGGAAACCCACTTGAAAAGATTCAGGGGAATAGTACACCGATTTCTTTTTCTTAACTAATTAGAGAACTAGCTGCACATTTTTGTTTTGGTGTTTGCTGCCGTCAAGGATACCTGTTTTGCAAAAGGAAAAGACTTGTATCTTGATACTCCCCATTTGGATTTCCACTACACCAGACTAACTAGGAATCGATAAAGCTGAATGCCCATAGAATAATCTCTACTTTTTAGATCAAAAGCCTAACAAGAAGGAAGGAGGCGACGTACATTGCATTATTGGTTTAGCTGGACTTTAGTTTCTTGTTTTTGCAACATGTACAAATCCACTCAGGGGATGAGCTAGCTTCAAAAGATTCCAACTTTAATTTGAGAAGTGTGGATCTGCAAATCCTGACTAACGGATCGAAATGAGTTGGTAATAATGTACGTGGAGCTTTTTGTTGAGGCTTTTTTTAACTCTAATTTGCATTATTGAATGTGCGGGTGATGGATGCGAACGCGATAGAAGCACAGATCTTCCTGTTCTATATGTTAATATATTTTCATCGTGGGCCTGGGCAGATTCCTTTTGCTTGATTGCTTTCTTTGATGCCGAAGAATCAGATCCTTTTGGAAGCAACTGAAACAAGAATTCTTTCTAGTAAATAATGAATAGTAGTGTACTAAAGTGACGAAGTTTCATGAAAATTCAAAAAAGATCAAGTTCTTTTTAATGTTGATGGATGAAACTAGGAGATCTAGACGGTCGAACTTGGACTTCACAAGAACCTACAAAACAAGTCTTATGTTGGGTTCAAGAGAACCTCCGATGCTTAAATTAGCAATGTTATAGGAGGAATGAAGACTTAAAGGAGGTGTTATGTGTTTGCAGGGAAGACATAAGAGATAAATAATCAAAGGTTGGAAAAGATAACATTAACTCTGAGATTAGAACCCTCTCTGATGACTCATGAATGTTTATATATAAGTGAGTCACACAAACTTACATGGAGATATAGTTAGCAGTTCAATGTTGAATGAAAAAAAAATAACATCACAAGGGTCATATCATGGATATGAACATGCCATAACACCATTTTGTATGTTGGCTCTATTATGGTAGAAGGATGTGTGAACATTTAATGCAAGTGCTTTTTGTCTCTGCAGTTGGTGGTGACTAAACCAAGTTTAACAAAAGATTGTACACTCAAGGTATAACAGTTGGGTTCATGGGTATAATCCTTGTCCAAGAGGATGTTTAGCCAATCCATTAAAAGGGGACACGAAGTCAATCCAGGATGACACGTGGTCAATCTGTCAAATGAGGGCGCAAAGTCATTCTAGGGAGACACGTGGCCAATCCACTAAGAAGAGATGCAAAATCAGTTTGAAAGGACATTTGACTAGTCTAGTAAAGGGGGTGCACGACCATTTCCTATTGAGAGGGGTACATGGTTGATCCGCTAAGAAAGGGGATGTAAAGTCAATATAAAAAGATGTATGGTTAAACAACTAAGAAAGGATGCAAAGTCAGTCTAGGGGGAAGCATGATCATTCAATCTAAAGAGGGATACAAAGTCAGTCTTGAGGACGCTTGGTCAGTCTATCAAAGAGGTATACAAAGTTAATCTAAAGGGAAGCATGGTCATTTGGTCTAAAGAGGGATGCAAAGTTAATTCAGAGGACGCTTGGCTAGTCGATCAAAGAGGGATGCAAAGTCAATCCAATGGGATGCGTGGCTAGTCCAGATAGAGGGAACAAGTGTCCAGTCTACTATGAAGAGGAAACGAGTGACCAATCCACCAAGAGGGTATAAAAAGTCAATTACAGGGGACATGTAGCTAGTCCATTAAAAAAGGATGCAAAGTTATTACGAGAAGATGCGTGGTCAGTCCACTAAGTAAGGATGCAAAGTCAATTAAGGGGATTATGACTATTCCACCAATAAAGAATGTATAATTAAGTCCCGTTAAGCAAAGACGTGTAGCTAGTCCATAAAAAAAAAAGGACCTATGGTTTGTCCTATTTTGGAGGATGTGCAGTCTTGTAGACACCTAGGTCTAATATAGTAGGCTTTGTAAAGGAATCCATATCTTATCCCTCATCAATTGCTTCTTATCTCAAATCGAGGTTCACTTAGTTTAAGATAAAATAATTTTCTTGTACATATGATTTGAGTGGACCAGGAATTTAAAGATGCGAGTCATCAAGTCTAAACTATTTTTCTATCTTGTTTGATCAACACTGATGTTTTTTTAAAGAGCTAATAAGCTATTCAGGATTAATCCAAAATTTTCTTGTGATATCCTTTGTACTAGGTGGTGTGATACCCTTATACCTGGGCATAGTTTAACCACACACTTATGAAGGATCATTACTTTTATACTTGGACAAGGTGGATGTTTTTATACTTAAGTAAGGTGGGTTTTTGTATTGGAGGGTGAAAGCCTTTAAACATGAATAAAATGGTTGATTTGAATAACTTATGAAAAACAATTCATGGAGAAGAATATATGAAGAAACAGTCTTATATTTGAAGAGAAGAAAGTCTTTGTATTTGAGAAAAGTTATACCTTGTACCTGGGTTGGAGAATGCCTTTATACTCATGCAAAGTTTGCATGTTGCACCGGGGCTCAATAATGATTGTTTCTAGAATGTCTCCTACCTTCAACATCTATTTATTAGATCTCTTTATATAGGTCTTGGTACCCTTATTTTTCACTTATTGGTGGTAAGAAGTTTTATGGAGCTTTACTTTATTGAGATACTAGTGTTATAGTGAGCAATGAGCTTTATAATAACAGATTTAAAAACCAAATAAAGATATCATATTTAGGTTAACCCATGAAATATGACTGGGGAAAATTTTACACATACCTTATCTATCTGGCATGATCAATTCTAGATTCTTATGCATATTTTGCATATTCTTTGTTAGGTTTATAAGCTTATCATAGCTATCTAAACTCATTTTTATGGTGATTAAATCCCTTAGAAAAAGAGTGTTCAACATTTATATGGTCAATGAAGAGCCTCTCACCTAGTAAGGGTTATACACATTCACATCAGAGACCCGTATAACCACATATCTAACTTGCTTTAAGGTTCATTTTCTCTTGTGGTTGTGACTGCATACTAGTTTGTCTTTTAGCTTTTCCTGGTAGTTCTTAGAGTATCCACATGGATAACATTTGTTATGATTGCAATAATAGCTTTTGTGTGGCTTTAAGAGTGGTGATGCTCTCTCCTACTCTCTGACACTTTATTATGGCATGCCTCCTTCTAAAACTAAAATTGTCTGCATATAATGGAAGGTGTAAAATGTGGTTTTGATGGAGGATCCATTTATTATGGAATATTTAAGGCTCTTAATTGTTTGTGTGTGAACAAGAATGCCTCTGTGAGAATTATTACTTGTTAGGTTAGCTAGTAGAGATTTAAAGAAGTTGATGAAGCACTTGTGGTGGGAAGGTCTATAACCTTCCCATGTCTTAGAGTTTCTAGGTTATCAATCATGGAAAAGGATAGAAAATATATGAAAAGAAAAGAAATTAAACTTGTATTTTTCAGGATATCTCATAGACAACGCTATTAACGAGGTTTGATTAAAACTTTAAAAGATCAAGGTCTTTTCAAGGCTAATAGATGGACTCGAAAATAGAAACTAACATATATGGACTTCATGAGCACCTATAAAATAAGTTTTTTTTATTAGGCTTAGAGGACCATATAATGCAAAAGTTAACACTAATCTAAGAGTAATAAAGTCTTAAAGGTTGTGTTGTATATATTTTTAGAAAATATATAAGAGGTGGTTAGAGGTTGAAAAAGAGAATATAAGTTTCGAGATTGGAACCCTCTACTTAATGGCTCATGGTTGTTTATATGTCTATTATTCTTACCAATTTGTATGGAGATAGGGTTAGTAGTTCACTATCAAGTGTAAATGATGATATCATGAGGGTCGTCTCATAGGTATGGACATGCTTTAATTCCATTTTATGGCTTTATTATGGTAAAAGGTTGTGTGAACATTTAATATATGTACATACATTTTGTCTGTATAGTTTATGGCAAATAGATCAGGTTTGACTATGAAGAATTACCCCTGAGGTGTAGCTGTTACATTAGTAGGTATAAGATCTTTCTAGAGGGACACATAGCCAATCCATCAAGGAGAGACACACGACCAAGTCCTATGATAAAGGATGTATGACCGATCTACCAAGAAGGGGGATGCAAGGTTTGTTTAGGGGAACATGTGAGTATTTTTCTATGAAGGGGCACAAAATCAATCCGAAATGACGTGTGGTCAGTCCACTAAAAAGGGATATAAATTCAGTTTAGAGAGACACATGGTTGGTCAACTAAGAAAGGACTCAAAGTTAATAAGAGATGACATGTGGTCAATCCACCAAAGATGGACACGAAGTTAGTACAGGGTATGCTTGATCGGTCTATCAAGAAGGGAAACAAAGTCATTCTAAAAGGGTGCATGACTAGTTTGTAGAGGGGATATGCGCGACCAAGTCTTGTTGAGGGGGGATGCATTGTTATTTTGTCAATGAGGTGGAACGTCAAGTTAATTCAGAGAAATGCATGGTCATTCGATTAAAAAGAGATGTAATGTTAGTTTTGAAGGATGGTTAGCCAAGCCCCATAAAGGTCGGGTGTGTTGTTGGTCTACCAAGGAAAATGCATGACCAGGTTAGGGTTGGCACATGGTCGGTTCATCAAAGAGGGGGTGTGTGTGTGGTCAATTAGTCCAAAAGGTTGTGTAGTCAGTCCTGATACGTGGGGATGCATGATTGGTTTCATTTAGGAGGGCATACAATCTTATAAATACTTTGAGTCCAATCTAGTATGCTTTATAAAAAAAAACCTAAATCTTATCTCTCATTAGAAATTAGAAATTATTAAGCATTTTGTTGAAACATGAGTTTTTTTTTTACATAATAGAATCGAAAGTTGAATATGTAACTTAAAATACCAGTAGCTGCAATAGTAACTTTGATGAAATTGTATAGTTAATTTACTATTTGTGACACTGAAGGGGTTCAATTTCCAGCTTTTTTGTTGTATATATATGGCCATTGGATGCTAGTGGCAAAAAAAGGTTCCATGTATGCCTTTATTTTTCCCCCCTTGTTACCACTATCCTTGATGATCAATAATATATTTTTGACCCTTTCACTTATTGTTTTTATATTGAATATTTTTCAAAAAATAAATAAATAAAATCAAAGAAAAATAATATAAAAAAAAGAATTGTGAGTGAAATGATAATCATGCAATGAAAGAGAGACCAAAATAAACATAAATTTTTGCCCCCCTCTCTAAGCAATTAAGCGACAAAGATACAAAAAAAGAATTAAAGAAAAAAAAACAAAGAGAGGAAAGTGGAAGGTGGAAGGTGGGAAAAAATTTGAGAAGATAAAAAGAGAAAAATAAAGGGGAATATAAATAGAGAAGTCCCATAATAAAAAGAGGGGGTGCAAAAAAAATTTATTGGGAGAGATTTTTAGAGAGAAAAAATGAAGAGAAATATAGAAAAAAAGGTAAGAGAAATAAAAACGAGAGAATTTTTTTTTTTTTAGAAAATCAAGAGAGGAAAACTTATATGCAAGTACAAGGAAAGAAAGAGAGAAAGGTAAAGAGACGAAAAATTAAAGGAGAAATAAGATTTGTTTAGAAAAAAATAGATAGAAAAAAAAGAAGAAAAATTGATAGCCTCTTTTTTCTTCATCTCTCCACCATCAATGTCATTTATAACCACACGTTATAATCTCTGATAGCATCATGTCCATCGTTAGCAACTTTTTTTTCACAAAACAACTTGTCATCGATCAGCCCCTCTTCCTTTCATTGAAACATCCCACATTTACCCTAAAATTAGTTGAATCTACATTATCTCTCCTTCATATCAATGAGAAACCCATCACTACAAGCCTTCATAGCTCTAACGACCAACAATAATAGCCACCCCCCACACAAGAATGACAACAACCAAGCTTTTTTAGAGATAAAAGTTTGACAAGAAGTAGAATATAAAGGAATAAGAAAAGTCAAGCCTTTTTAAGGTTCAATCTCCTTCCTTGGGTGGAGATTCTTCTCACCTTCGACATGAAAATGAATTGGATAGGGTGGTGTTGCGAATACAATAAGAGATGTGCAACAACAACATTGACAATGCATGGGTCCACGCGCCAAACCAATAGTGACACGACAACAGTAACAATGCATGGGTCGACGCACCACCACTATTTTGAGCCATTCTCTAACAACTTTGTAACCATTCCAACGACTCTTGAAGGTCGATTTCAAACTTCAAACAAATATTTTATTGTTCTCAAATGACTTTGATGTATTATTGATTTATTATACATGTTTGTGTTATGATATTTGAAGTATTGAGGTCCACATCAATGTGTGGTAACCCTAAAGGTACGATGCCTTCAAGAATATTTTTTTAAAGTGGGTTTTGGTTGAAATCAATACCCTACAATAGGGCTGAAGGATTGAATTGTAATATGTTTACTCGTGATGTAATGGTTCGATCTCAGTTTGAAATTTATGTATTAATATCAATTGTTATTTTAAATTTAGATGTTGTTTGGTTTTGGTATATTGTGTGTTGAAACTCTTATGTGTGCTTGTTTGTGAATGTTTGTGTTGATTTCTTCTCTTTCATTATGAGTTTGTGTTAATAAATGTTAGAAAAAATTGATTTGACAAAAAAAAAGTTGTTTTTATTTGTTTTGAGGATGGTGGCTATAAAAACAAAACTATATCATTTTTGTTTTTATGTGATAATTCTTTCTATTATTCATCAATTAATCTATTATGGTAAGGTCTAATATTGGGCTTTGTTCTCAGGATGTTGGTTGGCAGGTAATAAGATCAATTAATACATGATCCCTTTTAAAATGTGTGATTTCAAACTTGTTTTTAAGTGTTAATTGTTTCTATTATTTGCCGAGCAGCTCAGGGTGGTATGTGTTCAATGTTAAGCCATGTCCTTCGGATGTTGCTTAACATGTAATGGAATCGATTAATACATGACACTTTTTTAAAGTGTGTTTAAATTTGTTTTTATATGTTAATTACTTCTATTATCCATTGATCAAGTCATGATGATATGGTTTGATATGAAGTCATGTCCTTTAGATATTGTTTAGTAGATAATAAGTTCAATTAATGCATGATACTTTTTAATGAGATTTTCATCTTTTTATTTTAAAATAAATAATAAAGGTTTTTCTTCTTTCTTATGTGAATTTGGACCACTAGGTTCAAGGGTGCTCTCAACAATACTCTTCTGAACAACTATTCCTCTAGTCAATCACCTTTAATGAACAAACTCACTTACTATGAAATCATTGTTTTTGAAACTATTAAATATAAATATTTGTAAAAATATAACATTGTTTTTATTTTAAGTGTTTTTCTTGTAAATATTTATTTTTATTTGGATTTGAATTTGAATTTTTCCATATTCATGTTGGTGTGTGTTTGGATTTATTCATGTGTTACTTTTTTGGAACACCTTTCTTTGATGGTGCAAGCAAATTTGAACTGGATCGGTGAGATTCCATATAGCCTCATCGATAATGAATAAAGGACTTCAAACTCATTTCAATCAATATAATCTTGAACATACTTATACTTATTATTAATTATTAATCTTTCTTGCAGGTCCAATGCCTGCATTTCAAAAGTAAGGATCGGATCTTGATATTAGACCAAGGTCCTAAATCATAATATCCTAGATCATAATGATATTTTATTTTTAATAACAAATATACGTATACTAGTTTAAACAAACTCTAAATATACAATCACATTACAAGTTTCTATCTGTAAAAACAAATACGAAGGAGATTATTTTAGGTATAACGGACAAGATGCTCTTTTACATAATCAGCCAAATCTTTTATCTATTAAAAAATAAATAGAATATAAATATAGTAAAATCCATATCATGAATATCCCCTGCCATCGGTGTTGGCTTGTCATGCAAGATCATCCTCTTCGTTATCAGCGATACGCGAGTCCTGCCTGCTCCTCATTCTCCAACAAGATTGTGCAGCAAAAGACGAATAGGTTTTAGAATAGGGACCATGACCATGAGCCTATGATATTTGCGTGAACCAAGAATTTCAGCCTCATCACAAAGTGAGGGCATGTAGGGCACAATACTAGTTTTTAGTC
>Ga0307518_10004460_pt1 | contig 10032 bp, 9 predicted proteins | sample 25_EM_MG_FD_203889 | JGI IMG/M metagenome (GOLD analysis project Ga0307518, IMG submission 203889) | Populus trichocarpa ectomycorrhiza microbial communities from riparian zone in the Pacific Northwest, United States - 25_EM | ecosystem: Host-associated > Plants > Roots > Unclassified | place...
AAAAAAAAAACAGAAAAGAAACTGGAAAAAAACCAAATTAGAAAAAACTGTATCAATCCATAGTGTTTTGTGAGGAAAGTTACAATGTTTTCCCCACATGATTTAGCCTTACTTGTAATTATAATTCTTAACCAGCTCAATATTTAAAAAATAAAATTAACAAAGACAATTTTAGAAAAAAAACATAACAAAACAGAAAAAAATCATGAGGAAAAAAACATTGTGGCAATCCACAGTAATTTGCGAGGAAAGTTACAGTGATTTCCTCACATATTGTAACTGTAATTTTTAACCAGTTCAATATTAAAAAATAAAATCGAAAAAGATAATTTCGGAGAAAATCATAAAAAAAAACAAAAAAAAAAACCATGCGAAGAAACACTGTAGCAATCAACAATGTTTTAAAGAAAAAAAATTAAAATATTAAATTCTCAATCAGCTCAATATTAAAAAAATAAAATAAAAAAAAACCATGTAGAAAAACATCGTAACAATCCATCAAATGAAAAAATAAAAAAATTAGAAAAAAAATAAAAAAAATATCAAAAAAAAATAAAATAAAAACACTATGAATTACTGCATAGGAATGATAAAGCCAAGTAGACTAACATGCCGAATGAAACAAAAGACCCACAGATTATTATCTACATCTGCAGAACGGTGCACACTGCACAGCTTAATCAGTGGGCAGGAAAGGTAGGAAACAAGCAAGGCGGGGGACCATACAAACTTCAATAAATTGACAAGCCACACGGTGTGACATGGTGCCTTTTCTATCGGGTAACAATAATGATTTCCCACTTTCTACCATTTCCAACTCGACACCACTAGGAAAAAAAATATCCACTTAGAAAGCAAAATTCAATTTTACAAGATGGTGTTTGGCATTTTAAAAAATATCCTCGGCTAAACTCGCAAAAACATCTAGTATAGGCCCACTTCTTCGACCACTTCCTTTTGAAAAAATTTAGCATCTAATCAGTCAATCGATGAACCACTTAGAGCTACCTGAATGTCCACAATCACTAAGAACGTGTGGGATCATGAATAGTTTGATTTTTACTGCACTAGAGACTAATAACGAAAGCTGTCACGAGAATACCTAAAAATAAAAATTAAATGATGCATCAAAGGCTGAAATTAGATTAACTGGCCTTGGAGAGGGACATCAAGAACTTGACCAGCCAAAAGGGAGCTGCCATTGGCAATCCCATTAAGCTTCATTAGTGTATTTCTACTAGTCCCGTATTCCTGAGCAATGAACTCCAAAGAACTCCCAGCCTCCACCACGTGTCCATAATGGACCACTTTAACCCCATCAACATCATCACAGCTACAAGGCAAAGGAATCCACAACTCCTGTCCAACCTCGATCAAATTAACGTCTGTTACATTATTAACAGCAGCAATTTCTTGGTATGTTACCAGCCCTGAGAAAACTTCTGCTGCTATATGATAAAGCCCATCATCTTTTTGGACGGTGTAGATTGGTTGCTTGTTTGAGAGACCGGTGTTGTTGATGCACAAGCAAGTAAATGGGATCTTGATGGGCTGTTTTGCAGGTATTGTAAAGTTTGGTAACGTGGAGAGAGGGAGGTTGTTCGCGCCTAAGATGGAACGAACGTTTTTGATGGAAAAGAGGGTTTTGATGTGGGAAAGAGTTGTTGTGTTTGGAAAGATGTAGTCAATGAGGGAACGACATGTGGAAGGTGAGCTACATTTGAAGGTTTGGGATGAAGATTTTGTGGGGAGTGTAGAGAATAAGAGTAGGGTGAGAAGTAGAGGAACGAAATGGAAACCCATTTTGGCTCTGGTGTGATTTCTTCAAGGTTGGATATGGGAAGGTGTGGAAGGAGGGAGGGGGAGGAGGGGGCAAACTGGGGAATTCTGTGGACTTTGGTAGGAAGACAAAAGACATTGACTGAAGTGAAGACTTGTAGAAGTCTTTTATTCCTGGTTGGCTGTTGTGTTATTACACAGCCAGCAAAGGATGTGAATCATGTGATCAGTTTAAATAATTTAATTATTTTAATTAAAAAAAAGGGCACAAACTAGGCATGTGGAGTTTGAATAGAAGACTTGGGTTAGTTTGAAGTGTGGTTGAAGTTGTTTTTTAAAGTAATTTTTATTTAGAAATGTATTAAAATAATATTTTTTTATTTTTTAAAATTATTTTTAACACTAACGCATCAACGCATCAAAATAATCTTAAAATACAAAAAAAATTAATTTAAAATAAAGAAAAAAATAAAAAAATTCAAATTTTTTTAAAAACACTTTGAAACACAAAAACAAACAAGATTTAAGATAATGATAGTTTATAATGAGATTATTATATCAATTTCATTATTAAAAAAATATTAAAGGGTTTAGGTTGATTACAAATAAATCTCTTAAATCTTCATAAGCTTTAGAGCAATGATAAGAAAAAAAAAATTCTATCAGTTCAAACTATTGATGTCAAGATTCGTGTAATCACAAGAAAATCTCTTAACAATCTCTCATTGATTCTAATCTTATTAAATAATATGAAAAGAGAAAAAAAAATACAAATGTGACTAATGAGCATGTAGCTTGCATTAATTAAATTCTTTGGTTAGATGATAATGATTTGCAATTGTTTATTTTCAATTATCTTGTTTGTATATGCACATAGTAACAATATTTCTGTGTATTATATAAAAATATATAATTATAAAATATGGTCAATTCAATGATTTATTGATTCAGAATTTATTTCGGGTCAGATTTTATTTTAATTCAATTTATTTTTATCAAAACAATTCATAAATTTTACAAAAAATATATAATTTAAATTGATTTGTTAATTCACCAGTTAATCAACCCCATCCATGATTTATGCCGAATCCACCTTCGTTAGTCCTTATAACTACAACAAGAATAGCTAGAATTGAATGACCCAGTAAAAAATTCATGTGGAATTGACAAATGCTAAAATGTTACCAAAAGTTGAAAGAACCTATTCTAAATTGGAAGAGTCTTTGTCCAGAAAAAATGGTAAAGTTTACTTTTCCACGTGACCAAATCAAACGAAACCAAAGAACCGAACTAGTAAAACAAAAGGCAACAACTAGCAAAGCAAAAAGCTCCATGAAATGAAACTTCGAAAAAGTCGACAACTTTTATAGAATTAAAGAAGAAGAGGTTAATTACCAACCTTTAAGAGGAACATCAAATGCAGTTGCTGCAATAAGTTGACTGTTATTAGTAATCCCATTAAGCCTATACAGTGTATCATTAGTTGTCCCGAACTTTTCTGCGATCTCTTCCACGGTGCTCCCTTCTTCCACCAAGTGTGCATAATGCACAACTCTCTCGCCTTCCACTTCTTCACAGCTACATGGAAGGGGGATCCAGAGCTCTTGGCCCACGTAGATTACATTAGGGTTTTCTATCCTATTAACTTGTTGGATTCTTTGGTGTGCAAGCAAGCCCATGAAGACATTGTTTGCAATGTAATACAGCCCATCATCTGGTTGGACTGTGTAAATGGGCATCTTGTTTGAGGCACCTGTCCCATTAAAACATATGCATGGGATTGGGATTTTTATTACTTGCTGCTCTTGGATCATGTAGTTTGGTGAGGTTGAGGAACGGAGGTTGTTTGCTCCTAGAAGAGAGTGTAGGTTTTTGACACCAAAGAGTTTCTGGATGGAGGAGATGGAGGTCGTGTTAGGGGACTTGTAACCAACCAAAGAACGACATGTGGTTCCTTCTCTGCACTTGAATGCTTGCTGGGCTACTGATATGGTGGTGAAAGAAGAGTAGAAGAGCAGACACATAAGAATTATAGCAAACCCCATTTTGTCTAAATGTTCAAGGTAGCAATTGGTGGAGGTGTGTCGTGCTTGTTTGATATATATAAATTCAAACGTGGGTAGGTGAGGAATATAAGAGATGAGAACGGAAGGACTGGTTTTCTCGGAAAAGTTAGGCTTTGTTTTATTTCACTATTGTCTTGGACAACTTGGAGGAGACTTTGAGCTGCCCTACTTCCAGAGTTTTACCTTGGACACGGCAAGAGAAGTTTTGCAGTGTGTTCAAACGGAGAGATGTCGGCTTTCCTCGAGCTGTAATTCTATGTACGGCCAATAGGGTGATAAGACTGTAATCAAGAGTACTTAGATGGCTAGAAAGATGTGGCAGAGCCTTAGAGCCTCACTTTTCTTATGCCTGGTTTTTATAGCTTGCACTGCAGCCAAAAAGACGGGGCTCTTATACTCGGTTAGGGAGTGACGGGTGAAGTTTAACGGCCTTTTAAGTTGCTCTGTTGCTGGCTGTGTTCTCCACTGCCTCTCTGAGTGGAGGTTTGACAAAAGGAAAATATAGTGGACAGGACAACACTAAGATGCTGAATGCTCGATGACCTTTACTGCAATCACGCGCCAAAGTTCCAAAATTTCTTCACCGCGTAGAAGATAAGCCGAGTAATTTTTTACCAAATCGTTTGCGGTCCGCAATTAAATAATAATATGGTGAAGAAAAACATGTGAACATTTGAATACTTCTGGCTGTTTTTTCCATCCTCGTGCTCGTTTTATACTATCCTTAGATGGACAAAGTCATTATCATCAATTCAACGAGTCCACTCTTGACTCCAGGTAAGCATTATCGCGTAAGCTTTTTTCTTATTACGTGCAAAAGAGGAAATATTTCTGTAGTATTTTTTATAGACCGTATCGATGTAGATAATACTGATATTTTTTTTCCAGAATTACATCATTGGTTAACTGCATATTGTGACATCCGATCAAACAATCCGAACTCAGTCCTGAGCCGCCAGAAATTTTGGATGTAGATGAAACGTTCCGTCCATCCAAAGGACGTTCTATGGCTGAAAACCGAAGACAGCGGAACGACCATTGGAGATAAAAGGCACAAAAATGAATATGAAAATTGAAGACAGAAAAATTGAACCAGGCACATCAAGACTAGATTTTCACAACATTTTGGCTCATTTTCTGGGGAGAAACCTAGAAAGTGACAAGTATGCAATTTCCTCAAAAGTTTGCTTCTCTCTGATACCCACAGCACAACTGTTGATAAAACACAAATTCTACATGTGAACAATAAAATGGGAGCGGGAGCGGGAGCGGGAGCGTGGGAAGCAATCTCTGGGATAAATACAACAAATGAAAAGAAGAATATACATCACTTCTCCTCCAGACTCCGTAGTACTGACTCAGCAAAACTTTGTTGCCTGAAATGAAAAGGGGGAATGAGATCAGAGATTTATACAGAATTCTTAGTTTCAGAAACTACTCAGCAATTATATTTATTTTTAACCATGGGACTAAGTGATTAATGACGGTAATAAGATAGGTGTCATCAGGAGCTACATGTCATCAACCATTCTCGGACATGTACAGCCAGCAGAATCAGGTAAATACAAAATATTATTGGCAAAAGATGCTCATACAAACCCCAAGAGAAACTTGGAATAACATTGTCATAGGCCGGTGAGCATCATCCTTTCTGTTATATGTACTTGGAAATTATTTTGCCGGACAGAATTAAAGCAGGTTATAAACATATTGTGATACATATATACAAAACTAATAGCAAAGTCAAAAAGTGTGATCATCGGGTGTTTCAAAAGCAGAAAGGAAAAGAAAGACGGTGAAGGGAGTTTGGCTTACTTGCGCTCTCTATGTTTTGGGCTAGGGCGAGAATATTTCAGATATCCATCCCAAGGAACTTTTTTCAGACCTGCTCGCGCAGATATAATGCCTCTAACCCTGCATAAATGCATTGAAATTGAACTGGATAAACTTGTAATTAAGAAATACACAACACATTTGTCACGGTAAAATAGAAAAAAGTTGGGAAAAAGGGACCCTTGCAAACAGCCAACACTCAATTGTTTGCAGCTCAGAAGAAAGTAATTACCTCTCTGCAAACTCAATGGGAGTCTCTCCAGGTCTCAGATTTTGGGGCTCCAAGTACCATACATCACAAACAACAGCCCAGGATGTCATCAGCTGCAGCAGATGTGTTGTGAAGGACTGCCTGCAAATGAGACATTTAAGCATGTTTCTCAACCATAAAAACACCCCCACCTCACATTTTGAAAAAATGCGTAGTCTCTAGGAACTCAATGGGATATATATAATACAATCATTAGAAGAAAAGCTTCTTACTTTCGGCTGTTCCAAAAGGCATCAACAAAAATTTTATTGTACTTGATCGCAATTGGACAAACAGTAGAGTCTAGTTCAAACGCACCCTGCACATCATCAAACAATAGAAATTAAAGAAACATTCATCACAAGCTTATAGAAACAACATGTTTTATGTTGAATATTCATACCTTCTTAAACATCACAGTGTAGTGGTTATTTACACAAGTTCCTTCAGGAAATATGAGAAGAGGGTTATTATCAGCTCCCTGAACGTGATCCTTTAATCTGAAAAATATAATTCCATATAATCATGATGCAAACATCATTTTCATGAACAATTATTTTACCAACAGAATTTACACTTACTTCTTTGCTACAATTTCACGATCCTTAGCCTCTGAACGATGGAACCAGATACATCCTACACTCTCTAATATAGTGCTTTGCAAAAGTCCTGCATTTAGAGCAATCATATATCCATTCAATTTAATAAATACAATAAGCCAGACTACGTGACAATCATTTCAGCTTGTCCACCACGTTACTTACTATCCATGAGCAAACACCAGAAGGGACTTAAAACAAAATAACTAGGATAAGAGCTGGGGTTTCACTATTTCTTCATTCAAAATTAAAGCACAAATTACTCGTGGGATATTATCAGTTAAACATAATTCAGGAATCCTTCAATATTTGTTGATAGACATATAATTCAGGGTGTAACTGTTAATTGGATAAAATATCTGAAATACATATGAAGCCAGTTCTCACTTACCAACCCAACCAGGGTGTTTCTGCATGATCACAGCAAATGGTGTCATCTGTTCTAAGATGATGAAATCAATCATGGAAGTATGGTTGGCCACAAAAACCTGCGCAACCCATGATAAGCAAGTTTATGTCTCAGATCAACAAGGGGTTAACAAAGAATTAAACATGTCTTGGACATAAATACATACAACAAAATGTTTATACTGAAACGAACCTGTTTAGGCCGCCTGCTAGGTCTCGGTCCATGGTACTTGACAACTCCAGTCCATGATGCAACAAAAAACATACAAATTACCTCCACCAAACTCCTCTGACAATAAATTAACATTAGGAATAAATTCAGCCTGTTTGTTTAGGAATAAATTCAGCCTGTTTGTAACAACCACTTGTAGAGAAATTTAGAACTTCCAGATATAGAAAAAACAAACTTTTCACAATTGTGTTCTATATATATAGGATAGAGCAAAAGCTTTGACAAATTAATTATTGGCACCTCTATCTTTTTTCTCAGTTTGTCTTGCCCTTTCAACAGCAAATGCACTGGAATGTAGGATGAAAGAAAAATGATCCACCCAATTGCCAGTACCAGAACCCTGCAGATTTCATTGAAATACATCAACCAGCTAGAATGAACACAAGTTCACCAATGTAGCAACTTGTTCAAAGATAAACCATCATATCAATCAGACTCTTCATAGGAACCACAATTGAAAAAGATAAGCAACAGATAAAGAACATCAGTTTATATCTTCATTATGACATCTTGAAACTCCACAAAGTCAAGAATCAAATCAGGAAACCAGATAATCTAAATTGGCATGGAGACCAATCACTTTATGACCCCTTTTGAGTGTAGGACAACACCCTTTATAGTCAGCAAATAACTAACCTGACAGGGAACAAAATCCCATATCGAATCACCACACCACAGCACCAAAGGGGAAACAAATACACATTCCAGTTCCACGGTTCTGGAGGATTTGACTTGAAACATCGTGTAAATGAGTCCTGATTCATTCATTGTTAAATATGAATTGAACCAGACAGGTTAAATTAAATTGAAAAAAAAAAAACTAAATTTACTTCCCTGATACTGAATCAAGAAAGTCATGTCATTTTCAACTAGCTAAAGTTAATTAACCATTGCATGCCTAGATTCCTACTTTAGTCTTCAGAATTTTAATCACGATCTAAACTATTCATCTAATTTATCTCTAAACTATTCATCTAATTTATCCCAAAATTCTCCCTTTCCATCCGATACACAGTTCCCTCATCATGTCAATGAGTATTCAATAATACTAAAAAAATAGACATTTTAAACAAGCTAGCCATCCCAGTGCATGCCTAAAATACTTGTTTAAGCTCGAATTTATCATGATTAAGACTAATTCATCCAGAATTCACATAAAGTTCCTTTCTTTTCATTCAAAAAACAGTTTCCTTCACGCATTTTTTTTCTTAAAAACGAAAAAAATGCCAACAAAACTCACATCAACAATGGCACCAGCTGCTTCTGTGAGAGTAGGTGAAATATCAAGCAAATCACGCCTAGACAAAAACAAGAAAGCCCATCAAGCAAAACCCATTGAGAATCAAATCTTTAAAGCTCTGAAAAAACTAAAAAAACAGAGCTTGAAATCAAAGAGTATCCGAAAACAGAACCGAATCGAAAGATATGAGATAGAATTCATACAAGCGAAGCTTGCCAATAGGCTCCTGAATGGAGGATCCGGAAGGAAGGTAGTCTTCGATGTTGGGACGATCCAGGTCTAATTCGGAGCTTGATGTCTTCAAGTTCCCAGGAGTATCCATTTTTCCGTTTTGATAAGCAGCGAGAGAGAGATTAACAGCAGAGGACGAAGAGGCTCTCCTGTTTTATTTTAAGTCGGCATGATTTTATATTTCAAAAATGTTTTTTAAAAAAAAAATTAATTTTTTTTATTTTTTTCTTTACTTCAAATATATTAATATTAAAAATATTTTTAAAAAATAAAAAAATATTATTTTAATACATTTTCTAATAAAAAATAATTACCCCATACATTTTTTTTTCTTTTTATCTTTATCAAAAAGCAGAACATATACCCCCATCCTATTTTTTTACACTTGTGTTTTAAATAATATTATTTTTTTAAAAAAATATTTTTTAAATTAAATTATGAGAATTTACCATTGCTATATTAATTCAAAATAAATTATTTTAATTATTAGAGAAAAAAATCAAATTCAATAAGCTCATATACAAGTTTGTTTAATCAGATAAATTATTATTATCTAAATCTTATCTGATCTCATTTCAAAAAATTGACCACTAAATTGAGTGGGGTTTACAATAGTGGGATTTAAATTGCACTGATAATAAATAATTTTTTATTAATGAAAAATCTAATAAGAAAAAATAATTCAGAGAAATACCTCGATGAAAAAAAGAAGAAGTCCACAGATAATATTGATTGTTGTGGACATATCTGGCGTGCGCGGAGTAAATAAAATATCAAACCATGCCTTTTAAAATAGATTTTAATGATATATCTTTCTCTCTTTTTTTTCATTCCCTCTTGTACCCTGGCACTAGTCGTTAATGATATCTGTCATGGGTAGTATCGAAATTGCGTCATGTTTCATTTTATTATTATTATTTATTTATTTATTTTGAAGATCTCACTCCTCTCCGTTTCGTTTCCTTACATACGAGTCTCGAGAGGAGGCCGACGTCATTTCACCGGTAATAGTCGGAGCAGTAAACCACCACCACCACCACAAATTAATGATGAATTTTTCATGTTTATATTTGACAGAAGGAGGAGGGGAGGAGAATGGAAGACAAAAGAAAGTTAGATGGCAGTGTATAAGGCAACAGCTTCATCAGGGTTAACCCTTGTTGCTAGAGTAGCAATAAATTTTTATTGATTTGGTTAGGTTTTTAATAATTCGGTTTATTAAACTTGATCGGGTTAATACCAGTAATTTTTTATAAAAATAATCTAATAAAAATAATAATTTAAAATTGATTCAATAAACCAGATTTGTTTTTAGATTAGTTCCTAAATTAGAAATGAAAAATATGTTTTAAAGTTGGGGCAGGCTGCACTCAGTCAAGAATTTCTTATTTCAT
>Ga0307518_10004463_pt1 | contig 10030 bp, 4 predicted proteins | sample 25_EM_MG_FD_203889 | JGI IMG/M metagenome (GOLD analysis project Ga0307518, IMG submission 203889) | Populus trichocarpa ectomycorrhiza microbial communities from riparian zone in the Pacific Northwest, United States - 25_EM | ecosystem: Host-associated > Plants > Roots > Unclassified | place...
TTGAACTTTTTTTTTTTATCCAGCTTTCAAGAATAGGAGCGTTTGATTGCAAATCTGTTCTCAGAGAAGCACGCATGTCACTCGCAGAGAACATATAAAACATTATCGATTATTATTAATATACTTATAAAAACTTGGGTGGAAACACTGTTGTACAGTGAGCCGCGCTAATGTTTTTTTTTTTTAATTTGATATTTTTGTATTAGATTAGTTTGTGATTGGTCTATATAATTTATTTTGATTGATTTGATTCACGATTCTTGCACTGTCAAGAAATAAATCGGTAGCTCAGTTGATATTTGATTTGGCAAAATCTAAGTCAATTTTACTAATTTCTTTTTCGATTGAATCCTTCCAAATTATTTTCTAAAAAATAAAAATCTTCGTGTGGCCATCACGGGCATCTCAACGTGACAAGTTCCGGTTATAAAAAAGGGATTTTAGGAACATGCACGGGCAATAGTAATGTGCGACGGGACCCACCAGTTGCACTCAAACATCGTATAGACAAATGCCGCGTGCCACCTGTGCATTAGCGACGCGCCGCATAGGTGGAGATCGGTGTTGTTTTAGTAGTTCTACTAATAAATTAAAAAAAAACAAATACAAAAACAAATAAAAGACATTAATCTTTTCATTGTGGACTACACTGTGCAATTCACAGTAAAAAATATAAAAATAACAAAAAAACAAAAAGAAAAAAAAACTAAAGACATCAATCAATAACTAAATAAAAAAAATTTAATATTAATGAACTAAATTAAAAAAAAAATATTAATTAAAAAGGAAAAATAAAAGGAAAAAAACCTATAAGAAGAAAAAAAACTAATGAAGAAAAAGGAAAAAAACTATATTAATTGGATCAACCCGTCAAACCTGAGATCCGTGTCATAAAATTCTGATAACTAAATAGAAAAAAAATTAATATCAACAAACTAAATTAAAAAAAAATAATAAAAAAGAAGAAGAAGAAGGTTTCAGCCTTTTCACCGTGGACTGCACTATGCAGTCCACAATGAAAAGGCATAAAAAGAAAAAAAAATAACTAAAGGCATTAGCCTTTTCACTGTAGACTGCATACAATATTAAAAGAAAAAATTGAAAGAAAAAAACTAGTGAAAAAAAAGAAAAAAAATCTGAATCAACTGGGTTAACCCGTCAAATCTGAGATTTATGTCATGAAAATATGATAACTAAATAGAAAAAAGATTTAATATTAATGAACTAAACTAAAGGCATCAACTTTTTCATTATGGACTGCACTGTGCAATCCACGGTAAAAGGCTTAAAAAGGAAAAGAAAAGGAAAAAAAACAAAGGCATGCACCACGGGTTATTTTTTTTTTCTTGCATAAAAAATATAAAAAAAGCTAAGATCTAAGAGTGTTAGGTTTTTCTGTAAAGAGATACCCAAAAGCCTTGGGTCTAGCTGCAACGCTTGACCCAAGAGTAATATTTATAATATTAATAATAATATTTAACTTACATAACTCAAGTTTGAGTGAGTCTGGCTGCAACACCAGATCCAAAAGCCTTGAATGTGAGTCTAGCTGTAAGGTCGTGTCATAAAAGTGTGATAATTAAATATATTAATTAAAAAGAGAAAAACTAATGAATAAAAACCAACATGACGAAAAAAACTAATGAAGAAAAAGAAAAAAATCTGAATTAATTGGGTTAATCCTTCAAACCAGGTTAACCCGTCAAACCCGGGATTCGCGTCATGAAAGTTTGATAACTAAATAGAAAAAAAAATTGACGGGTTAACTTAGAATTAACTTGGTTAATCCGTGAAATCAAGTTAACCCGTAAAAAACGAGATATATATCATTAAAGCCTGATAACAAAATAGAAAGAAATTTAACATTAACAAACTAAACTAAACGAAAAAAAATAATTAAAAAGAAAAAAAGCAAAAAAAAAAAAACTCCGGGTTAACTCGTCAAACCAGGTTAACCTGTTAAATTCAAGATTCGTGTCATGAAAGTTTGATAACTAAATAAAAATAATTTAACATTAACAAATTAAATTAAACAAAAAAATTTTATTAAAAAAAAAAACAAAGAAAGAAGTTAAAAAAAAAACATGGAAGGCATTAAAAAAAAACTCAATGTTTTACTGTGAATTTACACAGTAAAAACACTTTCATTGAATAATTTTAGTATATGTTACAATTATAGACGATGGTGACCTGACCTGAGCTAGTAGCATGGTGTTTTGAAATTGCTTTAAAAATACAATTTTATTTATTTATTTGATATCTAGTGTCCCTGGGTCCCCACAACTATTTCTAGTTTGACAATTCTGGATTTTTTTGGGTCAAATCACGCAAAAGTCCATCCTGTCCTTATTTTGTAGAAAAAGATTCGGTGACTCGCAAGAATTAGTTGGATAAGCCATCAAGATAGTGGGCTTGAGCCCAATACCTCCACGTCTTAAATCAAGTTTTTATTACAGATGTCATTCCTCAATCATTCTATTATTATCGACCATTTTCTTTTCAGAATACTATATATATTATTATATATATATTAGAGGTTTGAGGTTAAAAAAAAGCCACATGAAAAAATATTAAATTGATAAATAATTTTGATATATTATTTTTAAAAATTTAAAATAATTTTTTTAATATATTTTTAAATAAAAAATATTTTTTTAAAATATTATTGGTAAAAATAAAAAACTCACATGAAAACAATACACTTTGTAAAACCAGAGTGCTTCGCCCTCGTTCTATATTATTTCTTCCATCAATTGATTAAAGGTCTGTACACCAACATGGGATTATCAACCAAAGTATATTGTTTTTAGCTACACTTGAGATTCCGTTTGCTACATGACTGGCCGTGTTTCGGAAAAAAAATATTTTTTTGTTTTAAATTATTTTTTAAATCATCTTGGTGTACTTGTATAAAAAATAAATTCTATAAAATTAAAAAAATATTATTTTAATATATTTTAAAAAAAATAATAATTAAAAAATAAATATTATCATAATACTATATATATTATTTTGCTCTCCTCTAGTTATTACTACACAATCAAACATTACCCGCTAGTTTTCAGACACTAATTTTGTTATTTTACACCCAAAAATATTTGTTTCATTCATCCACGAAAAGCGCACGAAAATAAAGTTTTGTGTGTGAACATTTGCCTCTCTGAGAATTAAAGAAAAACGGAGACATTGATAATTCTGAGAGCAGGCAAAAGTTCAAAACAATGAAATCATGCATTATTTGTAGAGCATAATCAGGAGATTTTTTTTTTTCAATTTTGGTAATGCCATGTAGGAAATGACTGTTATTTTCCACGCCCGTGGGCTAGACAAGAATTCTTGTAAACTTTTAAAAAATAATTTATGGATTGAAAAAAAAATTCAACATTATCTTTAAATTCCGTACACTGATTTAAATTTTAAAACTCTGGGAAAATTTAAAATTTAAATTAAATTATGTAAAAATTATTTCAATGTAATATTATCAACGTGACAAATCCAGAGAAAAACTCAAAGAAAAAAAAAGTTAGGTTTGCTCATATCAACATGCCAAACCTGTAATTTAGGTTATGAACTCTATTGGGTTGAATTATTTTTATTTTATTATATGATAAAAGATATTAAAATTAATTTAGAATCAACTCAATACTGAAAAATACAATTCAATAAAAACACAATATAAAATGATAAAATGATAAAATTAAAAAATATATAAAAAAAAACCAAAAAAACCAATAAAAAAAAAGTCGAGATGCGTGAGCCCAAGTGGCAAATACGGTGGATGTTGGGGTATTTATAAGTGTGGTAGCGATTGTTTTTTCAAAGTGTTTTTCACTTGGAAATATATCAAAATAATATTTTTTTTAAAATCATTTATTTATGATATCAGCACATTAAAACAATCTAAAAACATAAAAAAATTAATTTGAAACAAATAAAAAGATAAAAAAATTTTATTTTATTTTAAAAATACTTTTAAAATACCAAAACAAACTCATAAAAAATTATCATATAAAACCCGGTGTGTTTCAAATCCGCAACCTTGATTGAGATACATGTGATAACCACCCGAGTTAAGAGATAAAAATGTTATAAAACGACTAAAAGAAATATAAACCGGGTCATTGTTCATCTGAACCGTTAAACTAATCCCACACCATGTTTTGCTAATTCGAACAGATAGATAGCTGGGGGGAGCCTTTAACACCTAAGATAGGGAGGGGAAAAAAGGGTTAGGAGCCCAGTACGACCAAATCAACATTAGAAAACAAACGTGACTTTTATTGTTGTTATTACCAAACAAACTGATACCGGTCAGAAATATAAAAAGAAAAAACAAAAATCAGTAATAATCGGGCATAAAACCATCTGAAATAAAACCCTAAAGACTCTCATTGTAAGAACAAATCTTGGAAGAATCCATCCTTGCCTTTAATTGACAAATCCAATGGCTTAGATCTGTCCACCGTTAGTGCTTATCACCCACCCTTTTCTTCACTTCACTCTACTCTCTCCCTCTCTCTCTAAAAAAAGAAAAAGAGACATGGCTGAAGCCACCTTCTTCATTGACCACCTGCCACTCTCACTCTGATCTCGGTATTTATAACCAAAAGTTCCAATCTTTACCTCAAATCCACACTCTAACACGAAATCAAAACTTGGGTTTTCGTTTATCTTCTTCTGTAAGTTTTAATTTTGAGGTCACATGGGTTCTTGGTTTTGATCAACAAAACCTACTTATCTGAGCCTAACCAACAAAACTCAGTTTTCTTTTATCACTTTTTAGCTAAAATTGAATTCCAAGTTTTAATCCTTACACTTGTACCTAATGATCACTGACACATATTCAAAGGTTTTGCCTGATATCTCAAAGCGATCAATGCTGAAAAACGAGGATTTGAGCAAGCTAATTAGAGAGCAAAGGTTGCAACAAGAGGCAACAAGTGAAATAGAGAAAGAACTCAATATTTATCGAAGTGGTTCAGCCCCGCCTACAGTAGAAGGTTCTTTAAGTTCTATTGGAGGCTTATTTGATGGTACAGGGATTCCTGGTATCAAAAATAGCAATAGAGGTGGTTTTTTGAGTGAAGAGGTCCTAAGGTCTGACCCAGCTTATGTTAATTATTATTATTCGAATGTGAACTTGAATCCAAGATTGCCTCCTCCATCATTGTCAAAGGAGGATTGGAGATTTGCACAGAGATTACATGGAAGTGGCGGTGGTTCTAATTCTGTGGTTGGGGATAGAAGGAGGGGAAGTAGAGGCGGCGAAAATGAAGGGCATAGGTCACTTTTTGCAGTGCAGCCAGGGTTTGGAGGAGGAATGGAGGAGAATGGGAATGAGAATGGAGTGGAGTGGGGAGGAGATGGGCTTATTGGGTTGCCGGGATTGGGGCTGGGAAGTAGGCAAAAGAGCATTGCAGAGATCATTCAGGTAAAGCCTGAAAACTTTTGTTTTTTTTTGTTTCGGTTTGTGTTGGTATTTGGAAGATTGATTGTTGGTATTGTACTTTTCCATTATCTGATAAAGATGTTATGCTGTATTGGGTGCAATATTTTTGACGCCATCATTCTTTTTATGTCGATCTTAGTTGCCTAAAGTCAACTCATTAGAGCAATTCAAAATTCTTGTTTGCTAATCTAACCACTTTATGCTTTTTTGTCTCTTTTTATTGTATCTGTATAACTATTGATGATATGAAAACTCCAATTCTTCTTATAACTAGTTGACATGATTATACAATACCAATCTTTGTAGGTGTTTATGCATGTTTGTATGCGGCTCACTGGTAAACTGCGTTCTTCATATTTTTAATTTCCAGTTTGTATGTTATTTTCTTTGTGAGAATTTATTGCAAGACTAGAACAATTCAACTCTGAAGTCTTATTCCCAAGCTAGTTGGATTCAAATACATGGATCTCTATTCTTCATTCCGTTTTGTTAAATCCAATATTTTTTTATAAGGTATTGCGAATTTTTTATGCTTAATCCTCTTTTACCACCTCGGCCAAGTATCATTTTTTTTTTGTAAGAGTTAATTCATCTAATTTTCTGTTTTTTAATGCTCATTTGTTTCTCCTCAATGGCAGCTGTGCCTCTTCCCAGCTTGGCTCCTCTTGCTTTGTTTCTTTGACAACTACATATTGCTTTTTAAAAGATGCGCCTGTCATTATCTTTGGAAAGAAGAACATGTTGTGCTGCTACTGATATTGTTTTTTTAATGGCAATCTTCCGATGTGTTGAGAAGTGAGTTGCGGCACTGGAGAGGGACAGAGGTCTCTCTCCCCATGATAACTTGTCTATTTCCAGAAAGGGAAAGTTAGGGTAATCTAGTTTGATGTTGATCTGAGAATGAGAACCTGTTATTTGATCCTTGTGCTTCTTTTATTTGTTTTATATTTCTAATTGTTTGCTTTGAGATCACTTGTAGTGCTGAAAATATATGTATCTAGATCAGACGTGTTCACTATTCTCTTTTGTAGCCCCTATGGATGTTGCATGAATCATGCACAAATGTGTTTATGCAAGCATTTGTTATTGTATGTTCAAGCATACATGATTTCTATGGCAAGCCTAACGAAACAGAAGGCTTCATTGTTACAAAATATCTATAGTCGACCACCAGATTCTTCCCTGATTTTTTTGATTTGTTCAGATATTTGATGCAATCTGCAGATGATGGTTTTTGGCGATTGACTCATTTTAAGCAAACTAATCTCTTTTTGGAAGAGCTTCTCCCTTTTCCATTCCTGTTATTCTTGATTTATTGTATTTGCTCAAAATTTTACTGAATATCTTGTCTTTCACTTGCATTTTTGATGATAGATTAATTGTTTAATTTTGCAATACAGAATGATATGGGTCATGCAAACCCGATCTCAAGGCACCCTTCACGTCCTGCTAGCCGCAATGCATTCGATGATGATATGGAAACTTCTGAAGCTCAGTTTAGTCAGCTGCATGGTGATTTGGCATCCCTTGATGCTCTACGCTCCAGTTCAAACAAACAGGGCATGTCTGCAGTTCAAAACATTGGTGCATCAGCTTCTCATACCTACGCTTCTGCTTTAGGTGCCACCTTGTCTCGAAGCACCACACCTGACCCTCAGCTTGTAGCGAGGGCTCCTAGCCCTCGCATTCCACCCATTGGAGGAGGTAGGACCAATTCCATGGATAAAAGAGATGTGAGTGGTTCACACTCATTTAATGGCATCTCAACAAGCTTCAATGATTCTGAGCTCGTAGCTGCATTGTCTGGGTTGAAGATGTCAACAAATGGTTTAGTTGATGAAGAGAACCACTCACAGTCACGAAGCCAACATGAAATTGATGATCGCCATAACCTGTTCAATTTGCAAGGTGATCAAAACTATGTCAAGCAACAATCATATTTAAACAAGTCATCTGCTAGCTCAAACCTTAAATTACCCTCAACTCTGACTCTGAGTGGTCGAGGAGGCTCTCCTTCTAATCACCAGAATGCAGATAACATGAATTCCCCATATGCTAACTATGGCTTCAGTGGGTATCCTGTGAATCCTTCATCGCCGTCCATGATAGGAAGTGCTCTTGCGAATGGGAGTCTGCCACCTTTGTTTGGAAATGCTGCTGCTGCTGCAATGGCTGGAAGTGGGTTGGATTCTCAAGCACTAGGTGCAATAGGGCCGAACTTAATGGCTTCAGCAGCAGAATTGCAAAATCTTAGTAGATTTGGGAATCAAACTGCAGGTGTGCCTCTTGTGGACCCATTATATCTTCAGTACTTGAGATCAGATGAGTATGCAGCTGCCCAGCTTGCAACTGCCCAGCTTGCAGCTCTCAATGAACCCATGCTGGACAGGGAGTATGTTGGTAATGCATATGATCTCCTCCAAAAGCTTCAATTAGAGACATTGCTGTCCTCTCAAAATTCACAGTATGGTGTTCCATACCTTGGCAAATCTGGTAGCTTGAACCATAATTACTATGGAAACACAGGATTTGGTCTTGGCATGTCCTATTCTGGAAGCCCATTAGGGGGGCCCGTTCTTCCAAATTTGCTTGCTGGATCTGGTGGTCCTGTGAGGCACAGTGAACGGAATATGCGTTTTTCTCCTGGGATGAGGAATCTGTCTGGGGGTGTCATGGGATCATGGCATTCAGAAGCTGGTAGTAACCTGGATGAAAGTTTTCCTTCCTCTTTACTGGATGAGTTCAAAAGCAATAAAACTAAATGTTTTGAACTGTCAGAAATTGCTGGTCATGTTGTTGAGTTCAGGTATATATCGCAACCTGATTGAACTTTTCTATCTTCGTAGTTTAGGCCTCCGGAATTTACTTATTTATTTTCCCAACTTCAATGCACAGCGCTGATCAGTATGGGAGCCGATTCATTCAACAGAAGCTTGAGACTGCCACGGCAGAAGAGAATAACATGGTTTTTGATGAAATTATGCCCCAAGCCCTTTCACTAATGACTGATGTTTTTGGTAATTATGTGATTCAGAAGGTATTTTCTCTTATGCTGTGCTTGACATGCCTTTGTTACTACCATGTCCTTTTATGCTTATCATGTGCTGAAGTCTCATCACACTCCCTCACCTACATCTAAGAAGGAAAAAAATGAGTTACGAATAGAATTTTTCCTGTCTGTCTTCAGTTTTTTGAGCATGGATCTGCATCCCAAATAAGAGAACTGGCTGATCAGCTAACTGGCCATGTGCTGACCCTTAGCCTTCAAATGTATGGCTGTCGTGTTATCCAAAAGGTACACTTCAATTACCTTGCTTATGGAACCTGTACTATTTCTGAAGGCATCTTAAATATTCTGTAGATAGGTTATCTTCTTTCACATCACTTCTATAATCTGCAGTGATGCCTTGTGCTTGCATAATTCTGTCTGTTTAGTATTTGCCATAAGCTAAGTTGAAGACATGACCAAATCACTTTTCTTCTTATCTTACTGAAGCCCTTTTTTTTCTATTACTTGTGCACTGATGTTTGATTAAATATAGAATGACGTGTCTGACTTTGCTTAAAACCTAACTTCTTGGGTTCGATGCACTATGATCTTAATAACAAGGCTATAGAAGTGGTTGAACTGGACCAGCAGACTAAAATGGTCACAGAGCTTAATGGTCATATCTTGCGATGTGTACGTGATCAGAATGGAAACCATGTCATTCAGAAGTGTATTGAATGTGTACCTGAAGATGCCATACAGTTTATTGTTTCTACATTTTATGATCAAGTTGTGACGCTGTCCACTCATCCATATGGGTGCCGTGTGATACAGGTATGTAAACTCTGTTTTTACTTGCTATGAATGTCTTTGTATGCTTGTCTATTGTGAATATATTTTAGAGGTCCAACTGTTATTATAAATAGTTATGAATTTTATGTGACAGAGAGTGCTGGAGCACTGCCATGACACCAAAACCCAGCGTATAATGATGGATGAGATTTTGCAGTCTGTTTGCATGTTGGCACAAGACCAATATGGAAATTATGTTGTACAGGTTTGTTCATATATGAATGCTTTTTAAAGTACATTAATTAAGCATGGATACCGATCTAGGGATAGCGTGTGGGGGCATGTGTGTAATTTTCATGTTCTGAACATGCTTGGCAAGCATCTGCAATGTGTCAAAGAAGTGCTGATATCTGACATATTGGGTACAGCCCCAGCTCGCAGGTTGAAGCATCACTGCTTTATGGCATTTTCTGCTGGCTGAGATATTTGATTTCAAGCTGGCAGTAGTCTGGTATCCACCCTTAATTATATGATCGAGCAATGCTAGATAACTTGTGTATAGTTCCATGAAAGAACATTATGTTTGATCTCTTCACCATTGTGAACTCAAGTTTGTTCAGTTGACAAGAAAACATTTAGTCGTCATATTTTTTGTGGAAACTTACCCTGTTGCACCTGTTAAATGAACATAATGGATAAACCCTCTTATACCTGCCTAAATTTGTGGGATTTCTAACCAATAACATCACATGTGAAGTTTAGCATGAAGTTCAATTGCTGCCATACCATAAGCGCCTGAA
>Ga0307518_10004464_pt1 | contig 10027 bp, 3 predicted proteins | sample 25_EM_MG_FD_203889 | JGI IMG/M metagenome (GOLD analysis project Ga0307518, IMG submission 203889) | Populus trichocarpa ectomycorrhiza microbial communities from riparian zone in the Pacific Northwest, United States - 25_EM | ecosystem: Host-associated > Plants > Roots > Unclassified | place...
AAACATTTTATTTTATTTAATTTTTCTATCCAATTTGATCCTTATTCTTTTTATTGCTATTTTCATACTTTTTATTCTTTTCTTGATTTGTTTTTTTTTCAATGTAGTCCCTTGTTATTTTTCTTTTATTTAGTTTTTATATCAAATTTGATCTTTGTTTTGATTTTTTTTTTCATGATTATGAATTTTACTTCGTGATTTTTTCATGTTTGCCTTCTATAAGGTGATCCTGGTCTCATAACCCGAGTCACACATTTTGAATATTAACTCGATTTAACTTTAGTCTTTTTTAGATTTTTTTTTTAATTTATCATTCGACATTGGGTTACTGAGCCTTGAGCTTCATGATTTTTTTCTATTTTTTTATGAGGTTATCTCTATCTCAAATCTCGGGCATCGGGTTAGTCAAGTTAACCTGGGTTAACTCATGTTTTTTTTTTATGTTTGTTTTTTAAATTGATTTTTTTTAGTTTCATCATTTAGTTTGCTTAAGAGTTGACCTCTATTGTTTTATTTAATTTTTTTTGTGCAAAGTTATCTATGTTTCACGATCATCTTGCAGATTTGGCATGCTGAGTTAAGTCAATTTGTTTTTTTCTTTTTAGAAATTAATTTTTTTAATCCATCCTTCAACGTTTGCTTTGCTAGTAATTGAACTTTATATTTTTTTTTTTATTCTTATTAGGCTATTTCATTCTCATTTAATTTTGACCTAATCCGCAATATACGACGAAACACCTATCAAATAGAAACTATAAATGAAAATTCATATCTTAATTTAATTTTATTTTGTAAATCTCACCTTAAAATACTCATGTATTGATTTGGTTGAAGATTTCAATTCCTTTTTTTAATGTTATAGATTAATTTTAGACCATGGGAGTAAAGTGGGCACAGTATAATGTGGGGTCCAGCCAAGATTTTTAATTTTTTTTTCCTGGAATCCAAATAACAATCTGATGATAATTGAGGGATAAATCAAATTTTGGACAGAGTGCGAATACCGCCGGTCCTAGGTAGGTTGTACTGTTGTAGAGGCACAGCATGCCCAGTTGCTACCCGATTTAATTTGATGCTTTCTACTGCCTAATTAAGATTCCGAGATTTGGCTTTTCTTTTTTCTTTACTCAAAAGAATCCAAAACGATGACTTGGATTACAAGCTAATGATGTGTGTTTTAAGACTTTGCATGCACGTTGTCACCCCCCGAAGCTTATCTCTCTGTCTTCACCTGTTTTATTAGTTTATAGCCGAGCAATATCTTAATTGCAATCAATGCTAAATCCACTTGACTCGGTCCATTCCAAGCAATTTATTTTTATTTTTTTTCTCTTGAGAAACAATGCATGGTGAAGTCATGCTTTACCCCAGCAGCAAACAAGGAAGAATGTTTTGTCTCTCGAATTAAAATATATCAAATCCCAATAAAATAAGTTAAGCAAGTAAATTATTCTCATGAGGCGAGCAATTTAGGCAGCGTCACTAGAGGGAGATGTAGGTTTCAGTGTGCAGCAGTAGGATTTTGGCTTCTTGCGCGAGCAGGATATGAAATGAAGAGGTAGGCTTGGAGCACCAAAGCATCCTCTCTTCTTTTTCTCTCTTCTAGTGCGCACCACTACTTTAAAAAGTGTTTTGAAGATACAAAGCGAGTAATGATAACTGGACTGCCTTTTCATCAGTGCTCAACAATCTCCCCAACTTGAGAATTATGGAATCAATGAATCCCATCTTTTCCATGCCGAAAGTGAAATGCAGTACTCAAAAAAGAGTGATAGGTGGGACAACATTGACAAAAGATGAAAGAATGAAGAAAGAAATGGCATCACTACTGGGAGCTAGCATCATCCGTAGATACAGTCCTGGATTTTAACGTCCGTTTTCGTTCTTTTCAACCTCTAGTTTGATGTAGAGTCGTTGGCTACCAGCATCTAGTTTCTTCTCCTGCAATAGGGCCATAGATAGAGACCTCCAATACAACTTGGGAGAATAAGGCTTCTCGTCTGTCTACTGAACAGTGAGGTTGATTCATGGCACATGAAGGATAAGAAGAGCTCATTAACATATCAGAACAGAGACAAGATGAGATGCAGGCGGATACAACAAGCAGAAAGATACAGGATCCATTGAATTCTGATACATGTTTTATTAAGTAATTACTGTAACAGTTTTTAGTACATATGATGTATACAACCCACCAAGAGCTAAAATGAAATCAGGCCATGGGTAAATTGAAATCCCGAGGCCACCGCCTCCACTCCCCACCAGCACAAGATGATGCTTCCCACTTCTATATGCGAGTGAAAAAGAATCTATTGTTTCTTACGAATATAAGAAATCCATGAGCAGAAACATTTAGTCATGCCCGGATATCTTTGTTCTCTTCCTCGGTTTTAATTTCTATTTTTTTCCTTTTGTCCTTTCTCCAGTTTCTTACTCCTAGATGTGATCAAAACTAATAAAAATTCAAAAAATGGCAAAATAAATAAGTAGTTAAATGATGAATTATGGGCCAAATTGGGGCTGATATTTGCTTCTAAGCCACCAATGGCTTCTGCTCCATGTACAGCTGCTCCACCCAAGCTGGGAGGGTCTCTGAACCTCCAATGTTAAGATGACATTGCTGCTGCTCCTCAAAACCCAATGGCCCAGATTTTGCAGGAGTATCCTTCACCAGGGACTGTACCCATGAAACATCCGGCTCATCAACAGTTGCTGGCACTGAGGCACCAGCTGTAGCAGAACTGCTGCCATTGCTTCGAAAACCAAAAGAAGCGGACTTCCGGAGCTTATTGAGCTCTTCTCCCTGGATACCCCAATCTAATTTTCCATCAGGAGAGCCCCAGTCAGAAAGGTTAGAAGGCATTACGTTTGCTGAAGATGATGGTGAAGAAAACCCAGTATGACGATTCACAGCACTTCGTTCCACAAAGCTCTGGCTACGCTTTGCAAAGGCAGCAGATCTTGAACTCAAAACTGCTGCTGCTGCCCCTCCAGAATGATCAACTCCAAAAGATGGTGATCTTCTCACAGGAGATGATGAGAAGCTGGTGGGATAGCTGGACCGAAGCTGCTGGTTGATGTTCTGGCGCATCTGCATCCCTGTTGGAGACTGCAATTGAGCTACTGCAGCATCCAGTGAGAGTCCCTGCATCTGAGGCAAAATTGAAGGATCAAGGGATCCAAAAATATCTTCAAGGTTAGTTGGCCTCACTCCTCCAAGCCTATTCAACTCCCCAGTTCGATCACCAGAGGCAGCAAAAGCTGAGGCAGTGGACAGACCATTGTTCCAGCTGGAGGGAGATGACAGACCAGAAATCTCATCCATAAACTGCTGCCTTCGACGGTGACTTTCAAGCCCAAGCAATTCCATGTCTAAATCCATATCTCGAGCACACAAAGCAGATTTCAACCTGCTACCAGGAAGCTGCAATGCAGGGGGCACCACATTAGAATGGTTTGTCCATCCACCGATAGGTGAAGAGGAACCGGAGGGAGTTGGTGGGCTTGATGTGGATGGTATCAAGACAGATGGAGAACCAAGGGAAAGTGGGCTTATAGAACTCATGTCCAAATTTGAACAATTTGCTGAGTAGGATCTAGGAGAAGGCACTGCCGAACCTGTAGAGGCATACAGGGGGCGAAGCTCTTCAGGCTTGTGAGCAAAGAAACACACCCTCCTAGCGCAACCTGTCTCATCTTTACAAAGACGAGTTCTATACTGGGCAGGATGAAGCCAGCACTCAAATATACCATGTGCATATTCACAGGCATCACCCTGCCTGCAAGACCCCTTTCGAAACTCAGGACATGGAACACAGCTATAGTGGTATTTCCTGGGGTCACGACGCCTAGCATTCTCTCCAGGGTGCACAAATGGGCACTCTGTCCAGTCATGAGAGTAAGCCCTTGAGCAAGGCTTGACCTTAAATGTATACATTCTAAACTCGTCAGTCCCATATATCCCATTCTTAATATCAGGAAGTGTCAGATCAATAGGATACTCTTTCTTCTCGTGCCCATCTTTTGAAACCCTTGGCGTTGAAATTTCTTGCTGTTCCAGCCCATCCATCTCGTTTACAATTTGATAAGCCAAAACACATGATTCTTCACCACTACTGCCACCCTTTAACATGATCTCCAGGGTCTTTCTCGTTGAATTAGAACCAGACTCAACAACAGGGGCAATCAAGTCACCAGGGTGATTTCCTTTGGCATCAACGGAATTAGGATCAGCAGAGGCATCAAGCAAGAGCCTGGCAACCTCATGTGCAGAAGAAGAGCCACCGGCAGCAGCACAGTGAAGCGCTGTGGCCCCATCAGAACCATAACCTCTGTTGACATCTACATGACCTGTTTCCAAGATATAATTCAACACATCTTTGCTTCCGTACAAGGCAGCAATCATGAGGGGTGTCCTCTCCTCAAACCCCATCTTTTTCGAGCCAATTCTCCTTCCATACCACAAACCTGGCTCATCAATATCATGTCCCTCCACTTCAATTGCTCTCTTAAACCCGGTCAAATCATTCGAGGCAGACAACTCGAGCAAAAGAGAGAAATCACAGCAAACCCCATCTTGCTTTTGAAATTCATTCTCCATGTTGAAAACAGTATGTGTTGGTTTCCTCTTTGAACCACTGCACATCGAAAAGTCTCTCTCTTTAGAGCCTCCACAAAGTCTCTCTTTTCTACAGAATTGTAAACAAATAAAGCCTTCAAAAACATTTACAAGCACAGGTTTTTAGGTTGTTTTCCATTACACACAAGGAGAGGGAGAGAGACGACAAGTGACAGAAAATTTCGGTAAGGAATAAATTCCACCAAATTATAAACAAAACATCCATTAAAAAACATTTCTGAAATTTTTGAGCCATCAAATAAAAACAGTAACAATCATGAAAGAAAAATTTCAAGAAGCGGAAAAAAAAAGGAGAGAAATTAGTTAAAATCCAAACAAAAACAACAGCACCATCTAACACATAAACACACCCTCCTTCCTGGTTTCTAATAATAGAAAACAATTCAAAATTTGTTTCTAGCATAATTTCAATAAATATCAAACTAAACACCCCCACAACTCGAAGAATCCCACTCTTTACCTACATTTTCTAACAAACCTAGTATTGTCAAAAACCCACCAAGGCAAACAAAACCCATCATCAAATCCTAACAAACATGATAAAATACATACCTTGGCTTCAAATGTAAGAATATGAGAGCTTGAAAGTAAGAACTGAACTAAACCCTGAGCTGCTTTGTTCTGGGTTTTTTTTTTCAAGTTAATTAACCTCTCTCCCCTTTTATTAAACTTCACAAAGCCAAAAAAACCTCAATAAAGAAGGAAAGAGAGACCTTTTGGCTTCTCTCTTTTAATGGGGCTTTTGTTAAGGTCAAAAGGTCTGAGTCTTTGAAACCACCCTCTGCTTCTTCTATGGCTCCTCCTATACTTTTTTACTTCTACTTTTTTTCATTTATTTTTTATGTTTCCCTCTAAGGAAAATGAAATGCAGATGCAGATGCAAATGCACATGCAGATGCAAATGCACATGCAGATGCAGATGCAGATGCAAATTCAAATTCAAATGCAGATGCAAATGAAATTTTATGTGTGAGTGGAGGGTAGGGGCCACGAGGTTCTTAATATCTAACCGTATCGATTGTTAGGTTGCCACGTGTTGAGAACCCGATAGAAACTGCCCTCACCCAAAGGTGACCGTATCGAGATTCCGGAATGTCACGCTTTACGCGTTTTTGGCCTCTTTTGGATGACGTGGACGTACCTGCACCGTCGACATGATTTTTAATCCTATTCGTTGCTTAATTATACTAAACTCACTACCTGTGATGTGAGGTTATAAAACAAGATAGTTGTATTGGTGAAAGCGAGTGCATAAAGCTGCGATGATCAGCTGTTTTTTCTCTATAGAGTGAACGAGCTGTTAATTTGAGCCGGATATTGTTTTTTTAAGTGTAAGGCAAATGCGCCACTGAGGAATGAATTCTTGAAGGTATCGACGTACGTACGGTGGTTTTTTTAGAATGTGATACAAATAATTTTGTAAAGTGTTTTTTTAATAATATTTTATTATTATTTTTAATATCATTGTATTAAAATAAAAAAATATTCATTTAAAGTTTTTTTAAAAAAAATAAAAATTTTAAAAAAATCCAATCGCTCTCCTATGGTACATGTAAAAAGCGCTTCGATGTTTTCTAGAAAGCTCTGTCGTCTGTTTCAAAATGTAACTTTGAGGTAACGTGTGGCAGAGAGACGGAAATAATTGGGCTTTTAGATAATTTTTCATCTTTCAGAGGAGTGACATAGAAGGCCTAAACAAGTTGAATTTTATTTTTATAAATATCCCTTTAAACATTTGATAATTTAAATTTTTTTATTTTATAAATTTATAAATAAGTTTTATCACATGCACGAAAGTATGTGTCAATATTTATATATTTAAAATATTTCTTAATAATGTAATTATATTAAAAGCTTGTTTGCTTCATTTCATTAAATCAATGTGAAAAAATAAATTGCTCAAAATAAATAATAACTTATTTTATATAATTACGTAATTTTTTAAAATTAAAAAAGTGAATGAATCAGAGTTAATTATTTTTTTATAAATTAAATAAAATTAATTAAGCAAAGAGTGATCTCTATTGAAAAAATATAAGAAGAGAGTTTTTTACTAAATAAGTGAGTTTTTTAACATTGAGAAAGAAAATTAAAATATCATTTTGAAAACTTAATAGGGTAATTAAAACATATATATAATATAGAGAATTAAAAATTGGTCATGTTATGAGATAGATTATATATATATTTTTTTAGTTTAACGTGGGTGTCCGGGTCAGCTTGCGCACACCTCGACTAATCTCACGGGTCCTGAAGTTAACGACCATGTAAATCTCCAGTGGCCATCATATGAGCAACCACAGGGCTCGAACTTGAGACCACAGAGGGAGCAAACATCTTGGTCCCAAGCTTTTACCACTGGGCCACCACCTAGATGGTGGAGATAGATTATATTTAATAATAAAGGAGTGAAGACTAGATAATAACAAAAAAATATGCATTTATGATGAATTATCATCTCTTATTTTTAACTATATTAGATTTAAACTTTGTATTGGTTCGGAAATTTTATTTGACATAACATTGGTTTAATTAGTTATTTTATTATTTTAAATATTTAGATGAATAATTTAATATATTATCTTCTTAAAAATGAATTATCTTTTTAGCAGTAATTACAAATCTTTTCTTAACATAATTTTGATTTTGACGAGTGGAGATATTATTATTTCAAGTTAGTTAAAAAAATAATTTTATTAAAAATTAAAATGAAAATAATTATATTTTGTGGATGGATTATACACTTGATATAAACCGTTACACTTATCATATTTGTGTACATTTAATTTTTAATTGGATAACTTTATTTTTCATATCATGTATGATATATCTTGTGGACTTCTTTTGGATTCCAAAAGTAAATAGGAAAAACCTGTTAATGTACATTAATGTGCTATGTCAATTATAAATCATACCCTTCTATAAAATAAAATTAAATATAATATTGAGGGGAATATTTGTTTTCACATAAAACATTTTACAAATAAAAATTATCAATAAAAAATATAACATGAAAAGAAAATTTACAATGTTTATTAAATAATTATTTGAAAATTATAATGATAATTATAGTAATAATTACTGTGATGGAATAATGATGATTGCGTCAGGGTAGTGATAATGTGGTGGTGGTAATAAAATTATGATCATGATGATTGAAATAGTTATACCAGAGTATTATTATTCATAAAATATATTACGGGAATTGATGAGTTAAAATTATATTTTAATAATTTTTTTGTAAGATATTTTATAAAAAAAAACATTGAAAAATATTTTATAGTAAAATATCCAAGGCAAAACAACATCTCTTCATTTTATTCTTATTGTTAGCGATTTCATAAAAATCCACAAACACTGTTAAGATAAGAGATTCACCATCATCATGACAACAATAACCACGTGGATATAGAGAAAAAAAATTAAAATCTTTAAACGAACTCAACAAATTACACACAGCTGACAAGTACCATTAATTCACTATCAACTTTATACTAGTAACATGTCTGGTGTGATGTAATGAATTGGATTACAAGTGTTTTTAAAAAAAACATATGAATTTTTTTTAGATTTTTTAATTTTTTATATTAGCACATCAAAATTATAAAAAAATTTATTAAATTAATGGTTTTTTAAACTACATGTAATTTTATAATATATATCAATACAATTTTAAATACAAAAATAAACAATGTTAACATGTAAAAATACCATGTTTAGTTGTGTAACTATGTGTTGCCTGCGAAAGAAGAAGAAGAAAACATCAACTTTTAAAATAGGAGAAAAAACAAAGTAATCTCAGATGAACCTCCTAAACTTCATTTAATCTGAAAAACCTATAACTTGTTAGATCATGTATCCGAGTTCAATTAAAAAATTTAAATGTCATCCAATTTGATTTTGAATGATGGAATCATTGAAAAAACTACTAATAAAAGAACTTGCAAAAGAAAATAAACAGAAAAAAATGAGCTTAAAATCTAATAGGAAAAGGCCAAATAAAGATGATTTGAAAAAAAAACCAAAATTAACCCAAAAAAATTGAGAAAACGATCAAGACTAAATTTGACATCGAGGGATGAAATTGAAACAAAAAATAGCAATTTAAAAAATCAAGACTAAATCCGATATAAAAATCAAATGAAATTAAATATTTAGAGATGAAATTGTAAAAAATTAATCCATTAAGAAAATGATTTAAAAATAGCAACTAAAAGAAACATGACTAAATTTGACACAATAATTTTATGAGGATGAAATTGTAAAAAATCAAATCAATCAATAAAATAATTCAAAACAAAATAAATAACAATTCAAAGAATGAACACCAAATTTTAAAACAAATTTCAAAAATCAAATGACTAGGGATGAAATGAAAAATAAAATCCATTTAGAAACAACCAATGTAAATAAAAAAAATGCAAACAAGAGAAGAGGGACTGAATCGAAAGAAAAAATCAATTGAAGGGCTGATTTGATTTTTTTCATGGCATGCACACAAATCCAGAAAGAAAGAGAAGGAAAAAAAGTCATTTTCGGCCAAACCACTATACACGCGTCATCCATATAGGTAAAGGATTACAAGACGAATACTGGATTCAGCCGCACGTGCTGCCAGAAGTTGGCAGAGCGGCTGACACACTGACAAGTGTTTTGAACACGCCAGCAACTTTTTAATTTTTTTAATTGCACAAAACCAAAAATACCCCCAAGACCAATCAACAATCACAATCAAACCACGAGAAAATTACTACAAAGCTCCTGAATTCATTGCTAAAAAATTAGAATGGCATAGATAATGTTGTAATTTCATTGTTCGACCAAACATTAAAATACAAAAATATCCTTGTGCAGAAAGCTTTGAATTATTTTATTTATATTTATTATTTTACCGTGCATTTAGAAGTAGAATTACTCAAATAACCCTATTCAATTCCCAAAAAATAATATTCACACCATGTGAAAAGATTTTCCTACTCGTGAAGCAAAAGTAAATAAGAAAATGATCAGGGATAATATAATAATATACTATTGAAATAAATAATAAACTGTTTCTTAAAGCACAAATATCAGCATCATCTATAGTTTTAATTAAAAAAATTTGGCTAGAAATGGATTGTTGTATTTCAACCCAAAAAAGAAGGGATTAGTCATTAGCCGCATGACAAAAACCGACGCGATATTTCCTCACAATTGGATAATGTCTCTACTTTAATGCCAACTTTTTTTCTGTGAATTTCCTCGTAAATAGTAGCCTCCTCCTATGCTATGCTATGCTAGCTAGTAGCTAGGATGCCCTCCCTTTCTCTTAATGCCCCATCCTCATCCATGTACGATTCGACGACATCTTTGAATGTTCAAGTAAGGAAACGGCTGAGTGGATTTTTT
>Ga0307518_10004465_pt1 | contig 10026 bp, 11 predicted proteins | sample 25_EM_MG_FD_203889 | JGI IMG/M metagenome (GOLD analysis project Ga0307518, IMG submission 203889) | Populus trichocarpa ectomycorrhiza microbial communities from riparian zone in the Pacific Northwest, United States - 25_EM | ecosystem: Host-associated > Plants > Roots > Unclassified | place...
TGGGAGGAACTTGGCACAAGAAATAGAGTTGCTGTTGAAGGACAAACTTCTCTTCTGGATTGAAGCACTCAGCTTATTGAAGGTGCTCAATGTTGTGCCTGCACACCTGGCAACTATAGCTTCATGGCTGGAGGTATGTTTATTATGAATCTGATCCTAACCAACACTGCTAATGACATTGTTTAGAAGGATGATACCTTTAAACAGGTGTCAGCAATTGCAAGGGATGCCATCAAGTTCATCCGAGTATTTGGTGGTACCATCATGGAAAGCACTCCACACCTGTATATCTCAGCTCTCCCATTCTCTCCAGTACAATCCATCATTTATAAAGAGTTCTCACTCAAGTACTTAAATTTGGCTCACATTGTTGATGGAGGAGAGCCATGCTGGCCAAACCTTCAGCTGACAATTGGAGGATATCTCTTCACCTCTGTTACATTCTCAGCAGATGGAAAGAGGATTGCATCAGGTTCATGGGATAATACCATATGTTTGTGGGATGCTGAGACTGGACTGCAGCTGGGTAGCCCTCTCACAGGGCACACTGAGCGAGTAACCTCAGTGGCATTCTCACCAGATGGAAAGAGGATTGCATCAGGTTCTCATGACAGCACCATATGTTTGTGGGATGCTGAGACTGGACTGCAGCTGGGTAGCCCTCTCACAGGGCACACTGAGCCAGTAACCTCAGTGGCATTCTCACCAGATGGAAAGAGGATTGCATCAGGTTCTGATGACAGCACCATATGTTTGTGGGATGCTGAGACTGGACTGCAGCTGGGTAGCCCTCTCACAGGACACACTGAGCCAGTAACCTCAGTGGCATTCTCACCAGATGGAAAGAGGATTGCATCAGGTTCATATGACAAGACCATATGTTTGTGGGATGCTGAGACTGGACTGCAGCTGGGTAGCCCTCTCACAGGGCACACTGACTGGGTAACCTCAGTGGCATTCTCACCAGATGGAAAGAGGATTGCATCAGGTTCAGATGACAAGACCATATGTTTGTGGGATGCTGAGACTCAACTGCAGCTGGGTAGCCCTCTCACAGGGCACACTGACTGGGTAACCTCAGTGGCATTCTCACCAGATGGAAAGAGGATTGCATCAGGTTCACATGACAACACCATATGTTTGTGGGATGCTGAGACTCAACTGCAGCTGGGTAGCCCTCTCATAGGGCACACTGAGGCAGTAACCTCAGTGGCATTTTCACCAGATGGAAAGAGGATTGCATCAGGTTCACATGACAACACCATATGTTTGTGGGATGCTGAGATTGGACTGCAGATAGGTAGCCCTCTCACAGGACATGCTGAATCTGTAACCTCAGTGGCATTCTCACCAAGTGGCAAGAGGGTTGTGTCTGGCTCATATGACAATACTATACATATGTGGGATTGTCCCCCAGATGATGTGGGCAGTCTGTTCTCCTATCACATTCCAACACAGGCCCTTCTCCCACTCTGCTATTCTCCAAATCCATCTCATGCCTTGCTGGATTCCAATGTGTATACCCACATAACTGATTTTAACACACAGCATATCAGGGCTTTAGTGGGATTACAGAGTGGTGGGTGGATTGAAAGCCCAGAAGGTCACCTGCTTCTATGGGTTCCATCATATATGCCAAGTCCATCATTATATTTACCCAGTATCTTATTTGTTATGGGGAAACATACCAAGCTTGACTTGAGCAAGATGGTTCATGGTTCACAGTGGGTAAAGTGCAACTATTTGCAGGATGTAGTAGGAAGATGACCATTGTAGTTACTACTAGCAGTGCCTTCATTTCCATTTTCATGTTCCTTCCATTGTATACTTTATTCATGCTCTCTCACTTCCTTGTAATAATTAGGAACTTTATGCCCATGTTGAATTGTTTTTGTCCTTAAATTGGTGTGAGAGTAAGTTAGACAGATGACAAGTGCAGGTTCAGGCCAGTAGGTACTCAGGAAGTGCCAACTTCATCAGCACAAAACTTGCTTGGTACTTGAGGTAGCATGTCAACAAGTATGGAATTCTGAGACATCATAAATACTGCATGACTATGGTGTCATGGAAAGCTAAGGCTTCTTTAAATACATCAATTGTGACAAGAGACAGTACACTGTCAAAGCACCATACTTGCTGATCCAAATATAAGCCATGAATCAATCATTCAGCTGATTGTTGGTGAGCTTGGAGAAAGGGACAGAAGGCAAACCCTGAGATGACCCTCATCAGGTAACCTACAAATATACTGAAAGTCTGTTGAAGCTGAAATGCTGATACTGTATACCTGATACATCTGAATTGACACTATACATGACAACCTGGATACCTGATACAACTGAATAGACATCATATCTGACCTCCTGTATACCTGAACAGACACCATACCTGATTTTCTGTACATCTGATAACTGCTGATATGCTGTACATAGGACAACTGGTTAGATGAAGCACTGGTTGTCTGAAGGTCAGAGTAGTGGACTGGCAGAATAGCAGCAGAGCTGTTTTTCTGATTGCTGTTTTTCTGAAATTAGAAGAATCAGAAGGATCAGACAATCAGAGGAATTAGGGAATCAGAGGAATCAGACAATCAGACAATCAGACAATCAGAAGAATCAGGGAATCAGAAGAATCAGAGAATCTGCAAATCAGAAGATCAGACAAATCAGGAAATTCACAAATCAGACAATCAGAAGAATCAGGCAACTAAACAAATCAGACAATCAGACAATCAGACAAACCAGCAAACCAGCAAATCAGAAGAATCAGAGAATCAGAATAATCAGCCCATAGTAAATTAGGATATCTGTCTTTCAGTAGCTTGTACCTATGGACAACCAGAACAATGGCACCCCAGTAGATTAGGACATCCATTGTTCAGTAGTTCATACCTACCAGCTAGTCAGTATTTCCTAACTACTGGTTCTTCAACCTATTAGCAAACCTGCAACTTTAATTTGACTGCAGTGAAGTAAAAGAACCAAGTATTTCTTATTAAGTGGACTAAAGTAATACAATGTATACTAAAGAGGTATGTTAATGCAGATGGTAGTAGTGGGCACCATTGTTGTTGTGGGTGGTGGTGTCAAGTCCGGGTCTACTCCGGTAGGGGGTCTGGTCAAGTCCGGACGAAAGTGGACAAAGGACAAAGGCAGGGGGCTGGACAAGAGGTTAGTCCGGCTGGAGTTGGTGACCGCTTGGATTCAATGACTAAGGACAACGAGCGTTGATCCCTTGTGTAGGTTCCGGTCAAGGGGAGATGGAGATGGACAGGAACTGGAGTAGATGACTATGGTTGATTTCAGACTGAGGAGTACAGGATAATCTACAGAGTACTTATACTAAGTGCAAACTAGGGACGAGTATATACGGTGACAAGTAAACAGCCTAAAGGCAGACAAGGAATGACCGGAGTAAGGACTAGGTCAGGTCCGGTGAAAACAAAGTCAGGTCTGAGTAAAATAAACCAGGTCTGGTGAAAATGATACAAGGCACAGGATATATCGAGAATGTGGAGAACTCACGAACAGACAGGGTAGACGGCGAGGTTTGGTAAAGAGTGAATGGAGTATAGACCAAGGGTCATACTTAATGGAAGTCTAACTGCACGACCGTGACCGGAGTAAGTGAGAGTGACTGGAGTTGAGCTATAGTGCTGCGATGTGACTGGAATAACCAGATAGGACCCGGAGTTGGACATGGTCGTAACAGGTGGCCATGGCTGCTGTTGTCATCATTGTTGCTGCAGGTAGTGTGGTGGTTAGTGTTGTTAGTGCTGTGGATCAGGTGATTCAGTCACCAACCCTTGTAAAACTGGTACATCCGACATGTACATTTGCCTGCAAATGTGGGACTAGCTGGTGCTGGCCGGTGCATGCAAAGCTGGTGTGGGCTGGTATTGGTACATCAGCAACTTAACAAATTTTCTGAAATGTCTGAAATGTCGGATCCTGTCTGAAGTGTCTAAAATCAGATAATGCAGACAAGTAAGTCACAAAAGATATACCAAACCTTTCAGATTATGAGTGTCTGACATCAGACAATTCAAATATTCAGATATCTCAGATGGTTAGACAATCCGGATGGTTCACATAATCTAGTTAATTTAGACTGTTCAGACATCTCAGATTGGTCAGATGACTAGACAATCCAGCCAGTTCAGACTGTCCAAACATCTCAGATTGCCAGATGGTCAGACAATTCAGGCAATCCAGGCAATCCAGGCATCTCAAGGGGTCAAACAATCAGACAATTCAGGTAGTTCAGACAATCCAGATAATCTAGACAATGCACACATCTCAGGTTGCCAGATGGCAAGATAATACAGTCAGTTTAGACTGTCCAGACATTCCAGGAGGTCAGAGGATCAGACAATCCAGCCAATCCAGCCAATCCAGGCTTCTTAGGTGGTCAGATGGTTAGACAATCCGGGTAGTTTAGACAATCCAGATCATTCAGATAGTCCAGGCAGTTCAGATAGTCCAAAGCTTCAGATGTCTCAGATTGCCAGACAGTCATTTATTTCAGATGGTTCAGGTATATCAGATTGTCAGACATGCAGGACAGCCTGAGTCTGTTCCACATGCATAAAGATGTCCTTGTCAAGCTTGGAATCCACAAACATTTCAACATCCCCAAGATTAGAGTTTAAAAGTCCAGTCCGGTCCGGTTTTTCGGCCAATCAAGAAAGGCAACTGAACCAGACCGAATTTTTTTGACTACCATTTTGAGTGCGACTGGACCGAAACCGTTCGTGACCAGTTGCATACGGTCTCGTGTGCAGTTGCAGATAGTCGTGACCAGTCCATCATGCAACCGGTTGCAGACCGAGTGAGGACTGTTGACGACCAATTAAGACTGTTAGGAATTAGTTGAATTAGGTATTCCAAACCACAATGTGTAGTACATGCTGCTAACAGTATAAATTTTCAATGAAAAGTCCTCTCCTCTGCCAGTTTGCCTGAGCTACCTCTCAGTTCGGAGTCACTGAGTCTTGACGCTGATCTGCTATGTCCCGTAAATCCAATCATGTGCGATGGCCAACAGAGAAAGCTGTCACACTCCCGCTCAATAAAGGGCCCTGCTCACGAGAACCCAGAAATAAAGCCTCAAAGTCGAAAGGAAAGCGGGCTCATTCATGGTCATCTGTTGAAGATGAGACACAATCAGAGAGTGATCGCAAATGTGTACATACCAGCAAAAGGTCGAACGGTAAGCAGTGACATGCCAAGCATGCACGTTGTTCTTCACCAGATACTGTGGTCAAGATTGAGGAAGCCACACCCAACATCAAGGAAATTGAGGTGTCTTCACACACGGGTGGAGATGAGCACATGGACAACAAAACAGATGATGAGGATGTGAGTACACCTGCCAACTGGATATCAGTGTATTGACCATTGGCAGGCAGCCATCCCTGACAAGCTTCAGTCACGCAAACAGAGAGCTCTAGATATACTTATGATCTTCTCTGATCGCTGCACTGTGAAGTTCAGCCACAGGGAAAAGGGGACAGTTGAAACGCTGACAGGACGCTGGTGCAATGAGTGTAGGTCAGTACTAATCCAATTAATCACTTGCATTGGGAGTGGACTTACTTGTGATAATGCAGGCAAGATGTGGAACTCCTGGCAAAGCATGGGAAACGAAAGGCTTTCTATATTGGTAGTAACTCCTCATGTCGCCAGCACATTCGGGGCCATTATGAACTGTATAAAGTTTGATGTGCCGAACAGGGAGTCCAAGAACACCATCACACACTACCGCGAAAGTTGTTGAAGGCAAAACAAGAGGCCAAGTTGAAGGGAGTACAGCTAGGTGTTGACAAGATGCTTCAATGTGGAGCATCAAAGTGCCAGGAGTTTTCAAGGGACAACATGATGAGAGCAGTTGCTGAGTTTGTTGTCTGTGACAACCAGGTGAGCTTGTTGCAATTATAGACTGGGTTCAGGGGACTTATGTTTGGCAGAGTCTTGTGGTGGCCAACAAGCCGGCATTTAGGAACTGCCTAGTTGCAATGCATCCAAATACCAACAAGGTTGATATTCCCTCCAGTCACGACATCTCAACTTTTATCCACAACTCGTTCATTGATTTTCTTCACAACCTCAAGCATAGAATTCAGGTAAGCTGGTTCAACCATTCTCTCTAAGTCAGTAGTTTGAACTCATAATCCAATTGAAGGATAAACATTCTGGTCGCATCTCAACAACAACAGATCTCTGGTCTGTTGACCAAACGAAGGCATCCTTCATGGGGATCACCACTCACTGGATCCAATCGCACGAGAAGAATACAAGCTGGTCACTTGTCTCTGAAGTCATTGCCTTTTGTGCGGTATCGGGGCCTCACACCGGTGTCAACCTTGGCCATTACTTCGTTAGTCTTTGTGAGCATGCTGGAATCATAGCAGATCATGGAACTAAGGTATGTACAACGTGTTCTCTCTGTTTGAAAATTATTCAACCTTTGCCAGCTTTTTTGCATTACTGCTGACAATACCAGCAACAACGACACTGCATGCACTGCAATTGAGAGCATTCTCCTTCGAAAACAGATCTACTCCTTTGATAGCAACACTAATCGCCTCCCATGCTTGGCCCGCATCGTCAACCTCGCAATAACTGATTTCATGTCTGTCGTCACACGTATCGCATCTGTGGAAACAACTTCGGCGATCTGGGAATTTGACCCAAGTCTTCCCAGAAATCGCATTCTGGATGACTCCCTTGATGTTGTCTCTGCCATTCGAACGATCGCCATCAAGATCCAAGCATCAGGCCAACGCATCGCATATTTTGAACACCTGCAGACTGAGTGCGGCTTCACTGTCCCCCTTTCCATTCCCCTTCATAGCAATGTCCGCTGGGGCACTGCCGATGGGATGCTTGGACATGCTTATCACCTCCGTCAACCAATTAATCTCTTCATCAACTCTGCTGACGAGCTCTTTGGCCCAATCACCACCATTCGACGCCCTGGATTACCTGCCAAGCAAATCCTGTGGACTACTTTTGCATTCAAGGCTGCAGATTGGGAACGTGTCAGTGACATCTGCACAATCATCGCGGATGCAAATAATATTCAGCAATACTTCTTGTTCGAGCTTCAACCCACTCTCTGGCATGCAATCCCTGCATTCAAGGAACTTCAAACAGGCTGGGAGACCAAGCGTGACTCACCAAGATATGTACTTTACAAGAACGCAATCAATCGTGGCCTCTCAAAAATCAGCAAGTATTACCATAAGTTCAATGAGAAGCCTGCTTATGTCCTTGCTCTTGGTACGTCTCTTTTACCTACATAAATTAACTTCTACTTATAGTCTATCTACTAGTCCTACACCCATACTACAAACTCGCATATATCAAGATGGCATGGGGTGGCACGGAAGAGCAGAAAAAAGAACAAGAGGCAGGGAATGCATATGCAAAGAACTGGTGTGACGAAGCCCTCAAGATTGTTGAAAGGACGATGGACGAATACTGGAATTCTGACCCAATTGACACTCTCACTCACACATTGATGAACACAGTTGCTACCATTGAGAATGACAATGCTGACACCCTTGAATCTGATTTCGACCGCCACCGCCGTCTGCTACTCACACAATCTGCTAATTCCAGAGCTGAGGGTTGGGCAATGGAGCTACGCCGGTATCTGGGAGATCTGCCAGCAGACGTTACCAAGGATATGAACATTGTTAACTGGTGGGCGGTAAGCACTCATTTCTATTAATATGCTGCATGATACTAGTAACCGTTGTATAGGACCATGCTAATACCTATCCAACTCTTGCTTGAATCGCCAAAGACGTGTGTGCTATTCCTGCAACGTCTGTTCCGTGCAAACATCTGTTCTTGGGTGGTGGCGAAATTGCAATTGATCGGTGGTCACGGTTAGGGGCAGACAAGTTCAAATACCTTCAAGTCCTGAAGCATGCTTGGTGCTCCAACATCAACGATCATGTGACAACCAATTCTATCACCGTCGAATCCGTTGACATTGATGAGGTGCAGCTGGAACATTTTAAGGAGTTGCTGATGCATGAGGTTGAAGTGGAGCATGAGTTGAACGCATCTGAACTTGTCACTACATACTAGTTATCCATGTCATAGTAGCTATTCAATCCATCGGTCCGATTGGAAAACCAGTCGTGACCGGTTTTCTATCGGTCTTTTCACATGTTCAAAAATCACATGGACCGCAACCGGGTAATTGCTAAGCCCCCAAGACCGGCAACTGCAGTTTGGTCCAAAATGATTGTGGTCCGGTCCGGTCTCCGGTTTTCGGACAAATTTTGAACCGGACTTTTAAACTCTATTGACTACCCAGTGGAATAAGTACCCATCACAGGTTGGTCATCAACCACGGTCCCAGTTGCAACCACTACCTACCCAGGGTTGACCACCTACTGCATATGATACCATGGCTTAGCTATCCACTGCTGTTGATTACACAGCACAGTTTGACTACAGTGGAGTGAGTACCCACCATGGGGTGATGCTAAGGGTTGCCACCATGCATCATCCAGGGACAATCTTTTATAACCAGTGGACTAAACTCTGCCCTTAATGTACTATCGACACCAGAGATGGAAAACCTACTCAGCATTTATGCACAGTAGTTGACAGGGAATATCTTCTCCAATTCCATGACATTGGTATTGGTTAGAGTGGAACCTTGGTTTTTGAACGCAGGGAAAGTTCATACCACAGGTTGTTATAACACTATCCAGTGAGCAACAGCTGGGTGTAGCATGAGTGGGCTGACACGCATGTCACATTGACAGGCTGCTACAACATGATCCCATATGATATGAGTGAGCCAAAATAATTGTCCCCTAAGGTACTGGTGAGCCCATATGCCATCATCCCGAGTAACATGATGTGAGTCAAAGTGTGGATTTGGGTCAGAGTAATAACCCAAACACAACACCAACAAAGGACTACGAAATTGTGCAAGTGGTGGTTTACCTTTGCAGTGTCCAGAGAGGATGTGCTGAGGAGGGGGACAGGGGATCTACACCAACAGGGTGATGCAGACAGAGATACAGGATACTCCTGAGGTACAGGAGCAACAGATGACAAAGGGGACAGGTGTCTGGACTCTTCCTATAGCCTAGGAAGTGTCAAAGCAGGGATTGAGGTGACTGAGACTGAAGTAGCGATACTACACCTAGAGATTGGTGCAGCAAAGGGGCAAGGGGGCTCCTGACATCCAGAAGCAATGGGGAATGAAGGATTGACAAGCTAGACTCCGACCATCAGGAAGATTGATGGGACAACAATGAGGAAGATCTGGGATTAATAGGGGGATTGATCCGAGACAGAACAGCCACAAGAAGGTTATCAGGGGTCCAGAGGTCTTTGGGGGGTCACCATGCACTGAGGTGTAATGCATGTGTTCTAGTGCCGCTGAAGCGCAACCATGGGCTCCCTTGACGAGCTCTCTTCTGGGAAAGAATGAGAGAGGGTTCTTCTTCCTAATAGCACTCTAAAGTAGGGATATAACTGTCATGGTGCTGTAGGACGCCGTCTGAAAGTAGGGAAGCGGATAGAGTACTGAATTCGACGCATCCAGGGAAGTGAGACGAACGACAGAGGAAGATGGACATGGCAAGTATCTGGGAGGAAGGGACCATAGGCTGAGGGCTCAGGGGACACAGAGACGACCAGAGAAGACTTCTCAATCTTGACAATAGACCTAAGATGACCAAAGTACGTCCTTGACGCAGGACTGACGAGGAGAACATGCTGACCGAGAATGAGGGGGACTGAGGGAGCAGGCTGGGAAGATATGTGCCAGGCAGTGCACGGGAACTCTGGGAGAGGCTGTCCTAAGAGCAGGACATAGTGGAGATCTGCAGCAATAGCGGAGAAATGATCCAGAGAAAATACGGACTCCATAGTGACTGATGAGACGAACGTCTGGATTGCGGGGGGAATATCTCCGTGGGAAATGAACAGATCCACGTCGGAACTTGACAGGCAGATAGACCACGCTCTAGGCTCTCTGACGGTATAG
>Ga0307518_10004466_pt1 | contig 10025 bp, 12 predicted proteins | sample 25_EM_MG_FD_203889 | JGI IMG/M metagenome (GOLD analysis project Ga0307518, IMG submission 203889) | Populus trichocarpa ectomycorrhiza microbial communities from riparian zone in the Pacific Northwest, United States - 25_EM | ecosystem: Host-associated > Plants > Roots > Unclassified | place...
CTGTCCAGCCTTGCCATTGCTGGTGGGGCTGCTGAAAATATACTATCTTAGTTCGACTGTGAAGTTTTAGATAACGAGTATCTATGCGGCTGCACGATTTCCTTCAACAGCTGCAAAAGTCACCTGGCGGGTTTCCACAGCATTCCGAAGGATGAAAAAGTGTGTTGCCCGTGGTTTAAGTGTGGCCGGTCTAGCCACCGCAAAAACCTGGTCAGACACATAAGAACCAGGCACTTAGGCTTCAAACGTCTTCCAGGGGCTCCCGTTAAGATTCTTGTTGGCGAGGGCTTGTAGAACTTCGGTACCCTTTTCCACGATCCCTACCTCCATAGTCTCAGTCTCCCGTACGCAAACCACAGACTCGACGGAAGACAATTGTTCCCTTATTCATCCCTATACTCCTCCTTGGATGTATTTCATTATATACTTTTACCTGTGATGGTAACCCTGGGATTAGACCGAAGGAAGGACCAATTCCTCCGATGTGTTTTTCAATTGGATGAGTGGCAAGTGTTTGACGGCAGCAGTTGGAGGTCTTGGTACTAGCGCTTGCAGTCGGGAACTAGTTTATCGTTTACCCCTTGCGCCAAGGCGTTGAGTAACCAAGAAATGTTTTATTCGTCTGGCTGCAGGGTCAAAAAATGACAAGGTCATGTGGAGGTGACAGGGGTTTGGAAGTGGCAACAGGCCATCTTAGATAATTTAGCATATCAGGTAATCCGAAGGAAACCAAAATATTTTAGATGAATGCCATGCCATCATACATATGCATATTTAGTATGCGCAAAAATCTTGTCCATGCAGGGTCATTCAATCATGAGCGTGGAGGCGATAAGTGGCAACAGGCTTGCTAGGTTGGCGGGATAATGAACTGCTGAAAGAAGCACTCAATCTCTAGTAGCATCAGGAAATTAACAAAATACTTTTTAAGCTTTTATGGCCTTTTTGTGCCTTTCGGGACTTTTTGGACTTACCAAACTTTTCTTGGCGAGGCGCTGCGCGATCCAAAAGTGCAAAAAGTGCGAAAAGGTAAAAAAAGTCAGACTTGTTTGCAAAAAGTCAAAAAAGTGGAAAAAGTCCATATAACCAATATTAAGTAGTATACAGTAGTAGATGTACTATCTATTTACATTTCTTTGTGGTTTTGCGTAGTAGGCCAGTACCGACGTGCTTGGTTTTGAGCCTCATACACCTCCCATGCCATCCAGCGGTCAGTTCTGGGCTCTTGCAAATACAGCTTGGAATGTTTTGAGATTGTGAGCTCGACGAGCATAACAAATGTACATAATCCAGACAAGTCCATATTCAGACCGATGATCTTGCGGCTCTTTGGACTTGGGAAGTTTCTCATCAGCACTGAGTGGCGAAGGATGAGTTGGTCGACGCATAGGCGGGAAATAAATTGACGGCCTTGAAGAAGACGGGGGCGGTGGTGGGATGGCAGGGGACCCAAGCGTCTCTGTAATTGGCGGAGTACTGTCCGTGCTTGCATATGTGACGGAGCATATTTCACCGTTGTCTTTGTCTTGTCCAATGCGGTTGAGCGCAAATTCGTAAGCCTGACTGGCCACTTTGTGGCTGTTGGGCAATGTATTCACGCGTCTGTAGATTTTAATGTTGCATCAAAACCCTGTTGTAGCATCATAATTTCACTCACTATGAACCTGACATAAGTGAGATAGAACTTCCAAAGATCAACTGAGGGGGGCCTTGGTGGTGACCGCACGTAGGGCACTTTCAGCGGCAACGCATAACATTGCTCGTTTGATGGCGAGGGACTGATGGCGCAAGCAGCAAGTGGGGGGGGGGGGGAAGATCACCAGGCCGCCAGAGGGGTGCAACTTGATGCAGTGGAGAGCATAGGCGATAAAATACAGAAGTTTCACTGTAGAACCGGAGGGTAACGGGGGCAGCTCAGGGCAAGCAAAGAGGTGAGTGACAAACTTGGTGCAGAGGTGCGAAATTTGCTCGTGACCGTAGTAGGATCACGCTGCAGTGAAACAGACGCTGCCGATTGAGGTTTCTAGTCATGGGGATGTGAGAATGGGGATCATCGGGCCACCGTCTCTTCGTATCTGGGGGTGTTTCACTGTAGAACCGAAGCGAAGAGGCGGGTGACAAAGTTGGTGCAGAGGCGCGAAATTTGCTCGTGACCGTACTGTGAAACAGACGCCGCCGATTGAGGTTTCTAGTCAAATGTGAGAATGGGGATCATCGGGCCACCGTCTCTTCGTATCCGGGATCTTTCACTGTAGAACCGGAGGAGGACAGGGGCAACTCGGGGAAAGCAAAGAGGCGAGTCACAAACTTAGTAGCGCAGAGGCGCGAAATTTGCTCGTGACCGTGCTGTGAAACAGACGCTGCCGATTGAGGTTTCTAGTCAAATGTGAGAATGGGGATCATCGGGCCACCGTCTCTTCGTATCCAAGATCGGGTTACTGGCTTAGAAAGCAATTTCGAATGTGTGGTGATCAGCGAATTTATTCACATAGAAGGATTGAAACATGTCGTAAGATCGGTGAGGTCTGAAGTCTCTAGAATCAATGTTGTGAGTAGAGTAGACGGGGATGAGATGGGCTGCACGATATATGGTATCGATGTGAACAACAGCAATGTTTCGGACATTGCGGGTTTGGTGGCCTGGGTGGACAATCCACATCCCAGTACTTTCATCAGGGCTGTCTCCTACGCGATCAAACCAGTGCACAACAGCACATGGATATCGAGTCCCTAAATAGTCGAATGAAAAAAAGCACAGAACGTGTGCAACATCGAGGCCGCACATGCCTTCTGCCTGTGGATTGGTTACAATAAATACACAATCGGATTGGGGGCCTTCTTTCCTCCACATGGGGCAGGAACGGATATGCTCACGTCGCATGCCATGGACACCGCTCAGATCGCTGGGCGCGAAGAACATGGAGCATGCAGAATTGTAGACACACAGCTTACCATTGTAAAATGGACACTCTTCCAGAGGAATTTCTTCTGGATGACGGGCATCGGTGGGATCAAGTTGCGAGTGAAGGAAGTAACGGAGGAGTGACAGGAAGTGAGGGATGTCAAGTTCAGCTGCAAGGGCTGCTATGTCCTTTGCGCGTTTACGTTCTAAGGATTTATCAGTACTTCGCCGAGTAGCTGTGGTAGGACGTACGGTGTGTACGTGCCAGCAATAAGTGTGCATCAACCACCATGGGGTCATCAACAGCATCGCCTGTTTCCTCTTCATAACTCGCTGTTGGTTCTTCGCTTCCATCTGCTGCTTCCTGCCCTCCTTCAGCACCATGAGGCTGATCATGAGCCTCATTGACATCTGATCCTTGTGCATCTAGATTTGCTTCGGCACCATCACGAGCCTCGTTGGGATGTGCCAGTCCTAAACAACAATTAAAATCAAACTAATCATGGGGGAATTTTTCATAGTACCTAGGGCCTCGAACGCATGTGACAGACATGTTCCATTCAACATACCATGTGCCTCGAAATCTGCTCGTGCCGCAGTAAGTTTGTCGAGCCTCTGATTAATCAAAAGCATTTGTCCAAGTGCTTGGAAGCGATTTGTGTGCCAGTAAGGTCGTTTAACCGCTTTGATATGTTTGGATTCAGTGATTGATGAACAGAGTCCATTTGGTGCGCCAAATTGATGGATAAGGTAGGGATAATGTTTCATTGCGTGCTGCCGGGGTAGTGAGAAGGATTCAACTACCCCAGAATTCCGAAAGACTTCCCGAAAGCAGTGGAAACGCTGAAGTGCATCGTCGATTTCAGTAAGTGCTTGCTCCGTGACGACATTTTGACGGACAAGGTAGCAGAATTCAAGAAATGCGCGAAATGCGCGAATCACATCCTTTGGTACAAAGCCTTCAATGGCCGGGAGGTAGACCTGTGACACACTGATTAATAACCACAACTGTATGAACATGAATAACATTACCTTCATAAGACCTTTTGAATCATCGCCAGTCCACTGTTTAAAATGCCGGCCTTGGGGAAAACATCGCAGGCCAGAGAATGGGGCAATGGCTGCAATTCTGGTGGTGTGTGAATGATGGTATCAATTATGAAATGATAAACATACCGGCGGTCAATTTCATCAAGGATCTTTTCAGCCTTAGCCTTTCCATGAATTCGGTTCAAGTACCTTTCAACCCAATCTACTAAATGGTCCTTAAATCCACCCTTGATAAGTTGGTGGAGGATGTCTGGTGACAGCATTTCATGAATGTCTGCATGCAGGAAGTCATTGGTGAACAGCTGGACACAATCAGTCACTGCAAATGATGAACAACAGACTTGTACTTACCACAGTGTCACCATCTAATCCATAGTTTTCATGTATATTGCGAAGTTCGAATTCATCGACAATCATGTCACTATGCTCTCGGCAACATCTAAGTGCATCTTCGTCGAGGTTCTCGTGATACGCAAGACATTTTGGACACCAGCCGTGTACGATGCACGACAAGAGGACTTGTTCCTCGTAGTCAGCTATGTATGCTGCCAAAGCATAAATGACACGCTGGTAATAGTCATCGCCACATAGCACTGTTTCGGGGTCCTTCATTGCAGGATGAAGTGAGTCGAGAATGCGACTTAGTGACGAGTGAAAGAGTTGCTTCTTGAATTTACGGAATGCTGGGGTACTGGCATGTTCTCTTGTTGCTAGAAGATGTAGTATTAGGAGCTGCATGAAATCAAACAAGTAAAGCTTACTCTTTGGCATGGCAAGAAACCCAATTAAAGCTACCGCATTGCGGTGAGCGCGACGAACAGTGTTACACACATTTCCGATAGAAAGATATAGGGGATAATAATCGGTTTGGCCCGTCGCTACTGATACGGTTGTCTTGTCGCTACCGAGAATAATCAGAACCAACATGGCTCCAGCAGTTGTTGGATCTTCATTAATAATCCTATCCTAGTAACTTCACATTAGTAAATTCATAACAAAACAAGATGGGCTACATACCGCTTGCTCCCAGGCCCAATCACCAGACATGAAGTCTTGCCAGCGCCTCTGATCATTCGATGCATCGCATTCCTGATATGGTACATAGTCCATTTCATCTGCAAATTCCGAGCTCGTGAGCATGTTGTGAACAACTTCCCGTGGGTCTCGATACCAAACTTCATAGCTGTCCGACATCCAAGGCGCAGAATCCCCATCTTGCTGTTCACCATTGAATCCAACATTGAAGCCTTTCCATTTGACATCGCCAACACAGGTGTTGTCGATGACACGGTAGAGGTCCTTGTGATTAGTGAATGGCGGTTGCCTCCCCAATTGGAGGACCATCGCAGCCCAGAGATCAAGTACCACATCGATTTTTTTAGCAGGTATTTCGAGCTGCCGGAAGAGGAGGTCGGCAAGCTCAAACTCCACTCGGTTGCAATATGGTGCCCAGTCATCTGATGCTTTCTGTGCACGCGGCAGGGGCGGAGCATCATCTGGTAAAAACTGGCCATGTTCATCGCATTTTCGTGCTGCAATGAAGCATTAGCTGAGATATTCCAGAATCTCACAGGCTTACTGTCGAGACTGGGGTGATAATTATGGTAAAGCTTCCTTCCATGATCAATATATTCCGCCCTCATGGCCTCATGTTCATAGCCAAATGGGTCGTCCCCTTGATGGAGTCCATCAAATGCGTGTTCGGGTACTGGAGACATCGGGTAGTCATCTGGTTCAAAATGGTTGGGAGACTCCATGCGGTCGGGCGGATTTTGAGGATGGTGACTGAAGCATGGATGGAATGTCCGTTTGTGTTGCGTGAGACCAGATAAATTTCTGAACCAATGGCCACACCCTGGCTCATCACAAGGGAGCTGAGGCGTGCTGGTGGGCCTCTGCGTTGGTTTTTGGCGACCAGAACCTCTAGGAGCTGAGGGCATTTTGAAACGACTAGTACGGCGCAAGCAATAGAATGTCAGGGTAGAAAAAAACTAGGGCAGAATCAGGTTATTTGTTTGTGAGCAAATATTTCCAACGGACGGTTAAAGCTGCAAAGTTCAAACTTACTTTTCGTCGTCTCCCTCTCCCACCCTCAGCCTGACAAGTACCATGTTGGCTAATAATTCTTCTGTTGGCGGTCGCCCGCGACGAGAGAAAGCGAACCTGCATCCAGGTCGCATCATACTCGACACACAGAATAAACGGCGTACCCCAGCAGAGAAGAAGGCCGATGACTTTCATGCAGAGGAAGTCAAGAACGCTCGTGAAGCTGCCCTTCAGCAGGGCCACGAGCGAGTTCATGAGATGGAGGCGACCATGGCAGTCACGCAGAGCGTGAAGGGGGCTGTCAGAGTGATGCCAGTGAAACCAAAACTGAGGGTCAGACAATGTCAAGACCAGTTCTTCACCGATCTGATCTCTATGAGGGGTCTGGGGGTCAGGGGTTGGCCTAGCGGTAAGACCGAGGTGCTACGTAGCATAGTCGCGCTTCCTGAATGATAGGAAGGCCGACCGAGGTTTATACGGAGTGTCCAAGGGTAAACGGTCTACGACCGAGTGCTTGCACAAGACAGAGACGGAGAGTGCAAAGGGAGAACAGAGGAGAAGTATCTTATTTGATATTCGAACTGAAACTACAACAGACCGAGTATCTAGGTTTTTATACTAAGTAGAACGGATGAGGCGATGTACGGGGAGTCAGGATTACCGACAAGCGACGAGCGCAGTCGCGCTGCGTGCTGAGTAAGTACGGTAAGTGTGATAACCGGATTACCGATGAATATCGTATTAGTAATGGAACGGGATGGGAACGTATAGTGACCGGAAACAAGAAAGGAAACATATTAGGTAATCGTACAGAGAGACAGATCGGACAATGCGCTCACCGATCGGTGGTGCTACAAGACAGATAGAGAGAAACGGAAAAGGGGAGTACATACTATAAACAGACGGCGAACGCGTGGACACGATCGGACAATAGGGTACAGGGTGATCAGATGTCACGGTTGTGACAGTATCCCCCTCTTAGGGCCGAGCCCACGAGGCTGCAACGTGTATTCCACACTGATTGTGTGCGACCATTGTCTGGGTTTGAAAATCGGTTAGGGCATATTTAAGACTGGCCTTCGGTGACGGTCAACCCATCAATACTTTCTCTCTCATAACAACTAGACTAATCATGTCCACTGGCAACACCAACAACATCGATTGGACGCGCGCCCCTTCGCCCGAGTTGGAAGGGAAACCGACCAATTCGATCCAAGTCCAAATCGCCAAGTTCGACGAACAGTTGCATCGGCGACGGGAACAATTGATGAAACAGGTGGCCGAACAGGAGGCGAGGAGATTGGCGGAAGAGGCCGCGAAGAAGAAGGCTGAGGAGGAGGCGAGAAGGGTCGCCGAAGAGGAACGGAAAGCCGAGGAGGTGGCGAAGCAAGTCGCCGAGAGGAGGAGAGAAGCGGAAGCGGACGAAGAAGGCGATCGCCGATGCCGCAAGTACGGAGGAGATCGAGGTGGCAATGGGAGGGTTCTCGGTGGCTGGGCCATCGAGTCGGCCAGACCCAGTCGTGCTGGTCTTGGACCGCCGACTCGGGGAGATCGTGGCTGTGCTCGACCGCAACACCAGGGAGCTGGTGAAGCTCGGTCGAAAGGTGGATGGGATCGCATGGGAGACGAAGAGGGTGGCAGACGCAAGGGACCTGAAGGGCAAGGGCAAGGCGATGCCCGAAGAGAGTGAAGAACAGGAGGAGTCGGACGAGACGGACGGAGAGAACGAGGAGTCGGACGAGACAGACGGAGAGAACGAGGAGTCGGACGAGACAGACGGAGAGAACGAGGAGTTGGGGAACGAAGACGGAGAAGGCGAGTCCGAGTAATTAGTCGGACAGAACATTTGTAGTTGTGTTTAGTTTTCTTTTTCTTTTTACTTTGTTTTCTACACTGTCAATAGACTTTGTTCGATGACCTGAAAGACTTAGCGTGAGAGGCTTTCTAAGGGGCCTGGCTTAGTTGGATAGGCCTGGTGATAGTCGGCCACGAGTTCTGATGCGTGTCCGAGCTCGGTCGCGATTAACCAAGACGTTTCTTCGTCAGTACCTTCGTAACCAGCCCATCTAACTAGGTAGAGGAGTGGGCATTGGTGTCGATGTCGGTCAAACTTTGAATCGAGGATCTCGGTGATCTCGAACTCGGGCTCACCGTCGACTTCGATGGGAGGTGGTGGAGGTTGTGACCGATTCGGTATTGTGTTCGGTGTCGCTGGTTCGAGCTGTGAGACGTGGAAGACAGGGTGGACAGCATGCATAGAGTCGGGGAGACGGATTGTGAATGATAGAGTGCCAACTTGGGCGATAATGGGGTAGGGACCGAGATTCTTCTCGGAGAGTTTCTTTGATGGTCAGGTAGACCTAAAGTACTTGGCTTTGACGAAGACTTGATCACCGACTTTGAAATCGGGTGCGGGTGATCTTCTGGCGTCAGCAGGGCCTTGGTACCTTTTTTGGGCAGCAGCCATTTCTTCACGTAGGTACTCATGCAGTGATTCTAAGTCAACCATGTATTCCCTTGCCTGAGCCGATGAGAGTTTGCGCTCGGGGTGCACAGCGAGGTTCGGGTGGTATCCTTTGTTCACGAAGAACGGTGAGACACCTGTCGTAGCGCTAGGGGCATTATTGTAGGCGAATTCGGCGAGAGGTAGTAAATCCGACCAGTTGTCCTGCTGGTAATTGCAGTACATCCTGAGGTATTGCTCGAGTGTTTGATTAGCTCGCTCGGTCTGTCCGTCACCTTCTGGGTGATAGCCCGAAGTGAAGTGTAACTTCATATCTAAAGCTTTACCGAGTGATCGGAAGAAATGCAAGACGAACTCTGAGCCTTGGTCAGATGTTACATGCGCGGGTACGCCGTGCTTAGCGAAGACGTGGAGTAGGAAGAGCTGTGCGAGCTTGGGGGAAGTTATTGTATCGTGAGTTGGGATGAATATGGCTTGCTTTGATAGTCAGTCAATGACTACCAGTATGGCTGTGAAGCCGGATGAGGACGGGAGTTGCTCGATGAAATCCATCGAGATGGAATTCCATGGTTGGTCGGGGACCGGTAATTGCTTGAGCATTCCATAGGGTCGGTGACGTGGCGTCTTAGCTCGGGCACAGGCCGTGCAGGACTTGACGTAGTCCTTTACGTAGGTACGAATGCCCGGCCATGTGTATTCACGACGAATAAGCTCTAGAGTGCGGTTCTGACCGAAGTGTCCCGATAGGGGATGGTCATGCTTATATCTGAGAACACGAAGACGTAGGTCATCGGCCTCGGGGATGTACATGCGACCATCGAGATGTAGGTAACCAGTCTCATTGGTCGACCATCGGGGATTTGATGTGTCTGAGAGGTGGGTTTTAGCGATAGGATCGGTCGAGAGGTTGGCTAGGATATCAGCGTGGAGACGCTCGACGTCCATGAGTGCACTTGCTCTGAGTACTGGAGCGTGTAGGTATGTCGCGCGAAGGGAATCGGTGAGCTGTTCAGCCGTGAACACTGGTCAGAGGTTCTGTGGATTGACTTGGGTGAAGCCCCTATCCCCCTCTTTGGGGTAGACGTCCCAGCGTCTAGTCAAGGCGTCGGGCTTTGCACCAAGTTTACCAGGTCGGAAACGAATGATCAGGTTAAAAGAAGAAAGATATTCTGACCATCGGGCTTGCCGACGGGTGAGAACCTTAGAAGTAGAGAAGTACTCCAAATTTTTGTGGTCGGTCACGACGTCAATTGGTAAGGCAGGGCCCTCTAGGTAATGACGCCAGCTCTTGAAAGCCTCGAAGATAGCGAGGAGCTCCTTGTCGTGAGTATCGTAGTTCAGCTTGGGTGCGGTCAGAGTGCGAGAGTAGAACGCGATCGGTCGTACCTCATCGTCTGAACCAGTGATGGACAGGATACTGGCGATTGCGTAGTCCGATGCGTCGGTCTCGACTGTCAGCTGAGCGCCTGGCTGGAAATGGGTGAGGATGGGAGCTGTAGTGAAGGCCTTCTTGAGTTGGTTGAATGACCGTCGGCAGACGTCAGAGAAATCCCAAGGGGCATC
>Ga0307518_10004467_pt1 | contig 10023 bp, 7 predicted proteins | sample 25_EM_MG_FD_203889 | JGI IMG/M metagenome (GOLD analysis project Ga0307518, IMG submission 203889) | Populus trichocarpa ectomycorrhiza microbial communities from riparian zone in the Pacific Northwest, United States - 25_EM | ecosystem: Host-associated > Plants > Roots > Unclassified | place...
TCCACGTCAACTTGCTGAGGCAGCACGAGCCCAACGACGATAGGCTCTTTCCGAAGCGGGACGCCCAAGCCTTCTACGACATGGGCAACCCAGACGACGCCGAATGGCTCGTCGATGAAATAACCGCACACCGTTGGGTGGGCAACAAAGTCGAATTCTTGGTAAAATGGAACCTGGGCGACTCTACTTGGGAGCCGCACACACACTGCAGGGATCTTGAGGCGTTGGACGACTATCTCGAGCTCCATGGAGCTCAGTCAGTACAGCGACTGCCCAAGGGCAGTCAGCGCACGCGTAGCATGCGCGAATGACTACATGGTAGTCTAGAAAGCAGCGACGAAGCAAACAACTGTGGAACTCTCACAGTTACCTCACGTGATTGTTGGTACCGCCGGCACGCGTCGGTCTGGATTACACGTGTCGAGAGTCTCCATTGTTTCGGTCCACTGTCAATTTCCATATGTTCGCTGACTTTCAATTTTGACTTCCATCAATTTTCGCCTCGTTCCTCGCCCGTCCTGCTCTCTTCCCATTACCACATCCACTGCATCCTCACCACTTCGATAAGTATCATGTCTGACAACCGCCGCCATTCACCTTCCCCGTCTGCGCGTCATAGCCGCGCAGACGAATCCTCTGACGAGCCCATGTCCCACCAGGACCGGGCTCGTCGTCGTTCTGACAAGAGGAGGGCACCACGTTCGCCCTCCCCTCGTCGTTCTCGTCCCCCTTCTCGCGAAGGGCGACACGAGAAACGTTGGCATGTAACAGCGCACAACGCTTCTCCTTCCCCCGACCGGTGGTGTGCCACCACTACCGGTCTTTTACTCCACGACAGGGACCACCGGTGCCCCACGTGCTTGGAGTACCAAAAGCACGTCTCCCTGGACATCGTCCTGGAGATGTCGTCCATCATGGACGCGCGCAAAGACTGCCTACGGTGTCTCGCGCGCGTCTTCGGGTGGAATGCCCGCATGTCTGGCCTCGAGGACGACCTTGCGTCGATGCGTCGTGAACGTGACTATTGGCGCAAGCGCGCTGAAGAGGCAGAGAAGGCCTCCACCTTCTCGCAGCAGCAGACCTCCGCTGCGTTCGAGCAGGCTTGCCTGCTCTCAATGTACATCCCTTCGGCCCGCCCGGAGGACCCCACTGGGGTGGGCCCGTCCAGTCGACCCTTGGAGGAACGTCTCGTTTCTCCAGGGGGAGGGAGCGGGGTAGCACCCGCATCATACTCTGGAGAACGCCGTTCTCGGTCGCGATCGCGATCCCCAGAGCGTACCTGCTTCCGTCCTAACTCGCCGGGCACCATCTTCGGCGCCATGGACGTCGACGTCGCTGAGCCATCCAGGTCCTCGTTGGCAGGACGGCTCGAAAACCCCGAGGAAACAATGTTCCCTCTACTTGGTCGGGGAGAAATCCCCAACCGAGTAAATGTGCTGCTGGACGGCACTAAATACCTGCACATACAGTTTAACGACTGTCTGTACCAATTCGAGGACCCCCACAGGGAGAACGTCCTCAGAAACATCCGCCGTGGCATCGCACCCCCGATCACTGGTGCCATATGGCCAGGAGCAGTGCGCCTGCTCAACACCACCACCGAACTCGATGAGTTCTACGCCCGAGTAGCGAAGGAGTCGGAGGAGAGCAACTCGCCCAACACTAAGTTCGGGCAAAAATTTATAGCTTGGCTCAATCGATACATGGCGGATACAGACCGTCGTACGAGGGCCAAGCCCCTCAAAAATAGCATGATGAGTCACGCATTCAAGCACTGGCACCCCCCTGCGTGGGCTTCGGCTCGTGGAAAGAGCAAGCGCGAGGGATACAAGCAGGCGAAACGGGCTGAGCGAGGAAACGGCCGTACAGAAGGAGAACAGCCCTCTGAGGCCACATCCCAACCTCCCTCCGCCCCTGAGGCAGCACAACCCTCCGCCACCTCGTCGTCACTGCCGTCTGCTCCCGAGACAGCACAACCCTCCGCTACCTCGTTGTCGCTACCCCCAGCCCCTGAGGCGGCACAATCCGCCGCCTCATCGTCACTCCCTCGTGCTCCTGAGGTGGCACGACCCCCTGCCGCCTCGTCGTCGTCAGCGCCGGCCCCTGCCAAAGCGCGCACTCGCTCATTCGGAGTGATGTCCTCCAGCCGGCAATCACTGCCAACAACCGTACCTCCGTTGATCCTGACGCGGAGGAATCGCACCACCCACAGGCACGATGGACTGCCAAAGGGAGCTCCCGGCTGGGGAGACGAGATCGCGGAATGGCGCGACTTCATCCACCGATTGAGTCGCGCCGGCTGCACAAAGAAATTTGCTGGGGTTCATAAAAAGACTGACCCCAAGCACCAAGAGCCCCCGACTGATTGGAGGCTCAGAGGATTCATCCTCGAGGGGTACTTCGCCCCTCGTTTCCAGTATGATTCCAACCGTAATGGTTGGCGCCGCAGCTTCGCACGGCTGTTCGTGGTCCTGGGACGGTACAGAGCTATCGTCGAGCGAGAGGGGTGGATAATCGTGCCAGGCCGCACATCCCCTTGGTCTGAATCGACCAATAAAGCGCCGTCTCCATTCGCGGTCGCTGGGCACCTCGCTCAGAATGGTTTCAGCTTCCAAGAAGCTGATGACCTGCATGAGTGGGCGGTAGCGGCGCTGCAGGACGACGTAGCTGGACGAGAGCCCGACGTCGAAATAAGCTCGGAGCTCGCAGTTGCGGAGACTGCCCTGGAGGGACTCGAGCGGTCCCTCGAATACTACGAAGACAGGGCGGAACAAGCGGAGAGGCCGACCGACTTCCGAGACATAGAGTCTCACCCTGGCGATACCCTCTCCCTCATGGGAATCGACGTAGTGGCGGGGTACCTGGCCCCCAAACAAAAAAAGAAGCGTCGTAGCCGTCGCAAGACGCTGCCCTCTGATGAAGAAGAGGAATACGACAGCTTCGGCGAGGATTCCTGGGGCGACGATGACCCTGGCCCACCGGGGGACCAGATGGACGTCGACCACTCTGGTCCATCGCAGATGTAGGACTGACCTGGGGAGCGACTGGTCATCTCGAGAGGCGCAACCCTCTCACTGAAACGAAGAGTCGTCTTGACGCGACGACACGGCCGCCAACCGGTCGTGTTACCATCATCAGAGAGGCACAACCCTCTCGTCCAAAAGGCGTCGTGACCCTCAACTGGTCACGTCTTTACTTGTTCCTTTTGTTTTTCTCTTCTATTCCCTTCTCGCTTCGGACCCCTGTCAGTTAGGTACACATTCTGTTGATTATTTTTGCCCCCATTATAATATACATGGCTTCCATTTACTACTGTGCGAGATAACCCGCGCACGTCGTTACAAGAGTCCTTGGACGGACTCTATAAGGGGATGGTGTAAAGGGAGTAATCTCCCTTTACTGCTGACCACTAGGTGGTCTATACTAGTGTAGTAGCACTTCTGCTTACATAAGCAGAAGCGCCCATATATATAGCGCTGGCGCTAATTACATAAGCTAACGACCCTTTAACTACTCTACTACTGTACCATCACCTACCCTCAATATAACACAGGTCGTGTTCGTTGAGGGTGTGACTATCAGTTATCAGAGCCAGCAACCACTTACACGATCCCACCTCATTCAGTCTGGACTTATTTAGTTGGAAGGTTCTCTGGTCCTCGACGCATGATAGTGCGACCTGACAAAGACGGCTGTCATGACATTCGTGCAGACCAGATTGTAATGCCTTGAATCTCACCCATCCAAAGGCTGATGTTAAACATCCACGACAACCTGTACTGTGTTTATTTCGATCCTCAGCACCATGAGCACAATCGGGTGAAAGCCTCTTACGTGTTTGTGCACATGTTGAACAAAAAGAAAGCTATCAATATGTGTCCTGAGGACGCCCTCCCTGATTTGATGCACCTTCTACAAATGTACGTCTTTAATCCTGAGATTCATTCCCTGTAACCTCACCTAATGTCCTCTTGCAGGCTGGATGACCTCTTCCCAGTCATCACTTCGACACATGGTGCTCCGTAAACATAAACCCCATAGAGACACGATCTGTACTTGTAATGTAAATGGCATGCAAACGAAGGGGTGACTCCTCAATGAACAACTCAACGCAGGGGTTCAACTTGGAATGAAAGGAGCAACTCCTTAATGTTTGTACCGTTGTAGCAGGAGAACCCTTTGTGGGTCGAGTGATGCAATGACAATGGCCTGTCCGTACATGCGCTGCTGTGCTCTACTGACGCTGACTAAGCGTCACCTGACTGTCTCCTCGTGCTCCTATCCCTAGCCCCTCCTACTACATGTGCCCCCCTCAAAAATGACGATGTCCTCGTTGTCTGCCAATATGTCACGTCTGAGGCACTCGCTCTATGCTCACCCTCCTAGTTCATTGTCATCTTCCCCGTCAGTGTCATCCCCTCCTTGTTCTGTGTCACTCGTCTCTGTCCCTCCATCTGGGGGTTCTTCATCAGCTCGTGTTGTCCTCTCGTCTATCCCTGTGTCGTCTCTGACTCCTTGTGTTTCGAGCGACTGGTCTGGTACTGTTGATGACCATTGCTGCATGTGTTCTTGTTGGGTCTCGTATAACTGTGTACCCTCCCTTGGTACAAATGCACGAAGGCATCGTGTGCTGAATTCTCCTGCGAGTGGTGTGCCTGCTAGGGTTTCTATCCTGTATGAGTTTCTTAGTTGTGAAGAAACTCTGTGTGGACATGACCACTTAGGTAACAGTTTCCGTTCGGTTTTGAATGTATAATCAAGGTCGCTGCGGTATATTTGCACAAGTTGGCCTGGGGTGAATATAACCTCTGCGGGTTGCCGTTTTAGCACCTGTCGGTCAAAGGCCATTTTCTGTTTGATTGCGTGGCGTACTGCTTCATCATAGCCATCTAGTCGTTGCTGTGCTACATAGGCCATATGTGTTGCGGCGTTGATGCTAGATGGTTCTGTTGTGCTGTGTGTCAGCTCCGTGCGTTTCGTATCTATCACCAAACCTAATAGTAATTCTTTGGGCGTGAATTTAAGGGAAGGTAGTAGGCGGTTGTTGAGGGTGTGGACAGCATTGTCTAAGTGATCTGGCCATGTTTTGGGTAGCTTTTCCCAGTCATCGTCAGTTGCATTGTCCTCCCCCAAGTTTGGGGCGCATAAGTGCTTGAGGATGTGTAGTAGCAGTTTGTTGGTACCTTCAACTAGACCATTAATCCATGGTGAATACGGTGCTACTATGTGATGTGTGCATGACCACTTAGCGCAGTATTCCTTGACCAGCTCGTTGTTAAAGTGCCGTCCGCCGTCGGTCATGAATGTTTCTGCAGTGGTGAAATTGTTGAAAATGCTGTTTAGGCTGTCCACCGTTGTTTTAGCTGTACCTGCAGTTTTGAACTTAGTTACCCATACATGTTGAGAAAAGGCATCCAAAAAAAGGCCTAGTGTATGGTATCCTCCTTTTCCTGTTGGCATTGACAGGTAGTCGCCCACAAGTAATTTGAATGGGTGTCGTCTTGTGATTGGCTCCAGTAGCGAGTTTAGCTTCTGCACACCAAAGTTTTTGCACTTGGGACATGCTGCGATGGTGTTCATTATAGACAGGTCGATTTTCGGTGAGTGGTAGCGGTCAGTCAATGCGATCTTCAGTGCATCCCGTCCCCAATGTCCTCTGGATTTGTGTAGTTGAGCCACCTTTTCCTTGGCTTCTCTCCTGGTGATGCACTCCACCTTGTGCCGTGGCCTGATGCTGGTGCCTCCATAGAGCCGCCATAGTTTACCATGCTGTATCATATACTGCTTCGCTCTGTGTCGGGCTCGGCTGCGGTCTCGGATAGGTGTTGCTGTATCTGTGTTGAGCAATGCATCTACGACTTCCAAGAATAGCGGTTCTGTTTGGAAGCGTTGTCGAATTTGTTGGGCATCGTGCGGCAGTTTCTCTATTGCAAACATGTCGTTGGTGAGGCCGGATGTTGCTTCTGGATCTGGGTTAACCGACCAGTTGCTCCCGTCCTCTTTTGTGCGTTCCGTGTTGTCCCATTGACGACTTAGGCCATCTGCTACCACATTGAGGCGGCCCGGTACGTGTCGCACTGCTATGATGTTATGTGCGACTATACCATCCCTCCATCGTGCATGTGCTGCCGATATGGAGTCATTAGACAACACATCTTTTAATGCCTGACAGTCTGTTTCTATCTCGACTGGGAAACCCCAGATTATATCTGAGAAGTGATCTAGGCCAAACTTCAGTGCCGCAAACTCGAGTAAGAATGGTTTATAATTCCGCTCAGCTGTTGATGTTCGTTTTGATGCGAACGCGATTGGCACTGTCTTTGTTACCCTTTTGCCACCTGAGGTTTTTATTTCCATTCTTTGCGTGAGTACTGCACCAAAGCCCTCTTGGCATCCGTCCGTAGTTACTATGAATGGTGTTCCATCGTACCGTGGGGCATGCAGGGCTGGTTGGCTCATCAGTGCGACCTTGAGGTTCAGGAATGCCTCCGTGTGTTTCTGGTCCCATTTATCTGTCAACCTATAGTTAGTCAATGCTCTTCTGTATGTAGATTTCGAGATGGGCTTAGGTATTTCCACTTCTTTGAGCATGTCGCGAAGTGGCCCTTCTATTTTCGAGTAGCCCTTGATGAGATCTCGGAAGTGTCCTGTCAGCCCCAGGAACGACGTAAGGTTGAGTGCGTGGTCGGGCTGTTTCCATTCTACTATTGCAGACAATTTTGCAAGGTCCGGTTGTATGCCATGGGGCCCAACTGTTGCACCCGCGAATGTGGTCTCTGTCATGTATAGGCGGCACTTTGTAGGTGACAACGATAGTTTGTGGTTTCTGCAGCATTGGAAAATTTGTCGCAATTTCGTCATCATGCCTGGGAACGTGTCGTCTCCACAGCCTCTGTCATCAACAAACAGTTCCATGGTGTCGTCTGCTAAAATGTCGTGCAGGCAGTCTGTGACTATGGCTGAGAAGACAGTCGGTGCGCCTGTCCACCCCATTGCCATTCTTTTGTACCATAGATAGCCTCTTCCGTCCACAAAAAATGTGAAGTATGGTCTCCATTTTTCTGGAATTTCAATGGCATAGAAACCGGACGCAAAATCGAATATTGAGACGTACCTGTATCCACTCAGTCGTTGCTGTTTGGCTCTGATATCCCCTTGAAACATGGGCGGAATTTGCGTGGCCTTGTTTAGCTCCGCGAAATTTTGTGTTACTCGCCATTTCGGTGCTTCATCTAGTGGCTTTGCCTTGGTGCGTTCCTGCTTGTAGTTCCGGATGTCCACCTGGAAGGGCTGTGGGACATTTGCCTTCAGGCATTGCTGGTTGAGTTCGCACTGGAGATCTTCCAGTGTCATACCGCCGTTTGCATCGTGTACCTTCTGTGTTAGTACTGTAGGCGCTACATGTTTTATGCACGGTATCTTGGCTGTTTCTATTAGGTCAGCGTCTAACATCTGGTCCACCCACTTGTGCATGAACTGTCATTGGGGCGGATTCATGGGTCGCTGGTGTACCGTTGTTCGGAAAGTTGTGTCTTCCGGTATGTTCAGGTTTACCTGCGCTCCTGGTATTGGTAAGACTTCGCCGAGAGAGCATGCAAAGATGTCCGCATATTCTGTTAGTAGTTTGACCACCTCATTCATTTCATCTGCGCTTAGGTCATTGCCGATCTTGACGCTCTGTATGATATACTCGACTCTTGCTGCCTTGAACGGGTCCGTTGGTCTGGTGAAGATGCTATCAGTGTTCATGGGTGCTGTTTTTGCCATACTTGCCTATGTTTGTGCTGTGTCCTGTGTGTTTGTTTCTTGCGCCAGTGGTGTCCTGATTGGTGCTATCGCCGCGGGTCCTGATAGCATTGTCGTGTGGCGCATCGTGTTCGCAGTTGGTGCTCTGTCAGCATCTGTGATGCGGTTGCGTAGGGTTGCCGTGGTGTTACTGTCAGTGATCGTAACCTCGTCTGTTTCGTAGTTGTGTTTGGCCTTGAACGCACGAAGTAGTGGCTTTCCAAAAAGGAATGACCACCCCCCTCCACTATCGAAGACCTCGAACGTTCCAGTTGTTTCCACTCCCTCCACATGGATCGTACCTGACCACGTTGCTTCTGATGGAACTATCGCGCCATTTGCCATTCGAAGCGCCTGGCTTGACGGTTGCCAACCATGTAGGCTGGACTTTATCCTGTTGAACACCGACGTGCACATAGCTCCTGCCATTGCGCCATCGTCAAACAGGGTGGTTACCTGGACCATTGTGCCATCCGGGTTTTTAAGTTTGACTGGATGGGTAAAGGGGACAGTTTTGTCGCTTGTATCAATGCGGTGATTGTGTTCGCCGTATGCTGTAGAGTACAGATCGAAGATGTCTGGTTTACGAGGCAGTACATGCGAGCCCACTGGTGCGATCGTAGATACATTTGACGCCTGGGTCGTTGTGCTGTCCTTCACAGCGACCCGATGTCGTTTTCCTGCTCCTCTAGTGCTACGAGTTGAATACTCTGCGCCATAGCCCTATTAAAAGGTCCTAAAGTCCTGTTACAAAGCGCTCTCCACGCGGTTTCGTGGCAGTGGAGCCAGGATGCATCGCCCTCCGTTGTTGGGCAGTTCCTGCTAGTATGCCCATGCGTGCCACACCAGAAACATTCGCCCAAACACACCACTGCCGTTCCCGGCCTGAGCGGGTATGGGGTTTGCTCTGAGATTCGTGTAACGTTGCCATGCTTTGCCACCCAGGCGGACAGCTGAGCTAGGTATGTCTTTTGCCCTTCATCATCCAGATGCTGTTGGGGGTAGGCCCCTAATGCACGTCGGACAGTTTCTTTTTGCTCCTCGGTGGGCGGTGCGTAGGTATTAGCAGCTGGCCTAGATCCCTGCTAGTGCAAAGCGTGTGGCTGACGGGTTTCCTGTCCGGGTGATCGGACTGGTTGCCATTCATGACACAGCTACCTGTCCAATGGTTAGGCGTTGCAACTGTGATGTGAGGTCCGCGGTTGCTCTGTTCGCCACTTCCACTCTATGCAGCAGCTTCCACTCCTTCTCCTCTTCCTGCTTCTTATGTTCCTCTCTGTCCTCCTTTTCCTCTGTTAGTTTCACCGTGTCCACATCCATTACCGCTGCCGTGAACAATGTCCAGTCGGCGTACTCATTGTCCAGTTGCTTTCTGATTACTTTCGGAAGGTTTTTCCTGACTTGGTATATTAGCGTTGGCCTGGCCGCGATCCCTGCTAGTGTTGCTAGTTCCATAGCTTGCTCCGCCCATGTCACATGCATCCATGATTTCTGTCGTCCTACCGTCTTAATTAGTCCTACGTCTTCATCCGCGATTTTGTGTCCAAGTAGTTCTGTCTGATACTCCCCTGATGTTTGTTTCGCACTTCTGCCTGCAGGCCACCTCGCGTTGAACGCCATTGTGAGCTCCTGCCACGTTGCAGGGTTATTGGCGATCAAGTCAGTGTACCATTGTTTGGCTGGCGAGTTCGTCCCAAGGAAGTTTGACAGTGCTGCAATTTTTTGTGCGTCCGTGGCCTGTGGGTTCAGGAACATCATGCTTCTGTTATATGCCTTCATGAAATCTCTGGCATTTTCCGTCGCCGCTCGGTCTCCGTAGAACAGCGGGACCGCTTCCACCATTATTCGAGGGCGCAGTGGGGGTGCTGGGGGTGCTGGGGGTACTGGGGGTACTGGTGCTGGGAGCACAGGCTGTGCTGCGGGTACAGGTGGTGCGGGCTGTGCTGCAGGTGCAGGCGGTACAGGTGGTGCGGGCTGTGCTGCAGGTGCAGGCAGTACAGGTTGCGCTGTAGGCGCTGTGAGTCAAAGTGTGGATTTGGGTCGGAGTAATAACCCAAACACAACACCAACAAAGGACTACGAAAATGTGCGAGTGGTGGTTTACCTCTGCAGTGTCCAGAGAGGATGTGCTGAGGAGGGGGAGAGGGGATCTACACCAACAGGGTGATGCAGACAGAGATGCAGGATACTCCTGGGGTACAGGAGCAATAGAAGACGAAGGGGACAGGTGTCTGGACT
>Ga0307518_10004468_pt1 | contig 10022 bp, 19 predicted proteins | sample 25_EM_MG_FD_203889 | JGI IMG/M metagenome (GOLD analysis project Ga0307518, IMG submission 203889) | Populus trichocarpa ectomycorrhiza microbial communities from riparian zone in the Pacific Northwest, United States - 25_EM | ecosystem: Host-associated > Plants > Roots > Unclassified | place...
TTCGCGTGAGGAGGAGAGGTCCAATACTAGTAATGGCCAGCATCAATGGAGGGTTAGTATTGTTTGGCGAATTGTTTCATTGCCTTCAATGAGCGCTTGTTGGCAACTAGGCCGCCAGGGAACTTGCTAAGATCCGTCTTCGATGGAGTCAAAAATTTGCATTAGAATCTTCGGGGAAGCTGACTAAGTTGCTGTAACTGAGGAAATTGGCCAGTGGCAGTGCTGGGGGGCTGCCAATGTGGGCTTCGGCATCCACCGACATCGCTGACCTTGACGGCAGCGTCGTCGACCGATCTCGACGATCCTGAGCAGCGGGAACGGCACGGTGGGCGCGACGACGCGCACGGAACTGAGGCTGACGTGGATGCCGTGTCAGCGACGTTCTAACGTTTTTAGGTCTGGGCAAAACTTTATTATCTACAGGTCACTGCGCCTGCGCGCACGCCGGCGCTGCAGCGTCGCTTAGGCCGTGCTGGTACTAAACCCTCCCCTCCCGCGGTGCGAATGGCAAACACGAGGCCGGGGGAGAAGGGGAGTGGGGAAGCGTTCGGACGCCTTTGCGGACACCGACCTGCCCCAAGGCCGCATCTACCACGGGAGGCGGCGTGCCAGTCGCTCGTGCTTCATGTCTTTGGCCTGCGCGGCAGCGCTCCGCTAAAGGCCACGTCAACGCGGCTGTAATTAGCGTAAGTTTATTACTACTACTACTACTACTCGTTACTACTACTCGCCGTTAGTCTCCGTTTTACTACTTGTACGGCGTCGTCAGTGCAAGGATTCTTACTCTAGAGTCATAGCCTTATAGTCGGTGGGGGACTGTCACTGGACAGTTCGGCGGTAGGTATCTATTCCCATAGAGGGCATTTCTTATTCCTTACTAGGTCTTAATGCTTAATGCTCGGGCTCACGAGCATGGCCGTGGACACGGCTAAATCCCCACTAAAAGGAATACTACCATGTGTGCCTGTCACCGACCCTAGTACACTTACCGTAACAACTAATGCCGATGCCGTGCCGCCTCCACCTCTTTCGACTTTGTCCCGCCCACCAGTTTGCAAATTTTCTGCCTTGGCTCTGCAAAGCCAGTCGGCGTGGTTGCCAATGTGTGTGCCAATTTCTCGCTGCAAAGCAACTTTGCACTGACTTTGCAGGTTTTCCGGCACTTTGCAACCTTGAGCCGGTTTGCAGCCTCAGACCCTCCAAGCCTGGATCAGGGCACAACGTCACGGCTAAGCGTGTACCCACGTGCTTGCCAGCAGTGTGGCCTCGTGTTCGCACTCCCTCCATCGTCGTCTTCATCGTCCTCATCCTTGCCCAACAGCTGCCCAGCGATCTCGCTGCTGTGCGCAACGATCTCCCAATGCACCAGTGAGTTCTCACCCATCGCGGCGTCCCCCTGACTGACATCGCAGGCAGTGTCGCCTCATTTGCACCTCCTCTGCACCCTCCTCCCTTTCGGTGGCCTTTGCCGCCCTTATTTCCCTCCAACGACTCATGGCGCACTTCTGGACTGCACGGGGACCGTCTTCAGCAGGGACCACCATCCGATCTCAATACTGCACTGCCCACGCCCTTCACCGCACCAAGCTACACCCTTCAGAAACCCTGTGCCGTGGCCCGCATGCCTCTCCAACGACTCAAGATGTGCTTCCTGGACTGCATCGTGTTTGGAAACCATCGGTAAGCAGCCGCAGACCAATATACCTTTCTCCACTGAACTCACACCTCCCATCACATAGGGCTCAGGGACCCAGCCATATACCCCCGGGCCCGACATTGATCCGCGTTCCGTGCCACTATGGTTGAGTTATACGGAAATGGAGCTCAAGAATCGTAATGTCCAACATGCTCGTAACCTGTTCGACCGTGCTATTACTCTCCTTCCTCGCGTGGACCAACTTTGATATAAGTTGCTTCTATCTTGAAGAACTCCTTCAAAACGTCCCTGGCGCCCGCCAGGTCTTTGAACGTTGGATGCAATGGGAACCGGACAACAAAGCATGGCAGGCTTACACCAAGATGGATGAAGTGGCCCACGATGGACGCAATTATGATGCATGGTTTGATTACGCACGGCTGGAGGAAGGTGCATTGCGAACTCTCCGCCAGGAGGGTAGTACAGAGGACGAAAAAAGTGCCGCAATAGAATGCGTGGGGGATATATATGAACGAGCCGTGGCACATGTTCCTCCAGGACAAGAAAAGCGTCATTGGCGACGGTACATTTTCCTCTCGCTTGATTATGCCCTGTTTGAGGAAATCGAGACCAAGGCAAGTGTTTACTCTCTACGATGCTAAAGCAGACCATTTAATCTCGTTTCAGGACTATGAACGCGCCCGTCAGGTCTATCGTACTGCTCTCAACCTCGTTCCCCACAAACAATTCACTTTTGCGAAACTTTGGATTATGGCTGCTCAGTTTGAGATACGAAGATTAGATCTTGCCGCCGCGCAGAAGATTCTGGGAACTGCGATTGGGATGTGCCCGAAGGAAGCGCTATTCAAGGGTTACATCCAGGTGGAAATGGATGTACGTCCTTGGACTATCTACCATTTTTGATCTAATACTTGCTCAGCTACGCGAATTCGATCGTGTATGAACGCTATACAAAAAATACATCGAAGTACGTAAAATTTGTTGTTTTCAACTGCGCGTCATGCATACCACTGTATTCCAGTATGACCCGACAAACTCCACTGGGTGGATCAAGTACGCTGAACTCGAAACTGCCCTTGAGGACTTTTCATGAGCAGAGGCCATATTTGAGCTTGGGGTGTCCCAGTCTGCACTCGCGATGCCCGAGTTGCTATGGAAGGCGTATATCGACTTTGAGGTGGACGAGCAAGGTGACCGCAAGAAAGCACGTTCAATATACGAACGCCTTATTGGCCTCAGTGGCCACCACAAAGTATGGATCTCGTACGCTGAATTTGAGGGCTCATCTATTCCTCTGCCGCGTGCATTGCGAGAGGAAGAGGAGGATGAAGAAGACGGCGAGAAGAAGATTGTGCCTGGGAACCCAGAGCTGGCGCGACAGGTCTTCGAGTGGGGTTACAAGGACCTCAGGAACAAAGAGCTCAAAGCTGAGGTACATCTTGATGTTGAAACTCAGTAACATTACACTGACACCGACCATGTTCAGCGTGTTGCATTACTGGAGGCATGGAAGGCATTCGAACAAGCTAACGGCACGGAAACGGACGTGGCAAAGGTACAGGGCATGATGCCTACAGTTGGGAGGAAACAGCTTGGTGTATCATATCATGCCTGACTTGTTCTTATAGGTTCTTGACCCCCAAAATTCTCCCTTTGTCACGGAAGCGGGCCTTGTTATTGCGAAGGAGCCGACAGTCGATACACATGCAAGTTACCACAGGAATATACGAAGCACATGGTGGAATTCACGTCGGAGAAACCTCACGCCCGCCTGAAAAGTATGTTAAACGGAATAGGGAACGCGACGGTGAGGATCAGCATCGGCGTGTATCATAGTATGCCTGACTCGTTCCTAGTATAGGTCCTTGACCACCAAAATTCTCCCTTCGTCATGGAAGCAGGTCTTGTTACCATGAAGGAGCCGACAGTAATAAATGGTCATCTTCTCAAACCTCCCGCCATACTATATGAGAAAGGCAGGCCCCCGGTGGTATGTCTCTGTCACTTCTCTCCTACCGTTTGAGTAACATTTAGCCCCAGTCTCCGAGCCACAGCGGGTGGAATGGCACTATTCAAGGGTTACATCCAGGTGGACATAGATGCACGTCCATCACTATCTACTATTTTTGATCTAACACTTTCCCAGCTACGCGAATTCGACCGTGTACGAACGCTATACAAAAAATACATTGAAGTTCGTAAAATTTGTTGTTTCCAACCGCTCGTCATGTTTATCACTGTATTCCAGTATGACCCGACAACCTCCACAAGGTGGATCAAGTGTGCTGAACTCGAAACTGACCTTGGGGACATTTCGCGAGCAGAGGCCATATTTGAACTTGGGGTGTCCCGGTCTGCACTTGCAATGCCCGAGTTGGACGAGCAAGGCGACTGCGAGAAAGCGCGCATGCTATACGAACACCTTATTGGCCTCAGTGGCCACCACAAAGTGTGGATCTCGTATGCTGAATTTGAGGGTTCATCTATTCCTCCGCCGCATGCATTGCAAGAGAGGAGGAAGACGGCGAGAGGAAGATGGTGCCTGGGAACCCAGAGCTGGCATGACAGGTCTTCGGACGGGGTTGCAAAGACCTCAAGAACAAAGAGCTCGAAGCTGAGGTGTCTTGATGTTCAAATTCAGCAACACTACACTGACACTGACCGTTCTCAGCGCGTTGCCTTACTGGAGGCATGGAAGGCATTCGATTCACCCGTACCGGAGGATTCAATGCAGCTCGTACCATGTGGCTGTGGGGCATCTTTGTCAGCTGAGCGGCACCTGTGTCAGCAGCGTCACTCTGCGTCCCCCCTCTCTGCTTTCCTCAGTAGGATTTTCTACGTGACACACGGTTATAGAATGGGAATTGATGGACTATGGAGTGTGCGCATTTTTTTTTCACTTCCCCCCTGATTCCTGTGGCTAAAAACTCTACATGATAGGTTCTCGCACCAGCAGCAAGGTCGTGCATGCTCGGCGAGTTCGCTGTCAATGAAGGTTTTCGCAGGCCTTTTCGGGAGTATGGTGCTCCTCGGATTCTCATGGCAGGCTTTAATGGGAGGTATGTCTTTTTTTTTTTGCGGTGTGCATGTGAATCATAGTTCCCTTAGCTCATGGATTCATGAGATGTCCAGTGGGTTTGCCCAACGTCACGCTGGCTCCCGAAAGTCGCTCGAAGCGCGCTTGCTTTTCTCCCGCCTCATTGCGCTGTCCGAGATGGTCGTTGGCGCTCACTTCGTTTTCAACGGGCCCAACCAGCCCGAGCCCAAGCCAGGACGGGAGGTGAAGGCGGCCCCCCTGCTTTTGGTGCAGCGCTTCCAAGATATGCTTACCGCCTTTGGCTTCAGCTGGCATGTGGTAGGTCACACCTTCATAGTTTTCCGTTCCCCTTCATGACAGTGTGTCACAGGCACCAGGTTCTGCAGATGCGGAGCTTGCCCAACTGAATTTACGAGGACTTGTTGATGTCGTGGCCACGGATGGTGAGCACGCGCTTCTGTTTGGCGCTGTCAGTGTGCTTCGACGGTAAGGATGTTGTAATTCAAACGGTTGCGGATCTTTCACAAGTAAAACCAGTCTGCCACAGGCAGGTACATTTGAAGACATGCAGATTTATACATCAGATGCCATCGAGCACGGCGTCCACCTCGCACAGGGCGGACTTGTTCTCGTGGCACTGATGTGCGGTGGTGATTATAATGTGGGTGTATCTATTCTGGTGAAATGATCTGTTACTGATGAATTTACATGCAGATCGGAATTCCTGGATGCGATGTAGATGTTGCCTGCCAACTGGCCTGCTATGGGTTTGGTGACAGCCTCCTGCAGGCTGCCTTCACGCTGCCTTTCCTGCAGTTCATGGAGTACATAGCAAATTGGCGTCGTGACCTTTGCGATGCACTGTCCACTGATCCTCGTGGATATCTACAGCAGCTCCATCGTGGCCTCGCCCAAGTCATACAATCGGAACTTCTGCAATTCCCTGACCTCCCTGCTGTAGCACTGTATGCCAGTCCGCTCACATCATGGTCGAATGGTCGCGTTCCCTCGGACGAGGACATTGCCGTTGTGGCTCGCCAACCAGACCTCCCAGCCATTTCCACTATATGTTCACAGCATTTTGGTTTGTCGGGTGACGGACTCGTTCAGAAGCTGAACGATTCCTGCACTGGTGTGGTCACACGCGCGTTGTTGCAGGTGAGCATTGCTGTATGCCCACGATCATTTCTCTCCAGTGCTCACCAAAAATCATGGGTCGAGTCAGCTTCCTGGCGAAGTCAATAGCATGCTGGACGGCATGCAGGTTGTTAGTTTCCATGAACCGTCGCGAACTACTCATTCAGTTGCTTCGTACAAGGTTTCTGTTCCAACGCGGCTCCTCGTCCCCACTCTGGGCTCCACACCTGCCGGCAATTCAACCTTGTTTGGATTCGCCAGCAGGAAGTCCTGCACGGTGAAAATCCCGGCACTTGTGCTCGAGTACGCGAAGCCCAACCTACTGCGGGGACAAGCCCTGTCACGGCTGACCACCGGGATGTCCAGCGTTGATATGGAGCATGGGGGTAGGCTGGGCAGTGCATCCCAGCCAGTGATTGATTTGACCGTCGGTACGGTTCGTGATGAGCGCAGCGGTGTCGTTGAAGAGGTGATTGAGCTGATGGAGGAGGACTAAACACTCTAAACTAAATGATGAGACTCAATGTAATATGGTAGTTTCCTGAGCACAATGACTCGTTCTCGAACGCTGCATTTTTTGATATTGCGTGGTAGTTACATGGGGGGGATACAAGGTACTCTCGAAATATTTGCAATTGAGTGGTTTTGCAACACCCGACATCATCTTGTCCTTCCAAATTGACGGTTGGCTGGTCAAAACACGCCTTACCGCTGTTATGCCCAGGGAAAAGGCTGCTAAGAACCCTAGCAAGCAGGATCAGAAGACCAAAACACCCCGCGATGCAACGGAAAAACCAACCTTGCAAGCGGCCCTCCAAGTTCAGGAGGAGGGCACACAGACTCACCTCCGAGCATTGAAGACGAGGAAGACTTACGCTGGGCACGTCCAACGGGCACGACAATGGGTGAAGGTCCACTTGCTAACGGAAGCTGGAACGACTGTGCCCGATGATTTCCCTCAGGCCGACAAAGGTGCGGAGGAAATATCTAACGACCCGACATTTCCGCTGGCCTTCGAAGTAACCCCAAATAAGTGGTCTGCCAAGGCGACGACACTGTACCTGTCTTGGTTGGTGTTCCGGGGGAATAAAAAAAAAGGCACGGCGGAGGGGGTCCGTGCAGCCTTGTTGATGCAGTGGAATGAGGCGTGAGTCACGGCTGCATCATTTTCAATGAACATTGCACTGACCTGGAAGTAAGTGACGGGGACACGTACCGTGGCCCATGGCACTACAGTGAGGTGCGGCACCGCTGGGAAGGTAACCCCATTCGCTCTGGGATGGTTGACGATGTCATGGCGGCGATCAAGAATAAGTCGAACGCCGAGGGTGCAGTGAGAACACATTCAGCTGCCATGTCGAAGGAGTATATGGAGATGATGCATACCTGGTCGAGATCCATCTGCGACCTTGACCTTCCGATTCAGTTCATCCAGCTGGCAATGACTGGCTCAGTAGTGCCGCCACCTGGAAAGGTCTTGTACCTGGACGAGCGCACGGTGATCACACGCCATCTTGAGCAAATCGCCTTTTGTTCCACTGCATGGACAATCTGGACAAGGTAAGCGCAAGGCTTCACAGTTTTCAGTATCTTGCCGCTCGGACTCACTTGCCTACCAGGAACAGCGAACTCACCAAACTCCGGCGACGAGACATTGAAATCGCTTCCGCTTCTGCTGTGGATGCCATATTTGTCAAGTACCTGCAGGGAGAGGAGCGCTCGTTGACATACGGCGAGCTCCACACATACTTCGAGGTTTACCTGCGGAATCGGAAGGGCTGGCAGACGAAAATGGATCGGGGGATGAGGGAACTGCTGAGATGTGAGTCCATTCTATGCGGGCACCATTAGAAACAGCGTGATGAGCACGATACCCACAGGCAATTACTATAAGATCTACCCAAAACCGAAGGAGGGCGCTGGGTGCGACGCCTTTCTGTGGCTGCTCCTCTGGATCAAATGGGTCGAGGTGCTTCACCTCGGTCGTCCAATGGCACAGGACGACTACGTCTTCCCTGCGGTGGGTGCTAATGGCGTCTTGCAGCCTGGTAGCCAACTGGGGCACGACACTGTGCAAAAGTGGATCACCGAGGCGACAGAAGGAGCCGGCGTCTTCAAGAATTTCACAACCCACTGTTTCCGGCGTGGAGGGGCGCAACATCGGTTTCTGTATGCACCTACTGGGCAACGGTGGTCGCTGGATGTAATCCAGTGGTGGGGTGGGTGGGCTGAGGGCGAGCAGGTGAGCAAGATGCGATGCGATGCGATGAGATATCGATCGCTTTGTTCTTTCCCATTCTTGGCTGGTACTCACCACAGTGACGCCCCTTTATTATTATTTTTTTCCACCTTTTCCCCCCTCACCTCACAGCACGGCACCCTCATGAGATACGTGCTCGACGAACTCTACCATTACGAGCACGACCACAGCGACGCGCTCGCACCGACCTCGCGGGAAGCTGGCCAGTCACTCGCAGGAGAAGCAGCCCTAGTGCGACCGGCCACCACAGAGGCCCTCAACACGGTCCAGGCTTCTCTTTCAGCAGAGATCCAGGCCGCATTCAGCAAACTCAGTGCGGCCCAGCTGGCGTTGACGGAGGGCCAGCTGGCGTTGGCCAAGGATATCAGGAGTCTGCACGAGCAGCTTGGCGGTGGAAGTAACCACCTCCAACCACCAGACTCCCGCACCCCCACATCCGCATCCACATCTGCCTCACTCTCGAACCCGTCCCAAATCCAACCAGGTCAGATCGTCACCGTCAACGGCAGCGGTATGTCTTCATTTTTTTTTATTGACTCGGACCCTTGCGATGGACGGCCCACTAATCCATATTCTCCCCAGCATCCCAGTCCGTCCCAACATTCTCCTGGCAAGCGGAGCGTTGCACGCCGGAGACGGGCTCACGCTCTCACTCTCACTCGCACTCGCACTCGCGCTCACACGCGCCCGTGCTCCCCACTCAAGTCCCTCCCCAGGGCAGTGTCGCACGCCATGCCAAGTCCTGGTCTAACGCGCGCGCACGCAGGTCTGCCGCTGAGCTCGGGCCGACCCCTGGACTGGTCATCCCAAAGCTGCCCATCGACCTCCCGGATGGGACGCCCGCGCCCAAGTCCCAGTCTTGGAAGGACCTCGTGCGGCATTGGACGGAGGGGGAGCCTCGCCTCGGCCTCCACACGCCGCTCAAGGACTGGCCTCGGGAGCACTACAACGGCCGGAATCGGTGCTTCAACGAGAAGTTCGCGCAGCGCAGGACGATTGCCACGGAGTTCTTAAACGAGTAAGTCTTCCGTCATGCTTTCTGCTCCCTCTGGGGGAACACAATGCCTCATCGCCTTTTCTTTTTTTCTTTCCTTTTCCAAACTGCCAGGTTCGAAAGGAACGAGACGGCCTTCCTGGAGGCCTACGGTCCCGCTGCCAGTCGGGGTCACACCGATCTCCTGCACAAGATCCAGGACGCACGCAGACTGTACGGCGGAAATGGAGAGCGTCGCTCTCGCATCGCGCTTGTGCACCAGATCGCGGCCGCACCATCGACGAAGGCAAGGCGCCGGAAGAAAGGTCCTCAGCCTGTGGCGGCAGCAGCAGGGCAGAGCAGTGAATAGCGTGGTGCTGCCATACCGATCGGCGTTCGCTACAATATCATTTGGTTCGTGCATTTCGCCATTGTCTCAGCAACTTAGTATCTGTCCGGCTTCGCACTCTGTTTGGGCAACAAACTATCCATATACTAATGATCGCTACGACACCTCCTACGCTAGTGGTGTGTGTCCGTGTAGTGTAATAATGTAATTAACCATCGTGCGCCTCTGCGTCTCGCGTCGACCAATTGGTTTCCTTGACCTTCGGGTTCTCTCGGGCACAAGGCACCGTGACATAATCAACATAATCCACCGTCGCGGACCCTGGCGGACCTCGGCAGAGCGATCGTTGCCGTCACCCGTCAACGTGGGGGTGCCCGATCGTCCGATCGCGCTCCCACGCTCCCGCATCCGGCAGCTGGCGCTGCCAATTTCTCGAACTAAGTGTTACATACTATCCTATACAACAGTTTCGGCACTCCGAGTCATGGTCAGTCGGCAGTCACAAAAAGTCACAGAAAAGTCACAGATGTGTCACCCATGCTGAATGCAAATTCTGCTCGGCACCAGTGAGGTTGTCAGCATAGTAACACTAGCATAATGAGTACGAAT
>Ga0307518_10004469_pt1 | contig 10022 bp, 4 predicted proteins | sample 25_EM_MG_FD_203889 | JGI IMG/M metagenome (GOLD analysis project Ga0307518, IMG submission 203889) | Populus trichocarpa ectomycorrhiza microbial communities from riparian zone in the Pacific Northwest, United States - 25_EM | ecosystem: Host-associated > Plants > Roots > Unclassified | place...
CTCACAAAGCTGATAATAAGACATACAATCGTTTTTATTATTATTATTATTATTATTTAGATTTGGTTATCTTTAGCTTATCGGGTAAAGAAATCATCTACAAAATCTTTTTAAGGGACACAACATCACCTACTTCCAAGCTACAAAAGCTGGGCTGGTAGGTACATGGGGAGTTTGCTTACAAGAATGGTAGCTAAGAGGCCAATTATCCGATTGCTCTCACCTTCCTAGGCTTATTTTAAACTCAAAGAAACGAATTCAACAGCCAATAATCACTTGTTCAAATAAAATAACCACTCGTGGCCTAGCGGTCCTAGCAAGAAATTTCCTGCCTCTACATTCAGGTTCGAATCTCTATGTGTATGTCTGTCATCCCTGTGGTATCTTACCTGTCTACTGAACTTGCAGGGTGTTCAATGAGTCCGGGAATTAATCGTAGTGCACGTAAACTGGCCCGGACACCTTGAATTATTAAAAAATAATAATAATAAAATAATAATAACCACACCACGTCATAGTGACCAGAAGGGAGAACGTTGCTGCCAATAATTTAATATTTTTAGAGCTCATCTCATGGTGTCCCATGTTATTTTGTGATCCCGAAGATCCGTTCCATAGAAAACATATAAAGTGTAGATATACAAATCCAAAAAGACGAGAGGACGACAAAACAAGGGGAGTTGTCAATCTTGTAAGGATTATTGCTGGTGGATGTATCATGTTATTTTGATAAGACTTGTGTCAATTTATGTACCACAAATACAATATGCAAGACTGAAAACGTGGTGCCGTTATGTTTTGTTTACTTTCACATTGTATAAATCGCCCAACTACCAATAAATAAATTGCTTTGTGGGTGTGTGTAGTGAGATTATGCACGCGGCTGCAAGCAGTATCTATGCTTAGTTCTGTAAAAGAATTTCACTTTCTTTTCTTTTCTTTCTCTAAACAATGTGGATGTTTTGCGGAAAAAAAAGTGTTCTTTTATATATAATTTTTCTTTATATTTTGCTTGCAATTAACTAGTTCTGCTATGAACTTTCAATTAATATCATCTCACAGTTCTAACTAAGTTAATAATATAAATAAAAGGATGTAGTTTAATTGGTCAGATTTTAGGTTTGTTTCTTAGAAGTTACCAGTTCGAGTCCCACAAATCTCAGGATCACTTGAGACTTACTTAGTCGTTAATTTCAGGGCCTGTTGGATTAGTCGAGGTGCACGCAAGCTGACCCGGACACCCACATTAATATATATATATATATATATATATATATAATCCAAAATTAAGTTGAAAATTTGAAATAACAAGAAAATAATAAAATTAACTTAGGCAACATCTTTTAAGTTTAATTAATTTAAGTTTCAACCATTTATAGAATTTGATCTCGAGAATTTTCTAATTAAATTTAAATACAATTAAATAGTTGAATTGAAAGTTAAAATTTATTTTTATTAAATTGTTTATATGACACTAGCTAGCTATCAAGCTATTTTTTGTACTTAACTATATCCCATTAATTAGTATATAAATGAGTTTGCTAGACTTCCTTTATTATCTATCGATAAAAAATCTACAACTAATTGTTTAAAACTATCATATTCTACAATAAAACCTTGACCAAAGTATTAGACAAATGCGAAGGTTGGAAGTGTAGTAGAAATCTAATAACACATCGATCAGCTTCAACGTCAAGAAGAGCTTCTCTTCTCTTCTCTCTTGTTTGTTTGTTTGTTTTTTTTTGCCTCATAAATACAAATAGAAGAGATGGCAGAATTCGATGTATTGCGGTTGCTCCATTTTACGTTACTATTGCTAGTGAATAAGATATAGCTCAATTAATAATTTGTTGTCACCATTTTCTATCAGACTCGAATTCATTATTCTAATAAACCAAGAGTATTTCAAGCATAGTTTTTAAACCCGGTCCGGTCCAAGGCCCAGGTTCCGGGTTTTGACCGGGTCGGCCGGGTCAATTTCTATTTTAAAAAAATTCAAAACGGCATCGTTTTAGTAAAAAAAAAAAATCAACGGGTTGCAACCGGGTTTTAATTTGACTGGATTTTGCCGGGTCAACCTGCCGGGTCGACCTGATCACACCGGGTCATGACTTTTCCTATTTTTTCATCAACCCGCCCCGGGTCAGTCGGGTCCTGGGTCGACCCGTCGGGCCGGGCCGGGTTTCAAAACTATGATTTCAAGTACTTATTTGCAATTATTTATTGGCTTATTGGGTGTGTTTGAGATTGTGATAGCGGTAGCAGTTCAAAGTGTTTTTCACTTAGAAATGCATCAAAATAAAAAAAATATTTTTGACACCACCATATTAAAACGATCTCAAACAATTTAAAAATATATTTTTAAAAAAAAAATTCAAAATTTAAAAAAAAAACACAATATAACCATACGTTCCCAAACATACTCTAACCATGTAGCTTTTTAGATGCTTCTATAATGAAGAGTAGAGGTCACCATATACCGGTCCCCATCCAATTACCAACTTCTCATATTAGCCCTCGATCTATTTTTTATCAGCTGGGTCCCAATCTTATATAAAAAACAAATCCTCGATTGAGTTTTATTAGAAAATTGCTGCATGCTTTTCGCAGAAAAGGTTAAGTCATTTACATAAAACAAAAATGTCGTTTTATTTAATCAAATAGGTAATGTACATGGAAGACATCAAAGGATTTTGATGGGGACCTGATTGAGAATCTCTTATGCATCGAGGATCAAGTTGTTAAATATTCTGTTAATTATTGTCCCGAATGAAAATAGCTGTGTAGGCTCACAAAAAGAGATACCCCCCCCACCAAAAAAAAAAAAACAAAAGAAGAAGAAGAAGATTGGGAGCTATAAGAGGACTATCTCGCCATTATAGGCGTGTGAACATTAATGTCCTACCAGGGTGCCTGCAACTGAAAGCTGTCTATGGTGAATGGTACAATGTTCCTTCTTTTCTCTGGCTCATAAAGCAGCTACGTGAATCGTGAAGACAGTATGAAGGAGATCCATGGTAGGGTCCTACTAGATTTCATTTCAGACTCCCCATGTATCTTATGCGAGAAACGATATTTGACAATATGCATAGTCGAACTTCTACAAAGAGAGAACCGTAGCTATAGAATTAGCAAGAGAGAGTAAGTAGCGTGTCATTCTCAATGAATAGGTTAAATTGGCAGAAATTTAATATAATTATTATTCGGTAGATCGGAGAGCGAGACAAGAAAAAACTCCCTCTGGTTACCATTTGCCACAAGGGAAGAAAGAAATGGGAATAAATAAATATGAAAAAAAATGCGAGGATGCTAATCATACTTCAATTGGACACAAACTGATTTGACAGGTGATGTTTATAAATTATGTGCCATTATAGTATTAATTCTTTCAAGAAAAAAGTGTCTTTCACTTGCAATATTGTTTTTAAACCCGTCTGACTTTTTTGGTCAGGTTTTAAAGAAATTAGGTTAGAACCGATGCAATATATCCATCGACAACCTAAAACATATATGGTTTTGAATTATCCTGGATCAAATCATTTTAATCTTATGATGTGAACCGTGAAACATGCATGGCCGAGTCAGGGCTTTGATCCATTCTTCCAGCACGAAAAACCTTGCTTATCATCACAAAGTTGCCTTGCTTGATGATTTCAGATGGACTAATTTGCAAAATTAGCAGTAGATCGTTATATATCTGATAATAACTGGAATCTGTAAATCTTTTTAATCGCCAGGATGAACAACAGGTTATAAAGCTAGTGTCCATTCCAAAATAATCAAAGTTGCACGATTGTAGGTTTTGGTGAGTGGACCAACATTTTCCCACTAACAACGACGTATCATGTTGTTTTTTTAGGCGAATGAACAATGACATATCATTGAAAGATTACCTCTAGGATACAGAATATAGAGATAGGCATCCTGGCAATGGCTTCTTTTCATACAGTATCCGAGAAGCAAAGGTAAAATCGTGACATTGGGTCTTTGTTAAGGTACACAAAGGAATCGATTTCCAAGAATTTTGTTCCATTCCATTAATTCCCTAACACTATCTCTTGGTGCTAAGAGACTAGCCAATAATTTACCTCTTCAATTCAGAGTCCATTGCTGGATGCAAAAGGAGACGTGTGTGAATGAAACTGGCACTTCGTGACATGTCTATTTGTCGTCGACGGAGAACAGAACACGCTCAAACTGTCATCCATAGATGGGCAGCCACATGTACGTTTAGACAACAATAAAGCCTTGTTAATGCTACGGGACGTGGTCCAGCTACTGATGCATTGCACGAAGATAGCTACCATCCTTGTGCCTTATCTCATGATCCTTTGCCACCCTCTCTTGTCTCAGAACCAGACAGTCAGTTACTCAATGATGCAAGTACTCTGGATCATCGCTAACCGTGTGTAACCGTGTGCATGTGCGCCATTGACGTCAGTAACCGGAGGCTTTAAAAGGTGGTTGATGCACATCTTTAGGACCAACTTCTCTCCCTGTTTGATACTTCTGATCAGAAGCATCAGATGCAATGTCGTTGAGTCATTTAATCAGCTTAATTAGCTAATTAATTTTCCATATTCCATACCTTCAAATTAAGGGTAGAAAGATGTGAAAAAACCAATTCAAATCAATAGGTTAAGCTATTAAATACAATTTTAATATATAATTTATATTATTTTCTAACAAATTTCTTAAATAAAAACTGTTTGGACTGAAATTTATATATGTTCATATTATCTTATACTTAATTTTTATCAAATAAATAAGGATTGTAAAATTCAAACTCTGATACCATGTCAAAAAATCAATTCAACTTAATAGTTTAAATAATTAAGTGTAATTCTAAAATATAATTTATATTATTATCTAATAAAAACTAATTTAAATATCAAATAGAAGATAAATATCCAGTGTCTGAATAAAGTGTTTGATGCAATTAACCTCTAAACAAAACTGGAGATGCATGCAAGTCCTTCAATTAAGTAATCAAACAACAAGAAATAAGATTTTTATGATATCTCACTTATGATACAATAGGGTATTAAAAAACAAAAACTAATATTGTAAAAAAAAGGGAAAATATAATGTCACAATTGAGTAGAATAATTCCTCCTATTGCTTGATTAACGAATGGTGAAGTTTGATTGAAGAATTTAGAGTGCTTTAGCAGTTAAATTAGCAGTTGTTAGTACGACCTCCTCCTCCTCTTTATCATCATGGGTTATCTGACTGTTTTAGGGTTAAAAAAGGTGATCTACAGAGGGGGGGCATGAATTTAGGTTGAGTGAACTAGTTCTTGAAAGCTACATGCATCTAGAAAGGGTCGAAATTAAGTGCTGTGAAAGAATGAATACAGCTCACTCGTGCAAACCCATGTCAGATTTCTTGCAATTATCCGAGATATTATACGTACAGCTGTTGACAGATCCAGACAATTGCTCCAGTAATTGCACAATTATTCTTTGTCCCCTGGCTAGTGCTTAGTAGGTGCGGCAGGGAACTCACTGTGCTCTCAACATGCCCATTTCATCAGAGAGTGTGTTCTTCGTGTCAAAATAGGAAAATTGAGGTGTCGGTTTCGACAAAACCATTTGATCACCAAGATGAAAACTCCAATAATTGTAGATAAATTTTGTTTACATTTATGAACTATCCGGGTTGAATATTTTTTCTCAAAAGTTTTTTTTTTTATATATCTATTACCTGGTTTTTCATTAAATTAAAAAAAAAAAACGAGGCTTGGTATTTTATTGTACGCACAAACATATGGAACTTTGAATTGTTACAATAAAATTATTATTTTATTCTTTTTACTATAAACCATTACACTAATTAATGGGGTAGAACGATATTTTTACAGGACCAATTGAGGAGAAGAATATATTATATGTTACATATGTTAAATAATATATTTATTTTATTTTATTTATTAAGGATAGAATAATATTTTTAGCTTAACCTATATATATGCTATTTATATTTAGGTTAAAGTAAGAACTTTAATACAAATCAATTGAGGAGAATTCTAGTCTCCTTCTCTTTCATGCTTGTATTTATTTTTGTGTTAATTGAATTGTTTAACATGGTATCAGAGCTGATTTTATGGAACGAGACTTAATCCCAAACACAGCTTTCGCGGATCCAACACAACTTTTTTTTTGGAGTGATATTTTGTCTTCCGCTTCTGCAAAATCTAGTATTTCGACTTTTCTTCAACTTATACAAATTGGTATTTTTGTTCTGTCTCTGCAATTGTTTTGATATTTCATCTTCTGCAATTTGTGTTGTGTTTTGGAATAATCGTATAATTTTGAGAAAATATTTGTTGAGTATCTATGATATCTGTTCAATTTCTGCAATCTGGTACTTTGTCTTTCGCTGCTTTTGCATTCTGGTTTTTTTGGTTTGTTTATCATGGCTACCAAAAGAGATGATTCGCTTCAGTCTGTGAGTGTGAGGTTGGATGGAAAGAATTATTCATACTAGAGTTATGTAATGAGAAATTTCCTTAAGGGTAAGAAGATGCGGGGGTATGTTAGTGGAACTTATGTGATACCTAAGAATACTGAGGAGGGGGATGCTATTTTGATAGATACAAGGGAAGCAAACAATGCAAAGATCATTACTTGAATCAACAATTATGTTGAGCATTTCATAGGTATGCAGTTGGCGAAGTATGAGACAGTCAATGACGTTTGGGATCATCTGCAAAGGTTATTCACGCAATAAAATTTTACAAAACAGTATCAATTAGAGAATGGCATACAAGCTCTTCATCAGAAGAATATGAGTATTCAAGAGTTTTATTCTACTATGACAGATCTTTGGGATCAATTGGCTCTTATAGAATAGGCAGAATTAAAGGCATATGGTGCCTATATTGAGCGTAGAGAGCAACAACGATTAGTACAGTTTTTAACAGCACTTCACAGTGATTTTGAAGGATTTAGAGGTTCAATTCTACATCGTTCTCCACTGCCTTTTGTTGACTCTGTTGTCAGTGAGTTATTGGCTGAAGAAATATGTCTTCAGTCTTATTCTGAAAAGGAAATTCTTTCTGCTTTAAATCCTTCTGTACTAGCAGTACCCTCTAAGTCATCCTCTAATCATCAGAAAAAGCCTTACACAAGAGTTGGCTTCGATGAGTGCAGTTTCTGTAAGAAAAAAGGTCATTGGAAAGCTTAGTGTCCCAAGTTGAGACAACAGAATCAAGCTTGGAAGCATGACAACCAGTCACAATCTAATGCTCATAGACTACCTCAAGGTTATAAACCACCTTATATGTTGATGACATGATTATTACTGGTAATGACATTGATGGTATCTTATTTTTAAAGACAGAGCTGGCTAGACAGTTTAAAATGAAGGATTTGGATTCTCTTCGATATTTCCTGGGTATTAAGTTAGCTTACTCACCTAGAAGCGTGTGAGGCTGTATATGAGAATGGAGCTTCAGTCTGTGAGTGTAAGGTTGGATGGAAAGAATTATTCGTATCTAGAAGTTACCTTCTTTCTCAATTGAAATATGTTGCAGATATTCTTGAGCGGGCTAGACTTACTGATAACAAGACTGTAGACACTCCAATTGAAGTTAACGCAAGGTATTCTTCTTCTAATAGTTTGTCTTTGACAAATCCTACTTCATATCGTACTATTGTTTGGAGCTTGGAATATGTCACTATGACTCGTCCAGATATTGCATATGTTATTCATGTTGTTAGTTAGTTTGTTGCTTCTTCTACTATTGTTCATTGGGCAGCAGTTCTTCATATTTTACGATATCTTTGAGGTATAGTCTTTCAAAGCCTCTTACTTTCATCTACCTTTTCCTTGGAGTTACATGCATACTCTGATGCTGATCATGACAATGATCCCACAGATCACAAATCAGTTACTGGTTTTTGTATCTTTTTAGGTGATTCTCTTATCTCTTGGAAGAGCAAGAAATAATCTATTGTTTCTCAATCCTCAACCGAAGCAAAATATCGTGCTATGACATCTACTACCAAAGAGATTATTTGGTTACGTTGGTTACTTGTGGATATGGGAGTTTCACTTTTTCATCCTACTCCTATGTATTGTGACAACCAAAGTTTTATTCAGATTGCTCATAACTCAGTTTTTCATGAACGAACTAAGCACATTGAGATTGATTGTCATCTTACTCGTCATCATCTCAAGCATGACACCATTACTTTGCCTTTTGTTTCTTCTTCCTTACAGATTGTAGATTTCTTTACCAAGTCGCATTCTATTTCTTGTTTTTATTTTCTAGTTGGCAAACTCTCGATAGTTATAGCTGTCGCATCATGAGTTTGAGGGGAGATGTTAAATAATATATTTATCTTGTTTTATTTATTAAGGGTAGAATAGTATTTTTAGCCTAACCTATATATAAGGTCTTTATATTTACATTAAAGTAAGAACTTTAACACAAATCAATTGAGATGTTGCATCATGAGTTTGAGGGGAGATGTTAAATAATATATTTATCTTGTTTTATTTATTAAGGGTAGAATAGTATTTTTAGCCTAACCTATATATAAGGTCTTTATATTTACGTTAAAGTAAGAACTTTAATACAAATCAATTGAGATGAATTTTAACTTCCTTCTCTTTCATGCTCGTATTTATTTTTGTATTAATTGAATTGTTTTAACAGCATGTACCTTTATGCACTAGCGATTTGTAAAATTTAAGAAATCATCAAACAAATAAGGAAAGGATTCGTGACGGTCAAGAATGAAAAACTTGTATAAATTATGATATTGACATCACAAATCAAGAATTTGTAATAGTATTTTGCCAAATAGCTTTAGACTTGTTTAGGACACTTTATAATAACCATACAATCTAAACAAACTCGAAAAAACCAAAGAAAACTAAGAAAAGATCAAAACACAAAAATAAGACAAAATTTGGACGATAGTCAAAACGTTCTCATCGTTTTGGAAACAGCAAGGTAGTAGCCTAAACGATCCAACCATTTTATTAAATGGTCAAACTGTTTCTTAAAGCTGTCTAGCTATTTTTAGAAAATTTCTAAAAACTCTTGGAGTTCTTAAAAAACGGTCTAACCAATTCTTAAAATGGTTTGACCAATTATAAAACGATCTAACCAATTATGCCAACGGATAAAAAATTATGTCTAATGACTAGTTTCTTTTCTAAGCCTATAAATACCATTTTACTTGCTCAAAACAAGTGTGGAACTTCTAAGGCAAAAATCTAAGTATATTCCCAGTAAAAAACAACATATAGACCCTTGTTTCACTTGTAATCATTCAAAAATAAGGTTAGGTGTGAATTGACAAAATCCTTCTAAAGAGCTTAATTGTTTTTCCATTCACTTATACTAAGAGAGCATATTGTAGAAAGTGTAAGTGACACTCTAAATACTTGGAAAAGTCTCCTAGAGACAAAATTGTGAGTGATTTAATATTTATCCTTCAACAAGTATTGGTGAAAGGTTTTCTAATCTTTAGCCTGTAAAAAGATTAGGGATAATGGTTTGATCCTAAGCCCGTAAAAGGACTGGGTTTGATCTTGCACTCGTAAAAAGATCGTGTAATAGTTTGGTCTCACCCACTAAGAAAACTGATGTGTAATAGTAAAACTCTTGAATGAAAGTTCAAGAAGAGGAGTAGATGGTTTGTTGAACCTTTATAAATCTTAGTGCAATCTCTCTAAACTCTCACTCTTCAATTATCGCATTTATATTGTTTATTGCTTCCTCATTTGGTTAAGTGTTTAGAATTGCATGTTATTAGGTAAAAACAAATTAATTTATAGCTTTACCTTACATACCTAATTCACTCCCCTCTTAGATGTTTGTGTTGTTTTAATCCTATAACAACAATTTAGTTCTCATTGCTATTTTCATTATTATTATTTTGGATGATTGTAAATTTTTCTCTGTGTTTTTTTTTTTTTTTGGGTTTGACTTCTATAGGATAACCTGGTTTCATGACCAAGGTAATGTGTTTTGAAGATTAGCCTGATTTATTTTTGATCTTTTT
>Ga0307518_10004471_pt1 | contig 10020 bp, 3 predicted proteins | sample 25_EM_MG_FD_203889 | JGI IMG/M metagenome (GOLD analysis project Ga0307518, IMG submission 203889) | Populus trichocarpa ectomycorrhiza microbial communities from riparian zone in the Pacific Northwest, United States - 25_EM | ecosystem: Host-associated > Plants > Roots > Unclassified | place...
ATTGTTGGATAGATTTCGTATGTGATGACATTGCACATAGTTTAATGGAATAATAAAAAATATTTGATATCAATATTATTTATTTCATGATGTAATAATAGTAGTTAAATCTACAATATTTAAATTAAAAATCATTAATATATATATATTTTAATTATTTTATAACCTCAATTTGAAAAGTATTTTTTTAACCAAACACATTAAATTACTTTTTGTTCAACCTCAATTTCAACCACAGTTTTAACCAAATATATATTTTTTCAAACCAACTTCAACTAAAAGTACTTTTTATAAAACAACTTTTTTAAAATTACAATTACAACAGCAACTTCAATACCAAACACACTCTTCAACTTCATATAGCGCCGGTAGGTTTGTCTTGAATAATGAAGTTTGATGGAGATAAATTTGTACTTTAATAATATTATTAAAAAAAAAGATAGATTGAAGATAGCAAATTCTTTAAATTAATTTTTATTAAGATTGTAAGGTCACTCACCTAAGCTACATATTCAACAATCTATTTATTTATAAAATTCTATTTCTTCTCCGTGCAATTGTCTCATCATCTACTACTTTACACTATCATTTTTTTTTCTTAACCATAAGAAACTCATTTATTTTTTCATTATAGGTTGTTAATTGTGTTTGCTATATGATTTAAAGATCAGTTTGGAATCTTGAACTTCTTATTATTATTTTTATTAACATGGATGTCCAGGTCAGCTTGCATATACCTCTACTAATCTTACGGGTTCTGAAATTAACGACTATGTAAGTCTCCAATAGTTATCATATTAGTAACTATAAAACTCGAATATGAAATCATATTGGAGCAAATTTTTTATTTTTATTATAAAGTGAGGTGAATTTATTACTTGACATTGATGTAGTAATTGAAAGTTCATAGAATTAGCAATTTTTTTACTTTCGTGCGAATATAAATCAGGACGTAGTTGTTAATAAATAAACGTATTTAAGATAAGAAATTTGATTATTTATGTTTTGATTCGTAAATTTTAACCAAAGCTCTATAGAATCAGCTGGTGTGATTCAATTGATTATCTGAAACGTAAAATAATTAAGTATCCAATTCAATATTACCAATAGAGAGAAGAATACATTACCTCTATGGATTTGTTCCAAACATGTAATCCATTTAAATACTTAGAGAGGAATTGTTGTTATTTAACTTAAGTTTCACCGTTGATTAATAATTTTTAGAAAACAAAATATGCAAACTTTTCAAATATATTTTCTTACAATAAAAATCTGAATTATAATTCAAAACACCTAGGTATATATTTAATTAAATAACTCAATAACTATATGTGCCAATAAAAAAAAAAACAAATATCAACGCGTCTATTTGACTCACCTAGCTTTAAGTTGAATATTTTTTTTCTAACACAAATGAATTAATATGCAGTGTTATTAACATATTTTTTTAACAGTGAGTTAGAAATATAACTATAAATAAAAAAATTAATGCTTATATATAATAAAATATCGTGAAGATCATATACGTTAATAAAAACATGTAAAATCTTAAAATTATTTTTAACATAGTAGAAAAATAGGATAATATTGCAATTGCTATATTGAAATACTATTTTCCTTAGTCTTTGTATAAGAATTTTTTGAAAAACAAAAGGTGTAAAAATAATAATTAGAATACAAAATACAAAAGAATGAAGATGAGAACAAAAAGAAAAGTATAAATAGGCTAACTATAGAGTGATAAATATTTCAAGTTAAAAGAATAAAAAATTATATTAATTTTTTTCCAAAAAAAAGATAAAAAAGAAGAAGGAAAAACTACAAAAATATTACAAAAAATGATGATGAATATGCCAAGTATAAAATAATAAAGATATCAAATATAAAGAAAAAGAAAACATAAGGAAAACTTGTTTTCTAGAAAAAAAAACTAAAAATTACATATTTATCACTACTATAGTGAAGAAATTGGATAAAATCTCAATTGTGACATTTATACAATAAAATTGTGTTTCCTTTTAGTATATACTAGTTATTTGACTTGCGCGTCACTGTGGGCTATAATTTTTTTTTAAAAAACAAAATCTAGGTATGCAAGCTATTTTCTAATAAAAATCAAAGTATAAATCAAAAGGTTTATGCAAGCATCTAATCAAATAAACCGATAATCATTTATGTAAATAACCAAAAAAATCGTTAACAATAACCAAAAGAAAAACTAAAAAAATTAAGAGATGGACGCAAACCAAGATATTTGATCCTGCAAAATGAGATATTTACATGTTTGTGTCAACTAAATTTGTTTATTAAAATTAATAAAAAATAATAGAAACAAAAACACATACAAAACTAATTGAATAAAATAAAAGAAAAACAAAACTATTATGCAAGGCCAATCATACAACCCAGACTACTTTCTAGGCCCATGTGTCTTGGGTGATTAGGCCTAGACAGTAGCCTGAGCACATGTTTTTTTAAGGGAGATTTTTTGGCCATAATAGGGGGGGTTTTAGGCTTGTTAAATTTAGGTCTTTTAGAGGTTTGAGCCCATTAAATATGAGTTCATTAAAAGCCCCCCAAGTTTTTGTGATATTGATACGTAGAGACTTATAAAAATGTGTGGTTACCATGACAAGTTTGTCAAATTTTCTTCATATGAAAAGAGAGGTGGAAACCCTAAGTAATATATCAGAGAGACCATGTGTAGGAGCATGCATCATGGTTGAAATATTTCTAAGTATGTAGAATGAAACTATGGAGGAACCTATACTTATAAGATTTTATAGTAGGGTGAGGTGAAACAATAGAGAAATCTATACTTAAAAGTTTTTTCTAATAGGCTAGGGAAACCTATGGAAAAAGAGCTTGTACTTAGAAAAAATTTAAATGGATGGGGGAACCAAGAAGAGTGAGCATATACTTAGAAAATATTTTAAGAGACCGAGAGAAACTTATGAAGGGTGAGCCTATACTTCAAAAATCTTCTAAGAGGCTGGGAAACCCAAGGAAGAGAAGCGCATACTTATAAAATTTTCTAAGTGGTTAGGAAGCCCCATTGGACAGTCATGCAAGTCTAAGACTGCAATGAAGAGACATAATATTCTAGATTAGTCCATGGAGATTTCTTGAGGCTCGGAAGCCTCACTAGAGAGTCATGCAAGTCCGAGACTACATTAGAAAAATAAGAGATTAGAGATAAATCCCTTGAGATTGCATTGGAGATGCGAGAGATCCAAGATCAATCCTTGAAGATTTCGTGAAGCTTGGAAACCCTACTAAAGATTTGCAAATAGGAAATACTTATCAGAGATATGATTATTTTATTTTAAAAATAAACTTATTTTTTATCGAGGATAATGCATCCCAATGTGATATGTTGGGCTTTAGGGAGCTTAGGGAGTTTGGTGTGAACGAGAAGATTGATAACTGAGTTCCAACCTATGGTAGCTAGGGGGAGCGCGTCTAGAGTATCGGCTACGTGCATGGGTATCGCAATGACGCGAGCAATCTATAGAGGGACTTGGTGAGTGTAAATATAAAATACTCTTTTAGATATCATTCTGCCTAGGCTCTTCTAGGTAATGCAATTGCTTATGGGTGTTAGGAGCGGCTGATGATGATGGTGCTAAGGTGAAGTGTGTTATCATAGATGCCAAAACTTGCTGGGATGACGAGGTCTGATTTTGCCCCTAGGTTGCCAACACAGCTTGGGTAAGGATTTACACTTGATTGATAAGTTGTTGAACGTCTGGTTGAGCAAAAGTGCTCGTAATGGCGGCAACAAGTAAATTCATCATGCGCTCTGGCCTAGATATATCATGGTTGTGTGCCCTAGAATGATATGAAAATATTAAAAAAAAAGTTTATAAAAGTATTGATGTCTTTATAAATCCAAGTAGTTTAGGAATAAGATTTATATGTTAGAAAATTAATTAATCTTTTAGTTCTAGCAATCTAATACATGCTCTTAAAGCATATAGGTCCAATAAATGGCTTGGCCATGCTATTTTGGAGAAGATTTTTAGGCAATAAAAGGATTTTTAAGCCTATTAAATTTGAGTTCATTAATATGCAAAGTCAAAAAAATTAAAAAGTGCATTGCAATAAAGAAGAAAGAAGGTATCTTAACATTTGGGAACCTCATATTAACCCATTGATATCAATTAAATCTCACATCTTTTATTTTTTTTTAATTTTTTGAAAAGAAGTCTCACATCTTTTGATTTCATTAATTTTCTCTCAAAATATAATAAATATTAGACAACATCTTCCATCCATCCTTAACAATTAAAAGAATTAGTACAATTTTCACGTGATTTACATGAGTTTATTAAGTGGTTTCAACTACAAAGCCAAAACAAACCTCAATTTTTCTTAAAAGACAATGTTAGCGTTAAAGTTCACTACCAAAATGGTGGAAAACTTCATACGAGTTCATTTTCAAATCATGGAGAAATTGAGAAGGAAACTTTTAACCAAGCTAATAATAAATTATATTAATTACATTTGACGCAAAAATTGATAAATTAAAAGATTTAAGACTCAATTGATAACATGGTAATACTTTGTGGGCTGAATTGGTATTTGTTTTAATTACTTTATAACTATGCCTATCTACTGAAATTGAAAGTTGAAATCTAATTCAAATACCAATTTGAAAGTTTATGCACGGTAATGTTTAGGATTCTGATTGAAGTTTTTTTTAAGAGTTTTTTTATTTAAAAATATATTAAAATAATTTTATTTTTTAAAATTTATTAATAATATCAGTATATCAAAATAATAATAAAATAAATTTAAATAAAAAAATTTAAAAATTTTCAAAAACAATTTTTAATAGTTTCAAAATATTTTTTACTTGAAATTATATTAAAATAATATATTTTTTATTTTTTAAAATTTATTATTAACATCAAAATAATAAAAAATTAATTTAAAACAGAAAAAAATCTTAAAAATTTTCAAAAACAATTTTTAACCTTAAAAACAAACAATTTTTGCCACGTTAGATTAATTTAAAACGTTCAGCAATGAGACTATAATTTCAACTTTAACGTAGGATTTATTGATCATAAAACTGCGTTAGTAGCAAAGAAGTGCCGTTTCGGAAAGAGAGGTAACGGTACAATCACAGCCCTCTATTCACAACATGATAGACCCTCTCTCCCAACCGTTTGATTAAGTCAAATAACCCCACCCCCTTAAAACACCTCTTGATCAGCGGCTGACGCCGACAGAACCCATAAACCTACAAGGAATCCATCACGTGGTAGCACTACCCTTCCCCGTCAGACACTTGACATTTTATCCATGGCACACACAACTAAATTCAAATCAGTTACTTACGGCAGTAACTGGACCCCCAAAAAGAAAAAAACACAAGCTCATGACAAGCAAAAATGAAATGCGTAGCAGCTGATTTTCTCTCTGCTAAAACTGGAAAAAAGAAGAAGAAGAAGAAGAAGAAGAGAAGAAGCTGGCTTTTCTCGCACCTTATTGCTGCTGCCTGCTGCTGCACCAGTAAGTAGAGAGACACTTGTAGAATCAATTACAGAGAAATTAGATATGTTCTCTTTCTCTCTCTAAAGCTGCATTAGTTTGGTTCTCTTTCCTCGTTTCTCGCGCCCAGCCATAACACATGCATCCCTCCCTCTCTCTCTTTATTTCATGGAGGGCCGACTTAAATGCAGCTGCAGGCACCTTCATGATTGCTTGAAAATGTTTGCCATCTGAAGTTTTCTTTCCTTTTCTTTTTCTTTTTTTTAGTTTTTGTTCTCGTACTGGCGAAACCAACTATAAAGAAGGTGAAGCTTTTTCTTTCTCTGTTTCTTTTCTCCACTCCTTGATTGTTTTTTATTGGAAAAAATGAGCTCAAAGAAGCAATCTTTGGCTTTTTATTTTTTCTATTATCAAATTGAATCGTGAAATGTGAATGATGTTCGCTATAATCACTTTTCTGCACTTCTTTTTTTAGTTTCGATGAATGAACCAATGCATGAACATGCATGTTCTTCTTTGATTTCGTGCCGTTTGCTCTTTGATGAATCCATTCCTGTTTGGTTGCCAAGAAAATTGAGTAAAATAGAATGTTATTCATTGAATCTGCCGGTTCAGTTTGATCTGATTTCCATAATAATTTGAAACTCTTAAGAAATGCATGATTTTGAATTTTTTATTTTATTTTCCTTCTTTTTGTTAGCTAGCTGGGGCCCAAAAGCATGGAAAACCCTCATGGCTTCTCTTTTTTTATTGTTTTCTCAAGCCTTTATAATAAATATATTAATATATTATTATTAAATGGAAATATTCATTTGTGATGAAAAAGGTCATGTGTCTTAAGCGTGATTTTTGGATCTTTATTATAAAAGAGTGGACTGACTGATCATATGATAAATAGTTAGCTACGTACTTGGTTTGATCTTCTTCTTCTGTTCTTTTTTTATTTGAATGTGTTTAGATCTTTTCAGTTGGGAGTCTATCACATGCATCAATTTAATTAAGCATTTGACTTGTGTGCCTTTTCTATTAGAATTCCTTAGATTTCTTCTTAAGGTCTCAATTTCAGCAAATTTAAGTCAACTACTAGCACTTTCCTAAAGGAATTTCTTGAGGGGTTATTAAAGAAAAGGAGTTGTCATTTGCTTAAAAGATAAAAGTACTCTAGTGGTGTTTGCTCCATCCACTTAATTTTCCAGATTCATGGGAAATTAGTGCTATTTTCAGGTAAATAATCCGTTAATTTTCGAATGGTTAGGTGTAATGGTGGGATTAATGAAGCATGTTAAACAAATTGGATGAAAATGTTTTAGAGCCTTCATGATTGAATTGTCCTGGATGGACACGAGCTAAGGTAAATGCTACGTCTACGAGTGTTAGTTACTGGGATTTTTTTGAATGACTGGAGATGGTGTCCTGTCTGCTTGATACATATCAGCTCTGCTGTGAATTGAGCCGCTGGGAAGGTCTAGCCATCGTTGTAGCAAATATTTAACTAGTCATTAGTTGGCATGTAAATTATTTTGACACAGCTAGCCCCTTATGTTCATTTAATGTTTTCTTTCCTCATTGCATTACTTCCAAAGTACATTTCTTTGATATTTGCAACACTGATGTGTGTCACAAACAATAATCGTATTTGTTTTCTGCACTGCAGTCTTCTTCCATCTTTCTAGTTCACATTTTTAACTGAACGAGCCTAGCTGCATCGACGTCATGATGAGCAACCTTAAGCTAGGGGTAGAAGTGGTTAGTGCGCACAATCTTTTGCCCAAAGATGAGCACGGTTCATCCAGTGCCTTTGTAGAGCTCTGCTTTGACGGCCAGAGGTTCCGCACAACCATCAAAGAAAAGGATCCCAATCCTGTGTGGAGTGAGTGTTTCTACTTCAACATCCCTGACCCTTCCAACCTACACTATCTTACTCTTGATGCCCATGTTTACAATAACATCAGAGCTACCAACTCCAGGTACTTCCTTGGTAAGGTTTGCCTCACTGGGAATTCATTTGTACCCTACTCGGATGCTGTTGTGTTGCACTACCCTCTGGAAAAGCGTGGAATTTTCTCGCGTGTAAGAGGAGAGCTTGGCCTGAAAGTTTATATCACTGATGATGCATCCATCAAATCCTCTACCCCACTTCCTGCAGTTGAATCTTTGCCAACAAAGGATCCAGGCTTAACACATGCCGTGGCTCCAATGGTAGACCCTATGACAAATACTGTATCTCATAAAAGAGTTGAGAGACACACCTTTCATCATCTTCCTAACCCAAATCACCAGCAACAACAGCATCAGAATCATTCTTCTGCTCCTTCAATCACCCATCATGTACCAAAGTATGTGGCTGATGAGATGAAAGCTGCAGAAACACAGCCTCCAAAGTTAGTTCGAATGCACTCTGCATCATCATCACAACCCGTTGACCATGCCCTTAAAGAGACAAGTCCCTTTCTTGGAGGGGGAAGAGTTGTTGGGGGTCGTGTTATTCGAGGAGACAAGACTGCAAGCACTTATGATCTTGTTGAACGGATGTACTTCCTGTATGTAAGGGTTGTTAAGGCTCGTGATCTTCCTGCCATGGATGTTACAGGAAGTCTCGATCCGTTTGTTGAGGTGAGAGTTGGAAACTACGGAGGAATTACAAAGCACTTTGAGAAAAAGCAAAATCCAGAGTGGAATCAGGTGTTTGCTTTTTCAAGGGAACGGATGCAAGCTTCTGTTTTAGAAGTTGTTATTAAGGACAAGGATCTTGTTAAAGATGACTTTGTAGGCGTCATAAGGTTTGATATCAACGAGGTTCCTTCGAGAGTCCCACCAGATAGTCCGCTAGCTCCGGAGTGGTATCGGCTTGAGGACAAGAAGGGAGAGAAGATAAAGGGCGAGCTAATGCTTGCGGTGTGGATTGGAACCCAAGCAGATGAGACCTTTCCTGATGCGTGGCATTCTGATGCAGCTACTCCTGTAGATAATACACCGGCTACCTCCACTGTTACACGTTCAAAGGTCTATCATGCACCAAGGTTGTGGTATGTACGTGTTAATGTTGTCGAGGCACAAGACTTGGTCCCATCAGAGAAGACACGTTTCCCTGAAGTGTATGCTAAGGTACAGATGGGAAACCAAGTTTTGAAAACGAAGACATGTCAGGCTCGAACTTTTAGTGCGTTATGGAATGAGGATCTTTTATTCGTTGCTGCTGAACCCTTCGAGGACCATCTAGTTCTTTCAGTTGAGGATCGTGTCGGTCCTGGAAAAGATGAGATAATCGGGATGGTCATCATCCCATTGCGCTCTGTGGAGAAGCGTGCTGATGATCGGATAATTCATTCTCGCTGGTTTAACCTGGAAAAGCCAGTTGCTGTAGATGTAGATCAGTTCAAGAAAGACAAGTTCTCTAGCCGTATTCATCTTCGAGCCTGCTTAGATGGAGGATACCATGTTCTTGATGAGTCAACTCATTACAGCAGTGATCTTTGTCCAACGGCAAAACAGCTTTGGAGGCCTCCGATTGGGATACTGGAACTAGGCATCTTAAATGCTGTGGGACTCCATCCTCTGAAAACACGAGATGGGAGGGGTACAGCCGATACGTACTGTGTTGCAAAGTATGGTCACAAATGGGTCCGGACACGCACCCTTATTGACAACCCGTCTCCAAAATACAATGAGCAGTACACATGGGAAGTTTTTGATCCAGCTACAGTTCTTACAGTTGGTGTATTTGACAACAGCCAGCTTGGGGAAAAAGGTTCAAATGGAAAGGACCTAAAGATTGGGAAGGTTCGGATTCGCATCTCTACACTTGAAACTGGGCGTGTATATACGCACTCTTATCCCTTGCTGGTTCTTCATCCTACCGGGGTTAAGAAGATGGGGGAATTGCACTTGGCGATTAGATTTACATGCATATCTTTTGCAAACATGCTTTATCAGTACTCACGACCACTTCTACCCAAAATGCACTATATCAGGCCATTCAATGTGATGCAGCTAGATATGCTCCGCCACCAAGCTGTCAACATAGTAGCATTACGGTTAGGTCGGGCAGAACCTCCTCTTAGGAAAGAAGTGGTGGAGTACATGTCAGATGTGGACTCACACCTCTGGAGCATGCGTCGAAGCAAGGCAAATTTTCTTCGCTTGATGACTGTTTTCTCAGGATTATTTACAGCTGGAAAGTGGTTCGAGGATATTTGCATGTGGAAGAATCCTATCACTACCGTGCTTGTTCATGTGCTCTATCTTATGCTTGCTTGCTTCCCAGAACTTATTCTGCCCACAGTTTTTCTTTACATGTTTCTGATAGGCATTTGGAATTACCGATATCGACCAAGGTACCCTCCCCACATGAACACAAAGATTTCACAGGCTGAGGCAGTGCATCCTGATGAGCTAGATGAGGAATTTGATACATTCCCAACAAGCAGGAGCCCTGAGCTGGTGGGAATGAGGTATGATAGGTTACGAAGTGTTGCTGGAAGGATTCAAACTGTCATAGGCGATATAGCAACCCAAGGGGAG
>Ga0307518_10004473_pt1 | contig 10019 bp, 4 predicted proteins | sample 25_EM_MG_FD_203889 | JGI IMG/M metagenome (GOLD analysis project Ga0307518, IMG submission 203889) | Populus trichocarpa ectomycorrhiza microbial communities from riparian zone in the Pacific Northwest, United States - 25_EM | ecosystem: Host-associated > Plants > Roots > Unclassified | place...
TCTATTTAGTTATCAAACTTTCATGATGCGAATCCCAGGTTTGACGGGTTAACCTGATTTGACGGGTTAACTCAGTTGATTCAGATTTTTTTTCTTTTTCCTCATTAGTAACAGGCTTATGTCTTTTTATTATTTGACCCATCGATTTTTTTTTATTTAGTTATCAAACTTTCATGACGCGAATCCCAGGTTTGACGGGTTAACCTGATTTGACGGGCTAACTCAGTTGATTCAGATTTTTTTTCTTTTTTCTCATTGGTAATATGCTTATGTCTTTTGTTTGTTTTTGTTTTTTTTTTAATTAATTTTTTTCGTTTAGTTTAGGTTGTTAATGTTCATTTTTTTTTATTTCTTTTAATGATTTTTTTTTAATTTAGTTTGTTAATGTGAATTTTTTTTTTTATTTAGTTATCATACTTTCATGACATGGATCTCGGGTTTGACGGGCTAACCTGGTTTAACGAGTTGACCTGAATTTTTTTTTGTTTTTTTCCTTTTTAATCATTTTTTTTCGTTTTGTTTAGTTTGTTAATTTTTTTTCGTTTGACCCATCGATTTTTTTTATCTATTTAGTTATCAAACTTTCATGATGCGAATCCCAGGTTTGACGGGTTAACTCAATTGATTCAGATTTTTTTTCTTTTTCCTCATTAGTAACAGGCTTATGTCTTTTGTTTGTTTTTGTTTTTTATTATTTTTAATTAATTTTTTTTCTATTTAGTTATCATACTATGGATTACTACAGTATTTCCCTTACATGGTTTTTGTTTGGTTACAGTGTTTCCCCCACATGTTTTTTTTAAAAAAATTATCTTTGTTAAATTTATTTTTTCAATATTGAGTTGGTTGAGAATTTAGCTTTAGTTTTAGCTTTCCCCACTTTTTTTTTCATTTTTTTAAATTTTCCCCGCGTTTTTTCATTATAATTATAATTATTATTATAATTATTATTATATTGTATTATATTATATAACTGTTTTTTTCTTTTGTTTTTTCTTTTTATTTTTTTTAATGAATTTTTTTTGTTTGATTTAGTTTGTTAATGTTAAAATTTTTTTATTTAGTTATCAGATTTTCATGATACGAATCTCGGGTTTGATGGGTTAACCTGATTTGACGAGTTATTTTTTTCATTTAGGTTAGTTTGTTAAAGTTAATTTTCTTTCTATTTAATTATCAGACTTTCATACTTTCATGACACGTATCCTGGGCTTGACGGGTTAACTTGGTTTGATGGGTTAACCCGGTTAATTCTAGGTAAACCCGTCATTTTTTTTCTATTTAATTATCAAACTTTCATGACGCAAATCCCAGGTTTTACGGAATAATCTGGTTTAAAAGGTTGACCCAATTAATTCAATGTTTTTTTTTCTTTTTTTTCATTAGTTTTTTACTTTCTGTTGATTTTTTTTCTTTGTTTTTTTAATTAATCTATTTAATTATCACACTTTTATGACACGACCTTATAGCCAGACCCACATCCAGTATTCTTGGGTCCGGTGTTACAGCCAGACTCACTTAAACTTCTTGGGTATAACTTTGCAGAAAAACCCAAGATTTTTAAATTTTTATTGTTTTTTAATATTTTTTATGCAAAAAAAAATGATCTGCGGCATCGCGCGGGTATCAAAGCTAGTAAAACCTAAAGGATGTGGGTTTTTTTTTTACTAGGCATACACCATTGTTCATTCTTTTATATTTTATTGTGGATCTATTGTTCATGATTTTTTTTTAAAAAAAATTTGGTCCTCAATTTTTTTTTGGAGCAATTGCATCTTTTTTAGCCAAATTAATTTAATGAAAATTAAATTAAATTTAGTAACTAAGAACAAAATTAAAAGGCACGAGACCAAAGTAGAAAAGACACCGTAAATGGGTGATGGTTTCAAAATTCAAACAAAAAAATTAATTTAGTCCTTATACTTTAAAAATTATACATATTCGGTCCCTCAATATTTTTACAATTTAAGTTTGGTATAAAAATTTATTTTTATTATTTTCTAGTTATTTATTTGAAAAAAAATAAAGAGATAGTTGAATTATTGTGATAAAAAATGAATTATGAAATTTACAAGAAGTGTTAACAAGGGTTATATAATGGACCAGACCACCAGATTGCACTTTACAAGCATATAAAAATAAAAATATAGACATCACAACCTATCAAGGATGATCACATCTAAGATAGCCATACCAGTGAAAAAAAAAAAAAACTAGTTTCATTTTTAAAAAACACTAGTAACAATGAGAGTAACAATGAGAGGTATAACTTAACTTGTGAGATTTTATGTTTGTTTTCTAGAAGTTACTAATTCAAATCTCATAAATCTCAGGGTCACTGCAGACTTATATAATCATTAACTTCAGGGTTCATGAGATTAGTCGAGATGCGCACAAGCTGCCCCGGACACCCACATAAATAATAATAATAATAAAAACACCAATAACTATTTTTCTACGATTTTCACTTCACACATCTGAAAGAAATTATCATTGGCAAGCAAAAGATTCCTATTGTACTTTATAAAATAGGATTTCTACATTTGAAAGTATGCGTCCAATGATTGTTTGTTTTGGGGAATTATTTTTTTTTTCATTTTTTATAATAGAAGTTCAACAAACATTGTTAATACTGATAATCACGATTACTGGACATGATGATCACGATTATGAGCATCAGTGGAAGTATATTTAAACAATGAAAATCACCTCCTAATTGCGATAAAACTATAACGAATATAGAGATGCTTGCAGGGTGAGACCATGTGATCTCTGTATATGAACCGCTTCGGCCGACATGCTTGTCTTTCTGCTAGGTGGTAGTTTCGTTATTTTCGTAATTGCCAGTTTCCATTTATTTTCCAGACTGACGTCACCAAGATACTTATATTATTACTGCAATTAAAATGACAAAAAACAAAAACCATTTGACCGATTTGGACGATTGAGCTGTACATTATATGTGTCGAGGGACATGTGATCTTGCCCTGTTTAACAATTTTACTCCTTGAATATAAATTATAAACTAGCTGATATGACTTGGCAACTCGATGTTACAGTATTGGGTGCATGGGTGGATGTTGTCGCTTGTTCTTCGATTAATTTAATAAATGGCTGGGAGTGAAATAAGTTCATATCCAACGACATGTCTTTTGTCTTTATCAATCTGCATAGAGACGATGAAAATAATAATAAATAAATAATATATCTTAGGTATTACATTTGTTAGATAAATTTCACAGTCCATCCGAAGTGGTGTTGCCGGGAAGAAGTGTTTGCAAGTTATTAAATCCAGCCCACAGGTTCATTAATCTCCTAGTTTAAGCTAATTTTTTTTAAAAAAAAAAATTACTTCGAGTGGCCTGTTTTAGCTCCATTAAACCCATTGATTTTTAAAAAGAAATTTAAAATAATCCTATTTTTATTTTTATTTGTTAAAATTTTTTGGGCTAACAAGTATCAACTCACGGACTCAATATATTACTGATCAGTCAACCCTCTAATTAGATTTATGGTATGTTTGAGATTGTGATATAAATTTTTTTCAAAGTGTTTTTTATTTGAAAATGAATTAAAATAATTTTTTAAAATCTTGTTTTACATTAGCACATTAAAACTTTCAGAAAACACAAAAAAAATAATAATTTTAATCTAAAAAAATTTAAATTTTTTCAAAAACTAGGTTGAACTACAATACCAAATAACTATGTTCACAACTAACATTATCATTGAAGATTTCACCACTGTTTGGGATTGTGACCCAAAATGGAGGTTGTCTAAAATTAAAAAAAAATACTTAAAATTATTATTTTTTATTTCTAGATCGTTTTGATATGCTAATATATATTTTTAAAAATAAAAAAATTATTATTTTAATATATTTTTAAATAAAAAAATATTTAAAATAAAATCTTTACTAGAAACCCAAAAGAAATAGATTTACAGCATCACTTGCTACAAGGGAGATTAAAAAACATTTTTCTTCAAACAAAAAGTTTCAATGCGCTGCAAGCCTGCAGTGTTATTCGAATTGAAACGTCCTGACCCACCCAACCCAACCATCCAATTTTCTTGCTCATAAATGCAGAATTTAGACAAGAATATACAGCCTTCAAATCTGCCCTAACTAAATCATAAACTCAGTACTTACCAATTAATTATCACATAAATGCAGCAATTAATTAGTTAGGTGTATTAAAAAACAAAAATTCATTTTGGTACTCATATGTGCACGACTTGGTAGTACGTGAAATTACTGATGTTAGGTACAAGTAAGTATGCTTCATGTAGCCATTGCTGTTCTTATAAATTATCCTAGTGTACGAATATTGTCCTCCCTCTCGTGTTTTCATTTATAAGGTAAAAGGGCTCCAGGAACATACGTATTCAATGTAACGCAAAGTTGGTAAAAATCACCAGAGTTGCATTCCATTCTTTTGGAAATTGAACAACACAAAATACAAATAATTTTATGTATATATATAATTTTTTGGAAATCTCAAATTTGATCCGAAAGTATAATCCAAGTTTGAATAGAGGTCCTCAAAGAATATTTTATCCCAATCGAGTCCCTAAAGTATAAGGAAATTCTGAACTGGGTTTTTTCCACTGAACTTTTCTTTAACAGAGATTGCCAAGCTCTGCACATGATTTAGATACTTGACGACTGGTGACTCTTTATGGTCAACACTTTTACTGTATTTTTCCACTATAAGCAAACAAAACAAAAAAAAATTCGCAAAAAAAGTGTGGAGCTCGATCTTGACTAGATCCCAGCTTACAACTACAAATCAGCAGCAACCCACACCACCCATTTCGCCATGTCCCCAGATCTCATACACTCGTGTGGTTCTCTCCCTTGCGACTGTGATTTATGTCTACAACATGTATGTTGTATTATATAGAGTGTGATAAGATCTTGTCTCCCTTTCATATTTTCTTGATTATTTCATTATTTTCATTTCCCTTGTCGTCTTCTTCCTGCAAACAACAAGTTCATGACTTCACATTGAAGAAAATAGCGTACGTGATGGATCAGCATGTATGGGTAACACGTGAAAAAAATATATCAAAAACCCAACAGCACAGTTTACTTTCCTTTCGACTTATTTTGACCAGCTGGGTTGAAATTAACAGTCTAGGTAATTATGAGAAATTTATTTTCAAATCTCTATAATTTTAACCCAGTTGTCCTTTAGTCCCTGTGTTTCTAAGATGATCCATGAACAGTATAATTAATGAGAAAACTTCAGGGCAAAATCGTTGAGATCAGGAGAAATGCCCTGCTGCCCTGTGCAGAAAGTGACATGTAGGGCAAATTTTCTTTTTTTTTGTGGGAGTTTTTAATCTCTTGCGTCAGGACTACCTAAAAATCCTTAAAATGTTCCAAGATCAATATTATATAGTTTGTATATTAATTTTTTTGAACAAGTTTGTATATTAATTGATTCGAAGTGCAGTGGTGCATTTTAAATTTTTAATATATAAAGCCAGAGAAAGATTTGCAATATCAAACGGCAGTGTCACGAGAATCCATAAAGAATAACATCTAGAGTAAAAACAAGAGCAGAATAAGAAACCGTACTGAAAAACTCCAGTTCTCAATTTTACGATTTCCCCATATTGTCTCTATAAGCCCCCCGTCCAGTACTACTTCCTCCGGCGTCCAAAAATCTTAGCTTTCTATATATCATGAACACTGTCAAGTTTCTTTCACATAAAGAAATCACGCGCGTACAACATTAAGAACATGTTCACATGGAATTGCTAGCAAAACAAATTAACTGGGAATCATTTATCTAAAGAATGTGGATTCATATTTGTCTGTCCTTCTTTAGGGTTACAATTAGTTACTGCCACTAACACAGCAAGAAGCCCGGTGGTCTAGGAGATACAGTACTAAACATGTTATTCTGCCCATCGGGTCTTGATACCGATGAAGGGCAGGGAAGGTCGAAGCTTTTCCGGAAGAATAAGGTTTGGTGCTGAATACCATGCCTGAATCATTCGTTAACTATGCTTTCCAAAGCTAATTGCATGTTAGACATTTGGCATACATGCGGCAGGCCAACCGTATTTCAAAAAAGCGTGCAAACTCTCTGTGGTGTGCAAGTTCATATCCATATACACAGACATAACAAAATTAACTAAAAGGAAAAGGGAATGTCCACAGTCACGTAGCTATACATTCACGTGCATCGTGGATCGTAATAATAAAAGTATAATTTTGTATCTCATGACATAAAAATTTAGCTTGGTTGATGAGGATATATAGTAGATAGTTTTTCTTATTTTTTTGAAACGTAATTGCAGCATCTAGACATTGTTTTTTTACGTACAGGGTGGAAATACAAACATGCGGCATAGTGCAGGCCAAGTCTTTCTATATGTAGATAGATAGATATTGATCTCAGTTAAATTTGTGTAAAACCATTAGATTCTTGTCATTTTTACAGGGTATTAATGAATTGATTAAGCATGTTAATTAGATGATAAACACTACCAGGCATCACAAAAACCACCTGCTCTTTTCACTGAGCTATTCCCGCCACCACACGTTTACTACCACTAATCTACCTCGCATATAGGATCTGATTAATTATTAATTTTTCAAGTACACACGATGAAAACAGTTTGGCAGTTCAAGTAGGGTAGATTTTGTTTGATTTTGATTATGCTCTCGATATGGGTTGAGTCAGGACATGGATATTTAATTTTTGGCTACCTGCAGGAAACATACTGGAGTCTTTCCTGATGGCACTTGGGATACCAGCAACACGTAGGGCAACAGTACAATTTCACGTGGCTACTTCCACAGCCAGGTGAGAGGTGTACTAGCTCTGCGTCCATGGATGTAAATTAAGTAAGGGAAATTAATAGAGGCGTAGGAGCCCGTGAAGTTTTGGTAGAGCTGTGTGTGGCAAGATCAGATATTCCCTTTTTATTATTCAGAGACAAAAACCTGGCCATTATGAGATTTGATTGACTTTTTTGTCATTTAATTGTATGAGAGAGAGTGGAGAGGACAAGACTTAAAGCCTTAAAAATGGCTGCAAATGCGCCGGTGGAGGAATCTGAGGTCATGTCTGCAGTAAACACCAAGGGAACCTTCTTTGGCCCTTCTTTTTTTTATTTTGTGTCCTTTAAGCTTTACTTGTATATCATCACGATTCACAGCCGACACAGCACAGTTACAACTTGGAAGCACAGGCACAGCATTGCCTGATCCCTCTTGTACCATAGCACGATCTGTTTAGCATTTCCAGATTATTATGATTTGGGCTTAGTTTTGGGCCATTTCGATGTGGGGCATTGCTAATTTATTGGACTTATGGGCTTGGGGTGGCTGTGCTGAGGAGTACCTTTTCTTAGGACTTTTGTTAAAATTATGGGTTGTTTTTTGTTTTGTGGTCCACTTAGATCTTCACGGCCCAACTGCTTGGCCCTTCTCATTAGCACGCCGAGGATGGTGCCTCGATTGGGATCAGAGACGTCAGATTGAAATTTTAGCATTGACTAGTCTTGGCTTGCAGGTTTGATTAAAAAAAATTGAATGTAAAAATAATTTATAAGTGGCGGGGGATTTTTTGGTATTGTGATTAAATTTAGTTTAGTGGATCAAACTAAATTTAATTGTGTGTAAGTTGATATAACCAAGTTAATTTTATGAGTTCAAGAACAAAAACAAAATAAAAAAAAACAAATGACTAGAAAATAAAAATATTTTAGGCGCAAGGGTCCAAATGCCATTTAGACGATCAATAAAATTATAGTTTAGCTTGAAATATGATATTAATATCGAGATTATGACATATTATATGGACCTAGATTAACTTGAAATAACTCGCAAAACTCGTGATCCAGGGTATGGACTTCATTAGGTTTAATAATATTTTTTAATAATAAGATAACAAAATATGAAGACCATATCAGAATCAACCAAATAATAAAGGATGAAGTTGGGGAAAAAACAATTCAAATGATGAAACTTTTTTTTAAAAAAAGAAAAAAAAATATACGTGGAAACCTAGGTAGCCTAGCGCACCGAGGCCCGTAAGAAAAGCACGAGTGCTTGGGCATAAGGCTGACCCATAAGTCATTTTTTTTCCTTTTTAAGGGCGGATGCCCCTTTTTAAAAAACAATAAGAAATGGACAATTTGTCGCATATTGGGTTGCATACCCGGATTCTAACAACCACTATGGTGTCAACAAAAAATAGGAAGATGGATTTATAACCTAGTAACAACATAACACTCTAAGATCACCCAAAAAAATAAAAATCAATAGAATGAAAGGTATATAAACAGAGCTTGATCTTCATTTTTAGAGATTTTTAAAAGAAAAAAAAATCACCATTAAACTCTTTTTATCGAATGAAACCATTAACATAAAAAATAATAAGTTTCTTCATTGAAAAGTGGCTTGACATACTATTGTCTCTCTCTTCGTTATTTTCAGGTGAATCTCTCTCCCCCTCACAAAACAAGGTACTTAAAATAAACAAAATAAATTATTAGACCAAAATAAACAAAATATGATATTAGATTATTTTTTTGTGTTTTACATTTTAATATTTTTGCTTTTAAATTTGTGTGCTTCTAATTCCTTTGACTTTACTTTTCTTTACCCACCTACTACACTACTTGCACTCTGAAATGTCAGTTCTCACATATTTAAATTTTGAGCAATGTAAAGTAAAATCAGGCAATGTCGAATCAAACCACTTATTCATGTTTTTTTTGTGCTTTTGCTTTTGTTTTCCATGAGCAATTAGTAGACCAGATCACCTTTAACAAGCTAGGAAAAAAAAATCAAGGTCATAGACAAATTACCTTTTATTTACTTTCCCTAGCTAAATGCTTGTTCTTCACATCATCATCAATCACTAACAAGTTGATAGTACATCTTTCAAAAATAAAAATAATGGTAGCATACCCAACTAGACCAGACAACAAGCCCTACCAGGCCAAGTTTGCAATGTGTTTGGTTTACCAGCTAAACTCAATTAAGCCTAGGTTGATAGCTAGCCCAATGAAGAGAGAGAGGGAGAGAGGGGGGGAATAAGAGTGAAATGTAGGAAAGGATTAGGCTTTTTAACCTAACATCTCTCTATTTTTTTTCTTTCTCTCTCCTTTATTTTTCCACACACTTTAATAATTTACACGCAAAAATAATAATAGCAGACATACAAGTTCCAATACAAATATTCTCACGTTACCCCTTTTTTATTGGACAACAACACAATTAACCGAACGAATTGTTTTTTATAGCCAGTTAGAATTAAGATTTTCTTTTCAGAATCGACTATTTGTTTCACAAGTTTAACATCTTTACAGGCTTAAACTTTCACCATAATTTCATACACCAAACTAGCCATTCTTACATATGATTATGCTAGCTTGGCTACCCAAAAAATAACCATTTGAAATTAGAGTTGTTATGCAATCTAGTGATAAATCTTATAAGAACCTTTTTTTATTATATGTTGGGGAATTTTGTTGTTGGATTTCCATGAGATGGCTATTAGAATTTAATTGATATTGCGGTTGAGGAACGCGATATTTAATTGTGTCACGACTAAAAAATAATATTTAATTGATGTCATGTTTCCCAATTACAACGTCTATTTGTTATGGTTCCAAACATGACATTAATTACATGTTATTTTTCTAGAATACTCAATGTTTTTTTTTATTTATTTACAAGGCAACAATGTTTATAATCAACATGAGACAATTCTCCAAACCCATTAAACGGTCCATGAATCCAAATGGATTAAATGATGCCTTTTCTAATCATACGATGTTAATAATAGGCACAAACAAAAAACTAATTGAATTAAGTATAGGAAAAAAAAGTAATGAATTATTAGAAAGCGTTGTGATCTGTAAACAAAAAAGTGTTGAATAGTATAAAAAAAGCTATAATTTTACTCGAAACATGTAAAACTTGAAAGTATATTTTATTAAATAATAATATAAATGATAATTAATTTAATTTAATGAATACTTGATGGGCT
>Ga0307518_10004474_pt1 | contig 10017 bp, 5 predicted proteins | sample 25_EM_MG_FD_203889 | JGI IMG/M metagenome (GOLD analysis project Ga0307518, IMG submission 203889) | Populus trichocarpa ectomycorrhiza microbial communities from riparian zone in the Pacific Northwest, United States - 25_EM | ecosystem: Host-associated > Plants > Roots > Unclassified | place...
CATGGCCGGATTCTTCTACAAGCCTTGAATCTGGTAACATTTATATATATATATATATATATATATATATATATATATATATAGAGAGAGAGAGAGAGAGAGAGAGAGAGAGAGAGAGAGAGGTCATGAGAGAGACAATGAACAAGAGGCTTCATGATGAGCAATTATAAGTTGAGTTCTAACCAAACAAGCAGCATTATTAAAAGAACTAAAGAAATAAAAAGTCGAGAAAGCATGCTTTTACTGTATCTGATTTTTTAGGAAGTAGGGTTGTTACCAAATGGTTGTTAATGAGTGTGATGTAAAAAAATTTAAAATTGATTTTTATTTAGAAAATATTTTAAAATAATATTTTATATATATATTTTTTATTTTTAATATCAAACACATAAAAAATAAAAAAATTTAATTCTAAACTTCTTAGAGAATAAGATTTGGAAAGGTGCGGTGCGCTCAAATTGTGCTTAAGTGAGGTAACCGAGGTTGAAAATTTTGAAATTATTTTTGAAATTAATATTTTTTTATATTTTTAGATTGTTTTGATGTAATATATTAAAAATAATTTTTTTAAAATTAAAAAATATTATTTTAATATATTTTTAAATAAAAAATCACTTTAAAAAATAATTTTGTTTAAAACACCTCGAGTAACAGTGATCGCAATCTAAGAAATCATCTCTCTTATCATGGTAGGGTAAGAAGCGTGGGGATAAAAGATGCATTTAGCAGTCAATAAAGCACCTGTGGAATCTCTAGTTAAGAGCCCAACACTGCCAGATATATATCGAAGATGCTCCATTGAAGTTTATCTTGCTTGTACCTTACCGGCCGGCCGGGGTTATGCTGGATGGAGACCGCAGGAGTTAACATGCTATATATTAATCGCTACCAATATATAATCTCCTGGTGCTGGGCTTGAGCTTTTGCCAGTACCGACCAGTTCTTGCTCTTGAAAACCAGATCGTAGAACCCTATCAAAAGCTTTACTCTTATCAAGTCTTAAGAACTACGCTTATTTTCAAGATGATGCATGATCTCATGTGCAATTAAAATGTTATCAGAAACAACAACTTATTTCGAATTACTACGTACAGTTTGGTTCTCACTGGTAACTTTTGGAAGAGAGCAGCTTGATCGACCCGCATGAATCTTGGATATGATATTATTTGTAGAACACTGAGAACCAAAATGTATTGCACTGATTTCGCTGATAGTACAAAAAGAAAAAAAAAAGAGAGAGAAAAGAAGTTGGGTTGGGCTGTGGCGCAATCAAGCTTCTCTTTCTCTCTTATCATTTAGTTAGTATAGTTTTATTTACTATTCACAAAAAATATTTACTATTTCTAAATAGTGTTTACTCTATAAAGCTCTTCAGATCGAATCCTGAGTTCTTAGACTTTTCTCTTCTAATTTTCTTAAAATGAATAATTAATTTAAATTAAAGAAAAATCTATTAAATACAAAGACTTGTACAGATTTTACCAAGTTTTTTAAAGAAGACTCTGAAAGTATGATAACTGTCAAGTAGCCACATCACCTCTACAATTTCCCAAGGAAGCTCGTTAGGGATGATGCTTTTATACTCTATATTTCTCGTATGCTATTACGTGTTTTTATTGACCAACAATAAATGATTTATTAATGATAAATGCCTCAAGCTTTTGTTCATCTTGCCAATGATGAATTCTCATTTTGTTGTCTGGGAAAGAATGATGCAGACACACTTCCATTGAGTGGGCTAGCATATGCAGATGACATGGAAATTGTTGGGACATGGATCTCGAGTTACTAAATGGGCACATAGCTCTCAGATTTGCTGGGAACAGAGAAAGCTAAATACGGGAAAACTTGTACGACTGCTAAATTCCAGAGACCAAGTGATATAAACATGCTGCAGAGGCAGCGAGCGTCTAATCTTTAACCAGCCAGTGTGCCGGGCAATTACAAAGCGTGGACATAGGCTTAATTCAACAAATCATCAATTAGAAAAGGGCTTGAACAGGTAAAATCACATAATGAGGTGGTTTGTGCTTGCAATGTTTGCAGCATGGGTTCAAGGTGGTCTGGCGGCGTGAATTAGTAATATCTGCAGCTCCTCTTCAACTTCTTCAATTGCCTCCCAGCAGAGATACTTCACAGATCCAAGGAATGTAGCTTCGTTTAAACACCCTTTATATAGGATAACAATGCTGGATTTTCAATCCATCGCATTTAAGTTGCTTAAAGCTGGTCTTCAAATATAGAACCTAACAATCCATGGCATGGATAATTAGTAGTTCTGTAGATAAGTAGCTCAATAAATTCAACTCTCTTTACTTTTATGGGTGCACAGCAGTGTTGTCTTATCCATCTGCTATTCTCAAGCATTCAAGGTATGACTTGCCATTCAATTTTTGAGAAAAAAAGTCCTTGAAGTACTTCTCTGTAGGGACGCTCCTGAAGATTGCAGGATTATGCTTGCCAAGAAGACTGGGAGCAGGGCCTAAGACAGAGTCTAGGTTGGAACTGTAGAATGTAGCAACAGAGAGTCTCTCCTTTGCTGAATTCACTTTTGCCCTATGCTCAACGCTCCTATAAACACCATTGCTAATTATCTGCAGAGAAAACATGAACAGCAACAATCTTATGTTAAGGCATGCCAGTTTCATGTTTACTGTTAAAGTCATTAAGAGTTATACATGGCCCAGGTGATCTTATTGGATGTTGTTACCCATTTGAGGTTCTGATGGAAAATCAACAAATATTTAAATGTCAAATTAGAAAGCAATTCACATTCTTCTTCAGGCATATCGTTCACATCTCACATCGCCTTCAATGCTTCTGAGAAGTTGGGGTCTAATTCTACAGTCCCTATGAATGAAAAAGGAGCATCTCGCATGATGGAAACAATGGGCAGCTAAATGCATGAATTGTGATCTTACCAATTCGGATTCTTCTAAGAATTTATCTTTTAAGATATCCAAAATCAAGTGGAACATTATTCAATCAGACAATGGCAACAACAGAGATCAACTTTTCTGATAATGCAGACATAACAGTGAATAACCAATTTCTCCTTTAAATTTATCATTCTATACAAAGAAAAAACCATGTTAGCCAAGAGTATTTTCTGCAATTTTGAGTGAAATAACATCGACTTATTTATCTTTTCCCATTCATTAGAGGCTTGCTTGCTATTGAGATAAATGCTTAACATATTTATTCATGTACAATCCAATCAAGCAGCTTGTAGACTGTGCTGCTACACTGAGCAAAGCGAAAAAACAGTACCTCTGTAATGTCACCAACATTGACAACAAAAGCATTTGGAAGTGGTTTAACAGGAATCCATCTCCCTTCCTTTCTAATTTCTAGTCCTTCAGTATCACTGAGCTGAAAGAGAATTGTTAAAGCATCAGCATCAGAATGGGGACTGAACCCAATAACCTTATCTGGCTCAGGACATGGTGGATAGTAATTCATTCTAATCGATTGAACTCCATCACTGAATAGCTCTTTCATTTCCTCAGCATCCATCTTTAAACCTTTTGCCATATGACCCAAAATTTCACTGGCTAGCTTTTTAACTTCTGAACAGTAAGTTTCTAGAGTCTCTCTGCATTTAAAAAATGATAATTTCAATTGAAATGAAAAAAATTGCTAGTAAACAGATTTATTAATTTCTTAAACTCTAGCCTCAATCTCATGTGTTATAGCTTCACCTAGACTCCTAGTTAATGAAATAAACCAAACTGTGAAGTGTCTGCTTTTATGTTTGTGCATTTCACAGAGTGGATTTTGAGTCCAAGAAGAAAGAGAGGATGAAAGAGAGATACCTGAGGTTTGGAGGGAGCTTGTCAAAAAGGTCATTCATTCTAAGATAAAGAGGAAGGGTTGTTACATAGAACATATCTGACCAGTCTAGCTTCTGCTCCTCTGATACCACAAAGAGCTGCCCAAATCCCTCGTGATTATCTGGTTTCTGCCACAGCTTCTTCTTGTCTTCTTACGGAAGTTTGAAGAAATTCTCGACCTGCATCTTGAATTCTTCCAGCAATGTACTGCTGACTCTGTGGTTCACAACCTGTTTATAATATATCATCGACGACAATTAGCATTGGTGCTACAGGTCTAAATATAATGTAAAAATAACATGAAAGAAAGGCTCATTCACACCTGGAAGAAACCCCACTCTCTGCAAGCAGAGTGCAAGATGTCCAGCTCAGAATCCATGGAATCTTCAATAGCCAATCTTTCAAGATCGATAACAGGGATCGACGAAAGTAGTAGTGACGCATCGGTTGAGATAATTGGAGGATCTTGATCAGGTCGTTCATACCGAGGTGGGATCTTGGTCATAGACTCTTTGGCCATCTCTTGAACGCTAGGTATAATTATAGATTTTCCAAAGTTCACTGCTTCTAGTTCTAGTGATGACTCCATCGTTAGCACCGAATGCTCTATGGTAAAGCCTTTTAGAAACCCAGTTCTTGGAGAAAGTGCGGTGACTGGTGAGACCCGCGCACCCCACTCAACAGTCAACGCTCTTGTTATTTCTATGGAGAAGCCTCCAATTGTGATTGTGATATATATATATATATATATATATATAACAACCAAAAGAACGGCGATTTCTCGTATTGCTTCATGATCCATGTAAATAATAAAGCACTTCCCCAGTTTTCTATTTTCTTTCCGTCATTCTTTTTTTTTCTCGAATTTTTTTTTTTATGAAATCCTTTTATGGTCCAATTAGATAAGATTAAAGGGATATTTGAAAGTTTGAAGGGATATTTGAAAGGGAGCGTGCAAGCTGTCTAGTAAATAAACAAGCAAGAAGCTATGTGATAGCATTATAAATAAATAAATAAATAATAGCTGCTTTTTAACAAATTCAACTTTTACAAGTGAATTTGTCAAGATTCATAATCAAAGTGTCAAGGCCAAAATTTTAAATATAGTGGAACATCTGTAAGATCTAAAAACAACATTTCTCCACCTCATAACCAAAATCTCTCATCTTTTTTACATTTTATCCTGCTCCAGCTAATCAAAGGAAACAAAGGTAAATAAAGTTCCGGTCACACCTTCCGCTTAAATTTTTTAGTTCTCTTGAAAGCCATGGGATTCAACAAACGCTTCAGAGGAAATGAAGGATGTTGATGGGATGTCCTCCGCTTTGCTTTAAATTTCCCTGCATTCACAAAACATGAAATTGTTCATCAGAGAAGCACACACACACAAGGCAGGAGGAGTGAAATCGTTCGAAAGACTTTATTCCCTTTTTTGAGGCATTAAGAAGACAATTAAATAAAGAAGCAGTCAGGTATATCTAAGCAGAAGTCAAGTTTTGTAATCAGAATTGTCTGCCATTTATTCTGGTTCCCAATCACCACCGTGATATGAAGAAAGCAAAGATTATTAACAGATAGATATGGCAGAACATCCTCAAAAGAAAATGAATCAGGACACTGAAATTAGAATTAGATGATGCCAAAATAAAAGCAGTTGTCAGAACAGAATTTCTTAACAAAACCAATGAACTTGTTGCCTCCATTTCATGATAATCAAAATTAAATTAAAAAAAAAAAAGAGGAAATCCAGAATAATCATCAAAGAAAATAAAGCTTGATTAATGTCATTATAGCATCTGACTCCTAAAACTAATTGAAAGGATACCTGATTGAAATGTAACCGATGCTGTGTGTTTACTTTCAACATTAGCTTCTTCATGCATTTGCCTTGTCATTCCCACTTCCTCCAGAGACATACAAGTTTCAGCAGGAGAGTTATCTTTAACTTTCAAATCATCGTCCACGACAAGAATACATCTAGAATCAGCATCTACATGCTCTTGCCCCTCCACAGCTAGCTTCTCCGGGTTCTCACTACTTGCAACTGAAGGGACATCTTTAACAATCATGCCATCAGAGGTTACAGAAAGTGGAATATGATCCACAGGTGCAATTGGTTCATCCCCAGATTCCTCAAGTTGTGCTCTACCCATAAAATTATTGGTCACATATGTATCATCTTCATCCATCATAACTTCCAGGTTATTGGCAACCAAAGGGACGTTTTCAACTTTTGTGTCATCAGTGGCAACAAGAGGGATATAATCTACAATAGTAATCAAATCACTTTGAGACTCTCCTAGCTGATCACTGCTTGAAACTTTTTCAGTCACTGGAATATCTTCTTGATCTTTAACATCCATCTCCATTAAATCTTCATTCAAAGAAACATCTTGTGGACATAAAACTACATCAGAACCTTTCGAACTTGAGGGGTTCTCAATCAGAGGAGCAAGAAAATTAGCATTCTCACATGAAGTATCTATTTTAGCATTAGCAACACAAGTAGTATTATTAATGTCCGTGGCAGATGTCAGATTCATCACACTCGCATTAGATAACACCGCATTTATTTCACAACTAGGGATGCATTTTTGTGATTGCATATCATTCCTTTCATCCACTATTGAAGGAAGTATAACATCTGATATGTTTGAATTCTTGGATTCTTCCTTGATGGTACTCACATGGCTTCTACTTCCCTCGAACTTGGTGAAAGCCCTCGTATCATCATTTGGTAAATTCATTTCTTGAGAATTTTCATTGCTCGAAGCTTGGTTCTTCACTGAAGTATTGTCTGATGAAGCCTGATCAGTTTCAAGAAGAAAATCAAATTCACCAGGCTTTTCAGATACTCCACTAATTGCAACTGGCGTCTCAATTGCTGGAATAGCAGTTGAAAAACTTGAACCATTTGATGCCATGCCGTTTAAAACCTCAGAAAAATCAATTGCTTTTGCAGTTGTGGATACTCTAGTGGTGGCAGAAAAAGACTTTTCTATATCACCCAGTTGTAAATCCCCTCCACCACTGGAGATTGGATCCCATTTCAGCCAGTTCACAGAAATAAGTTCCTTTGTGTCAGATATTTCATCAGATGATATTGGTTCGATTCTGATAGCTTCTTTGTAAAAGTGTTTTTTCCTTAAAGCATTTGCTATCAGACTCCTACAAAACATTTTGAAAACAGTGCACATAACAAACATTAGCTCACCATAATTGTGCTACTGCAATTAAGCTTTTTGCATGATTTCATACCTACAATTTTTTGAAATAGCTGTTTTAGCTCGTTCCATTGAAAGACCAAACAAAGATGACAAATTAGCAACATCATAGGGCCCTCTAAAATCATTCACAGAAGAAGCAGCACTTGTGAAAACGAGATTCTTTCCACGAGTCCAATCCACTAGTAACTGAAAGTCCAGAAAGAGTACAGCTCAGATGATTTGTCAAAACATGCGTAAACTTTCATATTGATAGTTGCAGGATGAATCACATGAGAATCACAACTATTTGTTTTTTTTTCCAATTTTTTAGGCTCTATTTTGGTGGGAGTAGGGATCCCAATGGACACCACAGTCCCAAACAATGTTTTAATTTGAAAAGGCCTCAATCCACATAGAATTTCAAAAATCAATAAAGCAATGCTTTTGCTTCCAGATGAGTAGAAGATTCAGCAATAAAATGAACTTGGCAATAGAACTGGAGCTTGGATGCTTCAAGTTGACAAGATTGACAATTGTAAATGATGTCTAGCTAAGACACTATATATTCTAAAACACTAGTTATTTACACATTTTCTCCGATGCAAACTCAATCCTGTAATACCATGAGATTCAAGATTGATGGCATTCTTAAGTCTTTATATTTCTTATGCAGCAGGTCCTTTAGCAACTGTTTTGCAGCACCATTCGATGAGTTATGGAGGCTAATAAAAAACTCAAAACATGATTCAAGGAACCTATACTGGCCAAACATTATTTAAGATACTGTAATACAAAAGCTTCAACCAAAAGCATTTTGGGAAATCATTGCCAAAACACGATTAATTAATACAAACTGACATTCTTAGGAGTCATTTTTCCTCAATAAATTGTAAAGTTAGCCATTATTTAATTGCTAATTATATGTGTATACATATGCTTGAAAAAAACCAAAGTTCGGATTGTCAACTCATACAAAAAGATGATTGTTTAACAAATGACATATGAAAGCACAATGAATAGGTGCACAGCAGAATATGCTCACATGACTAACAGCACATGCATAAAAGAGCTAGATCCAATTAGTGGATCACTATCCAAAGGGTAAAATGTGCCAACCCCTTTGGACTATTGGCCAAAATGCAGATAGTCCTTGAACAATTTGTAAGGACCAACTAGGCACCAACAGTTTCCATGATATGTATACATGGTGCAGGCTGATGGCTAAACCCATGAAACCCTATCTGTAAAATTCAAAGTGTGTGTTCCCACGCGTATTTCAGTGATCACTTTTTCTGATATTGCATGTGTGGAAAATCACCTCATCAGAGTCATGAATCGCATGTCATTCAAAAACAAGAAATGTGACGGACTCTTATATTTCTTTTTTTTATATATATAAATTTGATTTCACTTATCACTAAACTTTATCACGCAGCATTAAACTATCCCAAAACTCACCTTCGCATTGGGTATCATTTGTCTCCTCACTTGAATATCAGCAATAAGATCAGAATAAGTAATTTCGAAATAAACTCCACGCTGATTATCAATACCAAAAGGAAAAAAAAAAAAAACCATTAGCCAAAACCACCAACAAAAGGAAAGAAATTAAAAATGAAATGAGAAAGCAATTGAACAACAAACCTCTATTGCCGCTTTAACCATAGGTAGCTTCAACCGGAACGGTAGCTTCACAGAGAAATCAATGGCAATCATATCCACCTAAATAAAATAAAATCGATATTAAATACAAAACCCAGGAGCAATTTTCAATTTCACTTTGTGAACAGCAAAAAAAAATAAAAAGGAAAAGCAGCAGCAGCAGCAGCAATAATAATAATACAAACCTCGGATTTAAGACAGGCGTGATCAAAAGCAGTTTGACTCAGAGGCTTGACAGCAACAAAATCGTAAGTCTTCAAAACAGGATTCCCAGAGTTAAGCACCTGGGCCTGAGAAGGAGTATCAACAGAGACAGTCAAGCGCGTGTACTGACGGAAAGGGGAGGAGCGTGGGATTCCGAGGAGGTCACGGTGGAGATTAACGGAGAAGGCAAGGGCAGGAGCTACATCGAGTAAAGAGGAAAGGGACAGGAGTGGGATTGTGCAACGGTCGTGATCAGACATGATACCTTTGATGCTCCGGTTGTATGCGATGCCACTGTATCCTAGCTCCATAGCTTTCACAACAAGTTTTATGCGTGTAGTTTTCGTGGTGTCTTGGGGTATGTTGAGGTCGAAGAATCCCCCCATATTCTGCCCTTTCACTCTCAAATGATTTGGGTTTTAGGGTTTTGATAAGCGGTTGGGAACCTTAACTCTAGATGTATTACTCGATTATCAATTGAGTCCTAATTCTTTTGATTTTTATCAATTCTTTCCCAGATATCAATGCGGCTCTCCTTTCTTTTCGTTGTTAGAATCGGTTAAAAGTAGGGATGATCCCACCCTATCGGATCACGTAAGAACCTGATACGACCAGGGTCAAAATAAATCGGATAAAAATCCAACGTGGTTTTGTTTGGGATGGATGTGAAGTTCGATCAAGGGTTTGCCTAACCTTATTTTTTTGAAAAAAAAAACTAGCGAGCATGTTTATTTTTATATTTTAAAAAATAATTAATTTTTTTTTGTTTTAAATTATTTTTTTTTGTTTTTCAGATTATTTTGATGTGTTAATATCAAAAATAGATTTAAAAAATATATATATTATTTCAATATATTTCCAAATAAAATACACTTTAAAAAACAACTATTACCACAATACCAAACAGACTTTTAGGGTGAAAGATACACTCTTCACCCTCTAAAATATCATTATAGATTGGAATAGTGTATTTTTTAAAAAAAATTTAATTTGGTCATCGAGCTTTTTTTTGCACAATCGAGCCATTTTGAACATAAATTAGCGCTCAATTGTATTTTTTAAAAAAGAGAATTGGATTGAAAGATAAAGAACCAAAATAAAAAGGGTAGGTA
>Ga0307518_10004476_pt1 | contig 10017 bp, 4 predicted proteins | sample 25_EM_MG_FD_203889 | JGI IMG/M metagenome (GOLD analysis project Ga0307518, IMG submission 203889) | Populus trichocarpa ectomycorrhiza microbial communities from riparian zone in the Pacific Northwest, United States - 25_EM | ecosystem: Host-associated > Plants > Roots > Unclassified | place...
GTTTGGCAAAGGGCCACGTAGTTTTACTCTGACCACCAAGTCTTTTGAGTGGCAGCCATTCTATGCGCAATTTGCACTTTGCTGTAAATAAGTGGCTCTGCTTAGCAGACCAAACAAAGCGACACTAGGATATAAAAGCAACCTTCATAGCTGTGGAATGGGATACAATTCAGAAAAGAAAAATGGGACTAAGAACTCTTCCCTTGTCACCTTCACGAAACTGTTTCCCTCCACATGTTGGTGTAGCTCAGAACTTGTCTAACTATAGGCCTAACAAGAGCTTCAACTTCAAAATCTCAGCTAAAACAGAGAGTGGTAACGAGGAAGAGCCCAAGAAGAGCAAGCAATCTTTGTTTAGCAGTGTAGCTGAAGCTCTAGATTTCTCTCAAGTTCGGTCTGCCAAGGATGCCGAACTTCTAGAGGAGGCTAGAGAAAACACCAGTTCTGGTGGCAGAATGACAAGGGAGCAGGTATTCTAACATTTCTCACTCAAAATGCGTTGCACGATACGCAGCTTGTAGTTGATACAAGAGATTTAGTATTGGTTCATCATAGATAGTTTGGATTTAATGAATAGTCCATGTTGTGTAGTGTATGGTGACTGGTTTCTAATTATCTGCAGTATGGTGCTCTTAGAAGAAAAATCGGAGGGACATACAAGGATTTCTTTAAATCCTACGTTGATGGTATGTTTCTTTTCATTTTGGAATTCATTTTTTTGTTCATGTTTTATCATCATATTTCTTCAAGGAGAATTGAACCAAACTGAGCAAAAGAATGAAAGAAGGTCACGGTTTTGCATCACTTCTTGGTTCACTTTTTTCAATGCTTCAATTTCTTACCTGCACGCCAACAATTCCCATTTTCATCATCAGAACTAATGCATGAAGTGCCTGCCACTCAAGATTATAGACCAAATTATAATTAAATTGGACAGATTATCAGTAATGGGGACTTCTTTCTTTTTTCTGCAGATAACTATGTTAAAATATAGCTATGTTGCTGTGTGTGCTATATATATAATATCCTTTCATCTTCTTGCATCTTAAATGAAAACGGCTCTTGTGTCTTAAATCACAACTCCAAACACCTCGTATGATAAATTACACTAAATCACTAATTTTATTATATCATGAAATCAGTGGACGGGCAATATGTTGAAGAAGGCTGGGTCGACAAAACGTGCAAGGTCTGTAAGAAAGATACTAGCGGTGACCCAAGGCAGGTGGACAAGCTGGGAAGATATGTTCATGTAGAATGCATGGAGAAGGCCAACTCTGGAAACTTTTTCACCAGACTTTTCTCAGGATGAGAGGGGATGGTACTGAGTGAATTTTTCTTTCAATAGTTATGGATATTGCCTTGGACTATAGACTCATAATGAAGCAATTTATTTATATGTCTGAACCATCTTCCTCTTGGCTGTGAAGTGAGAATCAAATTTTCACATATCCCCAATTAAAGCCTAAATGTCATTATTTCTATAGCAGCTGAGCTTTCATTCAAATGCAACAGAGAAGGGAGCATTCAAACAATTTTTGTTTGCTGTATATGATAATGGTTAAGGCACGACGGGTTCTTGCCGTGCTAAGTTTCTGGCGTTTCGGCCTATCACTTGTTTCTATGGAAGTAGAATTTGGGTCAGTGATGCAGGGGCTCTAAGCACTGCTAGTGAAAGGAAAAACTTGATCTCACTGCTACGCGAGTATGTCGATGTGTTTGCCTACTCCTACCTGAATCATCAAATAAAGTTAAATATTACGAAACTTTGATTTGTTTCCGCTGTCAGAATTGTGGAGTATACAAATACCTGCAAGCGCAGAATGCAACCTGTGAAGAACATATGAATTGCTTGAGCAATAATATTGCATTTGAGATATCCCCATTCTCTTTCAGATTCCATCTTACTTAGAAAACCTGTCTGGCATGACAACTGTAGGAGGCTTGATTACATTATGTTGCTCATTGTCTCTTGCATCAATTTGGCTCATCTTTGCATCAATCTGTCGCTTCTCACTCTTTTTCACGATTGGAACAATCTTTGCAGGTTAGTAGAACTCCAGTAACTTGGTCCTGTGAAATATTGAGTTCTGTATGATTATGCAGCATGTGCTGTTATGCTATCCTGGTAGAGGCCTCTGCCTTCTCATATTCCACTCTCTGCTGATAAAATGCATGAAATGAGCTTCTAATTATGAGTTATTTCACAATGAACTAAATACGATTGAGCTCTGATTAGTCTAACCTTTACAAATTTATTACTCCAAGCTGCCTGTTGAAAGCCTTGCCTGGCTCTCGGAGCTAAATGAGCCCCACCAAGTTCTGGTATTGATTAAACCTGGACCAGAGGGCACTGGTCCAAACTCATCAGCAATACTTTTAGCATAGTATAAATAGATGGCGCTTACCACGGTGAACTGGATTAAATTTTTCTTATCGTAAAAATAAAAAAAGTTTGGATGACGCTAGTGTTATTAAAAAAACAAGAAAAATCTGAAACTCAAGTTATTAACTTAAATTGATTCAATAAACTCAGTTAATTTAATAATATAATTTAAAAAACATGCATCAATAGTAAATAAAGCAGAAAAAATAACAGTAATTAACTATAAAAAATAATACTCTAGAGGAGAATAAAGAAAAACTAGTTAAGGACAAGGACTCATCGTCGCTTCTATTTGGACACCACCTCACCACTAGAAAGAGCTCTTTGAAATGGTTCTATCTTCACTGCGGAAGATTGCACAACAACATCGAAAGAGATTGCACATGTTGTTAGAACAAAAAAAATCCAAGATGACCCACGTCATTTTCAAAATTAGTGAAAATTCTATAGAAAACAAATAAAAAAAGAAGTCTAACCTCCAATTAAATAAATATTAAAAAATAAAACTGAATAAATATGAGATTAAAAAAATAAAAAAGCAAACAAACCTAGGTAAATCTCTTAGACTTGGATTAATCTCCTGAACTTGTAACCCATGAAATCCTAGACCTAAATTCAATCAAGAAGCTCAATTCCTAACCAATTTAATGTTGAATGATGAAATTAAAAAATATATAAATTTAAGAAATTTGTCAAAGTAAAAAAAAAATGCAATAAAAAAATAAGAATTAAATTTGATAGGAAAAAAACTGAAGGATAATGAAATAATAAAAACAATAATTTTAAAAATTATCTCAAATAAAATAAATAACAATAAAAAAAATAATGACAAAATATGATAAATAAATAAAAAGTTAGAGGATGAAATTGAAAAAAATCAATTTTATAAATTATTTCAAATAAAACAAATAGTAAACAAAAAAACAAGGATTAAATCTGAAGAAAAAAATAAATTTAAGGGTTTCTTTGAGAAATTAAAAGGTCAGATATGGAAATCAAGGAGAAGAGAGAAAAGAAGAAGAAAAAAATTGTTGGCGTCAAACCAAAGATCTATAGGACATACTATCACCCAAGGATGGTGGGGCCAACTAGACGATCTTAGTGTCATCATGTAAGCCATTATTTGGTTGTCGAATGACCATGGCACAAGCATCTCTAACCTGACCATTTTTTTCTTTTTAATAATATTTTATATTTATTAAAATACCAAATTGATCCTTAATCAACTTTATTATAACAAAAAAACTAGGTTGAAAATACACAAATTCCCCAGATACCAGCTTTATATTTTTTTTTATTTGAATGATAATTAAATCATTTCATTGTGTTGAAAAAAAGAAGAGAAGAAAAAGACTGAAAAGCCCTGAATTCCAGTTTAATATTTTTTTTTCTTTTAAGTGTAATGAAGTTATTTTACTATTATGAAAAAATATGAAAAAATCAATTTGTCCCCGTCAATCTAATAATGACCAATGAATCATGTAAAAAAGATTATATCACCCGCATCAACAAGTTATTTAATTTTGTTTGAGAATAGTAAAATGATCATTTCATTATTCCAATCTCCATACCCATGTCTTTGTTTATAATGAATGACCAAGCTTTTTAGTTTTTTCTTTAATGCTAACATACTTGCATTTTCCTCAATTAGACACTTCAATGCCCCAATAAGAGTATGTTATGGTATGCTAGGTGACAACATACCATCACCAAAAACATATAATTTCAATGTACAAATCTCATGGAATTGGATGGATTAGACTTGTGAATAAAATTCCTTAGCATTGGAAAGCTCTACGTCTATTTGGAATCCAAGTTTTAGTTGGAGTTAAAAATGAGGAAAATGATGAACAATGTAACTCTTATATTGTAGCAGATTATTGGGCTTAGAGATTCATCGGGCCTTACTAGCCTGATATCAATTTTTGATACATTGTAACTGGAAATCAAGTTATCCCATGAAATTATACACAATATATCATCCCAGCAATATAGAACTTGCACAATGTGATGGTAGGACCGTGGGTATTCTGATTAATGCATGTTGAAGGCAGAGCAGACACATACATTGTTAATGTGGTTCGGCAAATCGCTTACATCTACTGAGCAGTCAATATTATTAGAGATTAAATAAAAGATATAGATACACATCCATGGAAGAGGAGGATCACATCCACTCAACTCAACCCTCATTCTCTATCACATACACTGCTGCACAAGGCAGCATGAGCTACTACCCTTGGTAGCCATTCTCTCTCATCACATTTCTCTCTTGTTTTCTACTCATATTATTTCTCTTCATTGGTGCCTATTTATAGGCAAGATTGGCCAGCAAATGGAAGAGCATTCTGGCTCATTTTCTTCTTTCGATGGAACTAATTCTTCCATTGAATTATAGTGTTAGGTGATTGATGCCACTATTTATATAGAAAGATAGATTTGCGGTATGCTCCTTGCAATCCTCCATCTCGGCTTATATGTTTAAAGTTTATGCGCTTTTCATCATCATGCTTGCACTCGCTCGCTCGAAATGCTTCACAATTTTATTTACATCAATTATCTCTTTGGTGTCTTTACATTTATCATAGGTGTTCGCACCCCCTCAATTAGGTGCCTATGCAATAGCTTGTTTTCCTATCCTTGCATTATCAGAAAGGTCTTTGTTATTGTCTTCATCAATAACATAAGGTATTTTCATCGACATATTGTTGTACAGCCGTAATATAGTCTCTACTTTTAAGCTTCATTAGGACAACTTCAACCTATTGCACTTCTTGTCTCATTACATCACCACGTTGGATTCTATGGGTACTCCTACATAATCTTCATATACCCTTGTGTAATTTTTGTTCACTTGGTTTCTTTATTCCTCGTTTATGTTTGACATCAGCTCATCCTGTCACAACACATGTCTGAGTTAATATAGGGTGTCAATATTTATCTCTATCTTGTTATATTTCTCTTCTATTATCAAGGACTCTTCTTTGTTCTACTCTCGAGAAATCACAATCATTGAATCAAGCTTTTCTAGATAAATCTCTTACTCCATCAGATCCTTAAACATGCAGAACCTAATTGTTCTTTTGTGTTATCATTTTGCTAGTCTTCAACTATTTCATTACAAACTATTACATATATGAAAATAGTATTGCGTGGATAATCCTTCAACAATGCAAGTTTCCAAGAAAGATTAGAGAGGTCAAACCGATCCCGTTTAAAACTCAATCTCCTAGACATAACTTTTTAGACCATATTTATCAATCGTACTATCTTTCTATATATATAACCATTTGTTAGCTCTGTTGCAACTTTCCTTTACTATTGATCTGGAATATCTTGGTTATCTATCTTATTTCTCAGCATTTAGTGAGACTATTAGTGCTTCAGATACGTCAAGATTGGTTTTCATTATTTTCCACTCTATAACCCTAATCTTCCACATTCCACATGATCAAGTGTCCAGAGTATCATAATTTTACCTTCCCTTAAGGCAAATAAAATTCCCCACTTAGCAATTAAACACACATAATTGGGCTAACATGTATGATTTTTTCTTCTTCATCCCCTTCGACCATCATGATGACTTTTAGATGTCTTTTCATCAAGCAACCTATTTTATTATATCATTATTGCCACTTTGGTTTAAGTCTCAACAATCAAACCATACCATTGCATACAAAACAATCAAATTAACTGGAAACAAGTCTGAAATCATCCAAATCGCATTCCAAACAACTAAGATTTGATAAGAACAATTATGTCTTGATGGATGGCCCAGATTCAATCACAAATCTAGTTGTATGTAGGATCATTCACACTGGATCATATCCCTTGGCTCATAGATCGACTCTTGGTTTGTTGATATAGCTAGTGGGACCTACTTTGTTGACATGTCAGCTGCTTGGATGCTGACGTGTCAATAACACGTATGTCTATTATGCATGCTAATGTCATGATTATGTAGTGATGGCATCATCCTCTGTTTTGGGTCAACTATAGAGGTCGGGTCAATTGGTCTCGGGTTAGGTCGTACAAGTCAAGTGAAGAAGACTCATGGGTGCACGTGAGTCGCATTAATACGCATGGGCAACCTTCTTTTCGGTGCATGTGGACGCGTGTGGGCATGTTCGACATCAATTTTTTGCATTGTTTTCTCCAGCATGCTGCTCTCAATCTCATAATCACAATGTTATACCCAAAAACATATTTAAACCATTTTCATTTATGGGCATAGATTAAACACCACTATTCACCATGCTTTGATACCAATTGGTGGTAGGATCATGGGTGTTCTGATCAATGCTTGTTGGAGGCGGAGCAAGCACACACAATATTTAATGTGGTTTGAAAAATCGTCTACGTCCATTATGCAGTCAATATTATTAGAGATTAAAGAAAAGATATAGATACATATCTATGAAGGAGGAGGGTCACATTCACTCAACTCAACTCTCATGCTCTCTCACATATATTGTTGCACAAGACAGAAGAGGTTACTACCCTTGGCAGCCCCTTTCTCTCTTGTTTTGTGTTTATATTATTACCCTTCATTGGTGCCTATTTATAGGTAAGATTGGTCAGGAAATAAAAAAGCATTCCAGCTCATTTTCCTCTTTCGATGGCACTAATTCTTCCACTGAATTAGTGTGTTAGGTGAGTTGTTAGTGGTGGGCCTCTTTTCTCTCCATTATCCTAACACAATGCACTACACATTGGGAGTCTTTAGGCACCATATCAAGGTCTCTACCTCGGTAGCCACATCAGTCAATGATGTGTCCTACCCACTCTTGGTTATAACCTTCTCATTAGAAACTGTGAATAATATGGCACCCATTGCGCGTTACTTAAGTAGTGTTAAAAAAAACATAAATCATATCTTAATATTTTATCTAACAATTTAAATTTTTGAGTTGAAATAATATAAACATCAAGTAGTTGAGAATTCCAATCTCACCACCTCATTTAATTAATAAAATGAAGTATAATATATTGATGTATTTTTTGAAATAAGATGGTTCTTTGACAATTACATAGCACCAATGTCTATACATACTTTAGCTATGTTTACTACCTCGAGTGACATTACATTAAATTGTGTTGTTCACTTCCAGCAATGTTGTCGTACCTGAAAGCAACTTGAATTATTTCAACTTGTTTGATGCCAAACTTGATGCATCACATTAGACTATGTTTAATGAGAATATGAAGGCAAGAGCATAAATGAAATATGTTTTATCCAGATAAGTCTCTCGTTTATCCCACCAGCTTCATGTAGAAATCTTAAAATGTACTTACTTAACTGCGTTTAAGCTTACCATGCCATTTCTTATTTTTAACAATTTTGAATTGTTGCAAGGTTTGGTTAATCATCGCAGATACTCTTATAAAATGGATAAACAGTTTCCTAAAAAAAAAAAATTCAAGGATATAATTTCACATGTCTTAAACCCCATTTGGCATTACAGCTCAATTGCGCCTTTGAAAATCTTTTATTTTTTTAACTTTAAATTAATTATTTTTTGGTTTTTTAAATTATTTTGATACGTTGAAGTTAAACCTGAATTTTAAAATTAAAAAAAATATTATTTTAATATATTTTTAAATAAAAAACACTTTTAAAAACAACATCTACCACATTTTCAAACAGGTCTTAGGGGCTGTTTGAAAGTATAGTAACGGTTATTTTTCAAAGTATATTTTAATCGGTAATGCATTAAAATAATATTTTATTTATTTATTAAAATTCATTTTTAATATTAATACATATTCAAAAATATAAATAACAAACGGTGATACTTGTTTGTGACAAGCATAATAAATTAAGGGGTGTTCTGTCTATCAGAAATTGCAAACGATAAGGAATTACTTAGGTCATCAACGGAGACAATACTTAATAAGTAATAAAAAAATATTAGTGCCCCGCCTGACCCGATTCACCTCAACCAGAAGTGAAGGCTCCGCCACCAAAAACCATCTCTGCTGGTCGCCACCGTTTCCCCTTTTTTAGTGGTCTGTCTACAGAGATTGGATTGTGAGATTATGGGGAAAGCTTCAAGGGATAAAAGGGTATGGTATACTTGAGTTTAGTAACAAGTTGATTTTGTTTTGCTAGTTATATACATTTGTTATTGGAGAAAACTAACAAGAAAATAGAACTTGTAGGATATATACTATAGAAAAGCAAAAGAAGAAGGTTGGCGTGCTCGAAGTGCCTTTAAGCTCATTCAGATAGATGAGGAATTCAATATTTTTGAAGGTGTGTTCATTGTTTTTACAATACTTGTTTACGGGAAACAGTTTTAAGCCATTTTTAATTTTGTTGGCTCTTTTTTTGTTTGTAGGAGTGAAGCGTGTGGTGGATTTATGTGCTGCACCTGGTAGCTGGAGTCAGGTATGTATATTTGACTTGAATAATAGTTATGATAATATCATTAACCTTCTGGTTGTGCGCTAAAATCTACTTAATTTTAGGTGCTAAAGATGTTCGTCATTAGCATGTTAGGGCTGTTAACTGTTGATATGCCTGAACAGCAGACCTTACATTTACCATATATGTTGCTGCTTAGCGTTTGTTCTTCTTTGAATTTCCTGGCTAGCTTGTAATGTACACACTCCCAATCTGCAGGTTTTGAGCCGTAAACTATATTTGCCAGCAAAACTTTCACCTGATTCAAGGTAGGTGATCTTTTAATTTATGTGTTTTCTTGCATTGATTATTACTTAATCTTTTTTTATCAAGTTAAAATTAAAATTAAAGCAGTAAGTTGTCTTTGTTTATAAGAACATTTTCCCATACATGCATTAACATGATGGTAGCCTTCGTGTACTAAAGATTCTATTAAGTTCTTATATGTGGATGAAAGTAATGATCCTACTGGGGCCAGAAGTTCATTATGTGTGTGTCGCCCTCAATCTGTTTTGATTCAGTATGGCATGTAAAACCCACTTCCAATTGGATGTGTTACAACTGTTTCGTAGTTTCGATTACCGTATGTTTTTTCTTTGATAACTTGTCTAGATACAACTACTGAGGCATGTTTCTTAAGTTACAGAGTTCTGACTTTGACTTCCATTTATTCCCTGCTCACAAATGCTTGTGATGGAATATGCTCAATAGACACCCTCCAGTGGAAAAACCTTATTAGAAACAAAAAATTTGTTTGTGGCTTTTATATACTTTGAAGTTTTATTCATTCTAAGCCTGTGTTCTTAGGTTATTAACGTCTCTTGTGTGCGCAATCTCATCATATGTAAGAAATATTGAAGCAGAAATAAATCTTGTTAAAAGAAAGAAATAAAGAAACAGAAAATTGAAATTGAAATTAATTCTTCCTGCTTTCTGCATTCCTATTGAAACAATAACTTTCTGCATCATGATTTGTAGGGATAATGATCTTCCTCTTATTGTGGCCATTGATTTGCAACCTATGGCTCCCATTGAAGGTGTTATCCAAGTGCAGGGTGATATTACCAATGCCCGAACTGCTGAAGTGGTGAGGATGGTTTTTAATCTCAAATTCTCCATCATGTTTATCTTATGTGGTAGAGTGATGGTGTTCGTGGCTTCCTCAGAATAATTCATTCTCATTATAAAGAAAAGCATGTCCAGAAGTTTTTTTTTCTAATTAAGC
>Ga0307518_10004477_pt1 | contig 10016 bp, 4 predicted proteins | sample 25_EM_MG_FD_203889 | JGI IMG/M metagenome (GOLD analysis project Ga0307518, IMG submission 203889) | Populus trichocarpa ectomycorrhiza microbial communities from riparian zone in the Pacific Northwest, United States - 25_EM | ecosystem: Host-associated > Plants > Roots > Unclassified | place...
GTGATTTGAGAACACCTGGATGCTCTTCTGCGATTCAGCTAATTAGCCCTTTTCCCTTACCTGTTTCTTCTGTGTCTAGTGGGCTTCCTGCTTCCATTACAGTAGCCGCTGCTGCAAAAGGGTCCTTTGTTCCACCAGAGGATCTACTGAAGAGTAGACGGGAGCTTGGTTGGAAGGGATCGGCAGCCACAAGTGCATTTCGGCCAGCTGAACCTAGAAAAGCTTTGGAGATTCCATTAGTTACAGCTAATATCTCACTACCTGATGCAATGGTTTCCAAGCCTGGTCGCCCCCTGTTAGATATTGACTTGAATGTTCCTGATGAAAGAATCCTCGAGGATTTGGCTTCACGAAGTTCTGCTCAGGAGACAGTTTCTGTTTCTGACCTTGCAAAGAATAATGATTGTGCACGTGATGCACTGATGGGTTCGATACCTGTTCGAAGCTCGGGGGGACTTGATTTTGATTTGAATAGAGCAGATGAAGCTAGTGATATTGGTAATCACTTAACAAGCATTGGCCGGAGGCTGGATGCCCCACTTCATCCCGCCAAATCATCTGGTGGTTTTCTAAATGGAAAGGTTGGTGGTTGCAGAGACTTTGATTTGAATGATGGCCCTCTTGTTGATGAGGTGAGTGCTGAACCATCACCACTTGGCCAGCATACCCGAAACATTGTGCCATCTCAACCACTCATTTCTAACCTTCGGATGAACAGTACGGAAATTGGAAACTTCCCCTCCTGGTTTCCTCAAGGAAATCCTTATCCTGCTGTCACAATCCAATCTATCTTGCATGATAGAGGAGAGCAGCCTTTCCCAGTAGTTGCAACTGGTGGGCCTCAGAGGATGTTGGCTTCCTCTACTGGCAGCAATCCATTTAATACTGATGTCTACAGGGGAGCAGTGTTGTCGTCTTCTCCGGCAGTGCCATTTCCATCTCCTCCTTTCCAGTATCCTGTCTTTCCTTTTGGGACCAACTTTCCTCTTACCTCAGCAACATTTTCTGGTGGTTCAGCATCGTATGTGGATTCACCATCTGGTGGGAGACTTTGCTTTCCGACAGTACCCTCTCAAGTATTAGGTGCAGTCTCGTCTCATTATCCAAGGCCTTCTTATGCTGTTAACTTCCCAGACAGTAACAATAACAATAATGGTGCTGTGGAGAGCAGTAGGAAATGGGGAAGACAGGGTCTAGATCTCAATGCTGGGCCTTTAGGCCCAGACATGGAAAGTAGAGATGAGACCTCAGCTCTTGCATCGAGGCAACTATCTGTTGCCAGTTCACAGGTCCTTACAGAGGAGCAATCGAGGATGTATCAAGTGACCAGCGGAGGTGTTTTGAAGCGGAAGGAGCCAGAGGGTGGATGGGAAGGTTATAAGCAATCCTCATGGCAGTAGATACTAGTGATGAATAATGACAACCCAGTGATCCACCTGTAAGTTTTTGTCATGTTCTCTCTGTGTTTCACCTTGACCTTAATTTGATGAATTATCTATAAGGTAGCTGTGGTATTGCCTTTTCTTTTGTGATCAAGGAGAGGGGGAAACCCTCTTTAACTTGCTTTCTGTTGGGCATGAGTTGCACTGAAGTTCCTGCTCACAGGTCAAGTAATTTTGTTTCTGCTTTCGTTGTGTTTTCAATTACAGTTCTCCTGGATGGATGTTGGCTAACTACAAAAGATCGTCTAACTTGTGATCTCAAGGATGGGTGGTAAGTGAGTTATTTGATGTTCAGTCTCCGACCCCCACCCTGTCGCTTTACCCATTGCGCCTTACAAGAAATCTGTCCGGGGTTGTTGAGCTGTTATTTCCTTGAATTTGAACTGGGTGGCTGCAGTTCACTTTCCTCTTTGTAGATATTTTAACCAATGGAAAGCGTGCATTCTGTGACTGTTGCCCAGACATTCGAAATTGGTGTCCATACTGTTGTCCAGTGCATCGACAATTTATACTGCTGGGTGCAAAACCATCCTTCCTTTTCCAACCATTTTGAGAATGAATGGTGATTGGATTAGTAAACTGCTTTAAGCAGAAGCCCTTTTGTACGTGCTTTGTTGTTAAGGAATCTTTCTTCATTTATCTTTTCATTCTCTCTTTAATCACATACATATAAGCAGAGTGGTCCGTGAATTTTGGTGCTGAAGCCTTTCTTGCACTGGCATGTGGTTTAGTTGACAATGGTTGGATGCTGTATTCCTTTTAATTTATTCTATTTTTTTTAATCTGGTGTAGATTATTTGCTACACGCCAATTTCTACCCAACTTTGCTACCATCTTCGCCAAAGGGTGAATGAACTCTAAATTAATCTAGGTTTGTTCATGACATTCTCCCATTTCTGTCCTCTATTTGACCAACGATATAACACCTGCTATCATCTCTTAAAATTGTCCTTTGAATTGTGCTGTTATTGTTTTGGTGTTGGAACTTGGAATTAGCTTCGAGAATAAGAAATCCGTTCCACAGATAGCTGCTGTTGCAGTTCAAGATTTCTCGGTGTTTAGTATGGTCGGCAGAGGCTTTATAGGATGGTTCGTCATGGAAATTGTAATTGTACTTTTGTGTAGGTTCAATTTTTAGGTTCGAGATTCGAATGAAAACTGCTGAACCACAATAACCAGTGAAATCTGATAAAGAGATGAATTGCATCCAAAACATTTTAAAGGTTTAAGGTTTTGTCATCTCCAAGGATGAAATTTTATATTACTGGGTGGTTTATGATGCTGTCTTGACTGTGAAATACACTCGCCCAGGTGCTGCAGGTTCACGTGTAAGGAGGTGTTATGTGACAAGCATGGCAATGATGTTATGCATTAAAACCTAAACCATTTCAATTCATACAATCTCATTTTGGTTCTTTTTCTAACTGTTGTTGGGTTGCATGCTGCCTCTTTTCAGTTGGCGTTTTTCATTTTATCTCCATTTTTCTGTATTATGGGCACTCGATTTAATGGCGACGGGTGAGACTGGTTCACACCGAGCTTTGTCTGCCATGATTAAAATCTTGGTGGGGTCTGGAATGCCTAATCTTTTCTGTTTCCTGGGTACATCACCCTCCTTATGAATCAGGTTGCAACCTCAACATCATCTTTGTTCATGGATCTAAGGACAAAATACCGATGGGCAATAAGCCAGTAAAGGCATTTAAGTAATCACCCTGAATACGGTCGTCTTTTAGGTTTTCTTTTGGATTCATAACAACCAGCTTGTAAAAAGTAAAGAGAGAAATCAGCTTGCAGAAGGAAAAACAAATCATGTTTTACTAGTGTTAAACCAAAAGGTCAGGAAATATACCATGAACAATAAAAACTTGAAACAAAGCCAGCTGAGCTCCACTTTATACAATGAATTACAAAGTATAGATTAGTACTGAATGAGCATGTTTTCCACTGAAATTCGAGAGCGCGACCTTTAGCAAGGAGCTATGCCGCATTCAAAATCAAATTCGCAGGACCCAACATCTTGAGGTATATCCGAGCAGTGTGGTGCCACAGTTATGCCAAAGAGTAACCACCTTGGAGATGAGGGGTTCTTCATTCGAGACACAGAAGCCTCCTCCCGCAAAAGACATTTCTGCATTTCAAGGAATAATGCAAAAAGAATGAGAGAAGCTCAGTTTCTGAATAGCACAAGCAAGTAAAACAGATAAGATTTAAATGCAAGCAGCCAGATGAGGCAGGCAAAAGACCTTCAACAGAACATTCAGTGCATGTAAAATACCACCATGAAGGGACCTCTTCTTCAGTAGTTATCTCTGAGGGAGTGCCCATCAAATAACATCATAGATATGACGACAAGTTAATGACAATTGACCGAGACAGTGAAGTCATTCTAATAACTCCATAGCTCTATCATTCTACAATGGGACCTGTATGCATTGTGAGGAGAAACAGCTGGCTATTGCAACAATGGCAAACCGATCACAGAAGACATTTAGCTAGCTGTGAGCAGGGCATAAGGTCATGTCTAATATATGTAACATAACAAGATCTGCTCATTCTCCATGCTCTCTCTATGACAAGAAGTGTACACGTGACAAAAAAAAAATGCTACTCACAAAAACAATTAGTAACTTTTGCATTGTATTATTTCGGTGAGGGAAGATCGCCTATTTACCTGGTGTCAATATCTTATGGCTTATGCTCCCAGAAATCAACTTATGTTTCTAACACAGAGGCATCAAGGCCAAGTCAAAAAGAAAACTAATAAATGGCACAGTCTCCGTCTCCACAAATTCTATATCAATAAACATATTAGAAATTTAGAACCCTTGTATTCCCAAATGAACCAGTAAATATCCATGAGACTTCCTTCGCGTTGTCCCTTCCATATTACATCTCAACACTATTTTCTATATATATGTCCTTTCAATATATACATATTTCAGTCCACGTATTCACAACCACTACTCAACATCCTTGAGACATTCAGTTTGAACTTAATCTTCCAATTCTATCTTCTCATACATATGTAATTTAGATGGTCGCTTTTACCAACTCAAGGGACCCAGGCCTAGGATATTCCTTAGCATCCAAAAAACCCATGTCTCCGCACTCCTTTTCCACTGATTAAAGAAACACTTAGCCACTACAACTAAGATGCCAACTGCTTAATCTTGTACATGAAAAAGGAATACTATTTACATTTGATAGAAATGACTGCAGGTGCCTGTGAACTATTAGTCTAAAAATTATAAAATGTTTCCATTTAGTTTGACATGATTACACAAGTGGTGGCAGTAGCTCTGAAAAAAGGGATAGGGAAACAAAAAAAAAATCAGAGAAGCCTATGAAAACATTTATAAAGGAAACCCAAACATAAGTGACACCAAGATAATTTGCAAGATCCATATGTCAAGAGGATATGAGATCAGAAAACTTTGCATGTCTTTCTAAAAAAAAACTCTTAAAAGTGCAGAAAATGATGGTACTGACAACAGGCACCCTCGGCGCGGCTTTTTCTTCCTCTCTTTTTGTTTCTGTGCTGGTTTGATAACTACTTTTATTGCAGCATCAAAAACTGCTTTGACATTCTGCAATAGCATGAAAAAAGTCATTTACAACATGATAATATAAGTGATCTAATGCCTGCAAGGAACAATTAGAAAAGGTCGTCCTAAATGCAATAGTGGCAGGGCAAGATTCTTATATGATAATAGTAAACTTAGCCTGCAATATATTACTTTAGGACTGTCACACAGTCAGGATGTATGCCAAATAGCACAGAGCCCATTGATAAAATTTTCATAAGAGGAAAATCAGTTTTGCCAAGCATTTGGAAACCTGAAATTTGCACTCAGATTAATTCAGGAGAATACCACTGCATACAGTTGCAGAGGTAAGACTTTTGGCAGTTTTTTTACCTCCTTTTCTCTAGAAGATTTAACTTTCTATGATCAATTCATCCAATAAACATTAGCTGGGTGGTCAATTTCATGGATAGCATACACAGGTACTCAATACAACTCAACATATTGCCAAACTATTACATACCTGCTGAGTTTTTGAACTACACTCGATGTAATATGCTGCACCAATCTGTTTTCGGAGTTCCTCTCCCTATTCATAGAATAACCGATATCATTAAAAAAAGTTGATCACATGAAGACCAAGAAAAAATATAAACAACCATTGAATAGAAACTGCACCTGTGCCATGGTCACAGGCACCAATCCAGGGTGATCAGCCAAATAATGCTTATCCTCACGAAGATCTACATGTCCATTTTAAACCATTCATTAGATTCACATCTAAGGTGCTTCACAAAGCTAATCACCGCAATATAAATGTTAAATGTCAATAAAGCTCATGCAATTGGTCAACAGTTCCCAGCAGAAGGATTCATGAAACATAAGAGCACAAAATTATCTGTGAAACATCATGGATTATGAAAAGCAGTATGGATGGCTAGGCTCATGCCAATCAGTTTGCACATAATCTAGAACTCTCAAAGACATGAAAGGCAATACAATTTCATTTTACATCAAAGAGAACAGAGTTCTTATTTGGTCAGGGAACTTGGACTGATATCCTTCCTGACAAAAAGCAAGAATTATGCTATTCATAAGTGAGATTAATAAAATAATGAGTGCAATGAAGTATGACATAATCATACAAGTGAGTTGTAAAAAGTAGTATGAAATTGTAAGTAACTTTTTTTAAAAAAAAAATAGATAATGTTTATCATATGACAATCATTCACATTAAGCCAGTGAAAAGACAAAAGGAACAATGGAGAGGGAAGGAATCACAAAGAACAAAAAAGAAAAAGCTATGCCCTTGACTTGACAGCAGTTATTTTGTCCCACAAAATTAAGTTCCAGTTAGGTTTATTATACAAAATGTCAAAAGGAGGGAAAAAATTTCTCAATTCTGTACAATACAATGATACAGAAATAATCTATAAATCCTTCCTTAATCCTGCAGGAGACTTTAAGTTGGTAACAACCAAACTCATTTTTTAAGCGCCCTAAAGGCATGCACATGATCCTTATTTGCGATAATGACCAATATTTTTTCTTAACCCCAAAAGGAGACTTTAAGTTGGTTACAACCAAACTCATTTTCCAAGTGCCCTAAAGGCATGCACATGGTCCTTATTTGCAAGAATGACCAACATTTTTTCCTTTTCTCGTTCTTTTTTTCTTTCAGAAAAGCAAAGATTGCCATTAGTTTGACAAAAAAAGCACGGGCACACACGCCCATAAGGTCTTTATTTGCAAGAGTGATCATTTTTTTTTCTTATTCATTTTTTTCAGAAAGTAATGACCACCATCAGTTTGGAAGGATAAAAGAAAAGAAGTCATTATTTGCAAGAGCTAACAATATTCTTGTTTCTTTTCTTATTCATTTTTTTACAGGCAATCAATGATCATCACTAGTTTGCAAAAAAGGAAAAAAGAAAAAAAAAAGAACACTAACTTTGACACTTTTGCAATCCAATAAGGTGGTTGAACAACTCTCCCTCTCAAGAGATTAAATGTTATGGAATAGCATAAAGAATGGATACACTATAGAATGTAAATTGCAATGTATCCGCAAGCAAGTTGATAGAACAATATTAACAAAGAATGGATTAATTTCCTTACTTTTAAATTTCATCAAGTATTCCAACCTTGAGAGAACTTACCTGAACAATTTTCTGATCACACAACAGACCCTCAATCATCAAACCCATCTCAATCAAGCATCTAATGCTACTAACCAGGGAAGGGAAAATTCACTTGGTTATGTGGGAAGAATTGTGCAAACAAAGAGGACTGAGTTTAAGAAGAGAAAGGATTGAACATGACAGAAATATCTCAGTTGGGATTCGGGTTTTTCAAAGATTTCCTATTACAAAATCCATATATTAATAGCAAAAATAACCTTTATATGCCTTGGTCATCACTTTTCAATTTCTTTCCAAAACTTCACCTTTGTTTTTTTTAGATTACCAATGGATGAAAACCAAACTTGAGACCGCACTCCTCTAGCTTTGCATGAGTACCATTAAACTACGAACCCATTGGTCTATATATAATTCCTTTCCTAAAATTTATCTCCTACTTGCTCAAAAACCTGAAAGTTTAAATCTGCAAAATTGGACAACGCTTTCCATTGGAAAGGTGATGTTGACACACACACATAGAAAGTCTGACCAAATTTGTGACTGATATAGATTCATCCATTGAATTTCAAGCTTGAATGATGAAAAGGCTTCAGAAAATATATCAAATAAAACTGAAAAGTACAAGAGGAAACTCATTATTTACTTTCAACATCTTAATGAACCAAAATGCATCAATGGCCTCATTGCCAAGTAGTTTTGACTTGGAATATGAACAAGTCCTTATTTTAGCCTGCTTATATCTCAAAATTGCCTTCGGTGAGCTCACCAAGTTCTGAATAAGAAGATATACCATTCACCTATTAAGCAATATGCAATAAACAACTGTGATGCAAATATTAACCAGTATAACCTAGACATAACAGCATTGACAAGATCAATACCAAGAAAAGAACAATAACCAGCATTGAATTGGATGAAAAAATGATGATGGATGCTAGCAGACTTACCCAATTTGGTACCAACCAGTACTACTGGAACTCCAGGGGCATAGTGCTGAAGCTCTGGAATCCACTGGATAAACAATCTCATATTTGAAACTGATATAAACGAGTATAAAAGAAAAAAGAAACCAGAAAGTTAAGAAGATAACAATTTGGAAAAAAGGCTGCACCTTTTTAAGTACATTTTCATAGCTAGCCCGACTAACTAGTGAGAAAGCTAAGACAAAGACATCTGCACCTCTGTAGCTCAAGGGCCTTAATCTATTGTAATCCTCTTGCCCTGTGGAAGTCAATGAAACAAATGAATCATAAAAGTTGCCTAATTTGGCAAAACTGTTTCCAGAAAAAAAGAAGGCACAATTATGGAAAAAAAGATTAAAAAGAAAACATGCAGCGAACCAAATAATCATACCAGCTGTGTCCCAGAGGCCTAAGTTTACAGTGGTTCCTTCAACTGCCACATTTGCACTGAAATTATCGAACACTGTAGGTATATAATCCTAAAAAAAATCATCAATAACATTTACTGTTCATTTGCATGAATGAATAAAATCAACCGCAAAAAGCAAGAAACTTTCAAATGAGGACAAAATAAATGAAGCCTAAAACGGGACAATAGCACTTATTAAGCAAGAAACTTGATTTTTTATGTTTATTTGAATGAAAGAACAAAACCAACAGCAGAAAGCAAGAAACTTTCAAATGGAGATAAAATATTAAGCCTAAAAAACTAAAATCTGCTAAACACAAGATCACTATCTTAAAACAGAAACTAAAAAGGACAAACTTTATCCTTGTAGCAAAACCCAGAAGCTAAAGGATTTGAGAGATACTGAGACTAAATTAAAAATAGAGCTAAAAGCAAAAAATAAAAAACAAAAGCAGCAAAACCCAGATGCAAAAACACATTAAATCACCAAAAAAAACCATAAATTATAAAGCACAGCTGAGGTGAGATAGTTAGATGGGTCATTTAATTGACCAAAGAACATACAGTAGGGAACTTGTTACTTGTGTAACATATAAGCATACAGGTCTTGCCTACAGCTCCATCTCCGACAGTAACACACTTGATAAACCTTGAAGCGCTTGAAGCCATTGATGCAAACAAACAAAGCTTTTCTCTCCCAGAAAAAGAACAAAAATATTAGCAGTTGAAGTAAAGAGGAGTGAAAGACTGAAAGTGAATAAAAAACAAAAAACAAAAGACCAAAAAAAAAACAAAAGACAAAGGGAGAGAGGAGAGGGTGGTTTGTTGTAGGTGGAAAAATTTATTAGTATTGCTATTATGGCTTATTTTGATTCAAAGTTAAGGAGAGTGGTGGAGGTGGATCACATCACATGATTCTCACTCATTCACTTATCACTGTTGAAATTTTCCCTTTGCTTTTTATTTTTAAGGGTTTTTTTTTTTATTTGCTTCTGTTTTCGTAGTTTGTTCGTTTTGCTTTGACAAATGGCAGATTTGGTTTTTCTCTCTGATATTTAATTTGGATTTTCTCTTCTTTTTTTCCTAATGTTTTGGCTAATTTTTTTATTTAAAATAGAATGCTCATGTAATTTATTTATTATTTTTGTTTTGAAAGTAAGACTGCTGCGAGCATAGTTATTACACATGGAAAGCGGCAAGTAGTACCCGGGTACAAGTTGATGTAAAAAAATAAAAAAAATATTTAAAATTTTAATAATACATATAAAATTATTAAGAAACAATTCATGTTGATTTAGATTATATAATTATCTCATAGAAAAATTAAAAAACACTTCATATAGAAATAGATTATATATAGTTATCCCACATATAAAAGTTAAAAAAAAATTCATATAGATGTATGTTAATGTGGATGTAGACTGTATATAAATATTCCATATCAAAAAGTCAATAAATATTTCATGTGGATGTAGGTTATAAAAAGAATATATAGAGCTAAGTATTCATAAATTAATTTTACAATTTTTAGGTTC
>Ga0307518_10004478_pt1 | contig 10015 bp, 11 predicted proteins | sample 25_EM_MG_FD_203889 | JGI IMG/M metagenome (GOLD analysis project Ga0307518, IMG submission 203889) | Populus trichocarpa ectomycorrhiza microbial communities from riparian zone in the Pacific Northwest, United States - 25_EM | ecosystem: Host-associated > Plants > Roots > Unclassified | place...
GGCTGCGTTGATTAGAGAGATGTGCGGAGGGGTGCAAACCGGAGTGTCGACAGATGGCGCGAGGCCGGGGTCAGATTGGCCGGAGAGGCCGGAGACAGGGTTACCGGACTGAACCGGAGAGGGAGTCGACGGGGGCGCTAGCAAACTTTGTGCAGGGGTCCGGAATGTTAAACTGCTCAGTACCCAGTCAATCAACGGATTGTAGCGGGTGAGCCAGTTATGTCCAAGGACAATCATGCATTCAGAATCTAGCGGAGCGAGGTAAAAGGTCATAGGGGTGACATCACCGGATGCGGGGAACTGCACTGATAAATCGACGGCTTGAGTAATTACAAAGTTTGATGTACCGTCAAAGAGCCGGAGTACAATCGGAGGAACGGAGTAAGTGGAGAGAGAGTGTCCGAGAGCATATTGGGTATCTACAAAACAGTGCGTGGAACCGGAGTCCACAAGCGCACGGAGTTCTGGTAAATCGTAAGACAAAAGGAAAACATGAGGCATAAGGGAGTTAGGATCATAAAGAGCGGACGCGTTGAGGCGAGCCTCCTTGGGTGCACTTCCGGAGTCAACGCAGCTCGCCGGTTGTGCGGAGGGCCGGGAGCTGCTTACTCTTTTTTTGACTCGGAGTTGGCACCCGAGTTGGAGTCCGTCTTACCGGACTCAGCAGCGATGGCCACAGCGCGAGCCTTGGCCTTTTTGGTCTTCTTTGGACAGTTGTCCGCGAAGTGACCAGTACCTCTGCAGAACATGCAGAGGTTGTTATCGAGCCGCCGTTTGCGCTCGTCTGCAGTCAGCTTCCCGTCCTTACCAAGCTTGTTGGTTAGGTCCGGTCTGGAACCGGAAGAGGACTGGTTGCTGGTCACCTTTGACGAGCCAGAAGAGTTGGCGGAGCTGGAGGGGTTTCCGGTCTTGGATTTCTCCTGACCGGAGTTGGATGAGTTGCCTCCAGAGTTGGAGGGCTTGGTGGGGGACGAGGTGGGTTGGCTCTTCGTGGTACGAGAGATCTCGTCTTTGCGCTCCCAATAGCGCGTGTCGATCTCCTGACAAAGAGCCCTCAACCCATGCAGAGTCAGGGGCTTCCCAACTCGAGCAATTTCGTCCTTGAGACGATCTGGGAGACCGGAGTAGAATAGGCGGCGGAGTGCGCCATCTCCGTAGTCCTGGACCTGCGAGGCAAGCCGGTTGAAGTCAACTATATACCGCGTGATGCGGTGAGCATCCTTCATCCGGAGGTGCTCTAATTGATGCTCTGCATCAGCGATGGGGTCGTGAGGTCCAAAGGTACTCTGGAGCTCAGCGACGAAGTGGACCCAGCTGTCCATCCAACGTGGATGGTCAGCCGGATTACCGGAGTTAAGCAGGTCCGGTTCGAACCATTCTAGAGTCATCCCTTTTAGATATGATTGGGCGAAAGTTACCTTTGCCCTATCAAGGCGGAATGCCTTGGCTCGATCCTGGAAGCACAACTCACACTGGACCAAGAAGGTCCGGAGTTTTTTGGGGTCCGTGCCGTCAAAGGTGTCCGGTTCTCGGACCTTGGCACGGGAGGAAGAGGAGTCGTTGGTACGACGAGAGGAGCAGGAGAGACGGTTGACGGCGACGGTGAGATTGTGGAAGACAGCCAGACTAGGGTCTAGCTCTTCCATGGCGTCGAGAAATTCGTCGTCGTCATCGTCATTGTTGTCATCTCCGGGGTTGTCCGGATCATCTCCGGGACCGTCCTCAGGACCGAACCATTGGAAACGACCGGGTTCGCGACATTCCGGAGTGGGGTCGCGATGGTAGGGAAACCAGTCACCAGAAACGGATTCATGGTGACCTAAGTCTGCAGAACCACGAAGGCTCCGAGACGCAGCATCTCGACGCGGAGTCACAGACGCTGTGGGGTTTCGAGCTGTGAAGCTCCGGAATTGGCTAACGGAAGCTGGAGGTTGCGTGCGGTTAGACAGGGCTTGTTGGGTGGCAGAGAGGTGGAGGTCGTCTACTGCACCTGCTTCCTCAGCAAGTGCTGCAGCGGTACGAGTGCAAGAGCGCGTAGTCATGGTCATAAGAGATAGAAAACTAGTTTGCGTACGAGGTTTGGGATAGTGAACCCACACAAGTGTGAGTCTGAAATACTGTCAAGTCCGGGTCTACTCCGGTAAGGGGTCCAGTCAAGTCCGGACGGAAACGGACGGAGGACAAGGGCAGAGGGCTGGACAAGAGATTAGTCCGGCCGGAGTTGGTGACCGCTTGGATTCAACGACTAAGGACAACGAGCGTTGATCCCTTGCGTAGGTTCCGGTCAAGAAGGGGAGACGGAGACAGAGACGGAGACGGACAGGACCAGGAGTAGATGACTATGGTTGTAACAGTATCTGGACATCCTAATGGCCTGGCTCACTTACCTTCTGCCTTTCTGGAAGTGTCTGGATAGTCTGGAAAGCTGACCCCCTGAGCCTCTGCCTGTGTCTGATTGTCTGAATGTGTGTTAAATTACTGTAAGTACTTACTATCTAATCATCTGTTCAGCTGATAGTCTAGTGTGTCTGATTCCAGACACTTTCAGACATGCCAGACATTTCCAGACATGTCAGACACTTCCAGACAGTCAGACAAATTGTCATGTTGCTGATGTGTTTCGTACTGAGAGATCGGACATGGTCTGGCACATGTGATTCCAACAGTAAGTCGGAAACCTCGAGCTATACTTGGCTGTTAGCACAGTATGAGAGAAATGAAGAATGTACACACTAACATTAGGTGACTGTCCGTCATACTGGAGGCTAACGGTACCACCATATGCTGCTATTACATGGCCAGTATAGCCACGGTAGGGACCCACTATAACCCATACTGCCTGGCCAGTGGTAAATGTCCTACGCAGCTCCTCTATGGAACAGTGGACAACGTCCTCCTTGTTGACATCCTGCCCCCATATATTAACAGTGTGGAGCGATACACTTGCAGTTCACTTGTGCCATTCAACGTTGACAAGATTACCCTGGCTGCTATGGAGGTCTCCTCTGCAGATTTCCACTGGATTGAGTTCTCGCCAAAACTGAGCAGAGAATAAATGCACAGTTTGTTCAACAAATGGCCGTTCAAAGTCCGCGATCATGTGAAAGGCAATTTTGTCGGGATGGGGAAGTTCAACCATGGTGACAGAGTGAGTCGGTACAGTTAGGCGAAGCAGTCCATAAATAAAATCATGGCCACCACATGTAAAACCAATGTCTACTCCAGTGGGAGACATGATTGGCTCAAGGGTGAGGCCCGCAAGTATGGCCATCTCATTACAGAAGAGGGACTTCTCACCAGATTGCTGGGGTAAATTGTAGGGATGCTTATGAGGAGCGACAACCAATATGGCATTGGTGGCATCAGATTGCTCCACGAAACCGATGTCACCCTTGTACAAACCATGCTTGATGCGAACCCAGATTCGGACTGGCAATATCTGCTGGGTTTTGAAGGTAGAGAGTGAGGCATCTTCCACAGGTGGCAGGAGAATGATTTCCTGTGCTGCAGTACGATGGGATGGTGGTAAATGTTCCCGAACCTCCGCTGGGCTAGAGCCTGCCACGTAAAGTCGACGAGGTAACCAGGGCAAGGATGTCACATCAACTCCCTTTGATTTCATGAATTCGTGCACAAAGTTTTGTGCACTCACTGTGAAAAAATCAATGAGAAATTGAATTGATTGAATCACCATGATGTAAACGCACCTGAAAAGAGGTCTACAATGAACAATTTGTTCAGCAGGGGGATAGGAACGCCTTCCGGGATCTGCGGCGATGTTCAGGTTTGAACATCTTGGGGTTGCAACTTCCGACTATATCGCTCAATCATACTATCGACAGCCCGGTCGAAGGTCTCTTTTCCAGAGGGCCCTTGATCAATGGGGCATCTTACACTCCCTCGGGCTTCGCCGTTATCCTTGTCCTTGTCCTTGTCCTTGTCCTTGTCCTTGTCCTTGTCCTTGTCCTTGTCCTTGTCCTTGTCCTTGTCCTTGTCCTCAGCAGCTAAGTCGAGAAACCTTCGTATGTTCACCTTTCGACGCTTCGATTGCTGACGAGCCCTGCCAGAAGAAGGTCGCACAGCACTCTGGGAGGGGTTGGGCTGGCTGGCTGAGACACTAGGTAGAACTACAGAAATAGCAAAGTGGACACCGTGAGTCCGCATGGCTTCTTTGACCAGAGTGGGGGGTGGTCGGGAGTCTTCATTGGAAGGGTCGGATGATGTGAATATCGCATCAATGAGTGGTTTCCACTTGCCATGGATGTACGGTGACCCAAGTTCCCTGATTTTGGTGTTGAAATCAGGGTACCCGATTTTATTTTCGGCCCAGTCCATTATCAGATGCCAGGCAGACGGGTCCTTGAGTAACGAGCCGGCTAAGTTCGGTGAATGAGAGGCAGTGTAAAGGGAGTAATCTCCCTTTACTGCTGACCACTAGGTGGTCTATACTAGTGTAGTAGCGCTTCTGCTTACATAAGCAGAAGTGCCCATATATATAGCGCTGGCGCTAATTACATAAGCTAACTACCCATTAACTACTCTACTACTGTACCATCACCTACCCTCAATATAACACAGGTCGTGTTCGTTGAGGGTGTGACTATCAGTTATCAGAGCCAGCAAACACTTACATTTTTTGAACAACCTGGACATGAGTGTCATAGGTACTAGCGCGACAACATGCAGGATGACCTTGAGGAGCACCACAAGGTCTGGTGAGCCCGAAAGGGCCCGTGAAAATCTTTCCCATGGCAACCGAGCACCCAACACCACTGACGGCAGTACGAGGCAAGTTTGCCTAGAGGAAGTGAACAGAGCACTTGCTTGTGAGGAGACCGGTGGTCTTGACAACATATATGAGATGCCTGAGCCGAGGTCAACGACCTCAAGGAGTGCTACGAGGACGGGAAGTCCTCTGACCAGTCTGCCAGTGAGCATGCCAATGACGGGAATTAGCCTGCTGGCGAGCACACCAGTCATGGGGGAGCGGGAGACACGACTTCATGAGCTCCGTCGTGCTTTCTATTTTGCCACCCCATTTTCTCAAGGACCATACCCTCCCTGTTACAGTGAGGTTCAGGAGTCCATGCGGGAGTTGATGGGAATGTTCGCCGAGGACTGGCAAAACACACCCCGCGAGGAAAGGGACTACAACCACGGGTTGGTCCCAGGAGGAGACCAGGCGGCTATGTTCGACAGCCTCTGGGTAGCCCTCCTAACAGACCCTCGAAATGAGAACACAGCGCACAGGGATGTATTCTCGAATAGCCCGACACTGAGATTCACTGTCAAGAGCGAAATCGACGACGACGAGGAGCAAGACCACTTCTCTGTCTTCAACACTCCCACTTGCAGGATTGGTGGGAGACGAGTGACATTGAACACTCAACAGCCAGAAAATGATGGGGCATCAAGAGATGCCCGCTCGCGAGACATTCCACCCCACTTGGCTCGGCGTGAAGGTCGTGAAGAAGCGACGGGAGTCCCTTGATACAAGCAAGGCTCGTTCGGCCAAAGGTACCAGAACCTTCTGCCTCCGCCACCCCCAGAAAGGGGAGGAGGAGGACCAGGAGGGGGAGGACCAGGAGGAGGAGGAACCGACTCCTCAGACGATGATGACAACAATGATAGAAGACATTGTCGCGAGCGCAGAGAAGCGTGCTCAGCGCGAACTCCAAATTGCCCTGAGCGATTTAACCAACCGAGCTATACAGCCCAGACTCGGGGGCTGACTCCTGGAATGAGTGGCTATACAGGCACTCTGCTCGACCGATACAGGCAATGCGTATACGAAGCCGTCAGTCAGCCTGGCGACCCAGCAGGTCCGGAAGTAAAGTCAATGAAAATATCCCAGCCCAAAGCTTATAAGGGCCAGGACAACATCGACATCTTTGACGAATGGGTGAACCAGATTTTACGCTGGTTCAGAATTTACAAGGTGACAGGCCCCATCCACGACGGAGACAGAGTCATGTACGCGGGTGCCTGTCTGGAGGACCTAGCAGGTCAATGGTTTGATCAGGAGGTCGAGAGTCCGGATTGCACAATCCGCCACTGGACGTTTGAAGATCTTGTCTGCGCACTTTTCGTGTGATTTATTCATGAAGCATCCGCTCAGAATGCAGCTGAGAAGTACAACAAGACGAGGTACTCCTCCAAGCGAGAGGCCCTCGCGTTTTACAACGATATGAGACGTCGTGCAGCTAGGATGGTCCAACCGCCGGATGACTACTCCATGAGAAGGAAGTTCATCAATGGTCTCCCGTTATCATTGGCGGAAGGAGTCGTGAAGGCACGCGGAATTTCCGCGGAACACTCGGCCATGGAACAAATCCTGGCTGAGGTTCAGAAGATGGAGAGTGCACTGAAGATGATCAGCAATCACTCTCGAACTCAGGCGGTGAAGAGTTCATTTAGAGGGACTGGCGCAGGTGTTCCTGTGAAAGAGAAGTCGAGTTCTGAGAACTCTGGCAACGGGCACAAGTACTTCCACAGGGGAAACGTGCTGTATAAGAAAGCGCTGTCCAATGCGAGACAGCAGCGAACAGATGGCCAGCGGCCTGGGACAAGGGACGCCGGCCGAGGCACCTACAATAGAGGAGGTGGAGCCTCAGGGAAAGCGAGAGGGACACTCTCGCGGAAGGACGCAGGATGTTTCAACTGCGGCGAAGTGGGGCACTTCGCAGACCGCTGCCCCAAACCAAAGAAACAAAATAAGGCCCGATTATTTGCAGCAGACGTACAAGAGCCTGACACCACTGAAGACACTGGCGAGCAGGATAATACTGCTCATGGCGTCATGGACGACCAAGATCCGTCACCGGAGAGTGATGATGAGGGGGACCCAGTAGATGGCCCCCAGTACTCAAGTGATGAAGGAGACGTCATCGACATATATGACGATGACGGAGACAGCGATGGAGAACCCGTCGCGTGTCTCGGGAGGATGTACACCCACGACCCTCATGACGAGGAGATCGTATATTGTTCGTCTATGACTACACAAGACGGGATGGACGTCTGCATCGAACGGTATGAGGCCAACAGCGATGATGAGTCGGCCCATGAGGAGGCACAGACTGCGGCCCCTGTACCTGCACTCGTGAATGTTGAACCCCACAAAAATGGCTACCACGGGGATAACATCAACGACCTACTGGAGGTCCCAGTCCCTGGACAGGGACACAAGCATGTAGATGCTCCAGTAAATGTAGCTGCCGACGGAGGAATCGGCAACTGGGGAGTGATCAACGCGATGGAAAACATCACGATGCCAGCCACCAACACAAACCCTCGATGGGAGTGGGACAAACGATTCGGGTTCACCCAACATGGCGAATGCCTCACGTGTCGCTTATATCGATGGCACGTCATCGCATCTGAGCTCGAGGAAGATCCAGGCTTGGAGGCAGCACGAGCATTTCCTAGCCGAAGTGCTCGGAGGGCGTATGATGATGGATGGATGGCTCATGAACACACCATCCCAGAGACGGGAGTGGTGTTCGTGGGTCTCGTGCGAGAACAGCTCGAGGCTACCAATGAACCTCTCAATCAACTCGAATCCATAGCATGGATATTCGAGTGCAGCCTGCTGGGTGACCTGCAGGCTGCAATAATCCGACGGAGTACAAACCGAGTGCGCAGTCTAATCAACCGCGCACTCCAGGTGCTGAGTGCCCCGAGAGATGGCACACAGGAACAACCGGAGGACACCACAGAGGACCTGCACACGGCTCTTGCCAGGACTTCAGCGCAGGTCGACTTCACTGGACATCCATTGCAGGACATGTGGGCGACACTCCAATGTGTCAGTCGATGCACAGAGCAGTCGCAATTCGAGCTCCTTCAAACAGTGGAGGGGCTCCGCACACTTGACCGCCAGCCTGGCAGAGCACGCATGTCTGCCGGTGGGGAACATACAGTGTATATCCAGCCAGATCGAAACATTATTCCTGACAGACCATATGTACTCAGCGAGTACGAGGCGATCAGGCTTCGAAACCCGCCTCCAGATGAGGAACTAGTGAACGGAGTTGCTCCTCGAATGATGGCACTACGGCCGGTAAAGGATGAAGCTACAGACCGCACATTTTGATATGCGATGCGCATGAACGCAGTGACAGGCCCACCTGGCCCTAGGCCAGTGGTACCCTTCCACCTGCGCACCTGCTTCGTAGTGCGAGCAAAGGTCAACGGCTGTGAAGCATTGACGATGGTCGACACTGGCAGTATGACAAATTTTGTCAGCCCTGCATTTGCGACCGTAGCTAAACTGGCTACGTTCACACTGGAGTCCCAGCTACCATTGCAACTCAGGTGCGTCGGTAGTCGCTCGACCATCACCCACGGCGTGCATGTACCAGTGCGCTTGGGACATGTCACCCGCGACACATATTTTGATGTCGCCAATATTGACTGGTATGACTGTATAATAGGTCTGCCATTCCTGAGACTTCACCGAGTGTGCCTCGACTTTGGCGAGGATACACTCCGGATCAAGGGTCACTCGATCGCGAATTCAGTGGAGACTGAAATGAGCGTGACGCCCAATGCTCGCAGGAGAATTGGATGTCCACCAGCGGCTCATTGCCTTGGGGCAGGGGGAGGGACGCGCGGGAAGCATTCTTCCCCCACTGAAAAACTAGAGTTGCCCCCACAACTCGCCGCGATGAACGCGAAGAAACTCGCAGACGATGATATCCCACGACTGCGCGATAGGATATTAAGCGAATACAAGAATCAATTGGGCAGAGTAGTGGCAAAGCTGCCCCCACTCCACGAAGTAAATCATCAGATACCCCTAGTTGACGAGGGGAAGCAGTACGCCTACCACCTGCCACACTGCCCAGACTCTCTGAAGCCACAGCTGGCAGAGAAGATCCAACTCAACACGAATGCAAAGTGGTGGATCATGGCTAGCGTGCTGCAGGCGGCACCGATGCTATGCATCCCGAAGAAGATGGGAAAATTAAGGACCGTGATCGATTGCAGGAAGCGCAACGACAACACGGTCAAAGACGTGACCCCATTCCCTGACCAAGATCAGATCAGGATGGACATCGCGAGAGTGAGATATCGCTCGAAGATAGATTTATCCAACGCGTATGAACAGGTATGCGTGGAGCCAGAGGACATTAAGAAAACAGCCTTTTTGACCATCTTCAGTACATTCGTGAGTCAGGTCATGCAGCAAGGAGACTGCAATGCCCCCACCACATTCCAGCAACTCATGACGGTGGTGCTGCAAGAGTACATTGGACGGTTCATCCATGTATATCTCGATGATATATTCGTGTTTAGCAACACACTTGAAGAGCGCGAGAGGCATTTGCAACTCGTGCTCGATGCCTTAATGAAGGCAGAATTCTATCTCGAGCATGAAAAATGCGACTTGTACGCAGAACAGCTCGATTGCCTCGGGCACATGATCGATGAGCGTGGTGTCCATGCAGACACAGATAAAATGGCGAGGATACATGAGTGGAGGAAGCCTCGCAACCTGAATGAGGTACAACAATTTGTTGGACTCATCGAGTACCTGGCACAGTTCATGCCTGACGTGTCGGCATACACCACACCGCTCACGGGATCCAGAGGAATGGTCACCCTTTCCTCTGGTGAGAAATCCATGATCAATGTTTCCAAGTGATCAAGGACCTCGCATGCAAATATCCGATACTGAGGCCGATAAACCCTGCCTCAGACGAGCTGATTTGGCTCATATGCGATGCATCCTTGTACGGAGTGGGCACACTCTACAGACAGGGAGAAGACTGGAAGACATGCCGCCCGGCTGGGTTCATGTCGAAGAAACTAACAGACGCTGGGAGTCAAGGTGTGGATTTGGGTCAGAGTAATAACCCAAACACAACACCAACAAAGGACTATGAAAATGTGCGAGTGGTGGTTTACCTCCGCGGTGTCCAGAGAGGATGTGCTGAGGAGGGAGAGAGGGGATCTACACCAACAGGGTGATGCAGACAGAGATGCAGGATACTCCTGGGGTACAGGAGCA
>Ga0307518_10004479_pt1 | contig 10014 bp, 13 predicted proteins | sample 25_EM_MG_FD_203889 | JGI IMG/M metagenome (GOLD analysis project Ga0307518, IMG submission 203889) | Populus trichocarpa ectomycorrhiza microbial communities from riparian zone in the Pacific Northwest, United States - 25_EM | ecosystem: Host-associated > Plants > Roots > Unclassified | place...
AAAAGATAGAATTACTTACAAAAATTGATAAAATCCGTCGGTAAATCAGAACACGGATGCTGTGACCACAAAACTTCAAGAAATATAACTTGTTGTGCTGATATGAGGAAGATTTTTTTTTTGAGGGGGGAGGGGGGCTGGTTGTTTGCAGATGGGGAGAGTTGGGATGAGGAAGAAGAAGGAGAAATAGGGAAGGAGAGGGTCGGCAGAGCTGTCATATAGTAACTTTTTCCGACGGTTTCACCGACGGAAACTCCGTCGGTTATTACGTCGATGATTCTGACGGAAACATAGACACGTCACCGTATGGATCTGCCATTTCAAATCCCTCAGTGAGTCCGTCGGCAATTTAAATGGCAAACCGGTTACATCACTGTACGAGCACTGTACGAGCTGTCGTTTTGAATCCGTCGGAAAAAAATAACCCGCCAAAACCTCCATGTCAGCGACCTGCCTTTTTTTTAAATTCGGAAACTTTTCCGTCCGTAATTCAGTCGGTAACTACCGACGGAAATTTTCCGTCGGTAGTTACCGACTGAATTACGGACGGAAAAGTTTCCGTTGGTAATTACAGACGGAAATTTGCCATCGGTAATTTCGACCTCAAAATACCGACAGAAATATTCCGTCGGTAAATCCGTTGGTATTTAGCAAATTTCTGGTAGTGAAACAAATGAAGCAAGCCATTGGAGCTGGAAGAATAACGAATCTAAGTGAAAAGAAAGGATTCACTAGAAGGAAAAAAGAGACGGAGGTGAACCACCTTGAGGAAGATGAGGAACAACTTCCTTCACCCCCCATATCCCTAAAAAAGACGTATCAGTGTCTCCTCAACATCGGCCAAGTAGCACCCATCCTCGCTTTAGCCATGCAACCACCATTTCCCCACTAGTACAAACCTTAGTTAAAATGTGAATATCATGTTGATGCCCTAGGACATAGCATTGAAACACACCTCACTTTAAAAAGGAAAGTCCTTCAACTTATCAAAGTTGGATGGATTACCTTTGATGATACACCTAATGTGAATTCCAATCCCTTTCCTAACAATGCCTCTAAAAATGGGAGTGTCAATGCAATAAAGACAGGAAAGGAAAGAGCAAAAACCATGAAGATAACCATGAATGATTTATATCGGGTGTTAAAGCCAACTCTTAAAACGCCATCACAAGAATAAGCCGCAAATAACAATGGTGATTTCTGCCTATACCACCAGCATAATAGGCATGACATTGGTTATTGCAAGGAATTTCACACTGAGGTGAAAAGTTTAATGGCATGAGGATTGTTAGCAATTGATGATCTTGAAGAGGAGATGGAAGTAGGAATGGTGACTGGGCAAGCATGCAGATATCAGTCGATGGAAAAAAGGGCCACAAAGATTGATTTTGATCAAGTCAATGGAAATAAAAGTGGAAAATATAATGCTTTGCCTTATGACTATGATCAAACCTATCTTATAATGGTTCCTGCACCTGTTTTCCATGCTGAAATTGGAGGTTTGACTAGAAGTGGGAGATGCTTTACTCTTGAAGAACTAGAAAACCAGCGGAAAGCCAAAGGGAAAGATGTGGCATACCTAACCAGGACCTATGAGGTCAACAGACCAGTAAGCAATGAGGAAGCTATAGATTTTTTGAAATTGATGAAACATAGGGAGTATAGTATTATAGATTAGTTGAAAAGGACACCAACCAGAATTTCCCTGATGTCCTTAACCTTGAGCTCAGAATTACATCGAAATACACTCTAAAAAGTCTTTAATGAAGCTTATATCCCCTAAGACATAACACTAGACTTCATGGAGCATTTAATAAGGAGAATACAATCAACCAACTACATATATTTCACCGAAGATGAACTTGATCTTACGAGGAGAGGGCACAATAAGTCATTGTATATCACAGTAAAATGTAAAGATGGTGTTGTCGCTAAGGTGCTCGTAGATAATGGGTTAGCTCTGAACGTGTTGCTGAAACACGTAATGGACCAAATACCCATTGAAATTTCTCACATAAAGCCCAACACCATGACTGTAAGAGCATATAATGGAACACTAAAGCCTATGGAAGTATTGAAGTGGATTTGTATATCAGACCACAATTGTTCTTGGTAACCTTACAAGTCATAGACATCCACCCTTCCTACAACATGTTACTAGGGAGACCTTGGATACATACAGCTGGTGCAGTGGCATCCTCCCTACACTAGAGAATCAAGTTTATTATCAACAGTAAGCTGGTAACCATAAGGTCTGAAGAGGTTATGTCGATTACGAAGAATGTGGCAGTTTTGTATATTAAGGCTAAAAATAATATAGATGGTGACCTAAATTCCTTTGAAGTTGTAAACATTGAGTGGGTCCTTAAAAACATGATATAGAATACTCCAAAGCTTTCAGAAGCTGTAATCATAGTTGTAAAATGCTTCCTCAAGCATGGACTCCTCTTTTGCTACAACCCAATCAAGAGTATGCCCAAGAAGATAAACATAAGAAAGCTAAGAGCTACTAATAAAAGATTTGGGTTAGGATTCATGCCTTTGAAGAAAGACCATACAAGGTCAGCAAGAATTTAAAAAGAAAAAAGAATGACCTGGATTATAGGGAGGGAGACCAATGAGGAAGATTTGAAGATCTCACATCTTTATGAAACCTTCCCACAACCCATTTATGCGAGGAGGGTAGGATAAGGATTGGAAAACTTGGAGGAAATTTTGCCAGTGCTATAATCAATTGTTTAGAAAAGGCTGAAAAAGTCGAAGAGAGTCCCCTCGAGCTTTTCTTGCCCCAGCTAATGATCAACACACTTGAGGACACCCCGACAGAAAGTTTTGTAAGGAAGCTCGCTGAAGGAGAAGACTTGGATAATTGGGAAGCTCAAGACATCCCAGTTGTCATAAAAAAGTAATTCATCTAAGGGTGCTTACAATTGATGTGTTTAACTTTTACATGCTTTCCATAAGTCTTTTTCCTTTATGTGTCCTTACCTAGCTGATAATTGTGGCTCAAGATATCAGTTAGGGGTGTCTATATTTGAGCCACTCTTTCAGTGTTAGTGAGATCATGCATTTTTCTTCTTCCATTTTTTGCCTTGGCTTACTAAATTTCATTCACTTATATGAAACCCTTTTCGCTTTCAGGCCATCTGAAAGCGAAACATCAATAAATATGCGAACTCATTGCATTATGAATAATTGGCTAAATTTTGATAAATGCACGATTGCTATGGATAAATAAGAGTTTGAAGAAAAAGACATAACATAATTCACCGAGATAATTAAACAACCTAAAAATGCCTTAAAACCTGTTGAAGAAAATCTACAACGGTGAATGTAGGTTCTGAGCATGAGAAAAAGGAATTGAAAATTGGAGTACAGATTACAACCAATGAGAGAGATGGTATAATATCTCTTTTAAAGGAATTCTCCGATGTATTTGCTTGGACAAATGCTGATATGCTTGGTTTAGATGCTAGTATTGTGGTGTACAGGCTCCCTCTAATAGGTGGGTGAAAACTAGTAAAGCAGAAACTGAGAAGAATGAGGCCAGATATTCTTATCAAAGTAAAAGAAGAAGTGGGGAAGCAATGAGACGCATATTTTCTAGAAGTGGTCAAATACCCCTAGTGGGTATCAAACATAACGGCAATACCTATGAAAGGTAATAAAATCCGAGTATGTGTGGATTTTAGGGAATTTAATAGAGCTAGCCCGAAAGATGATTTTCCACTCCTTCCTTACATCGATATGCTTGTAGACAGTGCTGCAAAGAAATTTACTTACTCTTTCATGGATGGTTTCTCAAGTTACAATTAAATTAAAATGGTCGAAGAAGACAAAGAAAATACCATTTTTGTTACCCCTGAGGGACTTTCTATTATAAAGTAATGCCATTTGAGTTCAAAAATGCAGGAGCCATATATCAACGAGCAATGATGACTCTCTTTCATGATATGATGCATAAAGAGATTGAAGTATACATCGATGATATGATTGCTAAAACCCAAAGGGAAGAAAATCATGTGTAAACATTGAGAAAGTTGTTTGAGAGGTTGATGAGATATCAATTAAAACTAAATCCAGCCAAATGCATATTTAGAGTTAAGTCTGGGAAATTGCTGGGATTTATGGTATGTAATGAAGGAATCAAGGTAGACCCGGATAAAGTCAAAGCCATCCAAGAAATGCTAGTGTATCAGACTGAGAAAGAAATGAGGGGCGACTTTTAGAGAGGTCGAACTATATAGTTCGTTTCATCTCTTAGCTAACTACTACATGTGAACTAATCTTCAGGTTATTAAGAAAGAATAACCCTGAGATTTGGAATGAAGATTTTCAAGAAGCTTTTGATAAGATCAAGTAATACCTTGTGAACCCACATCTCCTAGTGCCACCAATTCCTGGAAAACCCCTGATACTATACCTGACTGTCAGTGAAGCAGCCATGGGCGCTGTACTAGGGCAACGTGATGAAACAGGGAGAAAAAAACAAGTCATTTACTACATTAGCAAGAAGTTCATAGGTTGTAAAACACGTTATAGTATGGTTGAGAAATTATGTTATGGATTGACATGAGGCGCTAAGAGAATATGTAGTATATGTTGTATTTCACCACATGGCTCATCTCCAAAATAGATCCCATGAAGTACATATTTGAGAAACTTTATTTGTCTAGTCATATCGTAAGATGACAAGTTTTATTGTCATAGTACGACATAGTCTATATGACTAGAAAGGCAATAAAAGGAAGCGCCATTACTAATCATGTAGCTGACAATGTCATTGAGAAATCTGAACTTCTAAACTTTGACTTTCCATATGAAGATGTCCAGGCAATCGAGAATGAAGAGGGGGATGATTGGTGGGCAATGTACTTTGATGGAGTCGTGAACATATACAGTAACGGAGCAGGAGCAGTCATAATTTCCCCAGATGATAGACAATACCCCATTTCCATCAAACTGCAATTTAACTGCACTAATAATATAGCTAAATATGAAGCATGCACTCATGGCTTGAAAGCACTTACAAAAATGAAAATAAAGAAGTTAAATGTATATAGAGACTCAATGTTGATAATTTACCAAGTAAAAGGAGAATGACAAATTAAGGATGAAAAGTTGAGTCCCTATCAAGAATACCTTTCCAAATTAGTAAAAGACTTTGATGAGATAGAATTTACACATTTGGAAAGGCAAAAAAACCAATTTACTGATGGTCTAACAACTTTGTCCTTCATGACTCAGATTAATTATAGGGACCGAGTACAACTAGTATGCATAAGAATCATAAATTCCCCTCCTTACTGCTGCTCAATAGAGGAAGAGTCAGATGAGTAGCCTTGGTATTTCGACGTGAAGAAATTTGTTCAGTATCAACAGTATCCTAAGAGGGCATCCAAGTCAGATCAGAAGACATTACGAAGAATGACTATGGATTGGTACCTAGATGAAGAGGTTTTATATAGGAGATCGTTTGATAGGACTCTTTTAAGATGTCTGAACGAAAAGGAAGCAAGGAAAACATTGCATGAAATATATGAGGGGATATGTGTACACATGCAAATGGACATATGATGGCTAGACAGATCCAGAGAGTTGGATATTTTTGGATGACACTGGAGAAAGATTGCATAGATTACGTGAGAAAGTGCCACAAATGCCAAGTGCATGCAGATAAGATTAATGCACCACCAATTCCTCTATTCAATATAGTGTCACCTTGGCTATTTGCAATGTGGGGGAATAAATGTTATTAGACCTATTAATCTGAAAGCCAGTAATGGACACAAATTCATTTTAGTAGCAATTGATTACTTTACTAAATGGGTTGAAGCATGCTCATATGTGCATATGACTCAGAAGGTTGTTAAAAGGTTTATTGAGAAAAAGTTAATTTATCAATATGGGTTGCTTGAAAGAATAGTCATGGATAATGCTCAAAATTTCAACAGCAAAATAATCGTTGACTTATGTGTTAAATGGAAGATCAAGCATCTAAATTCATCCCCGTATAGGCCAAAGATGAATGGAGTTGTAGAGGTCACCAACAAAAACATAAAGAGGACTATCCAGAAAATTGTGGTCTCTTATAAAGATTGGCATGATTGGCTTTCTTATGCTCTCCACGTATATAAAATAACAGTAAGAACATCAACTGGTGTTACACCTTATTCGCTGGTATATGGAATAGAGGCGGTTATTCCCCGAGAAGTGGAAATCTCATCGTTAAGAGTATTGATGGAGCTCGATCTAGAAGAAGTTGATTGGGCAAGGAAGAGATATGAGTAGTTAAACATGATCAGTGAGAAAAGACTAGCAACAATTTGCCATCACTAGTTGTACCAGAAAAGAATGGCTAAAATACATGAAAAGAAAGTTCGGCCAAGAACATTCAGAGAAGGTGATCTGGTGTTAAGAAAAGTTATCCCATTGCCTAACGAAGATCATGGCAAGTGGGCACCAAACTATGAAGGCCTCTACATAGTAAAGAAAGCATTTTCAGGAACAGCTCTGATCCTAATGTAAACCCCTAGTCAAAAATAGATAAATCTAGGTTAAATAGGGTAACTATTAATTGAAAAATGATAAATTAGGGAGAAAATCTTATGAATTTGGATGAACATTTCTAGAAGATTAATTTAAAATTTAGGGGGCATTTGTTTGCCAGGAAAGTGGTTTCTTGGAAACCACTTTCCAAATTTTCATGTGTTTGTTTGTCATTAGGAAAGTTGGTCAACAGAAAACACTTTCCAGTCAAAGGAAAATTTGTCTTGATTTCTAGGAAAGTGTTTTCCTTTTATTTTGAGCGGAAAACACTTTTCAAAAGTTGTGAAAATTTTAGAAATATCATATTATTTGCTGATTATATCAAATTTGGTCCTCAAACTTTTGATTGATATATATATTTTGTTTGAATTTTTTTTTAATTTCATCCCTTAGAATTTGATTTAATTTTATTTTTATATTAACTTTGGTCCTCATTTTTATGATTGTTATTTGCTTCTCTTATCATTTTTTTAATTGAAATTTTTTATCTATCAAATTTGGTCCTCATTCTTTTGATTGTTACTTATTTTATTTGAAATAATTTATGAAATTGCAATTATTATTATTTTAATTTCATCATCTTTCAATTTTTTTTATTTGCTAGATTTGATCTCCATTATTTTGATTATTATTTATTTTATTTGAGATAATTTATGAAATTAGATTTTTTTCAATTTCATTCTCATTCAACTTTTTAATTTATAAGATTTGTTCCTCATTATTTTAATAAACTTGAAAAAAAATAAAACATTAATAAGTTATTTTCCAGCTCATTTTTCATAACATAACCAAACACTAGAAAATGTTTTCCAACTTATTTTCCATGACACTACCAAACATCGAAAAATAATTTACTTTCCCAGAATTCACTTTCCAAGGAAACCATTTTCAAAAAAAAATTACTTTCCAGCAAACAAACGAGGCAATCAAGAAGCTAAAGTAATAAAATAGTATACAAAATATTAGTTAATGATAAATCGTGAAAACTCCTTGACCAGGTAAAAATAATAATTTGAAGGAAATTTTATAAATTGGGTGATATTATGCGTAAAATAGAAGGAAATGTCAAATAAATCAATGCATGACCCTTTGCGCGAGAAACATCAAATTTTAGTATAATCCCCACACACAATTGTGCTAATGGAACTGAAAGTGGTAAGAAACTCAGAGAAAATTTTTATGATAATTATGAATAGGAATATCCAAAGAATTAGTCTAAGACCCAAGATGATTTAAGTAAATTATATGGTATGCAAAATTTAGATTTTTGTTGTGAAATTTCCAACTGTTCATTTTTACAATATTGAATGTATCTCCCAATCCAAGTATTGGATCGGGCTGAAATTTTATGTGGGATCTTAAGACATATTGTTTTACCTTGGGTTAAAATTTGAGGTCGATCGGAGTTCGGGAAGGTCCTGAACATGAAAATACAATGTCAGGGCAGTGCAATAAACCAAAATTTATGAGGAGTAAGTTGGGGTATAATAATAATTTACCCATAAAACCTAATGTAATTATACTTTTTGCTACTGTTCACGTGGAACAACATCTAAAAAGAGAGGAAGAGGCTTATATCTTGCCTATCTTCAAAAATCATTTGAGAAATCTTCCCAAATTGTGAGATTGAAGCTTGCAAATATGTTTGTAAGGAGAGAAACACATTTAGGCTGAAATTAGAAAGCTTGGTTGGACGAGAGGAACTTGAGGAATAAGTATGGGTGATAAAGACGAAGAACAATTGAAGAAGAAATTGGCAAGAACTCTTCAATTTAAACTTAAAATTATTGATAAAAGTATTCTTCCTTAGTTTTCCTCCTTTATTTCATAGTTAGTAAATGATAATTGAAAAACCCCCAATGTTGTGATCAAGGTTATCAAAATCGCGTTTTGACTCGTAAAATCGTACGATTTTACGAGTCAAAACATATAAAACGTGCAAAATCGAGTTTAAAACTCGAAAACCAGTAAAATCGGTCAAACCCGGTCAAACTCGCATAAAATCGGTTCAACTCGGAAAAAACATTAAACACGGACCGATTTCACGATTTCACGTGAAATATAAAAGAGCTGCAGCGCCTCCACCCTTTCCCTTTCCCCTTTCCCCTTCCCCAGTTCCCCCTTTCCCCTTCCCCTGTTCCCACTCTCTACTCTCCACTTTTACTAATTGTCTGCTGAATATTTAAGATCTGAAATTCTGAATTTAATTATCTTCAATCTCCACTTTTCACTCTCCACTCTCTCAGCGCCTCTGGTTTTGCTTGCTAGCGAGAATAAGGTAAGAATTTATTCCCAAGCTTTGTTTTTTCTGTCTCGCCTCTGGTTTTTTTTGTCTCGTTTTTACTCCCTGCATCGTCCACCTGAAATCCTTACGTGGAGAAGAACAAATCATTGTCCCTCTATTTACTGCTTCAATAGTCAAAGGCTTGATGGTTGTAACTTGTAAGCTCACACTGAAGTATTAAAATGGGTTTCTGAAATACTTATAGAAGTAGATATGTGGGTTTTTTTTTTTTTTTACTTTTTTGGATTCTTGGGTTAATTTTAATTGTTCTCTAAGATAATTGGGTCTAATTATAATGAAAATTTTGGAATTGGTGTTTAATAATAGTGGCTGAAGAAAATGAGGAACAACATGACAGAGATCAATCAGTGGTGGGATACTGGGATGAAATTATAATGCCTGCAGACGAAGAGCCACTGCATGAAAATCATGAAGAAGATGGTAAAATCACTGAACTAGAGAGCACTAATGCAATCAAGGTACAACCATTTATCTTTAATTTTCCACTTTGTTCACTTCCATGAAAATTTGGATCAAAATCAAAGTTAGATTGTAACGTGTTCCATTCTGCCTAGCTATTGTATTGACCTTAACTCTGGGATGAATTTTGTTTCCTAGGATGTATTCAAAATTTTGATACGTGGACTGTCGGTTTGATGGAAAGTGATGCAGTGACAGGTTGTGAAGAATCTGTGACGACAAGAGAACTGGGGAATGCTTGATGATACATTGCAAATGTCTTTGTGACAAAGGCTATCAGATTCTTCTCCCTATAAGAAACTGTTACTGCAAACTTATGTAGATCATGACAGATTATTGGTCCAAAATCCTGATATCAAGTACTAATATACTTTTTTATTTGTACTGCTTGTTCATTCTTTAGGCTTTCCATCTTCTTTTATCTGCAAGATTCTTTGAGTTGTAGTGCTAACCCTTCATATATAGTCATAAGTTTCTTTTCTTGAGAAGTTTAGCATAATGGAGAGTAGATGTTGTATGAACCTTGTTGGAATTCATAGATATGATTGTTAATCAAAGAATTTTTCTGCTTCAGGCGTTTATACATTTTTGAATTGAGTTCGTTTCTTTTTCCTTTTTCAAAGCCACACGTAATATATCACTGATGATTATGATATTCACACCTTCTTCACTGCAATGCAAGTCTAGTAATGATGGAATTG
>Ga0307518_10004480_pt1 | contig 10008 bp, 9 predicted proteins | sample 25_EM_MG_FD_203889 | JGI IMG/M metagenome (GOLD analysis project Ga0307518, IMG submission 203889) | Populus trichocarpa ectomycorrhiza microbial communities from riparian zone in the Pacific Northwest, United States - 25_EM | ecosystem: Host-associated > Plants > Roots > Unclassified | place...
CCTGTCCCCGCGTTAATCAGCTCGCCCGGTCGGCGTCATACGCGACGCCGATCTGCTTTCTCATCTCATCCAGCACCCCCATCAGCGCCAGCGTTTCATCCAGCGGCATCACGGGGCTCTCCAGCAGGCCCTCGCGCAGGCAGCGGTTCACTTCGATGATCTCGTGGGCGTAGCCATTGCCGATGCGCGGCTTGTTGACGGTGCGACGGCTGCCGTCGTTCAGTTCCACCGTCAGGTCTTCCGTATTATGGAAGCGGTTGTGCAGGCGGATAAAGCCGTCGCTGCCGCAGATCGTGCATTCGACGGGCGTGCGCGCCAGCAGGCTGCTGCTGCAGGACGACAGGCCGCCGTTTTGGTGCGTCAGCACGAAGCTCGCCTGCACGTCGACACCGGTCGGGCCGAGCTGGCCACTGGCTTTCACCGACTGCACGGGACCGAGGAAGTAGGCGGCGATCGACAGCGGATAGATGCCCAGGTCCAGCAGCGAGCCGCCGCCCAGCGCGGGGTTGAACAGGCGGTGTTCGAGACCGACGTCCGCATAAAAGCCAAGGTCCGCCTGAATCGTGGCGACAGTGCCGATCTCGCCGCTGGCGATGATGCGTCTGGCTTCCAGCAGCGACGGGTGGAAGCGCGTCCACATCGCCTCCATCGCGAACAGTTTTTTGGCACGCGCCAGCGCCACGATTTCCTCCGCCTGGCGCCGGTTGACCGTAAAGGCTTTTTCGACGAGGATGGCCTTGCCCCCGTTCAGGCACATCAGCGCGTTCTCATGATGCATCGGGTGCGGCGTGGCGATATAGATGGCGTCCACGTCCGGATCGTCGGCCAGCGCCTGGTAGCTGCCGTGGCTTTTCGTCAGCTCGTGCGAGCCGAAATCGGTCACAAATGCGGTAGCGCTATCAACGCTGCGCGAGGCAACGGCCGCGAGCACGGCATCCGGCGTGTCCTTCAGCGCGGTGGCGAAGGCCTTGGCGATCTTTCCCGTGCCGAGGATGCCCCAGCGGATGGTGCGTACTGGTGCCGTCGTGCTTTCTGCTGTCATGCTTTCTCCCTGGTTGTCGCGTTCCGCTTGGGACGGAACACGGTGGTGTCGTCATAAAACGCATCGTCCTGCTCCTGCCACCAGCCGGGAATTCCCAGCACGGGCAAGGGCGTGAAGCCCGCATTGCTCAAGCCTTCCCCCTGCAACTGCTGCGCCACGTGGGCGTCGATCCACGCCTGCCGCTGCACCGCCGGCAGCGCAAAATACGCCGGCGGCGCCGTGACGATGCGCGTGTGCGCCGTGATGGCTTTATACGGCGCCACCAGCTTTTCCATCAGCGCGTGGCCGAACAGCCAGACTTCGGCCGCGGTGCCGAACGTTGCCGCCATGTCGACAAACGCCGTGCGCCACTGATGGTTGCGCAGTGCGCTCACCAGCGCCGCGCCCTCCTCTCCTTCGCACACGACCAGCAGCGCCGCATTCTCGTCGAAGATCGTGGCCGCATCACGCGCCGGGCCGCGCGATTTGCCGATGCCGTCGCGCGCGATCTGCGCCGCCTGCAGCGCGTTCAGCTCCCGCTTGATGAGGGGGAACGTCAGCCAGACCAGCCCATTGAAAAAATCGTGCAGGTTGTCGCGCGTGGGCACGCCGCCTGTGGCGCCGATGAGTTCCTCATATGCCATCCCTTCCGGCAGCAGCGCCTGCGGCACGAAGTGCAGCGCCAAGCCGCGGTGATTGACCAGCCCGAGCGCCGCCGCGTGCGCGTTGAACGCGGGGATGACGTCGGCACCGTGCGTGCCGGCCAGCGCCGCTGCGGCGCGCACGGCGCCGTACCACGGCCGCGACCAGTCGATCTGGCCGAACACTTACACCATTTTCCAGTTGATGGTCTCGCCCGCGTTCAGCGGCACCAGCTCCTGCTCGCCGAACGGCAGCGTTTGCGGCAGCGTCCACTGCTCGCGCTTCAACGTGATCGTGCCGGCGTTGGGCGCCAGGCCGTAGAACGTGGGGCCATTCAGGCTGGCGAAGGCTTCCAGCTTGTCCAGCGCGCCGGCACGCTCGAACGCCTCGGCATACAGCTCCATCGCATGCAGCGCCGTGTAGCAGCCGGCGCAGCCGCAGGCCGCCTCTTTCGCGCCCTGCGCGTGCGGCGCCGAGTCGGTGCCGAGGAAGAAGCGCTCGTCGCCGCTGGTGGCCGCCGTCACCAGCGCTAGGCGATGTTCCTCGCGCTTGAGCACCGGCAGGCAGTAGTAGTGTGGACGGATGCCGCCCTTGAAAATCTCGTTGCGGTTGTACAGCAGGTGGTGCGCCGTGATCGTGGCGCCGATCGGGCCTTCCGCCTCGGCTACGTACTGCGCCGCATCCTTCGTGGTGATGTGTTCGAAGACGATGTTCAGCGCCGGGAAGTTCTTGCGCAGCGGGCGCATGATGCGCTCGATGAAGACGGCTTCGCGGTCGAACAGGTCGACGTCCGGGTCCGTCACTTCGCCGTGCACGAGGAACGGCAGCCCGACTTCCTGCATCGTTTCCAGCACCGGGTAGCAGTTGATCAGGTCCGTCACGCCGGCGTCGGAATTGGTCGTGGCGCCGGCCGGGTACAGTTTCACCGCGTGGATGAAGTCCGACTCGGCGGCGCGGCGGATCTCGTCGGACGTGGTGTTATTGGTCAGGTACAGCGTCATCAACGGCTCGAACGCCAGGCTTGAGGGCAGCGCGGCCAGGATGCGGTCGCGGTACGCGGCGGCCTGCGCCACCGTCGTGACGGGCGGCTTCAGGTTCGGCATGACGATGGCGCGGCCGAACTGGCGCGCGCTGTGCGGCAGCACGGCCGCCATCGTGGCGCCATCGCGCAGGTGCAGGTGCCAGTCGTCCGGACGGATGATGGTGAGGGACGATGGCGTGGAGTATGGGGCGTCGGGCGTGGTCATGGCGGCTCTCGAAAAACGGATGCGACATTCTACCCTTCTCCGCCCACCTTTTCGCTCAGCACAGCTCAGCGCAATATACGCGCCAAAAACTCGCCGGCCCGGCCCGAGCGAGGCGCGCCAAAGAACTCCTCCTTGCCGCAATCGTCCAGGATGCGGCCCTCGTCCATGAAGACGACGCGATTCGCCACCCGGCGCGCGAATCCCATCTCGTGCGTGACGACCATCATCGTCATGCCGTCCTGCGCCAGCCCCGTCATCACGTCCAGCACCTCGTTGATCATTTCCGGGTCCAGCGCCGAGGTGGGCTCGTCGAACAGCATCGCGATCGGATCCATCGCCAGCGCGCGCGCAATGGCCACGCGCTGCTGCTGGCCGCCGGAGAGCTGGTGCGGATATTTGTCCTGCTGCGCCAGCAGGCCAACGCGGTCCAGGTAATGCAGCCCGCGCGCCTCGGCTTCGTCGCGCGAGCGCTTCAGGACCTTCACCTGCGCCAGCGCCAGGTTGGCGCGCACGGACAGGTGCGGGAACAGTTCGAAGTTCTGGAATACCATGCCGATGCGGGCTCGCAGCACCGTCAGGTCGGTGTCCTGCGCGCCGACGGAAGTGCCGTCGACAACGATCTCCCCCTGCTGGAAGGGTTCAAGGCCGTTGACGGTCTTGATCAACGTGGACTTGCCGGAGCCGGACGGGCCGCAGATCACCATCACGTCGCCCTTGTCGACCCGGGTGCTGCAGTCGGCGAGCACCTGGAATTTGCCGTACCACTTGCTGACGTCTTTCAGTTCGATCATCGATGTCCGTATGCGGGTGGGAGGCTGTGGACGCGTGTCCACAGTCGCTTGACAGTGTCCTGAGCCACAAGGATACTGCGGGACTTATTAATTAAATTGCCTTATCTTTTAGCAACGAACCGATCGAGATCGTGCGGAGATACAGCTGAAACCTCGGAAAACCGCTGTTGGCGGCCTTCCGACCCGAGGGAGCCCGCTGCACGCCAGTACAGCATCCGCACCGCAGGTTGGAGCCCGCACGCAGCAGGTTGGCGAGGTTTTTTAGCATTTTAGCGGCAAACCCGGCCACACTGCCCACCCGGCAGCGCGCGCCCCAACAGGGAGATAACTATGGACGACCAGAACCATGGACATTAAAAACCACACGGACACCGATAACCACGGCGCCCTTCCAGCAAAGAAAAGCCGCCTGACCACCTATATCCTGGTGGCGCTGGCGATCGGCATCCTGGCGGGCTATCTGCTGAACACCTCGCTGGAGACGCCGGCCAAGTACGCGGACACGATGTCGCTCATCACGACGCTGTTCCTGCGCCTGATCAAGATGATCATCGCGCCGCTGGTGTTCTCCACGCTGGTCGTCGGCATCGCGCGCATGGGCGACGCGGGCGAGGTAGGCCGCATCGGCCTGAAAACGCTGGGCTGGTTCTTCCTCGCTTCCGTGATGTCGCTGGCACTGGGTCTCGTCCTCGTCAACCTGTTCCGCCCCGGCGACATGCTGAAAGGGACGCTGGACATGGCGGCCCACGCCGATCTGGCCACCAGCAGCCTGACGTTGAAGGACTTCATCACCCACCTCGTGCCGTCGTCGATCGTGGACGGCATGGCGAAAAACGAGATCCTGCAGATCGTGGTGTTCTCGCTGTTCTTCGGCCTGGCCGCGGCAGCCGTCGGCAGGAAGGCCGATCCGCTGATCGAAGTGGTGGACGGCGTCGCCCACATCATGCTGAAAGTGACGGGCTACGTGATGCAGTTCGCGCCACTGGCCGTGTTTGCCGCCGTCTCCGGCATCATCGCCAAGGAAGGCCTGGGCGTGCTGAAGACGTATGGCGTCTTCATGGCGGAGTTCTACCTCGGTATCGCCATCCTGTGGGCCCTGCTGATCGCCGCCGGCTTCATCTTCCTCGGCAAGCGCATCTTCGCGCTGCTGACGGAAGTGCGCGGCCCGACCATCCTCGCCTTCTCGACCGCGTCCTCCGAAGCGGCGTTCCCGAAAACGCTGGAAGGCCTGGAGCGCTTCGGCGTGCGTAACCGCATCGCCGCGTTCGTGCTGCCGATCGGCTATTCGTTCAACCTGGATGGCTCGATGATGTACTGCACGTTCGCCGCCGTCTTCATCGCGCAGGCTTACGGCATCGAACTGTCGATGGGTACGCAGATCTCGATGATGGCCGTGCTGATGCTGACGTCGAAAGGCATGGCCGGCGTGCCGCGCGCCTCGCTGGTCGTCATCGCCGCCACGCTGGCGCAGTTCAATATCCCGGAAGCGGGCCTTGTGCTGCTGCTCAGCATCGACCACTTCCTCGACATGGCCCGCTCGGCGACGAACGTGATCGGCAACAGCATCGCCACCGCCGTCGTGGCGAAGTGGGAAGGCGAGCTGACGACGCCGGCGCAGAAGGATGTGGCGACGGCGCCGCTGCGCTGAACGCCAGCGCTGTCGCATTGAAAAAAGCCGGGCTGCATGCCCGGCTTTTGCTTTGGGGGATCGCCGCTAGCGGGCATCCCGCGCGGGCCGGCTTTGCAGCAGCCGCCGGTGATCGCCCAGCCGCGACCACTCCGCCAGCCACGTCCCCGGCATCATCAGCAGCAGGCCGCAGGCGAGCATCACCACCAGCATCGGCTCCGGCACGGGCGGCAACGGTGTGGCCAGCGCGACCGGATGGGTTTCCACCGTCGGTAATTCGTTGTCGGGAAGATCGAGGGACGGCAGGATGGCCGGTGCCGGCAGCGCTGGTGGTTGCGCGGCCAGCGTGCCGGCGGGGTAGTCGCCCAGCCAGAGCGCGGTAGCCGCCGCCGGCACACCCGCCGCCAGCAGCAGTCCGGCAAGACAACAATGCAGCAAGGTTTTCACGACGACCTCCGGCGGATACCGTGCGACGCGCGGCCTGCGTGGCTTGACGCAAGTTGCAGGCCAGTCTGGATTCGGCCGCAGAATCAAGCGCTTACTACGCAGTCAGGAACGTCCCCGGCGGGATTGTAAAGAAGCCCGACAAAATCAGGCCAGCGCCTCGGCCGCCAGTTCCTCGTCGCCCCGGGCCTGCTGGCGCTCCCACATCTGCGCGTACACGCCACCCGTCGCCAGCAGCGCCTGGTGCGTGCCCCGTTCGACGATGCGGCCGTGGTCCATGACGAGGATCTGCTGCGCGTCCGCGATCGTCGACAGGCGGTGCGCGATCACCATCGTCGTGCGGTTTTTCGCGATCTCCTTCAACTGCGCCTGGATCGCCTGCTCCGACTTCGAATCAAGGGCGGACGTGGCCTCGTCGAAGATCAGGATCGCCGGATTTTTCAGCAAGGTGCGGGCAATCGCCACGCGCTGCTTCTCGCCGCCGGACAGCTTCAGCCCGCGCTCGCCCACCATCGATGCGTAACCGTCCGGCAGGCTGTCGATGAAGTCATGGATCGACGCCGCCCTCGCCGCCGCCACGATCTCCTCGTGCGTGGCGCCCGGCTTGCCGTAACCGATGTTGTATTCGATGGTGTCGTTGAACAGCACCGTATCCTGCGGCACGATCCCGATCGCATGGCGCAGCGAGTCCTGCGTCACGCCACGCAGGTCCTGGCCGTCGATGGTAATCGCACCTTCGTCCACTTCATAAAAGCGGTACAGCAGGCGTGACAGGGTCGACTTGCCCGAGCCGCTGTGGCCGACTACCGCCGTCGTCGTGCCGGCGGGGATCGTGAAATCGACGTCGAACAGGATCTGCCGCTTGGTCTCGTAGCTGAAATCGACGTGGCTGAACTTCACCAGCGCGCCCCGCGTTTGCAGGGGGCGCGCATCGGGCGCGTCGGCGATCTCGCGGTTCTGGTCCAGCAGCGCGAACAGGCGTTCCATATCCGCCAGGCTTTGCTTGATCTCGCGGTAGATCACGCCGAGGAAGTTGAGCGGGATATACAGCTGGATCATGAACGAGTTGACCAGCACCAGGTCGCCCAGGGTCATCTTGCCGTCGATGACGCCCTGGGTGGCGCGCCACAGGATCAAGGTGACGGCGGTGGCGATGATGGCCGACTGGCCCGTGTTCAGCATCGACAGCGACGTCTGCGACTTCACCGCCGCGGTCTCGTAGTGCTTCAGGCCCTCGTCATAGCGACGCGCCTCGTATTCCTCGTTGCCGAAATATTTGACAGTCTCGTAGTTCAGCAGCGAGTCGATCGCCTTCGTGTTGGCCTTCGAATCGAGGTCGTTCATCGTGCGGCGGAAGTGCGTGCGCCAGTTCGTCACCAGCACCGTGAACGTGATGTACAGCACCAGCGCGCCGAACGTGATGACGGAGAACCAGATGTCGTAATGCGTGACGAGGTAGCCCAGCACCAGCGTGATCTCGACCAGGGTCGGCAGGATATTGAACAGCGTGTACGAAATGAGCGAGCCGACGCCGCGCGTGCCCCGCTCGATATCGCGTGTCATGCCGCCTGTCTGCCGGTTCAGGTGGAAGCGCAGCGACAGCGCATGCAGGTGCCGGAAAACTTGCAGGGCGATCGTGCGCACGGCGCGCTGCGTGACGCGGGCGAACAGGAACTCGCGCAGCTCCGTGAACACGGTGGTCGACAGCCGCAGCGCGCCATACGCCACCAGCAGCCCGACCGGCAGGATCAGCAGTGCATGCGGGTCGCCCGGCTTGACGGTCATCGCGTCCACCAGGTGTTTCAGCACGACAGGCACGCCCACGTTGGCCAGCTTGGCACCCACCAGCGCCAGCAGCGCGGCGCCCACGCGCCACTTGTACACCCATAGATAGGGCAACAGTGTTTTCAGGGTGGCAAAATCGCTGCGGCTGTTCGCGGCGGGCGTGGGAGGCGGGACGGAATGGGCGGAACGGCGCATGGCTGGCTGGGGGCTGGCGGGGTGGCGTCAGGCTCGGCGCGGCCCCGTGGTTTACAATTTGCCCCATTGTAGCCCCTCAAGAGATTTCATGATGACCACGTCCCAAGCCACCCCCGTCCCGCCGCAGAGCGGCCTGCCCGCCGGCAAGATGCCCGAACTGCGCGTGATGCCCGCCCCTGCCGATGCGAACGTCTACGGCGACGTTTTTGGCGGCTGGATCATGGCCCAGGTCGACATCGCCGGCTCGCTGCCGGCCACGCGACGCGCCAACGGTCGCGTCGCCACCATCGCCGTCAACTCGTTTGTCTTTAAAAACCCCGTGTTCGTCGGCGATCTGCTGTCGTTCTACGCCGATATCGTCAAGGTCGGCAATACGTCGATCACCGTCAACGTGGAGGTCTATGCGGAGCGCAACCGGCTGCAGGCCGATATCGTCAAGGTCACGGAAGCCACCCTGACGTATGTCGCCACGGGCCCGGACCGCAAGCCGCGCCCCGTGCCGCCCATCGAATCATTGCTGCATAAATAAGCATGGACGGCGGCCGCCGCCAGTTGCTGCTGACGGGTGCCCACGTGGCGGGCCTGGCCGCGCTGGCCGCCGCGGTGCCGACGACGTTCGCCGCGCCACGTAACAATCCCTATCCATTTACGCTGGGCGTTGCCTCGGGCTCGCCGCTGCCCGACTCCGTCGTGCTGTGGACACGTATCCTGTACGACCCGCTCGATGCCGGCACCACGCCAGCCGTCGCCATGACGGTGCGCTGGGAAGTGGCGGAAGACGAAGCGTTCCGCCGCATCGCCGCGCAAGGCAGCGCCAACGCACTGCCCGCGCTGGCCCACAGCGTGCACGTCGACGTGCGCGGGCTGCGGCCGGGCCGCTGGTACTGGTACCGTTTTATCCTGGGCGATGCCGTCAGTGCCGTCGGCCGCACGCGCACCGCGCCGGCAGCGGGCAGCATGCCGGCGTCGCTGAAGCTGGCCGTCGCGTCCTGCCAGCACTGGGAATTCGGCACCTATGCCGCGCACCGCCATATCGCGCGGGCCGCGCCGGACCTCGTCGCCTTCCTGGGCGATTACATCTACGAATGGGGCGCGTACAGCCTGCGCCATCCCGACCGCGCCGTGCGCCGCGACGAGAGCTTCACGCTGGCCCAGTACCGGGCCCGTTACGCGCACTATAAATCTGACCCGGACCTGCAGGCGGCGCACCGCGCCGCGCCCTGGATCATGACGTGGGACGATCACGAAGTCGCCAACGACTACGGCGGCCTGCGCGACGAACTGCTGTCACCCGACTTCGCCGCGCGCCGCGCCGCCGCCTACCAGGCCTACTGCGAGCATCAGCCGATCCGTTTTGATGCGCGCAGTTTTGCCGAGGTGCGCATGCATGGCCGCTATGACTGGGGCAGGCTGGCGCGCTTCCACGTGCTGGACAACCGCCAGTACCGCTCGCCGCAAGCCTGCCCGCGGCCCGGCAGGGGCGGCTCCAGCTCCGTCTACCGCAACGCCTGCGCGATGCTGGCGGACGGCAATCGCACGATGCTGGGTACAGAGCAGGAACGCTGGCTGACGGAGGGACTGCGCACGTCGCCGGCGCGCTGGAATGTGCTGGCCCAGCAGACGCTGATGGCGCAGTCGTCGCAGGTGGAGATCCAACGGGTCAGCGACGGCCGCTTCTGGACCGATGGCTGGGATGGTTACCCGGCGGCGCGGCAACGCCTGCTCAATGCGCTGGCGTCCAGCGGCGCCGCCAATCCGGTCGTGCTGTCCGGCGACGTGCACACGTTTTATGCGGCCGAACTGCGGCGCGATCCGACCATGCCGGGCCGGCCCCGCAATCCCGTGGTGGCGACGGAGTTTTGCGGCACGTCGATCACGTCGAACTCGCGCCCGCAGCAGCGCACCGCGCAGTATGTGGCGATGAATCCGCATATCAAGTACGGCCGCAGCGACCGGCGTGGCTATATGCTGATGGAGCTGACGCCAGCGCGCACCACCGTGCTGTTCCAGGGGCTGGACAATGTGCGCGATGCCGCCAGCGGGGTGTCGACATTGGCGCGGTTTGCGCTGGAGGCAGGGGCGCCTCGGGTGATCCGGGATGCTTGAACCATTGGGAACGCTCGATGAGGGCCGGGGTCAGACCCGGCGGGGCGGGGCAGGGGTTTCAAGGAGCATGCTCCTTGCCGGCGCAGCGGTGCTGGCATGCATGCCAGCACTCGTTCCTGACCCCTGTTTTTCTCATAAACCGCGGAGATG
>Ga0307518_10004481_pt1 | contig 10007 bp, 3 predicted proteins | sample 25_EM_MG_FD_203889 | JGI IMG/M metagenome (GOLD analysis project Ga0307518, IMG submission 203889) | Populus trichocarpa ectomycorrhiza microbial communities from riparian zone in the Pacific Northwest, United States - 25_EM | ecosystem: Host-associated > Plants > Roots > Unclassified | place...
TAAATTCAATTTAAATCAAACTCTAAATCATGAATTTATCAAATTAACCTAATTGAGTTTTAATAATTATATGATTTTAGGTTTTAAGGTGTTGTCTATGAAGTAAGTTTTGGATTCAAATTTAATTAAAAAGATATTAACATATTTTTTATATAAAAAAAAACAGTACTCCAATTTATATATAGATGATTTATCAAAAGTCAATTTAGATATCAAAATATTTGATGAACAACTCACTTTAAAATGGAAAATCCAAAAGTTGATCCTATACTATACAAGAAAAGGAATGGTTTGAATCTCTGACTTTTTTTATATATATTTTTCAAGAAAAGAAAGGAAGTTTTTTGTTTTTATTTTTAATTTTTTTCAATCATTGAAAAGTCTTTATTATACACTGGTAGTGTACTATACCTTGTAAGTCCACACACAAAAAAACAAAATAAAAATAAAACTAACAATATAATTCATAACATAGCCTAAACATACAAATCAAGCCCTACTAACTAAACAACAGAAAATGTTGAAATTTTGATAAATATATATAGTTATTAAACTTGAATTGGATATCAACTTTAACCTATTTATTCGAAGTTAGTAACGAGTTATATTTTTTTAATCGTTTTGGATGATAAATAGTCAAACTCGATAACCTAATAAATTAATTTATAACTTGGTTCAGAAGAGATCTAATCAAGTCAGCACCAATAATTTTTTTAAATTTCTTTGTTTAAAATAATATTATTTTAGGATTGATATAGATTGACCCGATGAACCAACAACCTAGACTCTAAACCGAATCATACCCAAGCTTGATCTTAAATTGTCATTAAAAAGCTTGATCTTAAATGGTCATTAAAATTGGTAATGAAGCTCCACTGTTATAATTTTAACTTGGTCAAAATAGATTTAGTGTGTATAAGAAGAACTCTTCTCATGTATGAGTTCCATATAGCTTTGTGCTAGCCATTAGAGTAGTGCTATCCCATTTGATGCTAAGATAATTAATTAGTTATAGGTGAGTTAAAGAAAAAAATTAAAATATTTTTATCCTTAAACTAAATAATTTTTTTCTTTATTATGGATACCTAATTTTGATGTAGATAGCTTATTTATTTAAATAATTCCAAAACTACGACCTTCTTCCTAAACCAAATAATCTATCATTTTCATACAAAGGTGTAACACAAATTAAATTATGATTCCATCAAAGAATATTTTCTTGATTATTTATTATTCTCTAGAAATCATCAACTTGATAGCCTAATCGGGAAAAAAAAAACACAAAAATTAAATTTTAACATCAAGATGCTGGTAGAGAGACGGACATATGGTTTATCAAAAGAAAAGTCAAATCACAATAATTTTACATTTTCGAGCTAGTGTCCATAAACAAATAGAAGGGTTAGCAAATCATTTTCTTGACCAACTAAAAAGTTTATCATTCAATCCATAATTGATATTGATCTGGTATGATTCAATTAATTTAATTAAAATCTTGTTTTATTTTTTTTTAAATAGTAATATTATTTTGACTTAAAAAATTATTGAACCAAATTATAAATTATGATAATGAATTTGTGACTCGAACGTTGCTCCACCGGTTAATCACCTACTTAGCTTAATAACTATGGTTGTGAATATAGTCAACTCATGTAACTCATGTTGCTATTGGCTTTACATAGAGACAGAACTGATACTCCAAAACTTAAGTACCACTTGTCACTTTTTTATGTCTTGTTAGATATTTTAGAGCGAGCAGCTGGTCAGGTTAGCAAGAGTGGAGACGAGAGGGGGTTAGGTGAGAGTGATTATTAGTATAAAAAGTTGAGTCTTCCTTGCTCAATCTGAGAGGAGAAAGGAAAAACAAAAATGGGATCAGTAGCAAAGAAGGGACTGCAACAGTATATGTTACAGCTTCAACAACACCCCTTAAGAACTAAGGTCTGTATTTGAAAACCATCTCTCCGTTTTTTTATGTGTATTCTTGTTTGTTTTGGATTTGGTTTTGATGGGTTGCTTTGATTGAGGAAGAAATCGATGAAAGTTTGAATCTTTTCTAGTTTTTTCTTTTTTTCTTGGCTTGATTTTTTATGGGTTATTTGGTTGAGGGAAGAATGTGATGAAAGTTTGGGTCTTTGCAGTTTTCTGAATTTTTTTAAAATGGGAAATTGAGGTCAACTGCCCTCTTGATAATTGCAAATGTTTTGAGTTTGGAAGTGAAAATTGAGATCTAAATTATTAAATTGTTAACCTTTGTGAATTAGTAATGCGATCTGATGTTGTAAGAAAATTTTTGTAATGCAGGCAATTACAGCAGGGGTGTTGTCAGCTCTCAGTGACATAGTATCACAGAAACTCTCTGGCATTCAGAAACTTCAAATTAAAAGGATTTTGCTCAAAGTGGTACAAGCTAGTTTCTTTCTCATATCATTACCTTCAATTGTTTTCCAATGAAACTGATTGAGCCGTGTGAGTTTTATACCATTCAGTTTATTTTTCCCTTTTGATTTTTATTATAGAATACATTAACTTCATTGATCGGCAGAACCAGAATCCTTAGCAATTTATGCGTTAGGACTCTGGAGTAAGCAAAATTCTAATTGATAGGAAATAGTAGGAAAGCTGAGAGTTTTGTGGGAAGTTTGGATTATCAGCTTTAGCTCAATGAAGTCAACTTATCTCAGTGTAGTTCAGTTAGTTGTAGACTGGTATACTGTGATAGAGAAATTGCAACTTTGCATTGGTTTCTAAATTGTTTCTTCTGTCTCAAAATTGAACCATGTTGACGTTGCTTGGTGAATGTGTATCAAGCTTGATATCAAATAGTCAAGGGCTATTGAAAGCAAAGAAAGGAAATCGTGATTGAAAAATGATGCAGGATGATTTTTTGGGAAAATTATTTGTTTCCTTTGTTATTTTTATTCTTATTTATTTTAGGAAAATATTATTCTTTATTGTGTTTTCATTTTTTTCTATTTAGTTTAGGAAATCAAATATTTTGCTTGGTAATTTTATTTTTCCTATTTAGTTTAGGAATACCAAATATATTGTAGCTCTATAATTATTTATTAGGATTTTTTCCGCTTCAAGATAGACCTAGGATTAGTATAAATCGAGTTGTTTAGTTTGTATTTCAGCAAACTACTTGAAGAGAAAATATTCAGCAATAAAATTTTGAATGAGTGTTTTTGTGTGGTGATCCTATTCGGCAGGATTAAATTTACTTAAATAAACCACTGGTCTACCTTTGGTCACTTTCTGGTATTTATCAGGCATTAGATGCAAATGACAAGCATTTGTGCACAAAGATGATCAAATCTACCTATATTTCAATCGTAGTTGAATTGACCATAACAAACACAATAGTGATCCTAAGTTACAGCAAATTAATTTGAATCTTTAAATGCTATAAAAAGTTGTGGATATTCTAAGTTGCATGCATGTCAACTTCTGAAATGTTAATTAAAATATGTGTATTTACTGTCCTACCTTTCCTGTTCTCTTACAATCATTCATCCTAACGTGGCTAAATGCAGCTTTTTGGGTTTGGATATCTTGGACCATTCGGCCATTACCTACATATACTACTGGATAAACTTTTCAAGGGAAAGAAGGATACAACAACAGTTGCCAAGAAGGTATACTAACTTGTGACTCCACCTGTAACATTCCAGATTCTCAGTTCTTCTATTATAAATTAGAACTTTTTGATCATATAACTAGTGTTGTGTTCAAATTTGTTCAACCGTGATTACGTTCTATATATTACTGCAACACCTGATGCCTATGTAAATAGTGATGATCATTCAATCAATCCCACGCATTTTTCTAGCCTATTAAATTAAAAGCCATTCTAAAACGCTGAATCATTATATCAGGTGGCAGTGGAGCAGTTGACAGCTTCTCCTTGGAACAACTTGGTTTTCATGGTTTATTATGGGATGGTTATCGATGGTAAGTCCGTATCTGCATCTTAAGATTCTTAACTCAGCATTGCTGCAATCCTATCTGATGGTTGGCTTTTCTAAGCTTCACTTCCATAAAATCTGGCAAGACATAAAAAAACTACGTTGGTGAAGTTATAAGTCTAGATGCATGGAAAAGAATCTTTAGCAGCAACAAAGGGATTAAAAAATAAATTGATTCCTTGCACTACCACTCCCCAATTATGATCCCAATGTAAGATTTCTTCCATTTCTTAATTTGAAGTGCTTTTGCATGACTTTAAAGTCAAAGAACTGTCGGAATTTAAAACGAAGTTAGCTTGGAAGAAGCATATGTTGGCTCGGTATGAGAAAATTTCACACAGACATTAGGAAATGATGAGCTGATTGATTGGTTTGTTGCATGAGAGAGAACATTATTGATGCTTATCATGTAACAAGAAACATGAAATGCAGGAAGACCCTGGTTGCAGGTGAAAACTAAACTGAAGAAGGAATACCCAGCAGTGCAGTTCACATCATGGACGGTATTGCTCCTTTATGATTACAGTTAAATCAGCTCGGTACATTAAATAACAAGTCTATTAATTGTCATAAAACTTTGATAAATGAAAAAATTGCAGTTCTGGCCTGTTGTCGGGTGGGTAAATCACCAGTACATACCACAGCAATTCCGTGTCATCTTCCACAGCCTTATCGCAGTCGGCTGGTATTCCCTTCGTCTCCAACCTACTCATCGCTTAATTTACTTTACTAGATTTTGCGGCAAATGAAATCGGCCTTATCTTTTCCTTCATTTTCAGGGGAATATTTCTGAATCTCCGAGCAAGGTCCATGGCGTTGACCAAAGGCTAACAGAAGAAGAACGTCAGAAAACATCAGAAATCACGATATGTCATCATTGATGATATGTCACCATTGATGAATAATGCTTCCAATTGCACGGATATATCATGTGGCTAGCACATTGTTTTCAGCAACCATAAACTCAGCAACATTAGTTCTTATTTATATGCGTGTAACGTGTGATGAATGTTGATTGAAATTTTTATTGGAAATGTTTTCTATTGCTCAATGTGTTTTTACTTAACTTGTATTTTATTTTTTGAGTCCCTTTTCTAATAATTTGCTGCATGAGCTTGCACGCCTGTGTGTACTGTGTTTAAATTATGATGAGATTTAAAGGATTGTTGTTCTCCAAGGGTATTGACCATGCTAATGAAACCTGGCCGGGGCATGACTTGATTTAAGTCAAGCTAGGTGGGTTAACTGGGATTAATTAAAATGAATACTGGAAAGGTTTTTTTTTTTTTTAAAAAAAAAAGAACTAACTTCTTGATGTATTCATTTCTTTCCTTAATAACTCGAAATTAGAAGCTATAAAACATTCTTAAAAAAAAAATAAAGCCAGAACAAGAACAACTAGGCTGCTTCAATGGCTCATTGTTTTTACTTGTCTTATATCTTTGATTTTAGGCACAATGGTAGATGTCTGTGTTAACTTTCACTTTCCCACTTTCTTTTTCTAACACTTGTAAACAAAATTGAAAAGTATTCTTGAGACAGAAATAGAGTTCTGGTATTGATCATTATCAGCAGCAACATCAACTAATTTTAGCATACAAGGGATCGATTAGGTTGAGGCTTTGTTAATAAATAAATTATAATAAGTTCGATCGTAGGTATTTCATGAATTCATTGACAAAAGTCCCACAAAATCTTACGATTTGTATATCATTTTTCCTTCTTATAAATCCATAAACATTACTTTCTACATAAAAAAGAGTTGGGGCGCCAACTCAATTCCTTCACGGTGAAGGAAGTGGTTCCTTTTCTTGCATTGCCCTCCCTTTTTTCTTTCTGTATTTTTTTTATAATTTTTGTTTTTTTTTTAATTTTATCTTAGTTTGTTTTCTATCAAATTATCACAATTTTAAATAAACACTAGACATTTGATTTATGCATTGTTTTATAAACGTTTATTTTTGTAATTGTATAATTAAGTAAAAAATAATTTTTTAAACTCAATAGAGTTCATAATTTGAATTGTAAATTTACTAAGTTAAGCCATGAAGTGGGTACATCTAATATATCATTATCTTAATATTTTAAAAAATAATTATCTTGATTTTTTTAAAAAAGTCAAATAATATTTTTATTAGTTTTTCAAGTTATTTTAAGGCCTATCAAATTAATGAAATCACATCATTATAATTTTTATATAATTTAATTTTAAACCGATCAAAACAATAAGTTGAGCTTAGAGATTTTAAAACTAATCTGCTAGTCTAAGTTGAAAAACAAATATCAAACAATTCTCTAGCAAAAAAAAAAAAAATTTAATTTGCAGCTTAGCGTTATGGTATAAAGTAGTGTTCAAACTAAAAAAAAAAAAGAATTCTTAGATTATAAGATAAATGCAAGTAACGTTCAAGAAGTACAGTGGGGTGCACAGAAGAAAAGGAAGGAAACCATTCTAGTGAAGGAAAAAGGACACTCGTTTTTTCATGTTCCAACGGGGAATTCTTATGAGTAAAAAACATGTAATTAAATTGTTTAGTACAAAAATCGCAGGTAGTTCATCACATTTTAACATTTAGTCAAATCACATATCTAAACTATTTTATTCAATTTGATCCTCTTACTTTAAGTTTACACTTTATATTAAATTGATCTATTAATGCCCATCTATCAGAATTGAGCTAGAGCTTGAATCTTTAAGGTGCCGATTCATTGGCTAGTTGATTCAACCAGCAATTCAATTGGATTCGGTTCAACATCATCTATAAATATTTTATTTTATTTTATTTTTATTATTTTATTAAAAAACATATGACAAGTTGACTTTACTTGGTTTAACCTGATTCAATAAGATTCTTAATTACTTCGATTAAATTTTTTAACCAATCCATCCGTTTCAAGTCATTTTTTTATTGAGTCAATTGCACAAATGATTCATACCTTTGGTTTAGACCAATTCAAATTTTTTTTTTATTGATTGGATCAATCAATTCAATTTTAATATATATATATATATATATAGCACTTAGCCATCAGTATGCAAATATTGTGCATGTAGATTTTATATTGAGATTTTTTAATATTGATAAATAAAAATAAATAATTTAATTTGATCTAGAAAAGAAAATTGATTTAACTAAATATTATTCAAAAGACTTTACTATGAAGTGTTAATGGCTTGAATTTATATTTTTACTTGTGATATTTGCGTAATGTTTTCATCATAGAAATATTATACCTTAAATCTAATAATAAGAAGTAGAAGCCCTAAAATGAAACACTCTCATATTGGAAGGATTTATGTGTCTCGATTCAGAGTAAAGGATTAATTTGACTAAATTTAAAAGATACAAGGACTATATAAATTTCTACCTTCACATATCAAAAAAAAGAAAAGACATTTCAAAGGAGACTTCAAAATTATTCTCATTAATGCTAAGAAATAGAAAACCCACCATCTCTTTCTCCATTCCATTCAATAAAAACCTCTTCTTTTACGTGATCTCTGTAACCTTTCTTTGATCATCATCTTCATTGCTATAAATACCTCAAACCCAAAAAATTCTTGATCCTGGACACCCAAAGATTCAATCTTCTTAAAATTTAACACAAAAGACTCAACCTTTGCTAGAAAAGAACTCTAAAAAATGATTCAGCTTTTGTTTACAGTGATATTTTCAGAGATGGCAATGATATTGTTATTTGTTTTCAAGACCCCATTAAGGAAGTTGTTGATAATGAGCTTGGATCGAGTCAAGAGAGGGCGGGGACCAGTCATGGTTAAGACAGTTGCAGGGACAGTGTTTGTGGTTTTAATGTCAAGTGTTTATAGTATGGTGAAGATCCAGAAACGTTGGATCGATGATGGTGGTGCTGTTAATCCTACAGACCAGGTTCTTCTGGCTAAACATCTGCTGGAGGCTACTCTTATGGGTAACAATTATTGGTTTCTTGAGTTATTTTTGGTTTTATGTTTTTTTCTGTTTTGTTAAAGTTTTCAGCTTTGTGGGGTTAATGTAATGTGATTGGATTGTGTGCTGAAGATTTGATTTCGTTGATATGTTTGTGATTGGTTTGGTGGGGCTGATAATTTATCTGTTTTACTCATGATTTGATGAGAAAAATTGCTATTTCATTTTGGATTGGAGATGTCTTAGATCCATTGTTAGCGCTGAAGAATGATATAACGCTGAAGAATGATATAATGCTGAAGAATGATACCTAAATTAGAGATTTGTTCTTGAGTTTTGATTGTGAAATTGAGGTTTCTTTTTTCTTGCTTCAAATCATGCATGTTGAATGATGTGATGAATGAGGCATTTGATTTGACCATCTTTATTATTAGCTAGGTTTTTTAGAATTTAGAAAGATAGCATTGTATCCTCCATCATTATGGAAGATAAATCATCAAGCAATTAGTGCCGCGGAAGAAAAGAATATCTTGAGTTGCATAACTCCAATGTCTGAATTTTGATTGACCTTTAGCAAATGGAGTCCAAATATTATGTTTTTCCTTGTTAGATCAAGGGAGGACTTTGGATTTGGACCTCTTTGCTCATGATTTTAGGAGACTGTCCATTAAGTGATTCTTTCTTTATTGTTGTGATCAAGCTCTTAAAGACAGCATGTGATACTTATTTGATGGAGGAAAATCATTTTGAATGGCATCAATGCCTTTCCATTAAGTGATTCTTTCTTTACTGCTGTGATCAAGCTCTTAAAGACAGCATGTGACACTTATTTGATGAGGAAAATCATTTTGAATGGCATTGATGTCTTCACGTGTTGCTCTGCTTTTTCAAGTTATAGATGGTTGAACTCTGCCTTGATGCTATAGTAATGCCATAAGGTGGAAAAAATGTGCTTTTCCTTTACAAGAAAAAAAAAGAAAAGAATGCCGTGACTAGGAAACTTTAAATAAAGAGCAATACATGGTGATTTTTTTCTCATTATAGCACTTCTATATAGTGAAGCAATGATATTGTCGTTAACTTCAGGGCCCGTGGGATTAGTCGAGGTGCGCGCAAGCTGGCCCGAACACCCATGTTAATAAAAAAAAAAATTGATATCGTACCTTTCTACGCATGTGTCATGCCCTGCAGACCTATGGTTCCCTTGAGATGTCAAACTTAGAACATCCTTAATCATATACCTGTAAAAGTACTTCCAAATATGGCATCTTTTAATACCAATGGAGTTCTCTTCGGCTGTACAAACTTTTTCCCCATTATACGTGCTCTGGTCTATGCGTGTGTCATGCCTTGCATACCTATGGTTCCCTTGAGATGTCAAACTTAGAACATCCTGAATCATATATATGCAAAAGTACTTTCAAATATTGCATCTTCTTACACCAATGGAGTTCTCTTCAGCTGTACTAATTTTTTTTCCCCATTATACATGCTCTGGTCTATTGAACACTGGCTATGGTTATAAATGCAAATAACTATAAGCCGAAGGTGGGTTATATAACTTCCAATATCTATTCATTTCAGAATGCTGTCCAACCTCAGTTATAATAAAATTCAACATGCTGTTTTTCAACCATAAGTTTTTCTTTTCAGAATGCTGTGCTTCAGATGCTTTGCAACACCTTGGTCATAATCCAATTTTTTAACTTCAAGTATCTGTTTTCATTTCTGAACATTTGCTGTTATCAAACTTTTACACTTGGTGGTTGGCATCATCCCTCTTCTGATTCTTCTCTCTCGCCATTTACTGGCAGTAAATTGTGCAAAGGAAACCTTGTTACGCAAGATGTAATATTCAACATGCTATGAACTTCTGCACAGTCCCAAAATGACTATTACCTTAATTTAAAATGACTGTTATGCCATGCGATCTCTTTCTTGCATTTTTAGAATAGCTTTCCAGTGAACTTGTTCAAGAATCTTCTAGAATGTAGTGTTGGAAACCGTATTTCTGTAAATAATGTATAAAAGGAGTGGTGTAAGTGCTTTCTCTTGAGAAATATATCTTTTCTGGGCAGCACTTTTAGAAGTGAGTCTTGTCTGTTTCTAAATCATTTATTTTATTGTATTT
>Ga0307518_10004482_pt1 | contig 10006 bp, 8 predicted proteins | sample 25_EM_MG_FD_203889 | JGI IMG/M metagenome (GOLD analysis project Ga0307518, IMG submission 203889) | Populus trichocarpa ectomycorrhiza microbial communities from riparian zone in the Pacific Northwest, United States - 25_EM | ecosystem: Host-associated > Plants > Roots > Unclassified | place...
TTCAACCAACTAATAATAAGTAGAATAAATTAAAAATACAAATACTAATCTTAATCTCTCATAAAAAAAAAAAGTCGAGAAAACCTTATTGTACAAGGGGGTATCATGTAAAGGTGACGTGGAACTTCGAGGGATAAATTTTGCTAGCACAGATAGGGATGATGCTCAAGAGAATTGCTGTCCATTATAAACCTAACAATTTCTTTGCTGTCGTTGTTGAAAAAAAAAAAACATAGTTGTCGTGCGTTTCATTTTTAAAAGTGTTTTTTAAAAATATATCAAGATAATTTTTTAATTTTTTTAATATAAATATATTAAAATCATAAAAAAAATATAAATTTAACACATTTTCAATTCATGAAGACAAACACTGCAAAGCCAAAAGTCACAGAATCGTAATTAAAACAAAAAGCAAGTCCCTTAACTGAACGATAAAGAAGCACTTCGATATAGGACCTCGGTCTGCTCCCAGAAAGGCATAAAAGAAAACCTTGAACTCGGAGCCGTGTCGTTTGCTTAATCGGCGGCGTGAAGCGCCTCCATTCCCCGCCTCACTTACCCTCACTTACTCACTTCATTCACCGCTCAGCCACTCTGCTGCTCCCTTCTATGTTCGCTAGCCACCATTAGACACGCCCTGCAGTTTCCCTACTACTCTCCTCTGTTTCACTGGAAAAGCAAAGAATCCCCTGTATCAAGGAAATTATAGTACATTCTCTTTACACAAACTAAAGTTAGTATATTCTCATGTTTTTTTTAGCTTTTGAGGTCTTGTTTTATTGCATATATTATTATTCCGCATGTTTGTTTGTTAGGTTGTTTGATCAGTGACCATGATCATATGATCATATCCTGTTTTTTGGATTTTCTCGAATGTGGGTTTGTTTTTTTGGGTTTTAGTGTGTTTGCATGCGAGTTTTGATTGTGGGGGATTTGTTGGAATTCAAGGGTTTTGGTGAATGTGTTAGTATTTCTTGTTTGGATGGTTTAAAAGTGAAACTCTGTACAATGTGGTTAGTGAATTGTTGTTATTTTGATGAATCTTGATTGTTTAGTGCAAGTTTTTGTTGGTTTTGAGTTAGGTCTGCTACAAAACCATGGTCTTTTTGCCTTTTCACTTGAAACATTGAGCCAAAAAAGTAGGGGGGGGGGGTATGTGTTTGTTGTGCATCCAGTTGATTAATGGGTGATATAGTGGATCATTGCTGTCAAACTCATTTTTTTTCTCTCTTAAGAAATATAAATTTAGGTGTTTAATTATGATGATTTTGGAGGGAATATGTTTTCTTTTGGTGGATAATAAATTAATTGGTGTGCCCCAAAATTTCCAAACTACAGAAAGCAGGGGATTAATGATTGAGGATGTGATTATGATTTGTTGACTTGCCGGATGTTTGCATCCAATAACGTATGTTTTTATCTGCTAGAAGTAAATTTGGTAGTTTGGCATTTTTGTTGCTTGTTTTTTCAGACGATTCCAATATTCTTATCGATTGACTTGCTATTATCATTGGATAGTAGGAGAAAACATAAGTAAAGGTGTGGATAACGGATGAAACTGCAGAGTATATTGACGTGATGCATGTGTGACACGTACGTTTCATTTAATTGGATGTGCCATGCAATGGAAATTTTATGGTGTATAAGTTGTTGTGTTTAGTGACAACACACTAGTTTCAACATGGGCCCATACGACGTCAACTCTCAGCAGCAAGAGCGACGTCAACTCTCAGCCGCAAGAGTATGAGACTCCAGTCTGAAAGAGTCAGAAGTGGTTGCTGTTTGTCATGTGATTTGATTTATGTTATGGACCCATAACTGTTATGCTGCCTCTAGTTACATGTTGAGCGCCATAAGATTACTCATTATGCAACATAAACTGAGTAATTTGGTCATGGTGACTGTTTCTTGCAATGATTGCATTGTAGTGTCGTTTTATTCCAGGCTTGTGTGCCAGCTTTGATGGTGGAAAATCTGGTGAACTCTGATCTTGTGATCATTGAATGCGGTCATAATATATTTCAGAGGCACGGCAGTTAAATTTCATGGAATAACACAAAGCCAGAAGCTATCTCGGCTGCTATCTTTTGCCTCTAGAGGCAATTTCATTGTTGAGTTTGGCTGAAGAGGAAAAAGAATGAACTGGATGTAATCACCCCTTTGGCATGCTTGGGAGTAACTGCCAACATTTGAAGTTGATGCATTTATATATGCGAAACATCTGCTGCTAGTTTAAGACAGTATAGTAGATAATTGAATTTCTTACAAGCAAAATGAGTAAACTTAACAATCTTAACTAAATGTTTGAATTATGTTGTTTCATTGAATTTTCAGATTTTTAAAATCAGCCATAGATGGTGTATTAACTTTTGGTCTTTTCTTTCCTTTTTCTCTTGCTCATTTCTTTGACAGTAATAGGGTGGATAAGCTGTAAGGTCTCTCAGTAAGGCTTCAGATATGCTGATGACACAATTTCCTTGGCTTTCCTAATACCTAGACTGCTGTTTTTTTAGGTTGACCCAACCTCTTGCAAGAATTCCTTGCTACACCACTAACAGGTTTAAAGAAATCAACTTTTTTGCGTAGGAAAGTTTCCTTCCCTTTATAAAAATTGTTGAATTATTACTTTATTCTAATCTTTTCTGGTTGTTGCACTTGCCCCCACCTCCCCGCTCTTATGATCTCATGGGGCCTGCAGGTTGCTTGATTTGAAGTGATAAGCTTGCTGGGTGTAATGGAGATTGATTTTTCTGAAGAGCAGCAAGTGCCATCTGCTCTGATAACTGGGATGGCTTTTGGTGTTTTAACTGAGGCAGAAACGGTATGCGTTTTTAGTTGGATTCTGTTTTTTTTAAATATTGCTGTGCCATCACAGCAATATTCTTTACGGTGGTGTTTCAGCTTTGATCACCATAGCAGCATTAACATCTTATATTCATATCTCTGTGTGTTAACCACTCAGTGAGGTTCTAGAATTCATTCTTCCCTATAAACCCAGTGACTCTCCAAATCCCCTAAGGTGTATCGTTTCTTTCAGTTTGGTAAATTTACTTCTATCAAGCTTCTGTTTGTTTCCGAAACTCTTCTGGCATCCAATGCTAATTCTGAGTTCTTGTTTTGGCTTATTTATTGATACTGATGGTTTCAAAATTTAGACACGCCATTTTTTTTTTATAAAATGGTCATCCAATTTCTACATAAGTTCAAGTGGTGATTGCTATTTCTAGTTTTATGAGGTAGTGCCTTTTCATATCAAATAATTGATTCATCTTGTCATATCTTGTCATATTGTGACAGGAAAAACTTTCAGTTCTAAATATTGATGCTGTAAGTGAGGTCACTGATCCTAAGCTAGGACTTCCAAATCCATCTTCGCAGTGCTCCACATGTGGCTCTAGGGATTTAAAGTCGTGTGAAGGTATTGTGGATGTCGACTTAAATTCTGCTGACAGATTAGCATCTATAGCGACTGGAGATTGTGCTAATATATTATTATCACTTTCAGGTCATTTTGGTGTTATTAATTTTCCATACACTATAGTACATCCATACTTTTTGTCTGAAGTTGTACAGATTCTGAATAAAATTTGCCCAGGATGTAAATCTATTCGATTGGCCAAGGTCAGGTACCTCGTTCCCTGTGCTTAAATCTTTTCCTTTTTGCTATTTCTCTTGTGATAAGTTATATATGCTCTTTTCTATGTTTATTTGTGATTGTTGCCAGATGCTCTTTTCTATGTTTATTTGTGATTGTTGCCAGATTTGTCTCCATTTTCACTTTTACTTTAATTAGTAATCAAAACTATCCATGTGAGAATGAATACTCAAGCACGCATTTCATTTAGATATGTTAAATCTGGATTTGAGCACCTGCATGAGCGTCATGTTAAGTATATTAACTAGGTTCACGTTTGTAATGTATTCCACTTCCACAGACTATACTGTGCTGAGTTTTTTCTTCCTTTTACCCTTGTGATTTGGAATAAAAACAAAGCTATATTTGTTTTTATTCAAATATAACAATTTTTGAAGAGTAGAAGTGCTTTGAAAGAAGTAGATCAGTAGAGAACCTTAATTGTGTGGGGCATAACTTTAGCAGTTAAGCACAACAAATATTTAGGTGTTATTGGGAGGCTTAATCATCCACAGCATGAATTTGCTTTTCATTATGTCGTGGGTTGATCTAAAAAAGTATATTGTTCTTTACAATTTATTTAGGATTTGGCATTTAATCACCTGGCATTTTTTCATTAGCACAGATGCTTTACAATTTATTTAGGATAGGGCATCTAATCACTTGGCGTTTGGCAATTAGCACAAACCTTTCTGTTTTACCATGTTCATTGAATGAATCACCAGGTTTGGTTTGGAAAACTTTGAGAAGCATTAATATTTCTATTGGGATGGTTCTTTCCCCTTTCTGTTCTAGATCCTTGAAATTTGTTTTTGTTTTTGTTTGCGGTTGAAGATAGATTATAGATCATCTTTTCCTTCCATACAATAACATCAGTGCTTGGTGCTTTGTATGTGAGCTACTGCAGGTGATCTGGTCGTCCTTTTATTGATATTTTTCCTTTTCTATTTTGTGCATGTATTCAGGCGACAGAGTTGATAACTAAAGAAAATCCACAGAGAAAGGGCTGCAAATATTGTGCTGTAAGTCTGTCCAGCACTTGATGCAGTCTTCTTTCTTTTGCCCATACGTGGTTTCATATTAATCACCGTATTACAAACAGGGAAACTCACTAGGTTGGTATCCACCAATGAAATTCAAAGTCTCCTCCAAAGAAATTTTCAGAAAAACAGCAATTATAGCAGAGATCAGGGAAACATTGTCAAAAAAACCCCAGAAAGGATTCAAGAAAATTCTGGCTGCTGACTATTGGGATATTTTTCCAAAAGATGAACAAGAAGAAGAGGAAGAAACCAATGCAAAACCAAACAGAAGAGTTCTATCACATTCACAGGTTCCACATCATTGCCTTATCGTATCTTGATGTCTCAGTCACCCGATATTTCTAATTGAATTTCATGCAATTTTTTTTTTAACCTTCCACTTCAATTAATGTCATCAATCTATTTAGGACCCGTTTCTTTTAGTATGTTATAGTTTCACCATATGTGAAAATTCTAAACAAGGACAGAGAGATGAATTTAATATCTTGACTTGATGTTTCCTGCCTGATCCATTAGTGTACCGAACATCTACAAATGTGACAATTGTAGCATTTCATTGTAATCAGTTATGGTGTTATATAACTGACCAACACTTGTTCCTGGATTAGTTGAATAGTTTCCATTAATCGTTTTCCCACCAGGACCTATCTCTTTAAAATGATACAGCTAGTTTTATGCTGACTGTCAATTTATCACAACTTCTACATCTTGGGTCCAGATATGCTATGGCAGATCTGGCTCAATGTGAGGTCTAGCATAGGCAGTCATATTGCTATTCTAAGTAGATCAAAAAATGGCGACAGAAATTATTTCATATTTTAAGAAATCAAGTTTATCAGCAAGAAGATCATTTCCTCTGCACGAGTTATGGCCCTCTTGTCATGATTTATATGCTGGTGCCAAAATTCTTAATGGCCACGCTGCCACTAAAAACTGTTGTCATCATGAAGATTTTCCTTGTAAATCCACTGTTACAGAATAGAATGGGGAGGAGAAATGTGGTTGGTGTTGGGGTGTTCGATGGCTTCCTTTAATCTCTTTTGTCCCTTTCCAGGAAGAGCTGGGTGTTCAGGTTTAAGGAGTGAAGGACATAAGATGGGTTGAATGATAGGTTAATTATGATTCCACTGCCCATTAAAGTACGTGAATCTCTTGGAGCTGGTGTCCACATATTCTTTAGAATGCCCTTGTATGCTTGTATACCCTCAGAAATCATTCATAAATAATGAACAACGTTCCTGCTTATTCATTTTTTTTTTGTATATGCATCATAGTTTTGAGTTTTATTTGGAACTTAGTGTGGCTTCAGGTTTAATGCTTTTTCATTGATTCACAAATATAGCTTGCTGTCGTTGTGTCATCTTGTATTTTTCTTTTTATGCATTTTTTAATTGATTGCTGCTATCTTGTTTATGTTATCTATGCTTTACACTAAGCTTATGTGTACATGATGACTACCTTTCTTGTTTCAGGTTCGACATATGTTGAAAGATGTTGATCCAAATTTCATAAAACTGTCTATTTTGAAGACAGATACAATTTTCCTCAATTGTTTCCCAGTAACACCAAATTCTCATCGTGTGACAGAAGTTACACATGCATTTTCTAATGGACAGCGATTGATCTTTGTAAGAACTGTTTCTTCCACCACTTCATTTGTCTTGGTTGTCTTGGATTGCATGTCACAGCAGCTTGGAAAACTTCCAAAGCTGTTCTCATGTGCCCATTGTGCTTGTAGGATGAACGGACTAGGGCTTACAAAAAAATGGTTGATTTCAGAGGGGTAGCAAATACGTTGAGTTTTCACGTCATGGACTGTCTGAAAACTTCTAAAGTAAGACATGGCTTCCTTTATTAATTTTTGCTTAAAATGTATTGGATTTGAATCATTTGATATTTGAAATCTTGTGCTTTTATTCTTAAAATTTATTCTTCTAATTCACAGCTAAACCCAGACAAGTCAGGAAATATTGATCCTTGGACTGCTCAACCTAAGAAAAGCAACGATTATGTTAACAACGCATCTGGTTTGAGATGGATCAAGGATGTCGTTCTAGGTAAACGGAATGATCATTCATTCCGTATGGTGATTGTAGGGGATCCTCATCTCCAGCTGCATGAAATTGGCATACCTTGTCATATTGCTGAGAGGTTGCAAGTTTCAGAATCTCTCACAGCTTGGAATTGGGAGAAGTTGAATGCTTGTTTTGAGAAAAGCCGTTTTGAGAAGGGTGACATGCATGTTCGCAGAGAAGGGAATCTGGTTCGTGTTCGTCACATGAAAGAACTTCGTCTTGGCGACATCATTTATAGACCTCTTAATGATGGAGATACGGTCTTGATCAATAGGCCCCCATCCATACATCAACACTCCCTCATTGCTCTCTCTGTTAAAGTCCTTCCAGTGCCTTCGGTTCTTGCAATTAATCCCCTCTGTTGTCCCCCATTCCGTGCTGATTTCGATGGTGATTGTCTGCACGGCTATGTTCCTCAATCGGTTGACACCAGAGTTGAGCTAACTGAGCTTGTTTCCTTGGATAAGCAGTTAACTAATTGGCAGAGTGGCAGGAATCTTCTTTCTCTTAGTCAAGATAGTTTAACTGCTGCTCACTTGGTTTTGGAGGATGATGTTTTCTTAAGTTCTTTTGAGTTGCAGCAGCTGCAAATGTTTCGACCTGAGCGGTTCCTGTTGCCAGCAGTTAAAGCTCCTTCAGCTAATGCTCTTGTTTGGACTGGAAAGCAGTTGATCAGCATGCTCCTACCTGTAGGATTTGATCATGATTTTCCATCATGCAATGTTTGCATTCGAGATGGTGATCTTGTTTCTTCTGAAGGGTCCTTTTGGCTTTGGGACACTGATGGTAACCTATTCCAAAGCCTTGTGAAACATTGCCATGGTCAGGTTCTTGATTTCTTGTATGCAGCTCAGAGAGTTCTTTGTGAATGGTTATCAATGAGGGGCTTGAGTGTTTCTCTTTCTGATCTGTACCTCTGTCCTGATTCTAACTCACGGAAAAATATGATGGATGAAATTTGGTATGGATTGCAAGATGCTGACTATGCATGCAACTTGAAACATTTGATGGTAGATTCCTGTCGGGATTTCCTCACTGGAAATAATGAAGAGGATCAGTGCAATGTTGAACGATTGCGTTTCCTTTCTGGATGCAGTGAAGAGGATTATTGTGTTATGGCCTTTGATGGAGAGCGCTTGTGTTATGAGAAGCAAAGATCTGCTGCACTCAGTCAATCTTCTGTTGATGCTTTCAGGCTAGTGTTTCGGGATATTCAAAGTTTAGTATACAAATATGCTAGTCAAGACAACTCATTTCTGGCTATGTTTAAGGCAGGAAGCAAGGGTAATCTACTGAAATTAGTGCAGCATAGCATGTGTCTAGGCTTGCAACATGCACTGGCTTCATTGTCCTTCAGAATACCTCATCAACTCTCATGTGCTGGTTGGAATAAGCAAAAGGCTGATGATGCTACTGAATCTGCCAAGCGCTACATCCCACATGCTGTTGTTGAAGGTTCTTTTCTATCTGGCTTGAATCCTATTGAGTGTTTTGTTCATTCAGTAACAAGCCGAGATAGCTCTTTCAGTGACAATGCTGATCTTCCTGGGACTTTGTTTCGAAGGATGATGTTCTTCATGCGTGATTTGCATGGTGCATATGATGGAACAGTTAGAAATGCATACGGGAATCAGCTTGTTCAATTCTCTTACAATATTGATGACATGGATCCATCTGGTAGTGTTGATGAGATCAATAACAGTGATGGGATAGCTGGTCGGCCAGTGGGTCCATTGGCTGCATGTGCCATCTCTGAAGCTGCATACAGTGCCCTGGATCAACCAATCAGCCTACTTGAAAAATCACCTCTGCTGAATCTGAAGGTTCTCTCTCTCTCTCTCTCTCCCTCTCAAGTTTGTGGAAGCTTCATTTTATTATGCTTTGCAAGTTACAAAGGTCACTTGCAAATGACAGTAAACACATCTATCAGTTTAGTTACAAAGGTCACTTGCAAATGACAGTAGACACATCCATCAGCTTAATTTCTGTACATGTAGTCCATTACCACGTTTTACTCACAAAAAATTTGTCATTTTGGGAACTGGAGGGGGTGATTTAGAGACAAATTGTTACCATTTGGCATTTTAGCTCGTTTTTTTTTTGGCTTGCATTAAGTGACTGCTCTTGCAGCTGCAAGCATATCTTTTGATGTTGCGCTCAGGAATGGCTTCTACATGATGATGTTTTAACATGTCCAAAATGTAGTGAATAGACCCTGCCACATCCCAAAAGCATAAACAGATAAATGAGGTTTTATTAAGAGGGGTGCTTAGAACTTGTTCTTGTCCTCCCACTCCCAATGAAGCTAAGAATGCGGATACACTAGATGTATTTCCATGACTTAGTCATGGAATTAGGACACATCGACTATACATAACTGGAGCTTAAAATGGTAGAAAATAGTTTTTCATGAAGTCAGTGGGGAATACATCCATAGTTGGAGTGACAGAAGCATGCTTTTATTTTTTATTCTTTAATCTTTGGAAATGGAGCCTGAATAGCTATAGTTCATGAAATCAATTGAGAAGTGCATGTATAGTTGGTGCCACAGAAGTATTTTCCTTTTCTTTTATTTGATCCCAGTCTTGGAACCTTTTCAATTTTCACTTTGAGGTATCATGGTTTGCTCAATGTATTTATTATACTATTATCCCTGAATATTCCGACTTTTTTTTTAATCATCATCTGATAAATTGCACAGAATGTATTGGAGTGTGGTCTGAAAAGGAATAGTGCTCACCAAACTATGTCACTATTTTTGTCTGAGAAACTTGGGAGACAGAGGCATGGTTTCGAGTATGCAGCATTAGAAGTCCAGAACCATTTAGAGAGACTACTCTTTTCAGACATTGTTTCTTTTGTCAGGATAATGTCAGTTTCTAGTTTACTGTTCTAAATATTTCATTTTTTTAATAATTATTATCACAATGCTTATTATTTGTTTTGCTAATTGATGTGTATTTGGGCACTAGCTTTTCCCCTCAAAGTGATGGCAGGATACATTTTAGTCCTTGGGTTTGCCATTTTCATGTATACAAGGTAATAAAACTAAATATTTTGGTTACCTCTACTACATATGTATAAGTGGTATATCTTGCATAAAGTTTTTTTTTCCTTTCAGGAAATTGTAAAGAAGAGAAGTCTAAAGGTGCACTACATAATTGACGCCCTTGAAAAGCAGTGTAAATCAAAAACTCGTTTTCCTAAAGTGCAAATAACAAGCAGGTATGCTCTATGGTTCTTATTAAATACCC
>Ga0307518_10004483_pt1 | contig 10004 bp, 4 predicted proteins | sample 25_EM_MG_FD_203889 | JGI IMG/M metagenome (GOLD analysis project Ga0307518, IMG submission 203889) | Populus trichocarpa ectomycorrhiza microbial communities from riparian zone in the Pacific Northwest, United States - 25_EM | ecosystem: Host-associated > Plants > Roots > Unclassified | place...
CGATTCAACTCAGATTAAATCGTCTGATTTTCCAGATTTAATAAATTTAGCCTAAATCTGCTCACTATTAGGGAAGAAAAACTCGAAAAATAGGTTTCGAATTCTAATTTACAAGTCATAAAAAATGGGCAATATAGGTTTTTTCTTCTTCTTAAATTAGTCTATGGTGTATCCTGCTTCAATACAGTCATCATCATGTGAAGACTTGGAGTTCAAATATGCCATTGGCCACCATCGAATAACAGCAACCGCATAATAAAATTATAATTTTTTTTTATATGACTTAAAGTCAAGATGACCTTGGTAAATATTAATTTAATTTCTATAACAAAAAAGTTTTACACAATTTCTTTAGGGAGTGATCACCAAATACTTGAAGTTATTGCAGCAACTATCAATCATAAAAAAAATAATGCTAATCTTATACAATATATATTCTCATAAAATTTATTTATAAAAAAACAAATCTTTTGTAAGATTAACACTAATCTCATTGTAAAACTCTGTCAAATTATGTGTAATTGTGGTTAAGAGCTTTGTTAAGCCAATATAATAATATGTCGGCCTTCTTGCACTATCTAATCCTAATTCTATCATTAAAAAAAAAGAGCTCGAAACTCTATTTCGATAATATTTCAGCTAAACATGATTTCAACCGCTTAATCAAACACTAATCTCGGTTTACTCTTACTAAATTTTTTTGTTTAAGAAAGATCCAACAATTCTCAAGATTCCAACCTCAAATGTTGCGAAAGAAATCCCAAGTTTAATCACAAGATTGCTATCCTCTGGGATCTGATAGAAACAAGGTTGACGAAGATACGAGCTACACATTGCCAGAAAAAGACTAGCCAAATTGCCAAGATTTTGAAGAGGAAATGAGTCATAATTAACAAGTGAAAGACAGTTTTTTATACTGCAACAAACAGTGAGAAAATTAAGACGAGACTCATGAGTCATGAGAATCAAGATCGGGTCTGAGTGGGAGACAGCTTATCTAATGATAAGATGAATTGAGATGGACACTACCCTAGAAATTGTTTGATTTGATAAGTCATGGCTGCACAGTGTAATGTATATGGCCCGGTCCTTATCACCTTTTCATCTTTGATTCTGGCCCTGAAATCAAGTTCCTCCTCCTTCCATAAATTCTTTTTCATATTTTTCTTTGAAAATTCATCTTGAGTAGCATTATCAAGTAAATCCGAGCCCATTTTGTTAAATATCTGCCTAATATCTCTTTCATTACCAGCTTATCTACATGGCTTGGCGAGTCCCTGTTGAAAATTGTTCATCGAGCACCCTCCTAGTCGAATAACAAATCACTTGCTGCAAGGAACAGGACACAGCAGCAACGTGATGAATTTTGTTCTTCTTAAAATTATATATAGCACACTCCTATCCTATTAGAATACATGGTTTAATAGTGAGTTTTTCCCACTATTGAATTAAATCGAAAGTTAATTTAGTCAAGCTTAATCAAAATCCTTTTAAATTTTGGTTAACTTTTTCATTTTTACAAAATGACATCATTTGAATTTTTTAAAAAAAATATTGAAGAGACACTTTTTTGGACCAACCTATTTAATTTATGACATTGAATGAGTTTATCAACTTTGGTTTTCTCCTTCTTGTGTGCTATTTTTTAAAAGTGTTTTTTTTAACTAAAAACACATCAAAATATTATTTTATTTATTTATTAATTTTTAATATCAACATATCAAAATTATAAAAAAATATTATAAAAAAAATTTAATTTAATGTTTTTTTAGATTAAAAAACATTTTAAAAATAAAAAAATATCGCAATATCAAATGGGGGATTAAAACCAAACCGACTCCGCTAATGAGTTTATAACTTAATCCACATTTACATCTTTTTTCTTAAGAAACTTCGAATTCCAACCTTTTCTATTAATTTTTTTTTTTTATATGGGTCCACCACTTTCCTAATTCCAATAGGTTTGATTTTAATTAATAATAATCTCTTGACCGTTCATGATGATAAAGAAAATGACCGTTGGAGTTTTTTAAACAATTCTCTAACAAACAAAGAATAATTAATTTGCCTTCTTCCTTATCAATGTATATCTCTTGGCTTATCAAAATACTAACTAATTTAATCTTAATTTTGGGTTATCGCTAAATCATGCTAGATCATTGAGACTTATCTGATCATTAATTTTAGGGTTATTAAAAATTAATTAAAGTGTATGTAAATTAGCTTGAATATCCATGGTTATAAAAAAAAAAAACTAATTTTCCTTTTCTTATCAAAACACATCTCTCCACTTATTAAAAAATTATCAACCATTATAAGATCTGTATTTGATGTATTTAATGGACGGAAAAAAACTTGTATCTTAAGGCATGTATCGATCACCCAAGACAAACCCTAAATCCAAAATAAAATAAAATGTAAAGGAGAGCAATTATTTATGTTTCTATTATTTTTTGTGGATTTCAGATTTGATTTTCTCTTTTATTATTTATCTATCTCTTTTTTAAAATGGATATATAAATAAGACAACTAGAATTAATGTTATGGTCACATCTAAACGAAAAGATCCGTTATTTTTGTGTGATCAAAGAAGTTGAAAAAGAGTACGTAGGAGGAGGAGTTTTATTAGGAATTAGTTATCAATATAGAAGACTAATTATCCTTGACTTGATGAAACAAACTTAGCATTATTTAAGGATTAATTACTTGTTAAGATAATCCCATTACTATATAAACACTCCTTGTCTCTCCCATTCTCTCTACCGTTAATGAGTACAGCAATAGTTTTATTGGCTATCAACACTTGCTAGCTAGGGTTTGGTTTGTGCGTGTGTGTGTGTGATATGAAAGAAAATAGTTTATCAAAGCTAACATTGCATTGACACATTGAATATTGAGAGTGTTTGAGGCCATTGGCCAGCTTTGCTCATCTTTTAAACATAAATGACAATAGGGTTTCTCGGATTTTCTAGCTTACCGGCAGCAAGTCTTATCGACACACGTTCTTCACCGTCGCCGGAGTCCGGCATAATCATTGGTACCGCACGCTCTTCACCATCCCAAGAACCAGTCACAGTCCCGGAAAAATTTAAGTTGTCTGTGATCAGGTTTCGTAAAAGGTTTGTTCTTGCATTATTACGTGATAATACATTAATTATTCTCCTTCGACTCAAATATTAGCTTGGTCCCATGTTGCCTATCAAATACTTCAAGCTGATCTATTTACTCAGAGAGTTGTCAAAGATCATGCCCTAGCTAGGTTATAGAATGCAATAGAGTAGTCTTTATATAGATGGATAGATGTGACTATATATATCCACTTGCAATATGTTACTTTTGTTATTAATTAGGCGTTTTCTTTCCTAGATAAATCATAGAATATTATGGTAATCAGTCAAATTATGTAGGTGTTAATTACATATCTAATCAAAGAAAAATAGATAATCTAATTGCATCAAGAATCATGGACGTGGATAAGTAAAATTGACGTGAAAATCTAAAATCGCAAGAAAGGTAAGAAACTAGAACCTTTCATGGACACTAAAAATCTGATGAGATCTTCAAAACGAATTATATGGCATCAAAATAGTAGACTTGCAGATGATTTACGCGTCAATATTACTTCAATGGCATATGTTTTGTGTTTATAATTTATATTGATAAGAACACTTAACAACAAGGCTAAAAAATAGAATTGCTTATAAAGCTTATTTCTTCGAGTCCTTGATTATACGCTATACCCTTGCTGGATAACTGTTCTACTCTTACTGCACAGTCCTATTTTCTCAAAATGTGGCAGAAAAGAAATTTTGTCTTCTCAAAAGACTATACACAACTATACATGTACAGGTTGACTTTTGGATTTTTTTTTTGACAAGAAGAGAATATTTTAAGGAAACTCATGTATCCCACTTCAAACAAATGTAAATGAATTGAATGTTATAACTATATTGTATGAATCTATTTTAATTAATAATTGTTTGGCAGATGATAACTTTGATCTATTTTTAAATGTGGGTGTATTTATTCATAATTATTAAATCTAATTTGAAAATAAACCAAACACATGGCCGGGTCATATATAGATGAGTGTGATACTGTTTAAATTGTTTTTTAGAAAACTCAACTCGGTGAGAGTATTATCCGATCAGGTCAATTTATTTTTTTATATCTAGCCCAAGTTAGATAACATTGTTCTAAATTAATGATCTAACTGGTTATGCCGAGTTTAATATGAATATTTTATTTACATGTTCTTGTAATTTAATAAAAATAACATGTGAAAAATATTTTTTGTGTTTCACTTGATGTTTACAATTGACACGAGAAAATTTTGAAAATTTCTTAGATATGATTTTTTCTTCATATAAATAACGAAATTGAGAAATTTTTGCACCATATGGCCTCACTGGAGGTGGTTTTTCAATCCAAGGCAGAAAGTATAGTGTTCATGACTGTTACTCATGCATGGTGATGAATTATTTGGAATTTATAAATGGATAAGATTGAGAAGAAAGTGAAATTAAGGAAAGACTATCAAATTTCAGAGAAAAGTAAAGATTTTCTAAGGAAGGAGATGGCATCTTTAATTTTCCCATGAAAGTAATATCCCACTGGCTATGATCTGATCATGGAAGAAATGACCAAATTTGTGGCACACACTCTTCTAAGTTGACCTCTCTTCCCTGTTCCATTTTCCACCCATATTTTCTTCTTCAATAGCAATAATAAAGGATTCTGAAAATGACTTGCAACCTCCACTCTATTCCTCTCCTCTCAATTTTTTCCTATAAATCGAACTCTCTTGCACCACACTCTTATCCATCTTCCTCATCTGCATTAAACTTCTTCTAGTACTTCTCCTTTTGTTTTTGAATGTTTGTGAGTTTCTTTTGAGGAGTTTAAAACCCTGTGTTCAGCCTCTGGGCCAAGATCAACAGTCCTAACAAGTTATCGTGCACTGGTAATGTATTCTTGCACAGTCTCGAGCCTTACCTTTTCTATTTTAAGGATTGAGTTTTTTTCTTTCCCCCTTTCCTTTTAGTTTATTTCTTATTTTCTCTTTTTGTTAAACGTGGCCATGCATGTAGTCTTGACGTCCTACGTTGCTTGCCATTACATTATTATTATCTATGTCTCTTTTCTATCTCCTTCAAATTTTGATGATCATCAATTCTCATATCTTCGTTCCATCTCTGATCGATTTCTGATCTTATTTTGCAGAACAAACATTCAGTTGCTGCTATGGATTCGTTCTCTTCCACCAACGCTGTGCTAAAGGTTCGTAAAATACTAAAATTATGTTAATAAAAATATTTTCAAGAATTTGTAATTAAATACCCTGATCCTACCGTGTTTCATTTAGTACAGAATTTAATTTCATGTTTTTGAATTTTAATTTTCGCTTTTCGGTATTGGCCAGTTATGTGCAACTGAGTTATAATTAATAACAATATTATTTGTTTTTTTTTAATAAATAAATAGAAGCAGGTGACAGGAGAAAGTAGTATCATCTCTAGGGAAAATGTAGCTGTGAAGAGAATCAGAACTGAGGAAGAACAGGAGATTGCTAACAGAAAGCCTTCCCTTATTTGGAAGAGAACTGGAGGGTGGACAGCTGCAAGCATCTTGCTAGGTATTCATAACCAAAAGAGAAAAAAAAAAAAACTTTCAACTTCTTATTACGTAACTAATTATGGCTTGTAAGAGAATGTAAGCGATCGACTAATCTTGTTGTTTTGTTTCCACTCCATTCCGCTGCAGCAAATCAATGCCTGGCTACACTAGCTTTCTTTGGAGTTGGTGTGAATTTGGTTCTATTCTTAACAAGAGTTCTTGGTCAAAGTAATGCTGATGCTGCCAATAATGTCAGCAAGTGGACTGGCACAGTTTATCTGTGCTCACTCGTAGGAGCTTTCCTCAGTGATTCATACTGGGGTAGATACTTGACCTGTGCAATCTTTCAGCTAATATTCGTCTCGGTGCGTAATATATGTTATCCGTTTTAGAAGTTGAAATCTGAATTTGTTTTGTAACTTTGATGTGATATGCTAACCATTGTGTGTGTGTTTATTAGGGATTGGTGCTCGTATCGGTATCATCTTGGTTTTTCTTGATCAAACCAGATGGATGTGGTGATGGAAAATTAACCTGTGTGCCGGCAACATCGATGGGACAAGTTGTTTTCTACTTGGCTATATACTTAGTAGCCTTTGGATATGGTGGACATCAACCTTCCATAGCGACATTTGGAGCAGATCAATTTGACGAGTCGAAACCGAAAGAAAGAAATTCCAAGGCAGCTTTCTTTTGCTATTTCTATTTTGCACTCAACTTTGGATCTTTATTCTCAAACACCCTTTTGGTGTACTTTGAGGATCATGGCAGATGGACACTAGGCTTCCTGCTATCATTAGGTTCTGCAGTCGTAGCCTTGGTATCATTCTTGTTTGGGGCACCTGGTTACAAGTACGTAAAACCTTGCGGCAACCCTTTGCCGCGAGTTGCTCAGGTGTTTGTGGCTGCAGCTAGGAAATGGGATGTTATCCCGGTGAAAGCTGATGAACTGTATGAACTAGAAGGACCAGAATCTGCTATCAAAGGGAGCAGGAAGATTTTTCACAGTGAAGAATTTGAGTAAGTACTAAAATCCTTCTTATAAATTAATGATTCTTTAAAGTGTGTTAGTAGCTCATTAAAGCCTCAATCATCCATATTTTCCTCCTATGAGACTAACCCATATAGATCAACTACTGAAGTGGTCGTTTTGTCAAAGGCAAAACCACATGGAAATAAGGTTTGTTCCAAGGTCGATAGCCATAAATTTTAGTTTTGAGCATGCCATGAAAGGGACTGGTAAGTGATTTACGATTACTGATTTTGTTTCTTTTTTAATGTTGTTAGGTTTTTGGACAAGGCAGCAACAATGACAGAGGATGATTTGAGTCACCAAAAGAATCCATGGAGGCTTTGCACAATAACTCAAGTAGAGGAAGCCAAATGTGTTCTTAAAATGTTACCTATTTGGTTATGCACTATTATTTACTCTGTTGTCTTCACTCAGATGGCATCCCTCTTTGTTGAGCAAGGAGATGTCATGAATTCCTATATTGGAAAGTTTCACCTCCCAGCTGCTAGCATGTCTGCCTTCGATATCTGCAGTGTCCTTGTTTGCACTGGAATTTATCGTCAAATCCTCGTGCCATTAGCTGGAAGGTTAAGTGGTAATCCTAAGGGGTTAACTGAGCTTCAGAGGATGGGAATTGGACTCGTCATTGGAATGCTAGCAATGCTTGCAGCGGGTGCTACTGAGATTGAAAGGCTCAAGAATGTTATTGAAGGGCACAAAGTCAGCTCTTTAAGCATATTTTGGCAAATTCCACAATATGTTCTTGTTGGTGCATCCGAGGTTTTCATGTATATAGGTCAATTGGAGTTCTTTAATGGCCAAGCACCAGATGGGATCAAGAGTTTTGGAAGCTCACTTTGCATGGCTTCAATCTCTCTTGGCAACTATGCCAGTAGCATGCTAGTTAATATGGTGATGAAGATTACAACTAAAGGTGACAAGCCTGGATGGATCCCAGATGACTTGAACACAGGACACATGGACAGGTTTTACTTCCTGATTGCAGTGTTAACAGCCTTTGATTTCGTGATTTACTTGTTCTGTGCCAAGTGGTACAAGCCTATCAACATTGATGACAGTCAGGGAATTGAGATGGAAAAGCAAGAAGATGATGTGCTTGCAAAAGTTTAATTAGCTCCACCTTAATTTGAACCAAATTTGGAGGCCAAGATCTCTTTCCCCGTGTTCTCAAACCATCATATGCTTGTTGGTTATTCCTAGTTCTCATTATCCTTTCTAACATTTGAATGAGTACTTTCGGAAGGCTCGTTTCGACAAGAACAAAGCTTGACCTTTGCTTGTTGAAGGAATGATTGCTTTTTTCTCCTGGTTGTAGGATTTGGTTATATTTATTATAAATAAGTTTTGCAGATCTTGATCAGATCTTGTCATGTTTGGTTATGTTTATCCAAGTTTGATTGGAATGTAATATTTCTATGTTCCTTGTGGGGCATGCTTGCTCATCAGATTCTCTTCACTTTCACACTGCTTTTGGCTGTCCTGCCCTTTTCTTTAAAATTGCTCATATTCCATATTTAGAACCGGTTTGGTTACAAGGTGCACCTTTAGTGCAGCCTGCGTTTCGCCACCAGGTGCACTGCGTATAGCCTAACGGAGCCTTTGTAGGCTTAATCCAAACAAGTTTAAAGAACAAGTGCACTATAATATATATGACCCACCCTTAGATCACCAACATCTTGACATAAGATGAGGTGGTGTTTTTTGGCCAGTCTGCACCTACCCCAGATGCAATATGTTGAATTCTAGGAAGCAGATCAGCATCAAGAAACAATCCACTCTAAGCCTTAGGATCAGGACTCACTCAGCCTGCAACAAGTGGAACTAAATTGACACAGAACACAGAATTTGAGCGTCATGCTCCATTCTGCAATAGCTTCCATGTCTTTTTAGTGGATTTCACATCATGTTTTGTAAGGAGACATAAGTTGTGGAGAGGAAATTGACAAGTTTCTCATAGAACTACAAGAGATTGATCCAGATGGCCTATGCTGCTATGCAGTAGTGCTGCCTTGCCCTTATCTTTACATCAAATTATTTCTATCCATGTTGCTTTATCTTTGGTATCAGCTCACCAGAATAATTGCAATCAACAGTTATGAAACTCCACATAAGTCTAATACTTGTCGAATTATGACAGCATTTTACCAACAGATTGATCAGGGCAGATCGATGAATTTAGTGTTCTAGATCAACCACACATTGCGCGCTCTCCCCGTTCCACTAGGCTAAACCCGTGAAACTGACAAGCACGCACGCGTGCGCGAACATGCAAACACACAAGAAACTGCCATAAATTCAACATATTTTGTGTCTGCCTCTGATGTGAACTAACAAGTTTGTTTCTTGTGGCAGCAGAAAGATATGACATGGAGCATTAGGGCTAGTTCCTACCTTCCCTGAAGCCAATTATGCAGATTCCTGAAAGCATACAGCCTTTAAGGAACAACAGAGAAATTCAAAGCAGAAGATAAGAGGGACTTCCTTTCTAGAATGACTTGTACATAACCTAAAAGAATAACATTTTCTTTGACAACCCCATGTTGTGATTTGTGAACAGATCAGAAACGTATCTCTTTAAGGAATGGACAGCAACTGGTCATCATGGAAGTGCTAGAAAAATAACCTTACCTAGGGACTAGGGCAAGTTCACCTTGCTCACTGATAACTGATGGATCCAAGAACCTACTAAGATCCAAATGCATGCATGTACTTATTTCATGATTGACTATTCTCTTACTTGGTCTGATGGGCTCTTGTTGACACCATGAATTAAAGGGTCTCTTTATGGCTGTACCATTCTGCAATTTGGTGCACTCAATTTCTCTCTAAGCTAAAAGAATTTCAGTGGGAATTTTCTCAATGGAAGAATTTTCAAAATATCACTCATTGTTCTGAGAAATTCTCCATAAAGCTAGAAAAATGTTCATGAATGAGTTATCCATATCGAAGCTATTGCAGTCTTGGACAAAAATTTAAAATAAAAAAAAATGATAACCAAAAAGCAAAATCTGTTATAGCATATCCCATTTCATAATCATAGCAGTAGCATTTATCATTAATCATAGCAGTAGCATTTATCATGATTGCTACATCCTAATCCCATTATTCATAAAAAACAAAAAAAAAATTAAAAAAATTCACTTAAGTGGAAAAAACATTGTGTATTTACTATGTACATGTATTATTCCATGGATTACATTGTAGATATAAAGTGTTTATACACTAGAAGACACTGTAGCATCATGAAAGCATTATGTTTGTTGTTTTTTAGTAAAAAATTATTGTTAGGGGCGTTGTCTTTGCTGTTTTCTGTGCCAAAAACAATTGAGTCTGGCTTGGCACCTAGACCCAACGC
>Ga0307518_10004484_pt1 | contig 10003 bp, 7 predicted proteins | sample 25_EM_MG_FD_203889 | JGI IMG/M metagenome (GOLD analysis project Ga0307518, IMG submission 203889) | Populus trichocarpa ectomycorrhiza microbial communities from riparian zone in the Pacific Northwest, United States - 25_EM | ecosystem: Host-associated > Plants > Roots > Unclassified | place...
AAATTCTTATCTTTTGGGTTTTTGATCGTCATTTTCAATTCTCTGGTATTTGTTTGGTAAGCTAGCTATGTTGAATGCTCTGTCGGTGCTTTTAAGGTCTCTAAGTTAAAACATGATACTCTCATCTTCGTTTGTAATTGCATGAGTGGATTTATAGTAGGTTTTTTTGCTGTTGCGTGATACAGCGTCGCATTAGGCCCAGGTTAGTATGGTTAGAGTCCCTCGTAATAAACAGAACATGATAAATGATTATCATCTTAATGAGAGAAAATTTGAAGATCTATTTTATAAGTCATGATGTATTGTATTGATTACAAATTAGCAAATTTTCACCTCATATCGCAGATATTCATGCCTGCATGGCAGGCAGAAGATGACTATCTTACAATACCTGATGCTCTCGTAGAGAAAAAGATGGCCTTCTGGGATTGAGAGGACTGAAGTCAGGGGACCTGGTAATTGTTAATATATCTGTTTTTTTTTTTCCTGAATGGCAATTACCAAATTATTATGCTAGATTATTTCTCTTAATTTAGGCTATGGAACTGAGGTTGTATTCTGCAAATTCACTTCTTCACAAGTTGACATGCCTGTTATTCGATCTGAGCAAGGTGCAGGAATGATCAATTGCAATATACTGCAGGAGAACTGCAGACGGGATGCATGATGAAATTTATTGGTCCAAACTTCTACTGAATTTTGAAGGGGAGTTTAATAAGAAGGCTTGGTAATCTTCTGGTGACCAGTTTGGGTCATAAGAGTTTTTCCCAATGGTTATTGAGTTCCTTCTCTGAGAAGTGGATGTTGATGACGTATTGGAATATGTTTCTTGCTGCTAACAGAAGAGGCAACAAGCAAGTCAATCTCTCTATACTTCGAGGCTTGCTAGTAGACCGTTGGTGGATAAGTGAGACTCGTAACGTTCAACCTTTTCCATGCAAGTGGTGTTAACAGACTTGAACCGGAAAAGAAATAAGAAGACAAAGGAAAAAAAAAGAAGGCATATCATGATCTGGATAATGCTTTAATAAATCACCAGAAATAAGTTGTAAAGATGACCAGATCTAGTTTCCCTTATTTCTTCTGCTGAAAGCATTTTTAAGAATTTGAAAGAGAGACTTCTAATTGATGGTGAATTGCTTATTCTCGGTAACCTGGAGGCTGTTCAACAATTAAAATAAGTTCAATGGCAGAAGCTAACAGCTGAGCCCTAAGTAATAGTGATGAATAATTGAACTTGAAGTCTCGAACTGAAAATTATAGCAGGGGATGAGAGACATCCTCCTCTTCATGATGCATACAATGGATGTTGTCTAGTGGTTTTCAATGGCTTTTCAACAATGGATACATGTCGAGATGATATCATTATCTTTAGGTCCTGGTTCAAGTAATGACCAAAATGTACTTTTATCCTTGCAAATCAAGTGAACTGAGATAATTTAGATGAAGTGAATGGAATATAGTAACTGAAGAAGTGGCAGAACATTGTACATGCTACAGCAATTACAGAAATCAAAACGTATAAGTGACTCTGAGGACCGAGATGGCAATTGTAGAGATCAAAAGGTATCCATGGCTCTTAGATTAAGCGTCGACTTATTCCAGATCTAATATCCCGAAATTGGACAGAAGTATCTTTACTTGATCAACAAAGTCCGAGCCCGTTGCATACTCTGTTAGCATTCCAACAGCAAAACCAAACATTGCCCATCTGCTCAACCAATATCCAAAGCACAGAAATGAAAAGAGGCATCAGATCAGAAAGCCACATTATGTCAAGTCAACTGTAGCTAAACGCAAGCTCACTCATCCAAGTTAATGAAAATTCATGTAACCAAAGCCAAGTAGTTATGCTAATTGGCTACTATAACGCTCTTTAAATGAGTGCAATGCTGGGTTCTTATCTACCCACTCTTGTAACAAAGAAAAGGGTTGAGCTTTAATTATATAGGACTCTGTTGGAACTCAAAACCACATGGTCAATACATGACAATTCGAAGAGAAGAACCGGTTTTGAAAGGAAAAACAAAATTTTGAAGAAAAAGGACTTGCAAAACAAAAATCAAGAAAAACTGGGGGCTAAACTTGAGGAATAAGAACAAAATCTTTCTCGCTTCCATAAGAAACTTTTGCTGGGGATTTGAGCAAAAGCCACCTCTGTGGTGCAATGGATGCCTACCATCCTAGAAGTGGAACTGGTGATAGCATTGCACTGCCTTGCCTTGAGTGCTATTAATTGGCGAAGCAAATCACCAATCAATAACTGGAAGCATTTCCTTGAGAAGGGCATTATTTAAGCACTATCCACTGAGGAAAAACAACTGAAACTTAGAAATTAAAGAGCTTAGTCGGTGAAATTTATGTACCTTTCCCTTTCAAAGGCTCAAGAACAATGGGTCTGAAACACTTTCAGTTATCTATTCGAACAGGCCTTCTTCCTAAAAGCCAAAAATAAGAGAACACGAAGTTTCTTGTATGTAATTCCAATGTGAGACTTGTTTGCACGAACTAGTTTACCATCCAGTCTTAGTGAGGCATGGCAAGTCTGTCCTGCATAACCTCTTATTATATGTCTTCGACTACGAAGAAGAATGAAGCTATTTTGCTAGAAACTAATTACTCTTAAACCGATCTTGATCGAAAGAAACTGTATGTTATCGTTTCCTTTTTCTCTATCCAGTGAATAATGTATCGTTTCAATTGGTCTAATCACTCAAATTCATTATTGAGGACGAATAAAACATCAATTTGCAGAAAGAACCCACAAATCTGTCCAATTAGATTAAGTATCCACATAAACCCAGATAAACTAAAATTTCAAAAATCCCAAATTGCACATCAAAGAAGAAAAACTTATTACCTTCCATTAGCAATCTCATTCTTTCCAACGAACCCAAAGAAAGGACCTTGATCTGCCTCCTCAAACTTCTTCTTCTTAAAATATTCTTGAAGTTCCTTAGCCTTTTGTCTCTGAAACTCCAAAGTAACCACATTCTTGTCCTTCACGGCCACTTGAGCAGCTGGCTTGGGTGGTGGAGTCACTGGAGAAGACGGTGAAGGAGGAGGGACGGGATTCAAGGGAGGCGATGGTGCTGCTGGCGAGGAAGGTGCTCTAAGAGGAGGGGCCACAGGTCTCCTTACAGGCCCTTCAGCTTGAGAGCTTCTTATGGTCACAATATAAGGCCTTGTTATTGTAGAAAACCTACAGAAAGAAGATGTTGAGGAGGTTGATGAAGAGGAAGATGGGAAGGAGCAAGATGACGATGAAGGGTTTGGGATTTTGATGTATGGGATTGAAGATGCCACTGACATTTTTCCCCCTCTTCTTGCTCAATCGAAGCACTATTTTACTCCCCCTAAATTCTCTCTGTAGGATAAATGTTTCTTTTTCTGTGCAGATGTGGTTTTTTGTTTTTTTTTTGGTTTGTGTTATCAGAATCAGAATCAGAAGAGAAGAGGTGTGTGTGGATAAGGTGTGGCCAAGTTTCAAAGGAGAGAGTGATAGTTCAAGTTAGTTGGTCCATCGAAGGAGTGGTGACTTTGGCGCCTAACAGCCGCTCAAGCAAGTGGGATGTTACCAACATGCCCCTCTACCAGCTTTGTGCTTTGACGCGCTTTGCATGCGAGTGAAGAAGCCATTTCAATTTTCCTAGAATAGCACTTCGAAAACGTTGCTAATAAGTAAAATCACTGTGATTTGAAAACGTTGCTAAAAAGTAAAGCCTTGATGTAATGAAGAGCACTTTTAATAACAAAATTATTGAACTATCTCCTTATGTCTTAATCTGATCAGAGTTTTTGCTTTCGGGTTGTTCTCAGAGCACTTCGACCTATCCTCGGAAAAGGAGGAGAAAAAAAGAAGAAGCGGGAGAGAACAGTTCAACTTGGTTTCTTCTTGCCGTGATTCCTGCAAAAGCTTTCCCGCAACGTCTGAAAGCCATCATAAAATCAGGGAAGGTGAATAATCCCACGAAAGAGAGCAGGGTCCATCTTTAACGACTATGAACCCATTGTAGCTTTTGAGAAGCAGGGCAATCCATGGTAGTAACAAGAGGGCCAAAAATAATGCGAGACATTAATTACGAGAAAACAATGGACAGGGCAATCACAAGTAACAAGAATAAGGTGACAAAACAGCGCGAAGATTAGAGTAACAAAATGAAATCCTCATCAATTAAATATAGGCACAAAACGATCAGTCCAACAGGCGTGGCCCGATATAGAACTTCTCACTAAGTGGCGTTTGTTAACAAACGGACCCTTAAGTCGCACTGAAAGTGTGGCCAGATGCATAACTCCTTCCCATGGTAACATTTCATATGCAACCAGTTACTCGCTTTTTCTTTAGCAGAAGTCAGTTGATCGCCAGGAGAAAGCAGATGAACTCCATCAGTAGCAGCAAGTCCTGTGGTGTGCCGCGGCATCTTGAGAAAAACTGGGCACCCAAAAGTTTTTGGTAATTGATCACATAATCACGCACGAACAACTTCTTTCATTTCCATTCTCGAATTCATCATCTGATCCACCTGTTTCGCTGCCATGGATCAAGTTTTCGAATCATTAACATGGTCATAATGAATATTCACCAGATGAATTAAAAACCTAAGCGAGATTGGAAATAGAAATGAAGGTCATAATGAAGAAAGCTATGTTTCAGCATAACGAATAACCAAATGCTCGCAAAAATCTTTATAGAAGTTAGTGGACTACTTCGAAATTTAGGACCAGAAATTACAAAAAACATGTCATGTAGGAAACTCGCTTGCTGACTCCAATGTTACATTTGACACTCATAACTTTCTTCAATTGTCGCATATGCACAGGGCAGGGGCAGTGTAGATGCAGGAAATCAATGCCCAAATCATCGTCCAATAATACGTACACATAATGCCTCCCCAATACAGCTATCAAAAGACATATCAAACACACTTTGGTTGTGTAGATGGAAGCGAAACAAAATAACTATAGACACACTGTGGGACTGACAGAAGATCTAGTATAACCAATCCAAGACAGATTGAGGAAAAACAGAACCAGAGCCAAAATAGGAAAGAGGCTTAAGGCCACATTGCTATCTAGGGCTGTTAATTCCGAGAGCTGCCACTCTCAAATGACAAACATGCTCCATGATCAATATAAAATTGTTTGGTATCAGAAAGGAAATATCTTTTGGAAAATATCAGAGAGATGCATAAAATAGGATATATCATCAACATTTCACTTCAAGTCTTCAACTAGTTTGATCAAAAGCATGGAAAGCAAATAGTTTAGTCAAACAAAGCTGATTTGCACAAAGGAATGTATGATGAGAAGTAACAATGTGCATGGATGAGTGGAATTCGAATCTAAATGAATTGGCAAAGAAAGAAAGGGACATGAGAAGAATAAATCTAAATAAAAAGAAAGAAATAAACTCATACTAACCAGTAAAATAAGAACCCACTATAAATAAAACAATTCATCATAAGGACATGAGAAGAATTAATGTAAATGACATAAGAAATCATCCCCTGCTCTCTCGCTTTTGAAGGTCTGGTCTGGAACAAGGACACAAAGCACCTTCCATTATAAATACAGTCAATCACGATCATATATCCTTAATGCTCTGCCCCAGTTTCAACATCTCCAAACACATCCCATCCTTTTTATCACTTGAGCCAAGGCCCAAGTTGAATGATGATATTATCATATGGATTACTTAATTCCCTCAACTTGCTTGCCAAACTTACTGAAAATTTTATTTGTTTACGTATCAGGCAACCAAAATATAACCATCACATTTTATGGTTGCGAGGAACCTGAGTCACTTGATACAAAACGACTCAAAAACAAATCTCTTGTAAGTATTCAACTGAAAGACTATGAACCCTTTTGAGAAGCAGGGTCCATATTTAGCAATATGGGAAATTTATAACAGCACGAAAACTTGTGCAGATGTAACATGGAAATTACAAAAGCGTAGTGGTAACACCAAAGGTATACATATAACTGAGGCTTATGCCACATGCACAAGAACACACATTAAAGAGATTCCAAAGGAGGTGTTAAAATCTCCTCAATATGCTTGAAACATGAATTAAATAAATGCAGAGCTCATAACTTAGATCAAGATAAGGTACTCCCGTACCTTGGTTCAAATTCCCTGATTTCAGCAAGCTCACTCCCACAGACATCAGTCCACTGCACTTTTCTCCTCTCTGTATGACTAGGGATATCACTACCTTGGCCATTCAATGGCTCGCTCTGCTTAACATCCTCAACAGGAACTGGAATTCTTTTTGATGCCTTCTTCAGATTACTCTTAAGAGTAATTTTTCTTGCATAATTATCAACTTCAAGCTCGGTAGTAAGATCTTTTTCCCTGTCAGCAACGAGAGGATCTGGCAAGACATCCTGCTGTTGGGCAGGGCCTACTTTGAGAGGTGACGGGGATTCATGTGCGGAAGCGCGACCAAAGCAGATAAAAGAAGCGCAGCCGTGGGAAAGCCGGTTCTTCAAGGAAGCCAGCTGGAGGTCAGAGTCAGGTTCTTGGTCCACCAACTGGTACTGATTCCACGGCGTAACTCTCATGGGTTTGTCTTCGTGCTTCTGACCCAGGAGAAGAAGGGTCAAGCCCTTACTATACCCAGAAGCTGAAGATGAGAAGAAACCTCCTCCTTCCACTGCCAATAACATCAGTTCTAATCATCTGGGCATCAAAATATGATTTCTGTATCGCTCCACCCACTGCCCCCTTGCAATAACTGACAAAGACACCAGTCCTTCATTCACCAATTATTCCATAGTTAGACAGGTTGCCATCAAAACATCATAAAAAAGAAAACCAAATATTAGATGTATCACTGTTATCTTCCGACTTTAAATCCCAAAAACAAAACCAAGAAAAAAAAACAACAACAACCCACAAAAAGCTAACCAAAAGTGGCCAAGAAAATGACATTAATATCAAGAGTTAGATCGCCAACATCAACAATCTGATCAAAGTTACAAGAGCCCATTTAATACAAAGTCATCAAACAAAACGTCAGCCCAAATTTTGACCATAAAAAAGGCTATCAATCATGAGATGCTTAAAAAAAGGACTTGAAAGCATCCCAAACAGGATTCAGGAATTAAATATAGCATCACAAACACGCTTAATTCTTAAATACTGCGTTTGTAATCATTAATTAACATTGAATGCAAAATCAGGATAGTTTTTTGACAGCTGATCTAAATTCAATACCAAAAAGAAAAGAAAATCGAAGGATACCATCACAACATTTCCAAAAAAAGTAGCAAGTTTTTTTTTCTTTTTTTGTTAAAGATCTGTTTAACGAAAGAAAGATGGTAACATGCATCACTTCACTTCACATTTACTCCTTCAAAGGGGAAAGGAAAAGACAGAGCGAAACGAGAACAGTTCAGCTACTACTAACTTGACTCACTTTTGGATGGAACAGAGTGGTTTTTTCCTCTCTCTTTTTTTCTCGGGAACCAAACAGAAAATCTTAAGAGCACCTGAAAGCGACGGAATAGATCTGCGAGAGAATCTGGTGGCCTAAAACGGCGGCGCCGGCATGTCGGATCCAATAAATCGGCGAGGAATTGGAGAAATTGCCTATACGGCAAGTAAATAAAACGGGGATTATAGTTTTCAGTGAGTGGGAAAAAGGATTTAATGAGAAAAGAGAAAACAAAAGGTACGAGAGGTTGGGTTTACTCCCCCCTGGTTGGTTCGGATTAATTAAAAGGTGGATCCGGATTGTGACTCCATGGCGCATGATAGCGATGGGCCCAACCTCCTTTCTTCTTCTTCTTTTTAATTTTTTTTATGGAGATTTTTTTTTTAATTTTTTTCTCTTATTTTTGGTAAAGGTAGAAGTCGTGCAGACATGGGAAAGCTTGCTTTTGTTTGCTTGCCCTCCCTCCCTGTGCACATGAATGCTTGTAAAACTTATTTAAAATTAATTAAATTGAATGATTTTCTGAATTTATTGAATAGTTCTGATTAGAAAATTAAAAAAAAAAACAATTTGATTCAGTTATAGATTTCAAAAAACTGAGAAAAGCAAGCATATATAAATAAGATTTATTATAAATTAAAAGCTTATTAAATCAGAACTCATAAAAAATAACCCAGCTAAAGGTATATTAATTAAAATTGAATTTTTATAGCATGCTGTTGACTGCGGATCATCCTGTATTTTATAAAAATTTATTTTTTAATCATTTTAATAGACTAATATAATTTTTTTATTTCATTTAAAAAGTACTTAAAAAAAACAAACAAAGAAACCATTTGTATTTCCAACGTGTTTAGGGTGCGTGTGATTTAACCTGATTTTCATGAAAATTAATTAATTTTTGATTTAATTAATTTTTTTGGTATTGTTTTATAATTTTAATGTGTATTTTTTAAAGATAAACTTTAAAAAATAAAAAAAAATATTTTAATATATTTTTTAATAAAAAATATCTTCAAAAGCAACCCCACTTTGGGTTTTTTGAGATCAAAGGATCTGGCCTCCAACTATTGTTGATAAATTAAAAAATAAGAACATTTTATTTATGGAATCTGCTATTCTATCGAGCTCCACAAACAAAGTAATAATGATGCTGAGGGATCGCATGATTTCCCTCTGTCCACAATCCCCCTTTCCCCTCCCATATATGTGATTTACATTTCAATGTGATTTCACCAAATGATTGTGAGATTGTAACATAAGTTACAAAGGGTCCGAACATGTTCTTACGGTGAGATTAAGAAAAATCAATTAATTAAGAGATGTTTTAATTAAGTCATAAGTTAAACTTGATCTTACACAGGTTTTAATTAAGTCATAAGTTGATCAACTACAATGTTTTGTTAATGAAAAGAAAATCAAATCTGATTTCACATAGAAAAAAAAAAAAAAAGGAATGAAACAGATGCAAATTAACTCAGACTACAAGTCGGGCCACTTGATTAAGAAAAAAGCCAAAAAAATAAAAAATCATGAGTAATTAACTGGGATAGCTCAAATTAACTTGACACAAATTAAGGAGCAGAAGAATTCCATGTGACTGATCAACGATCATTGGGAAATCGACAGTGAGAAGAAGGGACTGTGGGATTTTATGCTTAGAGTTGTTTCGAACGCAATTCATGTTTGTTATCGGAGTTGCCTTGTACGACCAGGGCTTTGCTCGGCACTGTGATGTAGTTTTTTTTGGGCTGATTATAGTTATTTAATTCTTTCTATTTAAACTTATTTTTTTATTTTAAATTATGATAAAAACTTGATTTAAAAAAAATTATAATTTATAATTTTAATAAGTTTTAAAAAATTACAATTTATAATTTATAATAAAAAAATTTTAACATGTTGTTTCGAATCATATCCATAAAAGCTGTCTTGCTACCAAACTTGAGACGGAAAGTCGCCGAGGACCCACAGTTAATGCTTCAGTGACGCTAGGAAGATGATCTCAGGATAGGCAATGAGAGCCATCAGACGAGAAAAGTCGCTGCTGCCAATGAATGATTCAGCTAAATTTCGGGGTAATATAGAGCGGTGGCAGCTTTTCAAATTATTTTTTATTTAAGTTGTATTAAAATAATAATTTTTTTAATAAAAACAATAAAAAAATTAATTTTAAATAAAAAAATTTTCTAGACAGAATTTCAATTGCCCCTTGAAATCATGGATGACTTATTACTTTTCTTCTCTTTTATTTTTTTTACATAGATTACAAGAAATATTATGAGACACATTACCAGAAAAAAAAATCACTGTGTATGAGTAAATCTCATTTTAAAAAAATAGTGTTAAACTTTAAGAAAATATAAGAAAATACTAAAGACACACATGAAATATTAGATTATAATCTTACAATATTAGTTTATTCTTGATTTGGTAAAGCAAATAGAAAATATTTCTAGCATGACATGAAAAATGATTACTTCAATTTGGGTGATGATGATCTTTCCAGACCTTTTATTTCCAACTTTACACGTTCAAGTTTCTTGAAGAACAATTCA
>Ga0307518_10004485_pt1 | contig 10002 bp, 6 predicted proteins | sample 25_EM_MG_FD_203889 | JGI IMG/M metagenome (GOLD analysis project Ga0307518, IMG submission 203889) | Populus trichocarpa ectomycorrhiza microbial communities from riparian zone in the Pacific Northwest, United States - 25_EM | ecosystem: Host-associated > Plants > Roots > Unclassified | place...
ATACATGGTGATGAGTGCGTATGATGGGGTGATGATGAAAGAGTGAAACGGGATGATGGATGGATGGGGATCATGCTTGAAAGACCTGACAATCTTCATTTCGTTCCATCTATACGATGCGAGTTAGCGCATATACGCGTGTAGCAGAGAGAGACGCACAGCGAGCGGACCCTCGCAGCTGTCGTGGGTGTCTTGGAACGGTGCACGAGTTTCACCGCTACCTCGACGGTGCTGTGTTTACCTGAGGACGACTTTGGACGGCAGAGCCACACGCTGCCCCAGTTACCGAAGCCGATCTGGAGAGGGATGGTTAGCGGGGGAGATATCGCAAAGCGATGAGCATACTTCTTTAACGAATTGGAGTCGCTCAGCGAGGAGTTGGTCGGAGAGGGAGAAGACATCGTTTGCTTCAGGAGGCGGGTCCATGATAGGAATGTTTGGTTATACAAGTACACGGTTGAGTGCGATGGAGAGTGTTTCAGTGATTCAAATGCTGGTCGTCGCTGTTGGCTGCAACGGCCAGCTTCAGCTCACTCAACGGAATCACGCCAAACTGCTTTCGACTCGAACACGGAACAAACAATTCAAAACAACGCGTATGTCATGTGACCAACACACGGACGACACGAGGAGGACCGGGTCGATGACGTCGGTTTGTAGAAGTTCACCAACAACTCCCATTATTTCGTGGTTGGGTTGTTCTTTCGACGGTTTTGCAAGCTCACATTCCAGCCTGAGGATCTTGCCAAGAGAACAGTTGACTCTTAACAGCCCTTCGAGCTGCTGACATCCTAGGGACTACTCTTCTATAATCCCTTCGAGTCTGGGGCATTCTCTATTTTGGGCTAGAATGTAAGTTGCACCTCGCTATTCCCGCCAGCCGCCCAACTACTCTTCAAATCGGGCATAAACGATACATCGCCTCGATGGCAATGCATAAGGAACCCGGACCAGGCTAGAATCCTGAGACTGAAACACCCTCGCAGGTTGATAAAGACTCTTGTTCGAGTCTCCCTTGTCCCCATTGCCCCTTCGCCCTGCTAAACCCCATGCCCAGTGTCGTCATCAACTCTGTACCATTTGTGACTCGTCTAAGGGCTGAAACTCATGGTTCCAAGGAGCTTATCCAGCGCGATCTTGCACGCATCACGAACATGCTCTCAGCACGGAATACAGACGGTACAATGGCCTTTGTGAGCAGCGCACGTGCCGAGCAGGCTTCCCCTGGTGTCGACGCGACTAGCAACGGTATGTCCAAGATCTTCACTGCGTAATGACTTTCTAATTTCGCGCAGGCATCGTATACACCATGCCTGTTGGCGTCGGGCAACCCCCCACTGAATACACTCTTCTTGTCGACACTGGTTAGCCCAGACACTGTGTTTGATGCCGTCCTGGCACTCATGTATGTTCGACGATCGTAGGCAGTGCAATCACTTGGGTAGGTGCCAAGAAGAAGTATAATCCAACTAGCACAAGTCACCGCACGGGCAACTCAGTGGTACGACATTCTCTATATTTGACCTCGCGCGATTCCTGATTCTTGAATCAATGCAGAACGCCAGTTACGGCGCAGGATCGATGTCAGGCGATGTGTGTGAGAGTTACCTTGTTCCATACGTGAACGAGTACCTGATCTAGATATGACCTCAGATACGGACACCGTTACTCTGGGTCCGGGTCTCATTGTCCAAAAACAATCCATCGGTGTTGCTAAGACCTCCAAAGGTATTCGTGATGTAGATGGCATTGTCGGGTAAGCGCACTGCTTCAGATGACGGGATAGTATTCTGACCCGTTGAACCTCTCATTCTAGTCTTGGTCCCGTTGCACTTACCAGGGGAACAGTGACGGGCGGCCGGGAGGTACCAACCGTCATGGACAACCTATTTTCCCAAGGCGCTATCCCTTCAGACGTACTAGGGGTCTTCTATGCGCCATTGACCAAGGTTGGAGAGACGAACGGCGAGATCACTTTTGGTGGCATTGACGAATCAAAGTGGGGGCCCATTCCTTTAATCTCACGATTAAGTATGTTTGTCTGACACACCATTACAGGATCACTGGCGATGTCAATTATGTGCCTCTCACGACTACTGCTCCGGCATCACTCGTGAGTTAGTCATTCCCGGAGTCTGTATTGTAGTATGACACTCTGAGGTACCGCAGTACTGGGGAATCGACCAGAGCATCACCTACGGAAAGGGCACATCCATTCTTGACGTTGCCTCTGGCTTTATTGATACTGGGGCCACATTCCTTTACTTGATAACGGTGTAGCAGGAGAACCCTTCGTGGGTCGAGTGATGCAATGACAATGGCCTGTCCGTACGTGTGCTGCTGTGCTCTACTGACGCTGACTAAGCGTCACCTGACTGTCTCCTCGTGCTCCTATCCCTAGCCCCTCCTACTACAACGGGTATGTGCTCCTCTCTTCATTTTACGCCATTCAACGTCCTTGGAAGATGCATTCAACGCCTACAAGCAGGCAACTGGCGCATCCACGGACAGGTGGGTACAATATCGTGCAGATCCTCATCGGTTGACCGATGCAATACTTGCGTTCTTTTCAGCGCCACCGGCCTTCTGACCATCACGCAAGAACAGTACAATGCTCTTCAAAGCCTATCTTTCCACATTGGCGGTGTTCGTTATTCACTTATCCTAGAAATTACTGACCTCACTCAGGTAAAATATAGGTCACGTACGAGTTCACACCGAACGCGCAAATCTGGCCTCGTGCTCTAAATAGCGTGCTGAAAGGGGACCCAAATAAGATTTACCTCATAATCGTGGAAATCCCATCGTCAGGAGGGATCGACGGTATCCGAGTCGTTAGTACGTCTCTGCTCTATCTCATTCGGCGCTGCCTTGAGCAATATTGATTCCTGTCTGTGTCATGGGCATTAAATAGATGGTTTCTCATGGCTACAGCGGTTCTATACCGTGTATGACAACACAAACGGTCGGGTTGGGTTTGCCACGACTCACTACACCAATGCCAATACCAACTGATCAGGGTGGCATTATACGGGGTTGATATTTGTTAGCAGGTGTTCAAATTTTTGAAAATGGACCCATATGAAACGCCTGCCTGTATGCACGATTAGTAGGATTTATTACTTACGATACATCCCATCTTGGAGCACTCGAGACTCAATGCTCACGCTGGTCCGTCAGTAAGCACAAACCAATTGTTTATCGAATCATATGGGATACAAAGTTGCTCAGTTCCCCGCAAGCTCTCATGTAATGTTCCGAAGATCATCAAGTATTTCGAGCTCAACTGTGTCTGGGTACGGCCCTACATGGTGCATGTTGCTTATGAGCTCGAATTTTCAATTGATCCATGCGAACCTGATTGAACCACGAATGACGCCTACGAATCCCTGGGTGATGTTGCCATATCAAAAAGCAACATCATCCAGGGTTCAGCATGGCGTTACGCACCCCCATACAGGATTGGGACTAGAGGTACATACCTGCATGGCTGGCATTGTAGAAATGATACTCAAGCATCGCTCGACTCAATGGCCAGGAACAAAGGAAGACGAGATATGTAAGAGATGGGTACAGACCATAATCTGTGCAATTGGTACACCGTCAAATCCTGACGGAAGGTAATACGCCAGACTCAGAGCACTGAGACTCGGGATGCCTGAGTGAAAGAACAGAAGGAACAGGTCGGAACTCGAAGTTTTCAATTTCCGTTGCGCTGGCCGCCAGCTGCGCAATCGCAACCACTGGTGACGCGTTGTCATGGCACCTCTATTCCAGGCCCTCGAAGTTGCCTTCCACTCAAAATTTCAGGATGGATCGTCCATATATCGCTGCGAGCTGGATCGGCACTGGACAGTAGGCGTGTGAGGTTCAGACTTGCTGCATATTTATGTATTCACAGTTGACTTGTCCATGCCCAAGCTACGCGCTGGTGCAATAAAGGGTATAAACGCATTGTAATTCACCGATGGATTCCAATTGCATACCTTTGGAGCGAGTCAACTGTTCAATGCATGGAACTTACTGTGTTTTCTCTGTCTTCACAGTGTCGCTCAGGGAGGCAAGTAATGTTGCGCTGGATATATGTCAAATTTAACAATCTGGGTCATAGGATATGCCCTTGGAACGCTCGTTGAAGCTTCCATCCAGCACCAGGCAGCTAGCGAATTCTCTCATACAGACCCCGTCCACGTCACAGCTCACTTCGTGCTACAAACACTGGGGCGGGCGAAGTGCAGATCAAGTTAGTTAAGACAGGGAAGACCTTTACAAACTTGCACGCTCAGCTTGTACAGAATGTGCGTGCTTTCCTTCTTCCATCTGCCCCGTATCCTCAATGATACATTCAGGGAAGTACAAAGATCACAGCCCATCTTGTTTTTGGGGATCTCTCACCGCAGCCTTCAGCGTCTATCCGAAGAACGCTCGCCCCGCCGTCACCTTACGCACGGCGCCTACCTTTGCACTTTCATCCCAGTCAAGTCTCCCCGATCAAAGGCCAGAATCCATTCGCATATGGCAAATCTCAAATGCAATGGTCAGTAGACCAAATGATCGCTGCACGTAATCAGCCAGACAGCTCGACGAGGACGAACAGTGAGACTATGGGTGGTGGTGGTACCGAGTGGGGTGCATGGTGTGAACTGAAGATCGAAGGCGACAAGCTCAGGACGTCTGCCATACCCTTCTTCGCGGATAATTTCATGAATCTGCCATTCCTCCTACCGAATAGTGAACCCGCACACACCAGAGCGATGCAAAAGTGAGCATAGCCCGGAATGCAGGACAACTAACTCAATGCAGAAGGCTGATTTCGTTCGCAGCTGGTGCCCAACCATTACAATGTCTGTAGAGTTCAAGACTAGGGTACCTTCCTCCGCAGAATTCTCTAATCGCACTGTTGGTCTCTATTCTGAATCACGGTTCCTCCACGACCCTCACGGGAGACACAATGCCCGTGTTGAGGTCTGGACAGCACCTTCTGGCATTGGTCAGGGGAACGTAGAAGAAGGGTGGAGAGACAGACAGTACTGCATAGCTGTCGCGGACCAGATGGGACTGATACTCCCTATGGATCTCATTTTAAAGGAGGGAAATAGGGATGGTACTAAACTCTGAGATACTTTTGGCGGTGCAGAGGACATCGGTGCGTTCTATGGTGTACTCCGACGTGGAGCTCCGTACCCATCCTTACTACCTACTCGTCCGATCGTTGATCGTATATCCGTGCATACTGAATTACGGCGTTCCAGTTCTTCTTCATCTGATGATGCTCCTTACCATGTCTAGCTGGTGACCACATCACTAATCGTCCCCGTTACTTCCATGGAGGTGCATCCTGGCCTCGGGATTTGCCCAAAGAGGATGATTCGGCGAAGAAAGGCACTTCCTGATTTGACAGTCACTGGCGCCAGCGCACTCCACAAGACAGCAGTGCACTTAGTTGTGTTGTTCATGTGCCTCTGGCACACGATACCATATTGACCAGTCTCCTCGAATCAGCTGGTTGGGAAACAGGCACCCGTATGTTTATCGCAGGTGCGTCAGCGGAACAACTGATGCTTACACATGGAGTCAGTTCTGGCCCCAAAACGGAATGAAAACACTGCCCACCCACAATTGTCACATGGAGACTCTTCCGCTGGCGAGGATGTATGTTACTTACTGTCACGTCCCCGCATTCGCAACTCGGCCTGTGAACCAGGTGAGTATCAGTCTTGCAGAGTGCTTCCCTAACCCTAGCACCGTTCATTCTGGGGCCCTTCCCCTCATTTGACTGTCAGGCGAGGAAGGGGGTCGGGGCTGAAGTACCCCAGTAGGTCCTTGATCTTTGACTTTATCCACTTATTTGGGCACCAGTAGGCCGACCATAAGTGGTCCTCCCTTGAGAGAGCATAAAGACAGGAGCTTCTGGCCGAAACCTACCCATTGATCTCCCTTCGCAGACCCAATCGCTCTCTCATCCTGCCACTGTTATCCCAGGATGTCCCATGTCATAGTCCACAACACACCCTTCGCTACTGGCTTCCGTGCAGCGCAAAACGGGGCCAAAGAACTCCTCCAGCGTGATCGCGCGCGCGCTGCCAAGCTGCTCGCAGGAACATCTCATGGACCTCATGCATTCCTGGAGTCCTTTCGGTACTCCAAGCACTGTGGAAAGACCGGCACTTTGGCTTTCCTTGCTCATGAAAATACACGGAGAAGCGTCAATGTGACTGACACAGGTATGTTAGCGATACATCGAGCAGACAACAAGGATGCCAGGTTCACTTACGTCCCACAGGTGTGACATACACCATGTCTGTCAGCGTTGGGAGCCCTGCAACCACATATAACCTCCCCATTGACACTGGTATGTACAAGGGAATCACCTTGTGACGATCCTGTTTGGGATTTAATTCACATCAATGAATACAGGTAGTTCCAATACCTGGGTCGGTGCTCACAAAGCATACCACCCTTCTCGCACAAGCCACTCCACTGGAAACACAGTGGTGGGTCTGGTGCCCATTGTCAGTTTTGATCCATGTTTGACTGCTTGAGATCAGGATGTCAGCTATGGGTCCGGAGTTATGTCAGGCGAAGAATGTATGTGTTTCTTTTGGAGTCACGTGAATTCTGTTTGACCCGGAGACGGTTGTAGACACCGACACTGTTACCCTTGGCTCGCATCTCGTAATTTGAAATCAGTCTATTGGTGTTGCCACAAGCACACAGGGTTTTGAAGGCATCGACGGTATCCTTGGGAAAGCCTAATTACACCAAATATCACTTTGACGATGCACTGACCAGATGTCACCTCTAGAATTGGCCCCGTTGATCTCACTCGGAATACTGTTTCAAATACCGATGAAGTACCTACAGTTACAGACAATCTCTATAATCAAGGAATTATCCATATGGATTTGTTGGGTATCTCCTATGAGCCCTCGTTGACTGAGGGCGTGAGGAATGGCAAGATTACTTTTGGTGGAGTTGACGAGTCAAGGTATGATCTGTTCCTGAAATGGTCCAGCAGCTCAGAGGTTTACATATTCCCAACAGGTTCACCAGTGAAATTAACTATGTACCCATTACGTCCACCACTCCTGCGGCATACGTGAGTGAAGTTAGAAGCTATGTTCTGAATTTCTGAAGTGATAGTGCACCTTTCATCTGTAGTACTGGGGAATTGACCAGACTATCACTTATGGTCAGAATACTCCACTCCTGCATGAGTCTGCTGGTATTGTCGACACCGGTACTACCCTTCTTCTCCTTGCCACTGGTATGTGTTCTCAATATTTCATTATTTCATGCCTACTATCATCCTTCGAAGAGGCATTCGAGGCATACCAGGAGGCAACTGGGGCAGTTTTGGACGAGTAAGTAAACAATAAAGGATACCACGAAGTTGACGAATGCCTGTTTGCTTGTCAGGACCACTGGCCTACTGACCATCACTGTAACAGTCTAACTTTTTATCTTATCTAATCTATGATTAGATGACATCTTATCTTGTCGTAGCATACTATCTTATCTAGTGCATCTTATCTATAGAACTGTCTGGGCCACAGCCTCGTGCTGTGCATGCTGTATCCCTTGATGTCATTAGCATAGCCTTACCACAGGATGGCAGCTGTGTTCACTGCCTCGTACAGCATACAGCCTCATGGATAGCCTTGCACAGGACACGTGTAGTATAGTATATATACCGTTGCAATCCAGCACCCAGAGGCTCTCCATTCGAGCTCTCTTTGGGTCTTTGCTCTAAGATCTCTAGTCCTATTCCTCCTCAGAGCCCCGTGTGGTAGTTCTTTGGGTTTTGCCCTTAGGGTTGTCTCAATCACACAAGAGCAGTATGACACTCTGTGGAGCCTGTTCTTTACCATAGGTGGAGTGTGTCCCTTCTTTTCTTTGCATAGTATAACCAACTCGGAATGATGGATGGGAATATAGGTCACATATGAATTCACACCAAATGCACAAATCTGGCCTCAGGCTTTGAACACTATTCTCGGAGGTGATCCCAACCAAATCTACCTTATCATTTGTGATCTTCAGTCTCCAACCGGGAGTGGTCTAGATTTCATCAGTAGGTCCCTGGGTTCAAGTCTCTGCCTACCTTCATGATTAAATAATCTACTTCCAGATGGTTTCAGGTGGTTGCAGTGTTTCTATGCTGTTTATGACACAACGAACGCTCGTGTTGGGATTGCCACAACTCCATTTACTGGTGCTGAAACTAATTGAAGTGGTACTCAAGAGTTCAATTTGCCTTTGGGGTTATGTGTGGTCTGCATTAACTGCTTTGTTATGGGCCATTTGTCATACTGAATGGGTTGCTTGTATCAAGTAATGTCTTTGGAAACACTTGGAAATTAGCTTTTGATTGAATCAGCTCCCCATTGAAAGCTGAGGTCTGAACAGGTGGCCATAATGTGGGGCTAGCTTCCCTGAAGGACAATTATGGCTTTGTAGTTAACAAAAACAAATGTTTCAAATACATTGAAGGGTGGATACTACAAGTGGAGAAAACAACAATGGATTACTATTGCACAACATTGTCAGGACTCAAAACACTCTTGCCACTTTGTCCCATGTGCCATTTCACTGAGGTCCAACTCCACACATCCTTGTGGGATAACTAGCCTAGTGCACATGTTATAGAATGGCTTTGTCATAGTACTTGGAACCCAGAGAAGCAACTGGCCATGTTGACCTCTAATCCATCCATCTGAATGAAGTCTAACACACTGGTGGAAGTCCTCATCATCATGGGAACAAAGGCTTTTCTCTTGATCATGCAAAGCATGGGATAAAACAGAGGAGAATCTGATAGAAGGATATACAATTTGGGGTTCAACACCATTGATTGGCATCATGGCAGCAAAGGAACAATAGTCTTCTATTGCAAATGGGATTGAATATGAGTCTACAACAATATCACTGAAATTGCTAATAGACTTACCATGGCACATAGACTCTTCATTGGGTTGAGAAGCATTCTTGCCAACATCATTGCAGATTCTTACACCTCTCCCAGCATCCCAGACTCTCACAGTCTTGTCATTTGAGCCTGACACAATCCTTGTGCCATCAGGGGAGAATGCAACTGATCTGACATAGTCAGTGTGGCCTTGAAGTGGACTGCCAATCTGCACACCCCTCTCAGCATCCCAGACTCTCACAGTCTTGTCATTTGAGCCTGACACAATCCTTGTGCCATCAGGGGAGAATGCAACTGATGTGACCCACTCAGTGTGGCCTTGAAGTGGACTGCCAATCTGCACACCCCTCTCAGCATCCCAGACTCTCACAGTGTTGTCTTCTGAGCCTGACACAATCCTTGTGCCATCAGGGGAGAATGCAACTGATGTGACATAGTGAGTGTGGCCTTGAAGTGGACTGCCAATCTGCACACCCCTCTCAGCATCCCAGACTCTCACAGTCTTGTCATTTGAGCCTGACACAATCCTTGTGCCATCAGGGGAGAATGCAACTGATCTGACATAGTCAGTGTGGCCTTGAAGTGGACTGCCAATCTGCACACCCCTCTCAGCATCCCAGACTCTCACAGTCTTGTCATTTGAGCCTGACACAATCCTTGTGCCATCAGGGGAGAATGCAACTGATGTGACCCACTCAGTGTGGCCTTGAAGTGGACTGCCAATCTGCACACCCCTCTCAGCATCCCAGACTCTCACAGTCCTGTCATATGAGCCTGACACAATCCTTGTGCCATCAGGGGAGAATGCAACTGATCTGACATAGTCAGTGTGGCCTTGAAGTGGACTGCCAATCTGCACACCCCTCTCAGCATCCCAGACTCTCACAGTCTTGTCATTTGAGCCTGACACAATCCTTGTGCCATCAGGGGAGAATGCAACTGATCTGACATAGTCAGTGTGGCCTTGAAGTGGACTGCCAATCTGCACACCCCTCTCAGCATCCCAGACTCTCACAGTGTTGTCTTCTGAGCCTGACACAATCCTTGTGCCATCAGGGGAGAATGCAACTGAT
>Ga0307518_10004486_pt1 | contig 10000 bp, 10 predicted proteins | sample 25_EM_MG_FD_203889 | JGI IMG/M metagenome (GOLD analysis project Ga0307518, IMG submission 203889) | Populus trichocarpa ectomycorrhiza microbial communities from riparian zone in the Pacific Northwest, United States - 25_EM | ecosystem: Host-associated > Plants > Roots > Unclassified | place...
GGTCTTAGATGATAGAAACATAGATTCCTCCTGATAATACCTTGTTTGGCAGTTAATGCTTGGTTCATGGAAGGGTGAATATCCTGAGGCCAACTCAATAGTCGAGACTCAACACCAATGCTGGACAACAGTGCGTTTCAACCGTGAGCTCGAGTTCATGCCCGCATGAGCGCAAGACCCTTCTGCTTCACAAAGTTCCCCCACCAAGACAAGGGCCAAGCTGCGGCTTTTTACAAAGCTTTGTATCTCTAGAACGGCGAACGCTACTTGATCAAATGACATTCTGGCAACTCAACATATCCTTATGTTTCCTTTATGGTTTCGCAAGTAGTTCACGCACACTGATGAATTTACAAATACAGTTGAGGGTCGATCTGTATCTCCCCCTTCAACTTCTCCCAGTATGAGGACTGGCTGTGGGTCACACCATATACGGGATCGACTATTTATACCCAGCGGAAAGACAGCGCCTATATATCTGGGTATGTGCCAAGCACCGTACATGTGCGTCTATGAACGCAGGTGCTGATATCGGTGATCTTCAGCTCCTATTTATGTCTTTGAAAGTATAACTGTAGATCTTTCTACCCACTGTCCGGTTGTGCTTTCGATATTCCATACAAAGACTTTTGGGGGGTGCCTTTTGGACTGCTCTTGCACTGTGCTGCAATTGCGTCTCCACCGTTCCTACCAGTACCCGTCCTAGTGGAGAGGGACCAGTCTTCGGTCTGCCTAGGGGAGACTAACTCGTACTCTAAGGTGGCGTCACCTTTTTTATATACAAGAGGTTATGTAGTTTTTTCACATTTGACCATCTAGACACGACTTATTCACCTAGAGTGTGATGCCAGGATATACCAATGCATGTTTCTTCCAAATAGAAGGTAAGTTCACAACGGAGTAACGGTTTTGTCCCATTGATAAGGCTGGCGTGGCTTCGCTGGGGAAATGCAAGGTTTTTTGTACGACCCAGTCTTCCAAAAAATAAACTCAAAATCTCTTCGACATGACTGACGACCAGGGTCACAGATGTATTTGTGAGTTCAATCTAGAAGAGAGTGGGCTGACTGTAGGCCACGGAAAGGGTCACTTACATACCAACGCCCGTCTTGACAACGTACCTGCCCAGCTGCACGGGGATATAACTGAAGAGCATTTGAAAGGGCATGATGATATTATCAAGGGCAACGGGGTCTGTGGAACCGAAATGACATGGTTTAGACTCTACTTACTACACTCTTTGTAAGTAGGTCTGTCACTACAGTCTACTACACAATTCCTCCGTCGTACAATTCACAGTAGGCCAATTACTGCTACGAGAGTGTCTCCTTTACCTATCAGGAAGTTTGCGTCGACCCTGCCATTCAGAAAGACGAGTGAGTAGTAGCTAATTTTATCTTGATCGAAAGCTAGTATCAATGACATAATCTGGGTCTTCAGGCCTTCAGGGACTGAAGAAGGGGAATTGTCTAAATCCTAAGGGTACACTTGTACTGTTCATTACGCTCAACCCACACGATCTGTCCAATGTTCTTGCTGGGGGTGTCAGTGGTGGGCAATTATCGTCCTGTGAGCGTGCAGCAGCCATCCAGGGGAAGCTGCAGCAATGACGTTCAGACCTCCCTCCTCTTCTTGCCTACGCGTTTTGTGTATGTGGAAGGCCCTTCGTTTGAAATCCTGCTGTAGTTCCTGGTGGGCGGGTTGAAGTGCGGAAAATAACCTCGATCATGTAAATATATCATCCTGTAAGGAAGTCGCTTCCAATGAAGTTCAGCCTACAGGATTAATATCTTACATGCCGTATAATCTTCTAACGAGGTGCTACTAGAGGCTACTAGGTCAAGTCCTGTGCGACCGACTTGTGCAACAGACATACCTAATGACTGGTATGATTGTATTTAAAACAAAAATTATATTCTTCTTACATAAGGACGGTCTGTAGGAGAGAAAACATGCGAGTTCCACACAGTACTAGGGGTGGCAGGATGGTTACTCACTGACGCTTGCCTAAATCGCTGCGCGCTTCCTCGACACGTTCCGCCGTTGTCTTCCCACCCTGACACGGGGATCGGCGTAAGACATTATAAATAGAGCGCGACGTGAACATGCCTTTTTTTTTTGGCTTGTCGGGTCCCTCTGGGTTGGCGACCTCTGCAGATAATCAGAAAAAAAAAAATCAAGATGTACTAGTCCTACGAAACGAAAGGAACATGGTTATAGGGACCGCGTAACCTACCCTGATGCCAACGAGGTGAATTGAGTGTCTGAAAAAAGGGTGTCAAAAATAGATGTCGTGGATGCGAGTCTACTCCTGAGGAGAGTTAACGTTCATCTCGATAATGCCGTTGTTAACAGCTGTCCTGATTTCTTCCTTTGTCGAGCCAGAACCGCCGTGAAAGACGAGACATCTGTCAGAGATAAGTTGGTTGCAGCTTTTCCCAAGATAGCAAATACGGCTGCGCGGGCGAACCACCAGGCTTCTCAATCGTGTCTGGTGCTCCCAAAGCAACTGGGGCTGCAATGACATGGTTCTGGGCGTGTATACGCCATGCACGTTACCGAATGCAGCTGCAACACTGAAGTTGGGCTCAATACCTGGTAAACATCATATACATCCTCAAGTTCAGTGTACAGAGCGGCACCAGTGTTCTCGACGCCGTCTTCTTCACCACAGGTGATGCCGATCTCCATTTCGAGCCAGAGACCGAGTACAGCCATGCGCTTGAAGTATTTGGCACAGATCTCGATGCTGTCTGCCTTGGGCTCCTGGTGCACTTTGAAGTATTCTTCGTCTGTTGCGAGCATGCAGTCGAACCAAGGGGCTTCTTGGCACAGTGATCGCTGTGCAACACGACTGGGCTGTTAGTACGGGCTGAGAACTTCTAACATTCATATACCTAAAAGACAGGCTTTGTATGCACACACCGTATGACTTTGCGACAGCAGGATGTGGTGAGCTCCAGCGATTGAACCGGTGATAGAGGCTTGCTGGTTGTCATTGGAATGGCCCTTTCCGGCGAAGAATGCGCTTCCGCCCTGTGAAACCTGGAGAATGATGGGTGCTTTGATATCCATGTGGGGTCCATCATACGATGATCCCATGAAAGCGTGCGAAATCAAACGAACCGGGCAGCTTCCAATTCGGCGTTGGCAGTGGAAGAAGAAGAGACGTTCTAACCGGGTAAATGATAGGTGCGCTGGCTCAGGCAGTATAGAAGCATTGCATACAATGGCCTGAAACACAGTGTAGAATGGAGTGATGAGGTCGGGAATACCTCGGGTCATTTCTGCAAAGACGTGCACATGGATAGCGAACTGGACTCAGGGGTGCGGGAGATCAGCATCATCAGCTCTTCGATGGAACGAAATGACGGCACGCCTTGTTCTCTTTTGCATAGTTGAACAGCTTGCGCACATTGTCGCCGGTCAACACTCCAGCCTTGAGGATAGATGAGATCTGGCACGATCGAAAGTGGAGCTGAGACCTGCAGGAACGATGTCGAGGGCACCCATGGCGATGATTGTGTGAAAGAGCAGGGGGAGGACGATTGTCTGAATAAAACGGCGATGTTAGACCTTACTAGTAGGAAGCGCGTTGAAACCTAGAGAGACTATCGTAGCTCTTCGGTTGGCACGTGTTTTCGGACGTCCTCGACTCTGAGGCTGAATGTGTTGAACCGTCTCGACAGTCAAACTCCAGGTCCAACTTGCTCGGTGTTACCCCGTTGATTCACTCTCACAAAGTAACGCAGTTTTCTTCGGAAATCTCGAGGACTCTTACACCATCACGGCGACAATGATGAGAATTCAACCACTGTTGTTCGGACATTAGCTCGCCTGTCGCACTGTCTTGCATGATCCGCGAGGCCAGTCAGTTTGTGACACAGTGCACCAATTGCCGTAGCGCACAGCTCCTAAGGCCTTTGCACAGAATCTTCTGTGAAACTGGATACTGGATGCTGGACACTGACACATCGCACCCGCAACATGGACTGCCTGACCCATCGATTTGAAATGGAGTCGGGGCATCCTTGTCTTGTATGCTGTGCATTTACGCATTGGACCCGCAATTTTCCGGGAGAAGATTCACCCGAGGATAATCCGCGTGCTTGGGTATCAAGTTCAATGCTCTTGGCTATGAACAGCCTAGTATCAAAACAGTGGGTTCTAGTAGACTTCCTTCCATGCCTTTTCCACCCCCCAACGCATCACTATTGGTTGGACAAGGTTTCCCCGAAAAGTTAGTGTCACATCATCCGCCTACTTGATGAATTCTAAGCTTTTGCCGCCAGTTGTTCCATGGCAGTGCCATCTTGGATCTACCGCGCCACCCAAAAGTGACCAACACCTATTTGGATGCCCAAAGATGTGGCTCGTGATGCGGCTGAGTTGACTTCCGTCTCCACACGTAAGTGCTGGAAGAAGCTCCGCGTAGATCATCAGCGTTCCTCAGGACATCAGACCAGCCATACCAGCCACCCACACTAGCATACTCTAGTATTACCGCAGCAGCACATGGAGTGCGCATACCATATACGTCGACCGCACCAAGATGCTGGTTTCCCAGGAACGTAGGAGAGTTGTAGTCGTGGCGGGCGTGATTTGACTGAAGGCAGGAACAGGTCCATCGGATACACTCTATGCCTGCTGAGTTCTTTCTGTGCTAGGCACCCTCATTATGTCCCCTTCTCAGAAGGATTACTTCTTGGCCCGTTCCATGCCAAGGGGGGGGATGCTTGGATATATCCGAGTCTGTGTTGACAACGAACGGCAGAACAACTTATCCATGGAACACAGCACAGATTCCGTGTTGCAGAGCATTTCAACGATACGTCATCAAAACAACATTTCCACCATACTTTCATCCCAAACGAGAAGCAGGAAGTGTAAGAGCAAGGCGCTCCACCTTTAACGCGTTATTAGTATGTGCATACATGGAGACTTCTTCAAGTCAGCCAAGTATGACGTGTCCGTGTCAGGTCCGATTCACGCACTTCCAGGACCTGCCAGTCAAGCTCTCCCTCATTACCGATGAGCACTGCTAGCCATGACTCATTAAGACTACCATACTCGCGTTTCTGAGTTGCGTACTCAAACCTACCACTAGCCTACCCGGCATCCCAGGGTACCGACACCCGACCGCTCCACAAGGCGACCGATGAATTTGATTCTGACTTCGTGGGTCTCTGACTCATGTAACCTCGATATGACTCGATTCTCGATATGGGATTCAAACATTTGTTAACTCCCGTGAAGCTTTTCACTGACCCTTCCTGCATGCACTGCCTCACCTGACACGTCCTGCTAGCCGGTTAACCGATAAGATAATACCGTGTATCTGATTAACCTTTATGGTCTTGTATCACACCGATCTCGGCACATGCACAACTATCAGGGAACAGGATGGATTGCGTTGGAGAATTATGAGTGATGAGTGATTACTGCGCCGTCGGATCAAGAGATCCCGGGTGCGGTAGCACGTTGTGTTACTATGGGACTAGGCTCAAGGCTCAAGCTCGCAGTACGCCTAATATCTATTAGTGCTCCCAGGGATAGGGTATTGTTCCTGTGCGGGTACCTGTGGAAAACGTACCTTCAATGAGCTTTATTGAGCAATCAACATAGGCCGTAACGGAACATGCTCAGGATGCCAACGAGGAAGCCCTTGAATCGAAACTATTCCTTTACTCCAGCTCGATATACATATGTTGGTATTAGTAATTGCTCTCCGAGTGAGAGATGCCTTGTCATTCGCAGCTTGGATTGCTGTACGCATTAGTAGCGTGAACAATAAATCAGGGTTCAATTATGTAGATCCTCTTATGGGCCTACCTCCATACTATTTTAAGCTATACATACTCGTCAAATAGGAAGGCTTGTACTATGTAGAAAAGTTCTGGGTAACAGGAATCGAAGTAGGAGAAAACGAATGGGTTAGTGTACAGTCCGTACTATGGTATCACTTTCGAACAGAAAAACAAAAAAAAGATTATGATACAAAACATGGCAGCGCCATAGCACATGGAGCTTCTTGGAACAATCCTTTGATCAGCCACGATGACCAACGGAGAAGGAGAAGGGAACGCACTCCGTATCAGCCTATTGATGCCTGTGGTTCGTTCCGCTATGTGTGCCACGTCGAGAACGAAAAACGCCACTCTGTATACGGCATACCAAAACAAGTGACCTGCACTGATGATATCCGTAATCATGGGACAGAACTGAAAGGACAAAATAAAGTTAGTCCAAAAATGCAACCAGCTTGGAACGTGCGGAACACTCACGAAGAACGTAATTCCACGTAAGAGTAAACGAATTAATAGATGGAGACCAACGAAGATAGCATCCACCAATCCACAAATCTGATCCTGGAGAATGCGAAGCCCAGGTGTAAACATGGTCCCATTGGAACCTATAAGAGTTATGGCGTACGTTTCGTTGATGCATGTCGACCAACGGTTCTCCGGCATCCTCAAGTAGGAGCATGACCGACCTGTTCATCACGAACGCGGTCTTGTGTGGAGATTGGTGTTGTTCACATCTACCGAGCCCATTGGTGAGTGGTTGGGCATATCAGTATACATGGCACACACGAGTCGGCGAAGCATGCTCATACCTGAACTGTATGCAGGAATCCGACATTTGACAAGTAACACACTGGGGAAAGATGATATTGATGAAGAGGGGATGCAGTCGACAAGGCACCATACCTTAAATATATCAACGGAGGTATGTGCTTACCAGAGACCCCCCCCCTCAACCGGCTATACAACCACCCGCTACTAGTAGGTAACGTGTACAGCAAGCGTTTCATTCTTTTTTGTAGCATCCGCGCACTAATATCGCCAGTTGCAAACGATCGTTTTGTATGAAGCGGTGTCAGAAATGTCTCGGAGAGAGCACGGAGACAAGAGGTCAGAAACCGCTGCAGGAGGCAATTGCTGTAGTAAAGTGCGATCTCGGAGTTCGAAGGTTGAATGCTTGATCTGGTCAATGAAATACAGAGCCTTCGAGATTGTGATGAATGAAAAGTTCTATGGTGTATCCATGCCGTATCCTGACTGGGGCCCAAATCAAAAGGAATGAGGAAGGGCGCATCGCAGGCGCCTGATTATCTGATGTTCTTTGTTCTTTGTCTCCCACCGCAACATGTCTCAAGTTTGCAACTACTTCTTCATTGTCTGGGGGAAAAATAACGGGGTACCCGATGCTAACTGAAACCGCCAAACCACTATAGACATTTCTCCTTGGCGAACGATTGTGTACAATAAAAAATATCCTCTTTGGCCACGCAAAGCTGACATCACAAGCTCTTAGCGCTGTTTTTAGCAAATCCTCGGATGGTGCAAGTGTCGGACACTGAATAGACTTAGTATACCCTCGAGCTGTGGTGAAAGCATTGCTTCAGAGTTGGTCTTGTTCCAAAGATGGTGAGGGCTGGGAGTAAGTTCACCGCACTATAATTTAATTGCCTGAAGGCAAAAGCCGGGTTCTTGAAATGAATGAGAATATTTCGCGGGTCGATGTACGAGACCGGTAGCGAGTATGATAGATCACCATTCCCCACAACCCTTGGATGGATTGGACATCAAGCACGTGAAAGTCGAAGTGAGAAATGTGAGCGGTGATCATAGCCCGCATAGTCGAGCGCTTCAGCCTGATGGCGCCTGTGCTCTTCGACAGAATCAATCGTAGTCATCTCTGCAATGATGTCGGTGGTGGCACGCCGCAGAGTTACGGGGTCCAGTACACGCCTCGAGCACCAAGATGTTGGAAGTGGCTAGATGCTGTTTCAGAGTCCGTACGGTCTCCAGGAACACTACGGCACAAGGAACGTACCACAGCCAGGTAAATGACCACAAGGAGTGAAAACTTGCATGATGTGCGATCTGATGTATGTCCCAAGTGCCTTCGGTGCTCTCCGAAATTCTGTGAAAGCAACTGGTGAATGTTCTCGCGTATCTTTAGTTAGCGAGGACCTGTTCTCGCCATCACAACCTCACAAGAAAAGATCAGTGCAGCCCCCAAGGTAAACATAGATGGTTGCACCGTCGAAAGGCTTAATTAAAAGAGTGCGCTGGAGTTTAAGGAATTCCTGGAGGAACAGTCTTTTTGTATGGAAAGCCGGGCGCTCGCGCTTAAGTTTAGAGACGACTGTCGGCTTCTGGCGTACTGCGTTGGGCGAACAGTGAATATAGCTAGGCAACGGTTGAGTATAGTCGGGGAGAGCGGTGAATATATTTATACGAAGGATATTGTTGGGCAGAGTGCTGAACTAGAAAACAGTGCCGATGATGATTGCGGACGGTTTCGTCGACGCGCGTTGCCTTGGGCTAAGCCTACGTCCAGCTTTCCATATATTTTTACACTGAGTTACATAAGCTTTTGAGCTTTTCTACTACACGTCCACGACTGCAGTCTCAGGTCTGAGAGACGAACAGCCCTGGTAACCCGCAAGTGCACAGGTGCCCCGATCGCATGTCTGTACCTTCGCAAACAGCCACTCTTTTTGCCCGCGGAATTCTCGCTCGCCTTGCACTCTGGCCCGCTCTGCGGATCGCGGTTCACAACTCATGGGGAGGCCCAGAGTCGGTGGAAAAACAACGCTGGCTCGCGGGCATCCTAGTTGACGAGTTCGAGCCATACGCCCCGCAGGCTGACGAACCCTTCACTGCATCGGCATCGAGATCCATGGGACCAACAGCGCACGGGACTCCCCCAGATGTCTATTATTTAGAGGAGATGCTCCTCCAGATCATGTCTGATGAATTTGAAGTCATGCTCGAGGATAACAGCGCATCTGATGTTGCGAAGGACGTTATTAGGCTCTGGAATGACGTTTGTGCCATGCGGGATGGTCTCATCAAAGATTGGGAGAGCCAGGCCGAGAGAATCAAAGGAGAGGTACCACAGGTACAGGAGGGTGCAGGTAGTGGTAGTGATTGGGATGATGTAGATGGCAGCGGTACGGATGATGGCGAAGGGGAAAGTGATGAAGGTGGGGAAGGTCAGGAATCTGTTCCCCGACTACTGGACCATTCGAGAAGTCGCCCCAGGGAGGAGGAGCCTGAGGTAGATGAAGAAGGGTTCATGACTGTACGGAGAAAAGGACGTAGGTGACAGTCCACCATGTTGTCTTCATTGTACACGCACATAGAAAAGCATCATGTATATCAATGTAAGGCAAATGTAAGGTGCTGTATTTTTCGTGACGACGCTAGGCTATTGCATGCCATCCATTGCGGGCAACCCAGAGTAGCCTTACACAACCGCCAAAGCCATATGAACTTTTCAGGCAGGAAAACTACATTACCTCTTCGATAGCTAGAACTGTTCCATGGAGGCACAGGAGACAGGTGGCATGGGAAACGTAGTACCAGGGTTGCTGTTGGACCCGACCAACCTGTGAGAGGGTCAACATTACACCGTCCCAGCTCTATGACAATAGCCCCAGTATGTATATGGGTATTAAGCGCTGGTTAGCGGTAAAATAGTCGTTGAATTTGTTCTATTCAAGCAGAGGCGGGGCGCCATGCTGCGAGATTCTATATGACTGCTCTTTCAAAATCCAGTCCAGGCCATTGCAGAATTGCGTACCACGTCCCTACTCTGAAAGCCCGGACATGTTTTGATGAATGTCCGCGGCGCTTCTTTGGTCCTGCATGCACAGTTTTCGCGATCGAAGATTCATTGCCGCTCAACAGAGCGCGGTGGCAGCAGACGAGTCCTGATTGAAGAAGTTGGGTGAGTGTCGGTGGCGTTCATGGTATGCACCCCGTAAAGTTTGCTGGGGTGCTAAAAATAGCCACGTACCGCATTTCTATGAAGGTAATCAGCATTCATTCTCGCGCGATTAAGCAAGTGACATCAGCATAGGTTGTTGCCAAGTTTGTTGTAGCCCGGTACCCACAAACTGCTGTCGCCGCCGTAGGCTACCACGCTTGGTACTACCGCATTGGATTCAACTGCGGCAATACATTTGATGGAGAAAAGAGGACCC
>Ga0307518_10004487_pt1 | contig 9994 bp, 9 predicted proteins | sample 25_EM_MG_FD_203889 | JGI IMG/M metagenome (GOLD analysis project Ga0307518, IMG submission 203889) | Populus trichocarpa ectomycorrhiza microbial communities from riparian zone in the Pacific Northwest, United States - 25_EM | ecosystem: Host-associated > Plants > Roots > Unclassified | place...
ATTATGAGTTCTCAGAGGACTGCTCTTGATTCAGAGTGGAGCCTCATCTGGAGCAGTATAGGGATCAAAAACATCAATAATAATGCCATAATGTGGTCCTTCTCCAAGGAGTTTTATGGACAACATGGACCATACTTCATTGTGATATTGAGTCTACTGGTTGGTTTCTTTGCTACTATTATCCAATGGCTTATTTCAAAGGTCTGTAAACTGGTTCTTCTTTTATTGAGTACCATTAATTGACAACAATAATGTAGAGATGGCCAAAGATTGGACCTGTTCAGGTTCACAATGTGATATTACCCATCATATACATGGTGAGTAATTTGTTGCTCATGCTTCATGCTTCATGCTAATCTGACCTTGTACAGTATTCTTCATACCTGTCACCTGGTGTGAATTCTCCTTCTGTCACTTCTGGAATCCTTGTTGGCATCCTATCACAATTTTGGTTAAGGAATTATCACCCTGGTTGGTTCAGGAAGTATAATTACATTCTTGGAGCTGCCTTGGATGCAGGGTCACAAGTGATGTTATTTATTCTATCATTTGCTGTCCTTGGTGCATCTGGCAGCTTACCTAGACCTTTCCCAGCAGTGAGTTCTCATCAGGTCTCTACTGGGAATAACTTACCTAAAGCACTACTAATACATTATCTTCAACAGTGGGCTGGGAATCCTACAAATGGAAATGTTGATTATTGTAATGGGAATGGTGCCTTCACTTGAATGTACTGGTCTATTTGTCAATCTTATTCTTTGTTTGAATGTAAGAATAGTGAAATGCACAGGTATGGAACCCATGTACCTGTGTAGGCCATGTTATATGGTCAGTGGATGATAACAATTGGCTGTGCTACACACTGAGAGTGCTGAGTAGGAGCAATGTAGTATACATATTTAAAGATTAGATAATCAAGATTAGTATTAGTATTACCACCATCACTACATGTTTACTACACTTCAAATTGGTAAACTTTACACTTTTGGTACACTTTGTACTACACTTTTTTGTACACTTTTGATACACTTTTACTACACTTTTTAGTATGCTTCACTACACTTTTTCTACACTTTTGGTACACTTTGGGTCCACTTTTTGGTACACATTACTACACTTTCACTACACTTTTGGTACACTTTTTGGTACACTTCACTACACTTTTGATACACCTTTTACAACACTTTTTGGTACACTTTTACTACACTTTTGGTATGCTTCACTACACTTTTTATACATTTTACTACACTTTTGTACATTGTTTACTACACTTTTTGTACACTTTTGTGTACACTTCACTATACTTTTTGCTATGCTTTTTGGTACACTTTTTGGTCCACTTCACTACACTTTTTACTACACTTTTGATACACTTTTTGATACACCTTACTACACTTCTGGTACACTTTTTACTACACTTTTTGTACATTTTTGTACACTGTTTACTACACTTTTGGTACACTTCACTATACTTTTTACTACCTTTTTTGTACATTTTACTATACTTTTACTACAGTTTTTGGTGTACTTTTACTACATTTTTGGTACACTTTGTACTACACTTTTACTACACATAATCTCACTTACATTGATTATGATGAAGGTTAAAGTACTAGTTTCATCATGACTAGGTTAAGTAGGCTCATTATGACTAGGTTAGGAGGTCTAGTCATGATTAGGTTAGGGAGGTTAGTTATGATTAGGTTGAGGGGACTACTAGTTATTATTAGGTTAAGGTGGCTAGTAATGATTAGGTTGAGGGGACTACTACTTATGATTAGGTTAAGTGGCTTAGCTATGACTAGGTTTAGGTTGACAGCCACTGAGGTGTAACCACAGTCTAAAGTCATTAAGGGCTCATATAACATCAAAGGGCATCTATTTTACAAGTAGCTAAAATAGGACATCATAAAGCTACTATGGGTGCTATAAAGGTAATCTATATTATATATAGCTAATATAGGACCATATAAGACAATATTGCCTGTCATGGATGTCATTAGTATCACCTATATTATATATCACCAATATAGAGCTATATGAGACAACCTTGATGTTTGTAATTTTTCCATGACTCCATAAAGTCACATTGATGCCTTTAAAACTATCTATGGCAAATACCTTTTTTCCTGATGATTGGTGTCCTGTGCTATTCTGATTTGATTAAGCTCACCTATACACCTACATGATAATACAATATGGGCTCATCCAATGACATGAATGACAGGCAGGCCTGTTCCCACCTGAATGATATAGTGATCACAAATTATATGCCTGCATTAATTTCCATGACAATATTTAATTTGACCTATCCACCCTCCCTTTAATTGACAACCTAGCCCACCCATATTACAAGTTGTGATAATATCTAAGTAGGTAGCCCATCTGTGGCAATTGATAACAAATCATTCCTGGGCTACCATCCACTGGCCCATGACACTTGGCTGATTTTCACCTTCAGGTGGCTGTGTAAGACAGCTTAAGTAGGTGCATGGGGTCTGAGGGTGTGCTGGATGACAGGCAAGCATATATCTCTATGTACATATGCAGCCTGACCCAGGCCTACATTGTCTTCTCATGTAACAGTTGCCCTGGCCTGTCTGAGATGTGCATTGTTGCACATCCTGGCCCAACCCTACCTTACCATTACTATTGGTTGTCCCAGTTGTGTGGATGTCAGCCAGCATTGGCTAGACCTACCTTTGCAGGCACTTGTACATGTCCAATGACCCACTTTTATGAGGGTCTGCAACTGAACTATGTGGATCTCCTGGTCTGACTGGCTGATCATCTGATGATCTGAGAAAGTCTGAATATCTGCTGGTCTGAATATCTATTCAGACCAGCAGACCCCAATTTGTTCAGTATTTCAGATCTACATTACTGATATCAGGTTTTCTCAGGCCTTCAGAAAATTTGTCAAGTTGCCAATGTGGGTCTGATAAGCATGGAACATTGTGAAGGAAGAACATAATGTGTATTTGGGATATTTGAAATGAGCATGAGAAAAGGGAAAAACTTTGATCCTAAAGGTGAAATATAATCACACACTATTACTATGGGATAGGAAACACTGATGCCAACCTGTACCATGGGCCATGTTGCTAATATCAAGTGTAGGAAAGTTTCCAATTATGAGTCTAGTTGATGGAGAATACAAATAAAATGGATGATATGATGGAGGCACCCACAAGAACAATTGATCATTAGAATCCACAACCCAGCCATCATCTTTCAGAAAAAGACTATGTCCCAAATGTTTGGAATGCTTAACAAATTGAGATGGATTGGGCTGAATCATCATTGTGGGAAAGTTGCCTGCCTGAGCAGACCTTGATTGGATATGTGCATCCCAGCACTGGATGGTGTGATCCTCTGAGCCTAACATGATGTGTCTTCCATCTGGTGAAAATGCAACTGACCAGACTGAGGAAGTGTGCCCTTGCAGAGGGTTACCCACCTGGCTAGCTGTCTGTATGTTCCAAACTTGGATTGTCACATCTTTTGAGCCTGACACAATGTGTCTTCCATCTGGTGAGAACGCAACTGACCAAACTGAGGCTGTGTGCCCCTGCAGAGTGTTGCCCACTTGACCACCTGTCTGCACATCCCAAACTCGGATTGTGTGATCCCAAGAGCCTGACACAATGTGCCTTCCATCTGGTGAGAATGCAACTGAGTTGACTGAGATTGTGTGTGCTTGCAGAGTGTTTCTCACCTGCCCACCTATCTGTACATCCCATACTCAGATTGTGTCATCCCTTGAGCCTGACACAATGTGTCTTCCATCTTGTGAGAATGCAACTGACCAGACTGAGGAAGTGTGTCCTTGCAGAGGGTTGCCCACCTGCCCACCTGTCTGTGCATCCCAAACTCGGATTGTATGATCCCAAGAGCCTGACACAATGTGCATTCCATCTGGCGAGATTGCAACTGAGTTGACTGAGTCTGTGTGCCCTTGAAGAGGGTTACCCATCTGTGCACCTGTCTGTGCATCCCAAACTCGGATTGTGTCATCCCAGGAGCCTGAAACAATGTGTCTTCCATTTGGTGAGAATACAACTGAGCTGACTGAGTCTGTATGCCCTTGCAGAGGGCTGCCCACCTGCCCACCTGTCTGTGTATTCCAAATTTGGATTGTGTGATCCTCTGAGCCTGACATAATGTGCATTCCATCTGGTGAGAATGCAACTGAGTTGACTGAGGCTGTGTGCCCTTGCAGAGGGTTGCCCACCTGTGCACCTGTCTGTGCATCCCAAACTCGGATTGTGTCATCCCTTGAGCCTGACACAATTTGACTTCCATCTGGTGAGAATGCAACTGAGTTGACTGAGTCTGTGTGTCCTTGCAGAGGGTTGCCCACCTGGCTACCTGTCTGTGCATCCCAAACTCGGATTGTGTCATCCCTTGAGCCTGACACAATGTGTCTTCCATCTGGTGAGAATACAACTGAGTTGACTGAGTCTGTGTGTCCTTGCAGAGGGTTGCCCACCTGTACACATGTCTGTGCATCCCAAACTTGGATTGTGTTATCCTTTGAGCCTGACACAATGTGACTTCCATCTGGTGAGAACACAACTGAGTTGACTGAGTCTGTGTGCCCTTGCAGAGGGTTGCCCACCTGGCCACCTGTCAGTGCATCCCAAACTTGGATTGTGTGATCCTGAGAGCCTGACACTATGTGCCTTCCATCTGGTGAGAATGTAACTGATGTGACTGAGAGAGTGTGGCCCTGAAGAATGAGTTGATTACTAGACCAGTCTTCATGTTGTCCCCTGACAACCTGAGCTATTTTTGGAAAAAATGTAGTCAGCATGTTGGCCAGTGCTGAACTGGATGGTGAAAATGGTAATCCAGACAGGTATAAGTGTGGTGTACTTTCAGAAATCACACCAGCAAAATTTTTCACAAACTTGATGCCATCCATGATAAACATCATAGCATCCCCATACCCTGCTTTTCCCTGTCACATTATTAGCATACCACTCAATGTGTGCAATATAACATACTCACCTCCAGCCATCCCTCAGCAGAGATCAAAGCCCTATAAGCATCATTAATACACTTGCACAATCCAAGCACCTCCATCCAAAATATAATCTTTTCTCCAGTCACAAAATCCATGACATGTTTTGCCAGGTCTGAATCAAATGTGGAGTCATGAAGGTGGGTTGCCCAGAATCGACAGGAATACAATAGATGTAGTGGAATATTTTTTGCAATCTTCATGGCCAAGTTTGCCACTGCTGAATTGCACACATATGATGTTTCCAGTCCACAGATGTTGAACCGAAGGCCATCTTGCATGACACGAAGCGAGGCAAGTGTCAGTTCATGGTGTACATCAGCTTCATTGATGGAGAATTCGCCACTCCGCTTTTTATCCAACAAGAAGTCATAGAACGAAGCATGCAGAGGACGGACAGGAGTGGATAGATTGGTGGTACCAGTGAAAAAGGGCGCCATGTAGCCGAGGATGATGCCTACAGAAAAGTGGTCGTCCTCCCGAGTGAACTTCCGACGCATCGAGTCCAGTGCACTGATAGAGAGTGGTTCCTTCGACCACAGGACCTGCCGCATGACAGAGAGAAAATTGCTCAGTGACGATCCCTTTGTGAGGTCCTTCAAGAACATGGTATACATTTCATCAAGCAAGGTCCTAGCATCATCGGCACCATGAGACATAATCTCACGGAAGCAGTCTTCTGGTTCAACATCAAACCTAGGACGAAGGAAATCACATGCCAGACGTGCCCACTCGAAGAGACCATTTGACTTCGCGGCAAGTTGCTCCAAATCCTTGTCGGAGAACGTGGCACCAAGTTTCTTGAGTGTGGTAGAAATATAATGTGTGATATCACGAGTTGCTGACTCTGCTTCGATATCGTCGAGGGATCTCGCGTGGACACGATGACTGACCAGTAATGCCTGTTTAATGTCCATGATAGGCCGAGAAGTTAATACGATCCGGATGTTCGACGGAAGCCGTGTACCATGAGCGAGAACATCGAGAATATCCCGCCTGGTGGCCACTGCACCGCTCTCGTCTAAAGCATCAATGACGATGACGACATTTCGGGACAAAGGCCCTTCCAGTCGGGAAAGGGGTTCAAGGATAAACTTCTTCCACTGCTCTGCGATGTCTGCTGTATCCCTCAGCGAGTAGTCATTGGCGATCACTTCAGCTAGAATCTGCCGGAGGCGGAGGTCGCAATCAGCCAAGTGGCGTGCGATGGTCGTGAACAGCTTCACATGAAGTCCTTCGTGATGTCTAGTACGGTTGAAGCAGAAGCAAGACCCGAGTATGCCGAGATTCTGGGCCTGAAAAGCAATCGTGTGGGCGATGGCAGATTTACCCCTTCCAGCTTGACCGTGGAGCCAGAAAATAGGTGGTGTCGCTGGGTCTGTGTTATTGATCCAGTCAAAAATCTCGTTCAAAATCTCGGTTCTTGTGCCATCAAGACACCTCTTTCCTTTGATCAGTCCGACTTGGTCCGCGCAAACCAGGGAGTCCAAGCTAAGGTCTCCCCGGATCTGTTGGACACCCACTTGGACGTCGAGGAGTGCCCGATCTCGAAGATCTTGCATCAGATTATCTAACTTTGAGTTGTAGTTTGCGACCTTAGCGCCAGTCTCGTTAAAGAGATTCTTTCCAAGGCTACGCCCTGTGAAGGAGATGAATTCATATGAAAAGGAAGAAAAGGTCGATGCAGCCTACAGAAGTTCTTGATTTCCGAGTACTGAGATATGAAAAACGCACATTCCCGTATTATCTGGGCGATCTGTACCAGTACGTCTTTCGTGGCATTGATCTTTGACGAAGAGTTGTTTTCCAGGATAAGTTCATAGGTTTGTCCGACTCTAAAGAGGAGAGTAACAATGGACTCGTCGAGGTTCGCTTGAGACAGGATCATCTGTTCAGGATCGCATCAACGGCTACACTTGGTATGATGCATGCACACCTTGGAGGCTACACTCAGCGCACTCAACGCCATCTGAGCGTATGGATGTACCTATGTATGGGCATCAGAGGGTGAGAACACATTCAAGCAGCGAAACTAACGTTAGCAATGGCATTGACGACGGTATTGAAGGTTTTCAGGGGTTGAAGATATGTGGCATTGATGGTATCTAAACCGGTCAATGCAGTATTCGCACAATCAGTTGCATTGACACCAATTTCTACAGTGCGAGGAATGGAATTAATATCCGATAACTTCTTCTCTGCGTCCTGAATATCGCTGAGAATGATTTGAGTAGGCTTATCATTGCCTGACACCTAGCGAAATCCTTAAGCACTGGAAAGTGTATGTAACAGTAATACATGCACATACCGCGGGAGGAACAAAAGGCTGGCCTTTATTGTTTTGCACTGCAGCATCCCCAGGATCAGCTCTGACAGTGGAGTTTTGAGGTGGGATGTCCACGGCGACTTCAGGAGCGACTACAGTGGGCTGGTTGTGGATCGTTGCAAGCAAGCAGTTTAGATCAGAACAGCACACGTGTATAAGCTGAACCTACTGATGGAGCAGACAACCTCCTTCCCTGGAATGAACCGAGAGAAGGACTTGCTACGAGTGGACCATGCGCACACTGCACAGGTGTCGCTTCTGTTTCACCTGAAATAGGTACATTCTGCTCATCTTCCTGTGGCGTTCCCTGTTCATCAATGCCTACGGTTCCTGTGTGTTCAGCCTGTGTTTTCGCCTTATCACTGTTCATCAAACCGGTAGAGATTGCATATACAGCGTCGACATACCTCCTTGGAAAAAAAGTTTCGGACGCGGTCGCCAAGTCGGTTGACCTTTGACTTTCCTTTGGTGGAGGTTGAGTCCGCAGCGGTGGGAGTAGAGGTGCGAGGAAAACGCTGGGACGAAAATTATGCCCTGCTCGATACAATAGGTTGTCAAATTCACATACCGCGCCTCTGCCGGATATGCTCTTGCGGTTTTTCTTGGCCATTGGTCAGAGAGGGGGATTATACAGTTGGAAGGTTCTGATAGACAGTTAGATGGTGGAGGGTAGGAATTTGAGGAAGCGACCGAGTCCGCACCGCCATCAATCCGTCATCAGAACTCAAATGCACGTCCATGTCGGGCATCTCCACCACATCACTGAATTCCCTATTAGGGGAATACTGCCGTTTTCGCGCCGTTTTCGAGCCCGTTTTCGAATTCGTTTTGAGAGTCGGTGAAGCCCGAAAACGGTCAATGACTAACTTTGATGAGCCGGGACTCCGGGTAACTTCATTGCAACGAAATAACTACTGTAGAGCTGCGTTGCATTGTTTACGGTAAATAGCAGTCTATGCTGTCATTTGTTATTGGAACACCTACGGTAGCTACCGTTTTTAGGCGTTCACGGTAGTTTGTCTACCCCTATGTATTGCAACACCCTATTGCACCTTTTCATACAACCTACCCGCCCGCCATTGCAACATTATTACACTCTTCTTGCGCCCGATCTGTTTTCCATTGCAATGCAACCCATCCACCTGCTCTACGTGTTTCGTTGCAACACTTTATTGCTTCGTACCTAGCTTCACTTTGCAATATATTGCAATACCTTTCCCAATCCATTGCAACATTTCCCCATGTATTGCAACAGGAGATACAGAATGTACTATGTAGACTAAGTAGTAAGTATATTAGGGACTGCACGGACACACCAAGAGTGATGAACGACTGTGACAGAGACTCCTGTAAAACTTGGTGGTGAGGTAGTCGCTGTCAGCAGTGGGAGTGGTGGGTGGCGGTAAGGTAGTTGTCATCGATGGTGGCGGTAGTGAGGCGGTCGCTGACCACAGTGGTGGTGGTGGGGTCATCGCTGTCAACACTGTTGACGTGCAGCGGTAGTAGTGGCCAGTCGTCAGCGGTGGTGATGGTGGGCTGTTATCTTCGCTGTCGTCGTCTGTTGTGCACCGATGGTTGTGGTCGTGGTGTCATCAGCGGTGAGCAGTGCTCATGATCGTGATCGTGATCGTGCGCGTGGGGTGGTTTTAGCATTAGCTATAAAATTTACTGTACTCCACTTGTGTGATCCTTGAGTATGTTGTAATAGGGCCAGTCGCATTGAGCATCAAATGTTGCAACTGGTGGATGCGGGCGGACACAAGAAGTATTGCAACCAATGGGCGTTGCAATGGCGGATTGTAATAGTATTGCAATACTACGTCAAGTGGAGTAGCGCGAGAAGTGTTGCAAGGCGGATGCGAGTGGACACAAGAAGTATTGCAACCAATGGAGCGTTGCAATGGCGGATTAAGCAATAGCATTGCAACACTATGTCAAGTGGATGTGTGTGTCATTGCAATAAGCGTTGCAATACTAGTAGCATCACCGTGAACGGCGCAACAGGTCACGACGTACCGTAGTTACTGCAACAAATCTACAGGAACGGCTCAATTGTCCATCTACATAAATGCCTCGGATCCACGGTAATCATGACACTGCCAGTGGTGAAAGAGACTCCACCCCTATTACCTATGAACACGGAGGTGTGATGACCCTGGGTCGGATGCGCTAAGCAGTACATAGAACCAATTGAATTCGCAAGGGCGGGCCGGGATGTTGAAACCAAAACTAGCTTTTAACGTGAAGATGTTGAAAAAGTCTAATGCGATCTCAAGGCACGTTCTGTCAGGGACCTTCATCCCCATGGACAAAAAAAACATCACACGATGATCGGATGCTGGGAAATTTAGCACATGCACACACATTCATTCAACCATAGATCTTGGTCGTCGTCTACGTCTAATTGGGATCCCACGGGCCCGCGGGCGGTGTATTACCACTACCACCGCGGTCCAACGCTCAACGCTCATTCCGCCTTGCCGGCTGCCAGCGCCTCTTGAACCGTCTTGGTGTCCTCTACGATCGCCTTGACAACATTGAGGGCGGCTCCGAAATGAGGGAAGAGAATGTGTGGAATTTTCTCCCGCTTGCAGTACTCTGCGAGATCCGTCTCTCCGTCTCCTCTGTCCATGACGAATAAC
>Ga0307518_10004489_pt1 | contig 9992 bp, 8 predicted proteins | sample 25_EM_MG_FD_203889 | JGI IMG/M metagenome (GOLD analysis project Ga0307518, IMG submission 203889) | Populus trichocarpa ectomycorrhiza microbial communities from riparian zone in the Pacific Northwest, United States - 25_EM | ecosystem: Host-associated > Plants > Roots > Unclassified | place...
GTATGAACCATGTCCTTCTCCACCTGTTCTTAAGGCCTTGAAACCGAAAGGAAGAAGAAAACTATGGATGCATGGCCGAGGAATTTTACTCCAACTATTAAGGAAAGAACTAAGCTAAAAGAAGGGACAAAAAACAGGGCTGAATGGGGGACCTAATTCTAGAATATTTAACAAAAGAAATATTCCAAATCTGAATGCACAAACTTGGAAAGTTGGCTAGCCTCGGTGAGGGCTGGACAAAATAAGGATTGAATGAATAAAATGTATAGATGACAACCTTGTTAGAGATGTTAGATCATGTGAAACTAAAACAGAATTATACTTGTGTTAATTGAGTGATTTAAGATGCTTGGTTGATGTAGTTATATGAAAATATGTTGATAATAAATCTTGAAGAAAAATGTTGCAGCTAAAACGGAAATTGTCCCATGATAATGCATTGATTTTGTTGTGTGATGAATGAATTTGTATAACTTGAGCTAGTAGTTAGAAGAACCTAAACCAAATATGCATGTTGAGATTTGATGGTGCATTGTTCATGCTTTGTGATAGGAATTGGAGTATGACTGTTGTCGTTATGTGTACAAGTTTCGACTAGGAAGTGTTACAAAGGAGAAAAGCCTAGTGTAAGCTTTACACTTGGCCAAAGGGAAGAAGTCAAATCAGAAACAATTTTGTCGTCGCTGCCAATTTGTGAATCGACAACGACAAGGGTTGCGTTGATGATTTCTGAGTCGACAACGACTCAGTTCTCCTCAATAATTTCTGTGTCGGCTGCAAGTCAGTCTCGCTGCTCAATTGTGTTGCCTGCAGCGAGTCAGTTCTCATTGTCGAATTGTGTTGTCCGCAGCAAATCAGTTCTCGTTGCCGAATTGTGTTGCTTGCAGCGAGTTAGTTTTTGTTGTCGAATTGTGTTGTCCGTAGCGAATCATTTTTCAATGTTGAATTGTGTTGTCCATCGCGAATCTGTTTTCCCTACCGAATTGTATGGCCTGCAGCAAACTAGTTTTCGCTGTTGAATTGTATTGTCAGCGGCGAATCAGTTTTCGCTGTCGAATTGTGGTGCCCGCAGCGAATCAGTTTCACTGCCGAATTCTGTGGTGCCTGCAACGAATCAGTTTTCACTTCTGAATTCTGTGTCATCATCTTCGCTGCCAAAATCCGAGTCACTAGCAAATCAATTTTTGCCGCTGATTTTATGCAATAAACTCCCATGTCAGAAATGACTTAAATGCTTGTAATGATTTCATTGTATGATTGTGTAAAATATGGAACATTTGCATGTGAACATATGGATTCTTGCAATAGGTATGGTGATGAATGTGATTTTAGAATGCAAATGTGTTGATTTGTGACCATTGACGTGTTAGGTGGAGTGACCGTGATCAAACCTTTTTCTCTTATGATGCTTATGTTTTGAACTAATTTACTTATGATGATATATTATTAAATCCTTCTTGAATGATGAAACAACGATGAAGTGTTTGATTGAATTCTGGATGACTGTCGAAATGACTATGAAATGTTGATCGAGTTCTTGATGAATGCTGAAACAATAACAAAAATGTTAATGTTCTGAAATGACCTGTTTGAGGTGGATATATATCGTGTTACGATGAATATTAAACCGACTATGAAATGGTGATTGGGCTATTATGAATTGGGTTGTTGATGAATGGTTGTATGAGTATTATGATGGACTTCCTATTGTATTTTATTGAGTGTAAATTTGATGAATGGTTGTATGAGTATTTCAAAGGATCTAATGTTGTAGTTTATTGAATGTAATTGTGACGAATGGTTGTCTGAGTATTACGAGGGCTCTACTATTGTATTTTATTGAATGTAATTATGAAGAATTTTTGTATGAGTATTACGAGGGATCTATTATTGTATTTTATTGAACATTAACCGTCATGAATGGTTGGATGAAAAATATGAAGGTTCTATTGTTGTGTCATACTGAATGTTAAACTATTATGTAATGTTTGTTGATGTATTACAAAGGATATAATATCATGTTATAGTGATTACATAAACTGCCTCTAGAACGTTTGATGGGTTAATAATTAGCTTCGGCTAATGGCATCCTAAGTGGATGATCGGGATTGATAAATGATTAGCTTCGATTAATGGCATCCTAAGTGGATGACTGGGATGCACAAATGATTAGCTTCAGCTAATGGCATCTGAATGAATGACCGGGACAAATGACTGATTAGCTTTGACTAATGCTTCGTCTAATGGCATCCTAAGTGGATGACCGGGATAAATGAGTGATTAGCTTCGGCTAATGGCATCCGAGACGGATGACCGGGTTGTGATTTTTTATTAGCTTCGGCTAATGGCATCCGAGAAAGATGACCGGGTTGTGTTGATGATTAGGGATGACCGGGTTGTGATTGTTGATTAGCTTCGGCTAATGGCATCCGAGATGGATGACCGGGTTGTGATTGTTGATTAGCTTCGGCTAATGGCATCCGAGATGGATGACCGGGTTGTGTTGATGATTCGCTAAGGCTAATGGCATCTAAGACGGATGATTAGGTTGTGATTGTTGATTAGCGAGAAGGATGATCGGGTTATGATTGTTGATTAGCTTTGGCTAATGGCATCCGAGATGGATGACCGGGTTGTGTTTGATGATTAGTTTTGGTAAATGTCATCCTAGATGGATGGCCGAGTTGATTATGATGATTGGCTTCGGCTAATGGTATCCGGTAAAGATGACGGGTTGACTTGTGTGGTTGGTTTTGGTTCATGGCATCTGAGATGGGTGACTGAATTTAGTTATTGTGATTAGTTACGGTTAAAAGCATCCAAGATGAATGACCGGGTTAAGGTGAAGTAATTAACCCCAATCAAAGATTAAACTTCGGTCCCACCACTCCTATGGAGGGGTTGGGGCATATGAATAAGGATAATACATCTAGTGAAGTAATAAGGATTGCACAATGTATTTGAGAAGTGAATGGAAGAATGTACTCACCTTCAGTTGATAACAAAAAATAACGATAATGTCCTTCTAGTTATTATTATTATGTTTAGATTATTTACAATTCTTGTATCCATGTTGTTTTTGTAATAGGGGCATCATACAATCAAGGTGCATAGGAAAACTGTTCCACAGGTTCTTATATTTTGAAAGGTGTTATGTAATAGTTTGTCTTAAGTATTATGTTGAATATTTGCCTTTCGGCACTTTTGTAAGGACTTGTAATGAAAATTGTATTGGAACATAGATATGGACGTGCAAACATGTAGATATGATGTTATGAATATATTTATGTGGTATTCTTGTTTATGAGGATATTGTTTTGAGAAATCACATGAGGATTGTATGAAAGGAGGTATTATTTGTGTAAGATTGTTGTTCGGCACTCGTGTTGATAACGAGACTAGAACAGGAATGTAAATTCATGAGTATGTCAATATGATGTAATGTAAATGTATGAATATGAAAATATAATATTATGGGCATGTGTATTGAGTATCCGTCTTATAGGAATGTCGATTTACAAAAAACTATACCCGTATGATGCCATGATAAGGAAGGGAACTTAATTAGTAATTCATAAAATGTCATTGTGAGAAGTACCGAGAACAAAAAAAAAAATTCCACCATTTTTGGCTTGAAAAAGCGGGGTCGTTACAATTAGCTTCGGCTAATAACATCCTAAGTGGATGATTGAGATGAATAAATTATTAACTTTGGCTAATAACATCCTAAGTGGATGAATGAGACTGATAAATGATTAGCTTCGGCTGATAGCATCCTAAGTGGATGACCGGGACTGACAAATGACTAGCTTCGGCTCATGGCATCCTAAGTGGATGACCGGGACTGATAAATGATTAGCTTGGGCTAATGGCATCCTAAGTGGACGACCATATGCACAAATGATTAGCTTCAGCTAATGGTATCCTGAGTGGATGATCGGGATGGATAAATGATTAGCTTCGGCTGATGGCATCCTGAGTGGATGACCGGGAGTGACAAATGATTAGCTTCGGCTAATGGCATCCTGAGTGGATAACTGGGATGCACAAATGATTAGCTTCGGCTAATGGCATCCTGAGTGGATGACCGGGACTGATAAATGATTATCTTGGGCTATTGGCATCCTGAGTGGATGATCGGGACTGATAAATGATTAGCTTCGACTGATGGCATCCTAAGTAGATGATCGGGATGCACAAATGATTAGCTTCAACTAATGGCATCTTGAGTGGATGACCGGGATGGATAAATGATTAGCTTCGGCTGATGGCATCATGAGTGGATGACTGAGATGCACAAATGATTAGCTTCGGCTCATGGCATCCTGAGTGGATGACTGGGATACACAAATGATTAGCTTCGGCTAATGGCATCCTGATTGGATGACCAGGATGGATAAATGATTAGCTTCGACTAATGGCATCCTGCGTGGATGATCGGGACTGACAAATGATTAGTTTCGGCTGATGGCATCCTAAAAGGATGATCGGGACTGATAAATGATTAGCTTCGGCTAATGACATCCTAAGTGGATGACCGGGATGCATAAATGATTAGCTTCGGCTAATGATATCCTGAGTGGATGATCGGGATGGATAAATGATTAGCTTCGGCTAATGACATCCTCAGTGGACGATCGGGATTGATAAATGATTAGCTTCGGCTAATGATCAGGATGAACTGTGAAGCCCGAGAATAAAGTATACAAAGAGGGGGAGGTTTATAATAATTCAAAATGTTGTTATAATACAAAATAATGCAAAAAAAGGGGGCTGAAATAAGAAGAAAAAAAAGGGAGAAAGATGGGGCCAAAATGGAATTAAGAAGAGATGGGACTATAAATACCCATCCCTTCTCTTATCCATGGCCAGCTGATAACAAGAAGAAGGAAGGGGGGAGAATTTCAGATTTTTCCTTAATCAAAACTAGGAGTAAACACCTAAAATTAGTAAACCCACATAAACCTTGGAATTATTAAGTGGAGGAACACAATCGGGTGGAGAATTAACAAGAAGAAAAGTGAAGAATTGGTAAAGAAAAGAGCGGGAAGAGTGACCTGCTATATACAAGGAGAAGAAGGCTAAGATTCTTCTAAAATTTGTGAAGTAAAGTTTAGATTCCATCCAAGTAAGGAGTTCTAATTCCAATTTCTATGAAATTAACTTCAATTTGATTAGGAGTTCATGATTTTCTTGAATTGGGAATTAGGGTTCTTTAACATAAAATGTTGGGAAAATGCAGAAATGAGTGAGATTAAATGGACTAGAATAATCTAAGTGCCTTAAAGAAGAAGAAGAAATGAGTGCATAAAAGAGAGGAAGGGAATTCTTGGTTCCCTTGGGCATGTTCTCGGCTGAGATACTGCAGAGAGAGAATGAGAACTTATTATTTGCTTAATTAATTAACTTGGTACAAATGACTTTAAGAGGACATAAATGAGACGGGTTGCCATGAATAAAGGGAAGGCATGGTTGTGACTGATGAGGAAGCAGGGATTGAAGATGAATTGGAGATACTTTCTCCATTAGCAAAACATGGCAGGTTCGTTGCCCTATTTCCTGAGGGAATTTGGACCTGAAAACTACAGAATCTAGGGAGGGTCCCTTATAGAAGTTGTAGCCGGGAGTGTTAGCTTTCCAACGAGTCTAACCACGCCTAATTTGGAGTCCTAGAACTCTAGATACAAATAAAAATCTAAGGAGAGGTCAAGCTGCCACCCCTGTTGGCAGATTCGGCCAAGTTGATAAAACGACAAAATTTACCATATTAAGGGTAGAATTTGTTTTCTTGCCCTTCATAAAGTATGTCTTGATCTTCAAAAAAGAATCAACTGTGATCAAAATTGAATTCATGATGTCCACTTGGACTACTAATGAGCTGAAAAGTTAAAGGATAATAATGAGGAATGTAAGTGAGAGAGAAAAGATTGGTAAAAGAGAAATGAATATTATTGCCATTGTTGTTGTTGTGTGTGATATGTGGACTAATATGGAATAATGATGGGTGTTTGTGGTTTCAAGAGGAATCGCGGGAGGAGTACAGCAACAACAGGGGAACGCAAGTCAAGCGTCTACAGCAGGTAGGTACTTGGTACCTATATCTCCTCTAGTTAATAATTATTTTAACTAACTATTGAACTATAAAAATTTGTCGCTTATTGATAAGGAAAAGAAAAGGGGAAAGGAAAGGTTAAATGACGGAAAAAATAGAAACGGAGGACTAGGTTTAATTTATGGTTCTTTTGGAGGAAATGAATAGTAACAACGAATTTCGGTAATGACTGTTTCTCGAATTTGATTTGTCTGTCCCTGATATGGGAGGCTAATGATGTTAACCAAGCTGGTTAGCATCGGCATTACCGGTACGTGGGAGGAGAAATATAAACCTTGATTAATTATTCGGGTTCAGAATAGTTAATGATATTGACAGGTGACGTCAATATCGGCAAAATTTATAAAGTTGATTAACTATTCGGTTTCAGAATAGTTAATGATATCGACGGGTGACGTCGATATCGGCAAAATTTATAAACTTGATTAGCTTTCCGAGGTGAAAGCTAATGATGTCAAGAATTCTTGACATCGGCATACCTAAGAACCTCCCAAGGTAATATGGAACAATGATTAACTATTTTAGTTTTAAAAATAGTTAATGACACAAACGATTACGTTCATGTCGGCATTTTCATGAAACTGATTAGTTGTTCCCAGGACGGGCAACTAAAGACACTAATGGAGGTTATTGGTGTCGGCAATAGTCTTTCCGATGTGGAGGGGGGAGAAGTAGTCAACAGAAACAAATTTTTTTTGTAACCCTTAAAAGGGGTTTATGGTTGTATTTAGAATCTCATATGATTTAAGTAGATAAATATGTTGTTTAATTTTTCTTCTGTAAATTGCTTGTATTTTAATCATTTGTTTTTAATTATATGGAAAATTTATATTTTGCAGGTCCCTCCTATTCATGTCAGGAATAGATTTTAAGTTCTTTGATCCCTTTTTGTATAAGTTAGGAACTTAGGGATTTGTGGTGTAATTTTGTCATGCAGTAAACATGTAACCTGTATAGAATATTATATTCATAATATTTTCTTTTTGAAATATTAAATGTATCAACCTATGCTTGGGATATTAGAATGTACTAGATTATGTTAGAATATTAAATTGTGTTGTGTCATATATGTATATGAAATCTTTGTGCTCGAATTGGCTCTTTTAATTATTAATTTATGTGTGTGATGTAAGATGGAGTTTAGGAATGAATATGGTCCTGAGCATAATCTGGAATGCATTACGCAGTTGATTGTACTAAACATGGATGTGATTGTGGATGAGATGTGATTCTAAATGTATGCAGGGTATATTGTCGATAACTTGGGATCTCCAATATAGGGGAGACTCTGCTGCAGACATCTACCTTTTATTGGGGGAAAGATTAACAGATAAACTAATATTAAAATTGGGGTTGTTACACTTCTGCTGCAGACAACACAACTTCGGCAGCAAACGCAGATTCACTGCAGACAACACAGCTACGACAACAAAACCTGATTCGCTGCGGACAACATAATTCGGCAGCGAAAACCTGATTCGCTGCGGACAACACAAGTTTGGCAGCGAACACTTGATTCGCTGTAGAATACACAATTCGGCAGCGAACACCTGATTCGCTGCGGACGACACAAATTCGGCATCGAACACTTGATTCGCTGCGGAATTCACAATTTGGCAGCGAACACCTGATTTGCTGCGGACAATACAATTCAACAGCGAAAACCTGATTCGATGGGGACAACACAATTCAGCAGCGAACACCTGATTCGCTGCAGACAACACAGATACGGTAGCAAACACTTGATTCGCTGAGGACAACACAATTCGGCAGCAAACACCTGATTTGCTGTGGAATACATAATTCAGCAGCAATCACCTAATTCGCTGCTAACAATACAAATTCAACAGTGAACACCTGATTCACTACGGAATACACAATTCGGTAGCGAACACTAAAAAAAATCGGCTTGATAGATAGGGGGGATTCAGTAGGTATTACTTGATTTTCTCGAAAGCTTCTTCACACTCTTATTCCAAATTCCGAGATTCTTCTTCCTTAACAATTGAAGATTGAGTCACAAGTCGTGGTTAATTGGGATATAAACCGGGTAATGTGATTCAGTTTTCCTAAGAACCCTCTTACATCCTTCTCAGTCCTGGGAGTTGGCGTAGATTGAATAACCTTTACTTTGTTGGGATCCACTTTTATCCCTTTGTCACTTACCAATTCTAACAACTTCTCAGATTTCACCCCGAATGAACACCTCGTTGGGTTAAGCCTCAAATTATATTTCCTTAGTCTTTCAAACAATTTCTTCAATATTTGGACATGATTCTCTCCCTCTCTAGATTTAGCAATCATGTCATCCACATATACTTTAATCTCTTTTTGCATCATGTCGTGAAATAGAGCCACCATGGCCCTTTGGTAGGTGGCCCCGACATTCTTTAACCTAAATATCATGACTTTGTAGCAAAAGGTTCCCTATGGTGTTACAAAGGTTGTCTTCTCCTTATCCTCTTATGCCATTTTTATCTGATTGTAGCCTAAAAGTCCGTCCATAAAGGAATATGTGGAGCTATGTGCTGCATTGTCAAACATATCTATGTGTGGTAGACAAACTCTGATTTTATCTTCCTTTTCGGGTACTACCACTATATTGGACACGCATTGTGGATACTTGACTACTTTTAGAAAATCGACGTTCCACTGCTATTTAATTTCTGCTTTTACTTTGATTAAGACATTCGGATTGGTCATTCTCAACCTTTGCTTCTGATTTGCACCCTTCTGCTAGTGGTACCCTATGCAAACCAAGCATATCCTTGTAAGACCAGGTAAAAACATCTACATAATCTCGGAGTGGTGCAATCAACTCTTCTTTTTCTTTAGGGGTGATCACAATCCTTATCTTCAGTTCTCTCTTGATTTCTTCATTGCCCATATTTATGGTTTCAAGTTCCTCTTTAGCGGGTTTCCAAATTGTTCATGTTGTTCTTATTAATTTTTGTGAATCCCATAATGCTATTTTCTTTAAAGTTCGACCATTTATTCTCGGTGTAAAGTGCAGGTGTTTGTTATGGAAGATCCGCTTTCAGGGTTTCTGAGAGCGGAAAGTGATGTGTAAATGCATAGTAAAAACATACAGATGAACTTTTGAAAATGCATGATCTCATTAAAAAGAAAAGTTTGGCTAAAAAAACAAGAATAAAATCCAATTGACATTTGGAAACTCCATTTTAAAAGGGTGAAAAAGGCAAACAATATCATGATCAAACAAACATTGTTGATTAAATTTTGAACACCAATAGAGCTTCTTGGGTCTCGCAATTCTAGAACATCTCTCCCTTTGCTAGCTTTTGAATGAAGGTCTTGAGATTCAAGATGTTTTGAGCTTAGGCTTGTTTGGATGCAAAAAGATATTATGGAGCATACATCCTAAGGATATGTTCTATTTCCTTTATGTGAGACATTGGGTAGGTTTACTACTTGGTCTCTAAAGAGGGTCTCTTGCTGTCCTAGTGATCACCCTCGTAAAGGCAATATAGGGGTTCAGCAGATAGTGGCATGACACGTGTACCAATCACTATCAGTCTAAACACTCAGCAAAGAGTTGGGGTTTACACAAACTTAAACCTTGACTCAAGTCATAAGGCAAGCTGCTAGTCCCCCACCTAACTTAAAGTTAAATGTGTGTGCAATCAAAAAGATAATAATAATAAAGTGATGCGTGACTATACCATATATGACATAATTTAAAGATGCATGCTAAAGCTTTTAAACAAAGTATCATTCATAGTAAAAAAAACAACCCCTAGCAAAATAAAATAAAATAAACAATTACCAAGCTTAGTCCTATGGTCCCCAGTGGAGTCGCCATCCTGTCGCACCCTCGCGAGCGAAGCGTGGCGTCGCGACGATCCTCGATTGGTTTCGG
>Ga0307518_10004490_pt1 | contig 9988 bp, 14 predicted proteins | sample 25_EM_MG_FD_203889 | JGI IMG/M metagenome (GOLD analysis project Ga0307518, IMG submission 203889) | Populus trichocarpa ectomycorrhiza microbial communities from riparian zone in the Pacific Northwest, United States - 25_EM | ecosystem: Host-associated > Plants > Roots > Unclassified | place...
CCCTAGGTGTTCAGGAAGTGCTGTCGCATCGGCGGAAACCTTGCTTAATACTTGGTAGCAGTGCGCATTAATTGAAGACATACATAATGGCAAATAGCAGGTACTGTTATTAGAGTCAGAGACTCGTTGGTGAGAAGTACTAAGGTACCTAATTCTCCTTTTTTCTTCTGTCTTTTGAAATGGCAATTTTCTCTGGTGTAACATCCTGGTATGACATAAATCAGCACATGGAGGGAGGTGAGGGTATGGAAGTGGGGTACTAGGTTAACACACATTTTCTAGATGGCTTCATCTGCCATAGGGGTCCGGGGCCTTTTTCTGAAAGAGCAGAGCTTTCCATCACTGTCCATGCCCTTACAGCAGTGAAAAAATACATGGTCTGTGCGCAGCTCAGACGTATAAATACTCTTATGTATCTGGTAGAAGAATAATGAATCTACCAATTACGTTCTATTCACTGAAGTCTTTGTCTACAAGGACTTCTATCAAACCCCCTTCGATTATATTGCTTCAAGTTTGAACCATCTACCTCAAGTGAGTTGAGACTTCGTTATCATTTGAGTAGAGCCCGCTGTGTGCTGTCCACTATCTCCATAGTGTGGACATTGCCTCCTGTTAGGTTATGAGCCCTGTCTAGGCGACCTCCTGTGACATCGTTATTCTCGTCAGCCAACGAGAAGATGGATAGGAACGCCGAAGACCGATTCACTTGGAGACTGTTTCTTTGTGTCATGCAGTTTTTACTTGCCGAACGAGCTGTGCAGGCTTTTCTGTACCCTCATCCAGTCATATCCAGAGCTTTGCTTTGCAATGTTCTTGATTGCTTTCTTCACCTTAGTTGTGGAAATGAATCAGACTCCAGATGGACGTCGGTTCATAGTACAGGCTAGTGCTGAAGACAGTCAGGGTCGTTGGACCGTTACCCTTGAGCGAGAACGGTATAACCATTCAAATCAGGAACAATCCAGGATAGAGGCGCAGGCGCGAGAAAGACTTGGTGTGGATAGACCACTGACTCTGTCAGAGGTATTGCAGAGGTATTGAGAGAATCCAGATCCACTAGTATTGAGAAACTGGCGAGATCATGCTGATCCTTTCATTGCAGTAAATCCCTTAACAGGTGTGCAAGAGACACTTCCTGAGTATACTCCTAGGTTATCTCCAATGGAAAGCCATGTCAACATTGTTGATAGTAACGGCATCCTCTTAGGAGGAAATCCACCGGAGTACGGTAACCTAGAGTTAGTACCAGGAAGATCTTGATCCCTCAGCAGTATTGTCTCATCATTGCCTTCCCCTAGTTCAACTAGTGGAGAGTTTATAGGCTTAACTGACGATACCAACAGACACTATCCAATCAGGTATCAGGTAATAGAACCTTCCTCGCCCCCTCCTTCCTATATCGACTCTACCCATCAAGATCAAGATGTTGTCGTATACCTCCATTCCCAGTCTGGACACCGTCTTAACCGAAGAAGCTCTGAATCAACTCTTGGAACCAGTTCGAATGTCTCTACAGCGAGAAGAGCGGCTGCGACCACTCTTTCTAGATCCAGCTCGGACTCACCGCTCGATCACCCCCTGTTCCATTCCAACAACTAGAGGCCACCCTACATCCAGCATGGGCTTGTATACTCCTACTCACTCTGCTCAGGTCACCCCTGCTCCAGAGATTTTTATTCCACAGCAGTATGAAAGGGAGCACTCTATCCTCAGTACTGATTCTCGCTTTGACCTCAATGATCATTTCCATGATCCTCTCTTGGATCCTCGCTATCTTGCATTTATCCCTTGTTCGGTTTACCAACGGGTCCGAAATCCAGAACCCAACTTTCCCTTGTGTATAGTTATCCCAGTGGAAAGGCTCATCTACCTTGCTTGGTATGAGTATCCTGAGCCTACTATCCACCTTGAGGACTACACAATCCATTGCAACGTTCACGAAGTCTATGTTCAGGCAACACCTTTCCATATGGACCATTGCGGCTGTATTCTCAGCTTCAGTCCTACTGTTGCTGATCTTTTTCCCTCTGGCCAAGGAGACATTTTCTCAATGTTCTTTCTTAAAGAAGACATCTGTTATCCCTGGCTACGGAGTGCCGGTCTACGAGTTGCCAGGAACAAGTCTCGCTTCAGACAAGTGTAGATAAGAGGAGAAATAGATTATGGAAAGGAGTTTCCTGGAAAATTCTTCTGTGCCCTTTCCTCTGTCCAACAGAAGTTCACTAAATTCGTCATTGACATTTCAGATTATGTCATTAACCCAGCGGCAGGAAAGGTTGCTATATGCAACAGAGAAGTGCTTGCTGCTTACCTCGCCTTGGGTGTCAACAAACACGGCGACTGGGTTCTTAGCCAAGATTTTTGGCAATACTTTACCAACACGCATGGTCCCAGTATACCCCATACATCCTTCCTCTCCCGTACCTTATGTCCGAGACGTCCTTGAATATGTTTTCGCAGTAAACTTCGATTCCAAGATACATCGTCGTTTTGATCCCTATTCTTTCCAGACCACTTTGTTCTTTTGTACCAACACTAGTCCTGAGGACTATGCTCAGTTTCAACTCTCCTCTTATATTCCTTTTGTACAGTTACCTTTGGAGTTTCAAGTTGCCAGCTACGTCAAATATCCTTTTCCTTCATGTGCACTAAAGTCCTTGTCCTATTATTCAAATAGTTTTGTGGAAGTTATTGGCAGTTCTACGGAATTATCCAACCTGCATTACTTTTTCAAGTTGGACTTTGAAAGCGCTGAAGAAATGGATTGGCAATGTTCCCAAGGATATCGAGGAGTCGAGTATTTATCAAAAGAAGGTCAACAAAAAGAGAATAGACAGGATCGCACGAGTATGTGAAGATTTCAGAGGAGAGCAGAAAATAGGGATAGGCATCTCATGGGACTACTACCACCGTGTCGGAAATCTGGGACTCACAACGGAAAAAATTGTATACGACAACCTCTTCGACAACCTCAAAGGCTATGGATAAATCCTCAAAACAACAGTTCTATTCCAAATGGAGAAAATATGTTCGCTGACCTGTTTTTCTTTTCCTCTTTGCTCTAGAATGTCTACAAAGGATCTCTCTACCTATGTCCCGATTTTCGATGGAACCAACTATAAGGAGTGGTACAACAAGTTGGAAGTGTTTGCTATGGCGATGAAGTGCGATGGTCTTATGACTGAAGATCCTGCTGCTGCTGCTGCAGATCTTGCTGCCTTTAACATAATAGACCGACAGCTACGAGGCATGATATGCCTTCGTCTCGGAGCCACTTACCAGTCTCATGTTGGCATCACCGCCAAACGTACCTTGACGACACTGAAAACTACCTTTGGTACTCCTGGGAGAGTTGGAGCTCTCGTAGAGATGCATTCAATGTTTCAGCATTGCATGAAACCCAACTCTAATCCCATTCATGAGGCTAATAACCTCATTCAGTGTGTGGCTAGGCTCTCGACTGCTGGTTTCACTCTCGCAGATGGCTTGATTGCCATGGCCATACTTATGGTGTTACCTTCGAACTGGGAAACAGTTGTGGCGACACTCTGTTCTACACTTGACGATGCTGCTTTCACAGTTGCAACTATTACTAGTCACATTAGTCGCAAGTATATGCGTCGACAGGCTTCTCATGGCAGGTCCACGGTTTCTTTACAGGACCGAATTTCAGAGCAAACTTCTTTCACTGCTGAGTATCAAGGATCTGACGCCACTCTTGTGTCACGTCTTACCAATGTTAAACCCGCAGTCCATCCTTCTTACCAAGGAGGCGGTAATTGAGGAAAAGGCAAGCAACCTGTTTGTGATGGACAGCGCGGTCAGTATCTGCACTGTGCTTTCCAAGGATGTCGCCGGAATCATTTCCCAGCTGAGTTTTGTCCTATTGGTCGTCAGAGAATATTCTACGACCAAGGCGGTAAACAGATATGCTGTCAGCCACAGGTCGTTTCTCCTCCCGCTGGAGGATCAAGTAACAACAATCATGGAGGATCAGGTCGAGGCCGTGGCGGAAAACAAGGTCAAGGAAAGGGTAAAGGTCAAGGAGGAGGTGGAACTCACATTGTTTTTGATGAGTCCCTCCAATATTATGACCAACCTGACTATGAAAATTTTCAGGAGGATTATACGGCCATGATGGTCGATCAACCCACTACCTCTGGAATTTCTGAGGTTCCCGTATCTCCAACTGCTGAATCTCTCGATGCTCAGTTGGATGAGTATAATGCAGAGAGGCCTATGGCTCCTTATTCTGAGGAAGTGCAAAAGGCTATGTGGGCAGATGAATCAATGGGGCCTTCTAGCTTCGATGATATCATCGAAACCTATGAGGAACAGGCCACCTATGATTTTGATCGAACCTGTGCATTAATCCATATTCCTAGGTTTCCAGAATCTGACGAAGTCCCCTCATTCTCCCATCCAGAAACTCTTGTTTCTCGGAATGATTGGGAAGAGATAGAGGATGAGGACTTTGTACGATTAGTAACCCGAGATGATGTCTTGTGTCCTCAGAGCTCGCTACATATACAATTCTGGAATCGTCAAGGACATTACCCTTTCATGAACCAAGATGGGACTATTCAACTCAAGAAATGAGTTCTGATGTGTTTTTCATCAGTCGGACCTTTGATGGTCATGCCGAGTTTCAGAGGAATTTTCATATTCCTTGTGCTCTTATTGTTGGATGGTCTTTTCTAGGTTTTCCTGCCAAAGTTCACTTTTATGGAGGAGAAACGGAATGTGAAGAGTGTAATACCTCACATCCTCGTTTTTATTTTAGGCAAACTCCCCATAGTGAATCTGATGAGGCTATTCAAATAGCCTTAGATATATCTAAAAGGAATTGCACACCACCTCACCGCCCAACTGTACCAATATCCTCATTCCTGACAAATCGAGACACTGAGTGTATTCTTTGTCATTCTTCATGCACCTCCACTCTCTGCCTTGATTGTGGAAGGAAACAAAAAGATGGAAGTACACTAATCCTTTTGGATTCAGGCGCATCACAACATTGCACTCCTCACCTGATGCTCCCACTTAAATACCCTAATTAGACAATATATCACTGTTTTGATGTGTGTCTAAAATGAGGTGTTTGAGGCATCTCTCCCCTCAATGAATAATTATTGAATAATGTAGGGTACTTAGAGATATTCAGAGCTCCCTCGCGGCAGGCATTTGTCATTGACCTTGCCCGCCCCTGCGAAAGGCTTCCCACACACGTCTGGTTGTTCGGCAATGCCCGCATGTTGTCTCGTCGCCGTCACCGACAGCGAGCTCACATATCTCAACAACTACACAACAGATTTGCATCGGACTTTCAAGTGCATGTAGTACTCGTATCCAGCAAGCATTCTGTAGCATGAAGTACAACATTTTCACTTAGATTCAGTATAGACATAAAATGTTACCATTCTTCCCAATTCCCACGCACATGGCAATTTTCAGCAATCTCTGCTAGTCACTTGTCCGTCACTGTCAACGACAGCAAGGGCATGAATCTCAACAAATACATGAGCATCTCAACATCGGGCTTTCACTCCCATGTAGTAGTTGTATCTAGAGAGCATTTTGTAGGTATTTTCTCTAAATTTTGATACACCATTCTTGCGTGCCCATGGCAAGGTTCGGCATTTTCCACCAGTTGTGTCTGGACTCCCAGGCAGGTTGGACTTCAAGCTTCAGCGCTGAGTGCTTGAGCACTGACTCATTAGCTTAGTGTACTACATAAAATCACACATAAGGATAGGAAATGGCCAATCAATTGACATAATGGCATGTAGCTATAGTATTCAACTTCAACCAATGATACCTGCCCCTTCGAGCCAATGCAACTGGCAAATCCTGTGGCAAGCAATGGGTGATTGAGCGTCGAAGTAAGGTGAATGAAAACTCACAAAACGATCACATATCACCTTCACTTTCCTTGTCAGACGAATCAATGAATGTGGCGCTCTTCAAAGGTTTCCCCTTGGCTGATTCTGTATGGCGTCATTTCCTGCCCACATCAGAGCGCTTCTTGCGAGGCTTTCCAACCACCTCCCCAGCAGTTCGCTGTTCTGCAACTTGCTCTTGAAACTGAACGCGTTGCTGCCTAGTCATGTACGCCCAGCGGCATGTACCCTCTTTCAACGCATCCCAAAGGGCCCAGAGGTTTTCGACATTTGTGATGGCACGAGGGGACTGGAAGGGAACACCCTCCAGCCACCCAAGTAGATCAATGCCGTGCTTCTCCTTGATGGCCACCTCAAAGTTTGTGAAGTTGATACGAATTTTCTTCTTTGCAACAACACCTGTATGTGGGCATCAGATACTGTTAGACACTGAGAAGTAATACATACGAAGGCCAGAATTAAGAATACGAGCACACATCCGTTGCATGCCTTCTATGGAATTACACTCCTCGATGTCTGCAGAAGTGGTGTACTATTGTTAGTGGCCACTATAGAACAGTCTCGACTTACTCTTTCCGTGCATGCATGCCCACTGTTCCAGTTTGTGAACGATCTCATCAGCCTCAAGATCCATCACATCTTCCCAAAAGTCCATCACATTGTCTGTTCCATACCAGAAAGGCTGGGACGAGTCGTAAACATGCCCACGAGTTGCGAAGAGACACACATATACTCCGGTCCAAAGGGCGAGTCCATCGAGCTATCAGATGTTAGTTGAAGGTCAGCAGAGTGGACACAGGATAGACTCACTACTTTAAAAACATATTCTAATGTTGACTGCACATCGCGTGACACTGCTGCGTTCGTAGCGCAAACGCTCGTGTTTTTGAGGGTACGATATTCGGTGAGGGCCCGCAATAATTCATCCTTCTCGTCTTGAGTCATGTCCTGGTACTTGGGGTCATCCCTTGCTAACTCTCGAATCTGGTGGAGGGAGAGCTTCTCCCCACGAGCACGACCTGCCATGTGTGAGTATGGACCTGCAAGACAACAGAGTAAATTTTACCTTCGTTAACCTCGTGCACCTTGTCATGGATGATGGCATTGGCCAGTTGCGTGCTGCGTGGATTCCGATAATATTTATAACTGCCCAGGAGTTTCCTGACCTTCTTGTCTGTAATGTTATGTGTGGCGGCTATCACCTGTACCTTCGCTTCAAATTCACTAGAGAGCGACTGGACTGCTTCATTCAGAAGCGCGTCGCGATCCTTCCGCTGTGCTGCAGAAATCTGTCTTGATGCTGTTTGGGCAGTGCGATGTTCTTTCTCTGTAGCAGAGAGGGGCTGGCGAGGCTGCATCACTGGCCATCCAGGGTTGCGAGTAGCCCAAGTGGACTTGTTGCCTGTTACTGTAGTTGCTGAGGTCGTGCCATTGGGATGGCTACTGGGAGTGGCCAACTCAGGTGCAGTGGGAGCGTTTGACGAGCTGATGTTGGGCTGGCGTTCTACTGTGGAGCAAGAAGTGGAGGTTATGTCGTGTAACGACGCCATTACTTGAACAGTAGGTGAGGTCCTGGTGAGGCCCGAAGCCACAGAAGATGGAACGAGCGGAGGGTTCGAAATGGATAGGAGGGCGGGGTCCAGCGCAGGATGACCATAGGGAGAGTCCGGGGGTATCAAACACTGTGGAGCCGGTTGTGCAGAGCCAGGGGGAAATGGCTGGTGAGATGGATTCCGGTAGTCATACGAACTGAAAGCTGGGGGGGTTGGGCATGGGGGATCACCTGGAGGGTTGAAGGTGATGTTCGTAAAGTTGAAGACATAGCCATCCATGAGGCAGTTGGTAGAGAGAGAGGGTGTGGGTGTGGCGTCCACAGTAGTGTCATGTCGCTCCTGGAAAAAAAAAGAAGAAAATTTTGACATTCTAATATTGAGTGAACACCATCGGTCTGCCCAGTGACTGGTGTGATCGGGCATTAGGGCCCGATACAACGCGTGAACCTGTGGAGGAAACATGATATATTAGAACTGATGTATACAATAGACTACTCTTACCGTGGATGGGGCCGATATTGTGCTGTCTGCCTCCCAATGATGTTGTGCGCACAACCAAAGTATGGGAGTGACATGGCCGACGCCACATCGCAGGATCTGCATTTAATGTCAGGCTGTCATATCAGAAATTATATCACAAAGCTACAAATAGAATTCCCTACAGTAGATGAGATGGATGGACCGGGACCCTTGTCGAGGGTCAGATGGAAATCCATCCACTAAACACGATGGCTTCAGGGCACAGCTTCGTTGGAAAATGTATTACAGTACCTCACTTTCTGCTCGACCAAAGATTCGGACTAACAGTCAAAGTTGACAGAGAGATGGAAGAGGAAATATTATACTAGTATGCACTGAGACGATGACGTGCTGAGCACTGTCTGCATGTCCAACTATTCGACGTTGTATGGTCATGTTGTGGTCATGTGACCAGGAGAAGCCGCTGGTTCATTTCACTCACATAAGTTTCTCTTGTGACCAGTACCTTCGCCATTGAGTTACCCAGGTAAGTTTTTGTAGATTACGCTATAGTAGCTTGTAAACTGAAACCTTTTCTTTCACAGCTAGAATCTTGATGGTCATACATGAGAGCAAACCGAACTGCGACGAAGCAAGACAAACAGCGCACAGCCACTGAACAATGGCTATCAAAGCCGGGGTACGGAACACCTACTTTTAAGTTCATTTGCACTGAATTAAATCCCTGCCTTTACAATACGAGAGGAGCAGAGGGAGAAGGCAAGACTTCATGCTGCAAGGTAGGTTAACTGATATGATCCATCTTGTCTACCAGTAGTCATTGATTCATGCTTGTAGAAACAGGGCGAGGTAAGTATCTACCCATCTACTGGTAGTCATTGATTCACGCTTGTAGAAACAGGGCAAGGTAAGTATCTACTCCAGAATATCCCCGTAGATTAACTTTGTTATATAGCAAGCGGATTGCTGAAAATGAAGGTACCGCACGCAACTCAATGTCGAACACCGTGCTCAGAGTGTCGTCGGACACAGAAGAACAAGGCTCATCCCCCAGATCACATCTACACCCATTGGCTGATTCAGAACTCCCCTCACTCGAGAAAGTCAGGCAGCTTATCGCTGTTTGGCAATCCGAATGGGGGGTGGAATCAACCTGGCCCAAGAAGTTCCATGAGGAGCTGAAGCATGCACAGGGCAGTGGCCGGCGTGCAACTGACATGTTCTTTTCACAGTGTGCAGACCACATTGAAGAAGGGAGACGACTTGTGTGTGTTTTGAGGAGTATTACACGCAAGGATTTCAGGGGCATGGGGTACAAGGTTTTGGACTTGTACGAGCAAGTATTTGACTTGCTCACGACATTATTGGCTGAGTTGCGCTTTTTTGAAGTCAAATTAGACGAGTATGCACCTGTATTCCCCCTGTCTCAAATATCTGAAGCTCGTTACTACTTTACTGTGTAGTACTTTTGCATACAATATATACCCGAACGATCTGCATTTGAATTTGATGTGTGATTCAAGATAAGAAACTATGGGATAGATGTACTATTTAGGATGTCTGTCATGCTTTGGCAATAGCGAATGTGATAGCGAATCCGTCCGCTATCGACCAGTATTCACTCCCAGCATCACCAAAAACCAACCATATCGGCAGGCACGCTGTCATGCACCAAACAGGTTTGGTACAGTGAACATGGAAGATAACGTCAATATCAAACGATCCTGATGCGAAGGATGAGCACGACGGAGCCTCATCGTAGCCATCTATCGCACAAGAACCGCCAAGAAGCAGAAGAAACTGAAGGAATAACGTCCATTATGGTATGAGAAAGGAATGCGCACTACTGCAGTCCAACTCCCATACCAGAACGAGCAAAGAAGCTGAAGAATTGATGGAGAAACGAAGGAAAGAAGAGAAGAAATGACATTAGCGCTCAAATGTCATTTTTAGGCGCCCAGTGCCAGCATTCCGATATTTTGAATAGCTCCACCGTTTCCAAAGCTATCAGGCACGTGACTATACCGTCAGAGAGCCTGGAGCGTGGTCTAT
>Ga0307518_10004491_pt1 | contig 9988 bp, 5 predicted proteins | sample 25_EM_MG_FD_203889 | JGI IMG/M metagenome (GOLD analysis project Ga0307518, IMG submission 203889) | Populus trichocarpa ectomycorrhiza microbial communities from riparian zone in the Pacific Northwest, United States - 25_EM | ecosystem: Host-associated > Plants > Roots > Unclassified | place...
TCAATAGTTGAACTCCAAGGTGCCAGAAGCACTGTAATTCAATTTACATTCATGAAGCCCAAACCACAATACAATATAAATAACCACGTATAGAAGAAGTCTATTTGGTGGGGGAAAAAATCAAACTAAGGGACTGAAATGCATTTTACACTAAATAACAACGAGAAAGGAGGAAAGGTTAAAAGCAATTTCAAAGGGAATGGACAAAAAGACATCAAATTGATCATCTAATTGCTGAAGACAGTTGTTTTTCTCTCATAGAGAAATATCAATCTTCCAGGCCAGGAAAAAGAGAGTATAGGAGCCAGGCTAGGTAGGGCATCAGAGAGACAATGAGAGTAGGGGACAGAGCAAGTTTTGGTTTCAGTATTGAAGTTCGATGAAGGAACCCTTGGCAGAAAATTTGGTGCTGGGTTGGTATTGAACTATTTGGAAACCATAACAAGTGAAACAAAAAATACATTTTACCAATTGAAATTGAAAATTAACACAACCATAGCAATGTAAAGGGAATGAAGAAAACTCAAACACCAAATTCTGCTTTAGCAGCACAAAACAGCACGAACCAGAAAAAACAGTGATATTTATCATCTACATCAGCATAAATTCCAGCATAGCAGAAAAGGCCAACAATCCTTCCGCAAAAGCACTGTTCTACATATATTAACTAACTTTTGTAAAGTTAGTAGCATCCATCACAAATCCAACCACAACTTATGGAAGCAGATGAAGTGAAGCAGCAACAAGAGCACAGCAGTCCACATAATTAAATTAAAGATTCATTGCTTGCATTCAGGAAAACACGACAACCATTTAAAGAACTTGTGCCCAAGAAGCTCTCACACACCTGAATCAAACACCCATCAATGTCAAACATGTAGAATAAAGCTCATGCAGGCTAAAGGACAGAATAACAAGCTAAAAACAGTTGTGGAAAGCCATAAAACACAAAATACAACAAGTCCAGTGTATCTTTGGAAGATTTGAAAACTCTCATCTTTCACGAGTGTAGTTATAATTGTTTATCTATAACCCACTTTCCAAAAAAGAAAATGCTATAACAACACTGTCAAATCCATTGAGCTGTGACAAGGCTTCTTGACAATTGAAGAGACACAGCAATTAGTCCAAAAATTAACAAATGCAATTATATACACAAAACAACAGGTTTGATGGAAAAAGGGGGGAGGGGGAGACACAGTAAAATTACATAAAATAAAAGAACCTCACATTGAACAAAATCAATTGAAAGTAATAAATAGCAATAATTACCTTCAGTAATATGGTGGCATACCCTGATACATCCCTCCAGCTCCATGTGGCAATCGAGGCGGCATTGGCATTGACATTGACGATGGCTGCTGGTGCTGAGGCAATGCATAAGACCCGGTATCTGGATATACCCCAGAACCCGAAGCCTGTGGCATCCTATACATTAAAGCCCCTGCGTTATTCAGTCCACCATCATTCAAACCCGCCCCTAAATATGGCGGATGCCTATAAGATCCATTATATCCAGAACCCGTCATTGAAGTATTGATCTGATAGCTATTAGTACTAGCAGGCCCATAATTTTGTGAATTTCCTGTTAGCGGTGGATACGTTAATGGTTGTGATGTTTGTGTAATCGCACCAACCTGACTATTCTTATTAACCTTCCTATTATCAGCAGCAAATTTACAAACAACTTGATGCCCATCAATATTTTTCATAGGATCAGCAATAGCAGCCTTTGCCCCCTCCTCATTCTTGTATATAAGAAATGCGAAACCCTTTGATTTCCCAGTCGATTTATCAAACCCAAGCGGGCCTTCTTCAATCTCACCATACATTGAAAAAAAACCCAACAACCTCTCAGAACTAACCTCAAAAGGCACATTCCCAACATATACTTTCCTTAACGAAACATCAGTAGTACTCGAATTATTCGATGCTAATTGCGTAACAGTAATCCTTCCATCAATTTTTTTACTGGGTTCTCTAATCGAAAGCATAGCAGCGTCTACATGTTTGAATGTAATAAACCCGAAACCTTTCGATTTACCTGTGTTCTTGTCGTGAATAACAATAGCTTCTTCGAGTTCTCCGGACGAAGAAAAGAGAATTCGGAGGGTTTCTGAGGTTGTCTCGGAAGAGAGACCACGAATAAAGAGCTTTCGGAGGGATATGTCGCCGTCGGCTACGGAACGGACAGAGTTAAGGACGTCAGAATGGTGGAGCGTGGCGGATTGGAGGATGTCTAATAGTTGGTCTTTGGTAAATGGTTCGATGATTTTACGGATTTCTTCGGGGGTTAGTGGCGTGATTGGGGATGAGGGAGTGGTGCCGGTGGGGATTGAATTGCCGTTTTCGTCGGCTTTGCGTTTTTTAATGAAGTCCATTGTGTCGATGGCGGCGGAGAAGGAGGAGGATTGGTGGTTTGCGTGGAATACACCCTAGAAAGGAGGGAGATGCGCTGGACAGAGAATAAAACCGGTCTTGATTTTGTGGAGATTGAAGTTTTTGGGATTTAGGAGACCGTTTAGGGTTTCATGGCCTTGATGTTGTTTTGTTTCAAGTCAATGCTTGATGATCCTGAATGAGTTCTAATTGGGCTGGGCTATTATTGGAGGCTTGGGCTGGTATTTTGATCTGGGCTAGGATTGATTGCCCAGTGCAGATACTTGTTGAAGACTGCAGCAGCTTGAAATTTGCTCACATAAGCTTATGATTAGTAGCCATGAAGCTATGGAGAGCAAAAATTGATCTTCTAGTTTTGGCAACTGGAAGGCTATAAAAATAGGAAAAATAGTTCGTGCAAGAATTGAAATTGATATTCTTGGAAAGAATGGGAATGAGACCCCATCTGGAGACTGCAGTTTTTTTTAGTTCCGCCATGTACAATTATCATCAGCTACACTGCACACAAAAGCATTTATGTGGTAATTAAGGGTCACAATCCCTTGATCTGTTTTCAATAATCAACAAACATGAGAACTGGGATCTTAAGAGCCGCCTGGAAATTGCTAAAGGGCCTGTAAAATCTTTAGCAGGGCAGGCTTTTAGAACTTGTGCTGATAACCAAGGACTTGAGCATGGAAGAGTGCCCTGAAGTAGCATTGGCTCGCCGAGTTATCAACTCCATATTCTTATGTAAACTTTGCTTCACCAAATCCTTCATCAATTTCTTTCCTTCTTGAGCTTCGCTATGATTTACAGGTGACCCTATTGCGATCCTTGCTGTTTGAGGCCCAGAATGTGGCCCCATCCTTGTCTGCCTCTCATCTTTGAACCATTGCAATAGTTTTAGTGCTCTCTTTTGAGCTAGAGGACTCCCCAGTAACGCCAATTCAAGAAGTGCAGGGACAATGCCAGATTTAGCCATTTTTTCGCGTTGAGCTGAGCTTTGATGAGCTAGAATCATCAAAATATAAGCTGATAATTCCTGACATTTTGGTTTATCCTCCCATGTCATTATCTCTATCAAGCTCTCTGGCACAAGTGAACTATTTTCCATTGCTTTCTTCCCCATTAAGGTCACCACTAAATGCCCTAGTGTTGCAAGGGCTTTCTCGGAGAGTGCTTTTACTGATATTAACCTCAAGAGAGTTTGAACTACCCCATTAGAGAGCAAAGCTCCTGTATTATCCAACACAGCCGACAGGTTGTATAGAGTACCCAAACACGACTCCTTGGTTTCACAGCTTGAGCCTGACTCGAGAATTCCAATCAGAAACGGCAAAACTTCTGATGAAGCAAGAGGAAATTGGGTATGATTTGCCAGGGAAGATAATGACAGGATCAATTCTGCAAATTCATGTCTTGTTGGTTCTTCTAAAACATCTATGTTAACTGGTAGTTTTGAGAAAATCCCTGCTTCTACCATGAGAGCCTTGTTCCTGAAGAGTGAAAAAAAACAAAAAACAAAAATACATTAATTAAAATAAGAACAGCACACTAATCTAGTTGCAGCTAATAAAACAAAAGATGTATCATTATTGTTCTAGGGTTAGTAAGACAGTAGCATTTTTAAAGGTCTCCCCATCAAAGATGAGCATCAGGCACACCAAACGAACCAACGAACAGACTTGTTTTATTAAAAAAATTGCTGTCTTTCTAAAAAAAGTCAAAAGGGATTCTTGGATTTAGATCTAAGTTGAAAGATGGAAGTCAAAAGATGAATTTGTTTATCGTTCAGGGATCACAGGGAATCTGATGATCACCTGCAATAATTCTCATGAGCTGTAATTAGTTTCTATTTAAAGACAACATTGTCGATTCAATAACATCATTGCCTCCTTCTATGCTTCCCAATAGAGCGTGTAACAAGCGCACTTCGTGGCCTCCCAATTGATCCCAATTAATTATTGAATATTTTGATTCTCAAAGTTTTTTTTTTTGTTTTTTGTACAGGATGTAATAAGATTGAGAAATGAGTTCGTAGAAAATAAGAAACATATGTGAAACCATCGTTAGTAAATTTGATATGGCCCTCCTATATGAAATAACTGGCAGTCCTGCCAAAAAAGAAAAAAAAAAAACAAATCTAGATGGTGCCGAAGTCCCGACTCCATTTTCTCAAACTCGGTTGAAAAAACATCCAAATCCATAAGCTCTTTTGTACAGACTTTGGTTTTTTCTTCTTAACATTACAATACAATAATAGATTTTGACATGGATGGTCAGTCACAGACCCACAATGGCTTTAAAGCAGTTGGCTGATCAAATTAAAGTGCTAGTGGGATTTGACCCTTCGATACATGCCAAATAGTTTTATAGACCTTGGTGTATGTAGCACCCGAGCTGATGTTAGGTTTAGGCAAATTCTACAATGCCAAGGCCTGCCGGAGGCTGTCTTTTGCGTTTATTTATCAAAACAGGTACAGAATTTCTTAAGGAAAATTGCTCAATTGAATGTCTAACGGGGAGTGATTCTGGACTCTAGTTGAATTTCATTAGTAGTTAAGCCATGAATAAATAAGAATATAGGATCATTATTGTCCCTAACATCTAATTCGCACGAAAGCAATGCCTTTACCGATGGTTTAATAGTACTGTAATTTACTGTGCATAATGGAGTCCAAGAAAAGAAGAAGAAAAAACGAAAATCAAATTATATTAAATTAGGAAAAGAAGAAGAAGAGGGACTTACGTGTAAGTTCCATTAGCAAGCTCAATCAAGGCCTTAATAGCCACTCTCCGACGGCCAGCTAGTTCCGAAGCCACCATCCCCACCAAGGCAGGAATAACACCAAGCTCAGCCATCAACTTTCTCATCTTAACATCTTCTCTAGCTAATCTTTCAATCTCAATAGCTGCCATCTCCTTCTCTTCCAAGCCTCCAAAGTGAAGTCTCTTCACTGATCTTTGTAGCACCACAGAATCATCATCATCATCATCATCACCACTTCGTTTATCCGCAGTGGTTACTTGCTCTTCTTTACTGACCATAGCTTTATTTCTTGATTTAATATTCCTCTGTATCGTTTTGGTTTGCAAGAACCGCCTGACACGAGCAAAGAATCGGAGTTTCATGTGAGAAAGTGCCCAGATAGAGGGGGAAGGAGTTGTTTCAGGCATGTTTGGTCCTAGCGTTTGAGACATGAAGGAAATAATCAAGATCTTGTTTTTGCGTTTGTTTTGCAACTCTGCTTTTTCTATAAAACCATCTACGAGACTTGACCTTTGAGAGAGTGAAAGGGAGAGTATATATATATGGGGCAGAACTGTCTGATAAGAGGGAAGATGAGAGAGAATCTGGAAGGGAAAATTACAGGAGGAGCAGAGAGCACATGCAGAGGGAACAGTGTTGTCTCTTTAACTCTCAAACCATAAGGCACGATATCAAGATCGCTAGCTTGCATACCCATAAATTACTAATACATGCCATCTGACGAGGGAGGGATTGATTAGCGATACGTATGTATTTAACACCATTAGTAGTAGGATACAGAATCGGGGTATTTGGTGGATTGTGATTTTGTCACCTAACCCATCTTGGCGAAGCTTCCTTGAGGTACAATTTATCGGACGGCTAAGACTACTTGTTGACTCTTTGTATTGAACTTTGCACTATGATCAGTAATGTGTTCCTTAAAGGATGGTAAAAGTGTAGCTAACTTTTAAATAAATCTCTGAATCTATGTAAGCTAAATTAATGGCATGTGGTTTCAAGCAGCATTAGCCTTGGTGCTCGCTGATAATGGCGCTGTTATCAAGCCGTGGTGTTTGCTCTTTAACACCTGTCATCCATGCAGTGAAATGGGGCTGTTAGTTTATTAGATTTTCAGGAGAAAATCTTCTTTTTCAGATAAAAAAAGATCTGCTTCCATGCTGTGATAGTATTTTCTCCGAGAAATTGGGTGGATGAACATTCATGAAATCCCATTTCAAGCGATCCAGCAAAAAGAAAAAAACTTAGCAGTGGATTTCCTTGTTCTATCCCAGTATTCTTCTGTTAAATTAATCTTATAATTAAATACAACGTGTCCTAGAGATTTGTGGCTGGAACAAAGGAAAACCAGCCAACATGTAGGATTTTCTTGTCTAGTCAGTGAGGACAGTGTGGCAACCTGCCTGTATATCCTTTGTTTCTAAAACATTGCGGCAGCAGAAATATTAGGTTTTCCAGTAGATCAAGGCTTCGACATTTTATTGTAATGTCTCGAAATGCTAGCTCGATGATCGTGTTCAGGAATGACAAGATGACTGGGTTTGATCTGTTGCACAGCTATTCACATGGCATGATTCATGGCCAATAATTTATGAGCAGAGTATTTTTTTTTTTTTTCCCCTTTTCCTTGCCTGTATTCAGTTTCTTATAAATGTAATCAGTACCACTGTATTGATTTTGATTCTTCTTAAGTGAAAAAGAATTGTAAATGTCTACTAAGAAGGCCGTAACTCAGCTGGAAAGATACTAAATTTATTTATTAAAGATCATCAGTTTGAATTTCATAAACTTTAGAGTTATTTGAGGGTTACATGGTTGTTAACTTCAATACCCGTGAGATTAGTCAAGATATACACAAGCTGACCCGAACTTCCAGATTAATATAAATTTTTTTGTAAATGTCAACCCTTCAGCTCCTCTTATGAATTAAAAATTGGAAGTTGCGATATCAGAAGAAAAACTTCATTTGTTCCCTAATGTTTTTGAGATTTCAAAATTGGAGTATGGAAGAATCGATTGTAGCGATGAAAAGCATGAATTTGAAGCGTAAATGAGACGGAGATTAACTGTGAAAGACATCTACTTACCTTGATTTAGGCGTCAAACTAAATTCAGGTCTTCCACTTTCCTCGTTGTGATGACGGGCACTGATCATTCTGTAACGCGCTATGCTACGGTTAATTTTAAAAAAACATTAATATAAAAAATATATATTAAGAACTGCTAGTATAATTTAAAAAAAGCAATAAAAAACTCTTGAATCATGTTTCTGAATTGATTCAATACGCAAATTTTATTTAATTATATTATGATAAATAGTTAACCATTGTAAGTCAAACTAATAAAAAAAAATTGATAACAATGGAATGCAAATAAAAAATAGGTTATAAGATCTAGATAAATTTATAAAAACTCGTAACTTAAATTATAAAATCAAAATAAATTTATTAAAAGTAAATAAAAAAATTACAAAGTCTCACTCCAAACAAATCTAATGTTGAAGGTTGAAATCGAGAAAAACAAACTAAATTCATGAGAGTTATATATAATCCAACAAAAAAAAAATTAAAAAAAAATATGAATCACAATTCTCAAAACAACATAATATTGAAAGATTAAATTGAAAAAAATCAAAATAAATAAAATTTAAAAAATTGATTGTTGAAGGACGAAATTGAAAAAAAAACACAACATTATTTTAGTGAATAGTATTTTTTGAGTGTGACTATAATGATTTAGCCATTAAAAAACAAAACATTTTAGTTTTTTACTAGCTATTCGCCCCGCGCTCCACCGCGGGTTGAATATTTTTTTTTCCAACAAAAAAATTGAGCATACAGGTTTTTTGATATAAAATATTAAATGTAAATTGAAAAGCATATGCATGCATCTAGTTAAATAAAACAAGAATCATATGTGTCAATACATGAAAAAAAAAAAGTCACAAACGATAACTAAATATGTAGCTGAAAAAGTTGAAAGACGAATGTAAATCAAGATAATTGATCAAGTAATATGAGTTATTTACTTGATTGTATTTAATGACTCCATTTATTAAAATTAATATTTTTTATTTAATCAAATAATAGTAGAAACAGACACACATTTAAAATTGATTGAATAAAATCAAAAGGAAAAAATTATCTTGCAAAGTTGCACTTATTAGAAATACTATTCAAAAATAAGTATTTTTTTAAATAAATTTAAATTATATATAAAAAAATTATAGCTAAATTAGAATAATCTATTTAAAAATTAAATACATACAAAATAAACAATCACTATTTAAAAAAGACTAAATACAAAAAAATAAGAAATCGTAAAGAAAGGATATTGATATAAATATAAATTTAAAAAAAAAACTATTTAAAAAAAATATAAACAAAGCATGATTTAGTTTTCAAAAGAAAGAGACCAAGCACTACAATACTTGACCTATTTAGAAAGGACCCGCATGTTGGCCCTATTTTTTAAAAATAAAATTTAAGTTGACAATTTATCATCCACCCTATTATTTCTACACGACATGTCATTTGGTTTTCCCTATATTTCAGCTATTATAGTGGTCGGAAAAACGGTGTCTATGTTTTTTAACCAAAAAACTCATTTTCAACCCAAAACACATAGAAAAGAGCTTAAACACCTTGACAAACTCATAAATGAAATTTAAAAAACAATTAAAACCACACATAAACTTGAAATCAACCCGAAACAAAAAATCTTCTCCAACTTAGATATGGTTTTTTAGGTAATTTCAAAGTGAAAAAACACCTAATTGAAACTTTCATCACCAAATAAAATCTGTTGACACCAAGATCGATCATTTTAGTGGTTGTAATTGGTGTCAATATTGATTTTCTCTTTCTATCACTGAAATTTAACAATTTCTCTCTCATCTCTTAAACCAGGGACTAAGAAAATAACAAAAATAAACTTTTGTATCAATATTGATTTTTTGAAATTTAAAGGGACTTAAATTGTATAAATTATATTATTTTTAAAGATGGAGGACCTAAGTATATTTTTCTCTGAGAATCTAGAACGCCAACTATTTTTTTAGCCCTTTTCATTTAGGTCACTTTTCTTTCAATTCCACCTTTGCTTAAGAAATCAAAATCAATTGAGCTTCAATTAGGATTAAATTTTTCAAAATAAAACTTTGAGGATCAAAATAAATTAATAAAAATAAACAATGAGTCCATACTAACTTATGAGTATTTTAACAATGTTTATCTACAGTAAAAATATCACACCTTTTAATGTTTTCTATAACTAGCTATTTGACTCGTGATCCACTGCGAGTCATATACTTTTTCTCTGAGAAAAATGGATATGCATGCTTTTTTTTACATAAAACAATTCTAGGTATAAATAAAAAAACAACTTACGCAAATATCTAATTACATAAATTGATAACTATATCTGTAAATAAATAAATAAAAAGTCATCAATGATAACTAAAAATGAAAAGAAAAAAATCAAAAGATATATGTAGGTCAAGATATTTAATCCCGCAACATGGGACAATATTTATCCAGATGTATTTACTAAATTTGTTTAATAAAAATATTTTTTATTAAATCAAATGATAACAAAATTAAATACATGCATGAAATTTTTTGAATAAAATAAAATAAAAAATATTATGCAAGGTTTTCCACATTAGAAACATTTACTAAAAATAAATATTTTTTATTTTTAAAAATAAAGTTCTTCCATATAAAACATAGAAAAATTATAGAAGAATAAGAACAATATCTTCAAAACTTAAATACATACAAACAATTTTAAAAATAAATTTAATTAAAAAATGTTAAATAAAAAATAAAAAAAAAA
>Ga0307518_10004492_pt1 | contig 9987 bp, 8 predicted proteins | sample 25_EM_MG_FD_203889 | JGI IMG/M metagenome (GOLD analysis project Ga0307518, IMG submission 203889) | Populus trichocarpa ectomycorrhiza microbial communities from riparian zone in the Pacific Northwest, United States - 25_EM | ecosystem: Host-associated > Plants > Roots > Unclassified | place...
TTAACTTAGCTAAACATCATGAAGAAGAAAAACATAAATAAACAATATAAGAATATAAACATGATATAAGTTAACTAAGTATAGTAAAGGAAATGAAAAGTATAAACAAGAGATTAATATAACATAAAATAAAACTTGAACATTATAAAATACAAAGAGAGAGTAAGAGCAAGATCTTGATCTAAACACCAAGATGTCTAAATATATGGCAAATGCGTCATTTTATAGGCTAAAATTCAGAATTATTGATTTGATGACTAATTATTGAGTGGATGGCCACCGACTTGGTGACAACCATTATCTTCTTGTCTGAACAAAACATCATTGCTAACATCAAAATTTTAATAGATAGTCTTCATGAACATTCTGGGCATTTGTCTCAGCTTAAAAAAAAAAAAAACAAAAACGAGCTCATTTAGACTTCTAGAACTCGAGATATGGGCTGAACACTGAACAGTGTCTAGGCTATAGGACAAATTCTGACTTCTCTTTTGTTGCTACAATTTGAACTTGAAAACGGCCGTTGTGAATCTTGGACTCTTCATGAAAGTTTTAGACCTATGTCTTAGCTTTCTATTCATATAAACCAGACCTAAATTCATATTCTACAACTCCAGTTATGATCCAATAACCGAATGATGTTCCAGTTTGAATTGAACCAGCATCTCTTCTTTAAGCCTAACCCTCTCTTTGTTTTTTCACTTTCAATAGTTAAACACATCAATCAATCCTTTAAATTGTGACATATGTCTGCATTCAAAATGAGCATTTACCATAAATTAAAGATATTTTATGTTATCATACTTGTTATTATAAAACATGCTTAAGTCAGAGAATTTAATGATTATTTAAGTGATGATACTTTAAGTACAATATGATGAATTAAAACCTTAATGAAAATACACTTTTAGTACTGATCACTCTATATGGCTTTATTAAGCATGACATGTATTAGAGGCTAATTTATATAATATCTAATAGGAAAATTATATATATTTAACTTTATGTTTTTCTCACTCTTGCATTGGTTTTTATGTGTTTTCTATAAATGGTAAAGTATTTAATTTTTTGTATAAAGTCTTCCTAAAGTTATTGCTGAAGTTTTTCCAGAGTCTACACATAAACATTGTTTGAAGTATATCTTTTTCAATACAAAGAAGAAAGATTTTAGAGGCTTGAAAATGAAAATAGGGTTTTAAGGGTGCTTTAAAAGCCTATACAAGCCTTAATTTTAAAAGATATATAAGGGATATTAAGGATGTGAACAAAAAAGCTTTCAATTGGTTGAATGATATCGCTCATAAGACATGGACTAGGCATTTATTTGACCATGAAGTAAAGGTTGAATATGTAACAAATAATTTGGCAGAGTTTTTCAATAGTTGGTTTAGGAAATATAGAAGTATGTCCTTTTATCTTGTTATTGGAGAAAATTAGGTTGTAACTAATGGCAAGATTTCATGATAGATATGCACATGTTATATCTTAGAAAATAAAGAAAACTCTCAATATTAGAAGTTGGTTGATAGGTCTGTTGAGAAGGCTAAAAACATGAGAATTATTTCAGCCCCTTTTTTATGAATACCAAGTGTATGATAACATACAATAATTTGTGTTGAATTGGATAAACAGTATTGATTCTAAGGTGAATGAAAAATGAATGGATTACCTTGTAGACATGTGATGCATTGTGTGTATCATATGAGAATTGACATAAAAGATTTGCCATTAGCACTACACAGTTGAAAAAGACATAACTGAGATTAAGTACCTTTTACTAGAAGCAAATCTAGATCCTATAGAAGAAGATGTCATTGTTCTACCATTAGACCTTAAAAGAAGTGTGGGTAGACCATGGAAAAATAGACACAAGAAAAAATAAGAAGATCAATCTAGTAATGTAAGGAAATTAGCTTCCACACTCAAGTGCAACATTTGTAAGCAGTATGGTCATAATTCAAGGACATGTCAAAGGAATAGTGTAGAATAGATTTATGGTTTTAGAGTGTCTAGAGGTGGGAGAGGGTTCAACAATTCTTAGAAGGGATCTAGTATTGGTACAAGAGAACCAAAAGCTAATAGAACAGTAACTCATGCTATTACAAGAAGAACTAGTGGCTCCAGAAGAGGAAACAATACTATTGAAAGATGGACAAGACGTTCAAGAGGTGGAAAAGTTGGCATGGGTGAAGTTAGTGGTGTTGACACATGCTTTTCTCAACCCACAACACAACACAAGTAATTAATCTAAATTTGTGTTATGAATTATCATTATTATTCAAAACTATACATTAACTTATCATTGTCTTTTTAAACTAGAGATTGAGGTATCCTATCAACACTTAACCCAAACTAGTTTCATTCCTTAAGAACTATAGATGAAGAAAGCCTTTAGAAATTTAGGATTTGTTTATACTTTATATTGTTAAGTGTTTTATGATGGATGGGATATTGTGGCTCATTTTCGGTATTATGTCAATTTTAAATATTTCTGGATGCTTAATGTGTGTATGCTTTTGATATTTATATGTTAATTTTAAATGTTTGTGCATGCTTTTATGGTGTATCTTCCATAGTTTGGCTTGTTATATTGTTGGACAATTATGATATTGATTAATTTGTTGCTAGCTCTAAATGGTGTAAATGGTGGTGGGAAATCTGTGGATTTTGATGATGTTGTGGTTGGAAATGTTGAGAGAAATGACTAGAATTACGAAATGAAATGTTAGGTTGAAATGCTATGAATGCCCTGAAAATTTAATGCATTTTTTTATCTTTGCAATTGTTATGTATGTGAAAAATGAAGGATTTCTTTTTATATATAATATCATAAAAACATTATTAAGTTCACCTTCCAATAATTTTATCCACAAATACATTGACAAATAATTTATACTTACACATTAGCGTGATTACAATACCCTATAAACTACATGCATACACTTGTTTATAATACAATCATTAGATAATATCGAGACCTATCCAATAGGAAAGACCAGACAACTACATAACCCTTTTTAAGAGAATTGAGGCTTATAAAAGAAGAAAACTATAAAATACACAAGATGATGAAAATTACTATAAGTATTTACATCATCATGATTACAATATTTTAAAATTATATGAACAAAACCAATATCATTAATCTTTTTATAAGCACATTAATCAATGTCATTTTTAATTTAATACTTATTAACTAGTGATGAACTCTTCTTTTTCATTAAACATATTTAACTATTGTTACCACACATGTAACTATTCATTGATTTACCATCTATTCTTTGGGTCATCTCAATACCATTTCTCATTCACTTCTTTTATGTTCATCAAATTAATTGTAAAATTTTTCATATCATATTGCCTTTCTATATTGTATTTATCTACTCCCTATTTCATCTTATGAGCATATTTATTTCATGCAATAATTTCACAACACTTTTTATTCATGCCACATTTCATCTCTTAATTATAATTTTATGCTTTCTAGGCTTTCCTAAGCATTTATTTCATTTCAACCAATTAATTTTGGTAGTTCATCTCATCACCCATTATATCATTATTGGCTCCTCAATATCAATTTCAATTCTAATGTCTATTATGTCCATTATAGATCATCCATATAAATTTTCAAATTCAATATCCTTTCAATCCATTTATGACCTATACATACATTTCTTCCATTCTCATATACTTTATGCCCATCTAGCTCCTTCAAATATATTTTTCATCGTGAATATTTTTTAGACTTGTTTATAGTACTTTTCAATGTTTCTTTCCAACTTAATATTTTTTATATCCATATATGGTACATTTTAATTTTTTTTCCCAACCTAATATTTCTGATGCCTATTTATGGTAGATTAAAACTATTTTCCCACTAAATTATTTTTCATGCCCATTTATGACAAATTTTAGATTTTTCCCCACTCAATTACTTTCCATACCCCTTTATGGAACAATACAATATTTTTTCCCACTCAATTATTTTTCATGCCCATTTATGGCACTTTATAATATTTATTCCACTCAATTTAATATATAAATATTTTGCTTAATTCCTTTTATTATTTATGACTCATAGTTCAACATTAATCATATGCTCATCGATTTGATTTCGATAACCAAAGTTTATACTTCACCTTGTCACTATCATTGACATATAATTTATATTCCATAGCATCCACATTCATCGATTTATTTTAGCACTCACAATTCATGCTTGAGTCATTTTTCTTTTTTATTAAATCTTGTCAGCTCAAACTACATATATCTTTCTTGTCATAACCTTCTTCTAAACGGTTGACTTTCTCACACATTATAGCCTTCGTCTAAGTGACTAGCTTTCTCATAGTTACAACTTCCACACAAATGGTCAGTTTCCTCACACTTTATAGCTTTCATCCAAACAACCAGCTTTCTCCCATGTTATTTGATCCACCATTGTGGTCAATTACAAACATATAACAATTACCGTCATTATGGCCAATCACAATAATAATATTCAATAATGTCATTGCAGTCATTCACAAACACAATATTTATATCACTTTTTTTGTAATTCACAAACACAATATTTATTTCTGTCATTGCAGTAATTACAAATCACATGTAATATCACCACTTCTATGGTTGATTTCAAAACACATATTATTTTTTGATTTCACGCAACACAATTAATATACATTGAAAACCTAACAACTACAAAAACATTTTAAATAATTAAAAATGCAAGGGAGGGGCAATCCTTTACCTTGAGCTCCTTTTATACAAGATCCTAATAAGTAAAATTCTACTTCGGATGCTTCTCCTACAACTCTTAAACAATACAATTAGTGTTCTCACCACTAATTAAAAATTCAACCTTATAAATTTCCATACATCCCAAAATTCTAGATTAATATCCACACATCCCAACCATTTGGTATACTACAATTCTTAGGTTAATATTTAAGCCATAAATTAAATCTTCTCTTAGGACTTTTACACTACCAATCTCAAACTCTACCAATTAAATCAAACTTGACATGTAATATTTTTTTCTAATTCAATTTAAACTCCACCTCATTTATTTCCCAATAATAGATAAAACATTACAACAACACAATCTAATCAATTTATCACAACATCCATAAGTTCATGCTTCAACATTTTTCTTTCCATACCAACAACACACAAATAATTTTATATTCCAATATCTATCAAAACATGGCCACCAATATTTAATCATACTATCACCCAAATTTCATCTGTTTACAATAATTATCTTCATACCACCTAAATAAATTCTTTAACATTTATTAAACCCCTTTATCTCCATTTTCATTCCATAAGATTTTTAACATCAAAAGTTCCAATACCCTTCTTATACTTTCCAACATATCACAATATACCAACATAAATTAAGTCATAATTTCCTTCTCAATTACCAATTCTAAAGTATTTATAATAATCCAAACATATTTTATTTGACAACATACACAACCTTTCATCTTCCACATTCCATTTATTTATCACTTTTAAATTTCAATTTTCTACACATACATTTAATCCAATTCCAAATTATACACATAATTTAAATATTCTCCTCCACTTCCATAACATGTAATGCATGATCATTCATAAGTTTTCTTTTGAGAGTTTTGTCTATCTCAAATCAAATTAGGTTAGTTGGTTTTTAGTAGATTGTGTTTTAGTGGTATTATAAGATACATGGAATGGCAATGCTTGCTTTGAATGGTGAGAGGATGAATGAAAATACTTAATTGCTTGTTAAACCTATAGATTGAAAACTGGACAGTTTCATTACCTAATTTCCAGGGAGGACTTAAAAACGATAAAATTTATGATAAGTTGCTTCATCAAAGTTGTATATAAAAATGTTAGCTTTCAAACAGGACTAACCTTGCTTAATTCGAAGTTATAAAACTCGAGATATGTTTAAAAAACCGAGGAGAGGTTGAATTGAATCATGTTGGATAAATTGAATAAGTGGCTATAACGAGTAGTTTTGGGTGTGTTAATGGAAGAACTTGATTTTTTTCTCTTCAGTAAATGTGTAGCTTTATGCCTTAGTTTCCAGAAGAGACAAGCCATGCAAAACCAAATTTCATAACTTTGGTTATGATTAAAATAAGAAATAGTATTCTTAAAGTAAGACTTAAATGATAGAAGTTATAAGAATGAAACTTGGGTATACTAGAGTATACATATATGTATGAATTACAAAAAGTTTTTTTTTGTGAACTAAATCAAGAATGTGGATTGAATGAACAGTTGAAATGAAATTTTAAGATAAGTTAAATTATAAATGATGATTAAGTTAAAAGAAAACTAAGTTATATTATGCGGAATGAGCATTGAATAAGAAATGATATGGTATATATGTTGATACAGGAAAGGCTATGGGAGCTGCATAATAGCAGAGAGGTACATCTAAAGCATAAACAACAAGTAGGTGTATACCCTCTCGGTACTTTAGTATTAAGCTTTTTTTTTAATTTAGTATTGATGAGATTGGAATTAGCTTCCTGGTAATGGAAGTAGTGCTCAGTAATGGGCGGAGAAACTAGTTGTCCGGTAACGAAACTAGTGCTTGAAAATGGGTAGGGAGAAACTACTTATCTGGTGATGGGGCTAGAGCTTGAAAATGGGTAGAGAAGCTAAACACCTAGAAAAGAGAGATTATGCTAGATAATGGGCTAGTGGTATTAGGTCCATGATGACTAGGACATATGATTTAAGGAGAAAAATTGATTGAAAATGATGAATTGAGATTAAAATGTATCATTAAAGTTGTTTTTTATTAATTATATGATTCATGATATAGTTATATTTATGATGTGTAATAAATCAATTTTAGGTACTCCGCAACCGCGTGAAGAATGATAAATATTTAGTCCTTTTGTTAAATTAATGGATATGTAATTAGTAAACCTTTTGTAATGTATATATTAGACATGTAAAAATATTAATCCTTATTATGTTGTAATACTTTTGATAAATTTTCTCTAGATTTTTACATGTTTACAAATTTTCTTAAGCATATAAGAATTATACATAATAATAACTTGGATTGTTATGGTTACTTTTATGACGAGTATTAGAACTATGATTATTAGATGAATTTCTAGTGATAATTCCATTTAAGTGTTTGATTTCTTTATACATTGACTTTGAGTTGTGTGGATATGGAATGAAGTCCAGGATGGTTGAACATAATTGTGATGTTCAATTGTTGTGCATTTTGAAGTTGTCAATAACTTGATATAGTCTAAATATAAAAAAAACACTGCCGAAATTTTAGTAGATCTATAAATAATTGAAACTGCTTGATCCTTTAAATGAATGAATTTCAATACATATGAAAAAATTACACTAAAGTTTTTACAATTATCACTAAGGAAATCATGTGGAAATTGTGTGTTACAATAAGAAATTTTTATACATTATTAAAGAGTGGAATACTACATAAAATATAATTCCTAACCCTATACAAACTATTCCTATTAGTATGTCTCCTTCATTGCAATCATACATTTGCTAACTAATTTTTTAATTCTCGGTAGTGTAATTTGCTATAAACTCTTAATTAGAGTAGGAATTAGACTTTTGGTCAATCATATGAACTCTTATCTCTATGATTGATTGTCTTTTCTTGTCTAATCACGCCTTATAACTTTCATAGATGATCATGGCTCCTAGTTTCCTTGATTGATCAATTTTTGTCTTTCTTAATTGACTTTGACTCTTTCTAAACCTGATCAATTTCACTACTAACAATAGATTTTATCCTCTCTTTCCCTGCTTGATTATGATAACTATTGTTCTTACTTAGTCAACACATTGATGTTTATTTTTTGTTTAAGAAATGCTCTCAATATTCCTTTATTTAAAAACAAATTTAGGATTATCTCTTGTTATTTAAATGCTAAAATTGATTGAACCAATCAACCATAAATGACGTGGTAAATAAGTATTGTTTCCTAAACATGTTGACCACATTTCTACCTAACATGTCAGCTAGCTAAATTATTTCAAACAAGTGTGCTCGAGCTATTTTAGGTGTGATGCTTAAATCTCAACAAATTATGTTATAATTCTTCAATTGTAACCTAATTTTCACCTTCAACATAAATTCCACATTTCTTTTATATGAAAACATAGAGATTTCTATGAAAAATAATAAATGAAGGGATCTAAACTTCCTTATTCTCCTCAAACATTGAAATGACATCCCAGAGCTTTGCTCCACAATGTTATTTGCTTGTTAACCACTTTTAGAATTATACAGATTTCATTATTCATGTTAATTAGTCTATAATTTATATAGCATAAAAAATATGGTTTGAGAGTGTTTTGGACCATTCTATGAAAAGATTATATAAGAATAAGAATTTAGTCATTTTATTATAAGCATTCAAATAGATACTTTTTGTTTAAATTGACTATGTAAACCTCTATATATGAAAGAAACCCATTTTGATGTTGCCTAGTGTTTCATATATATAATATCAAATGTCTGGGTAGGATGCAATAACACTTTGATGAATAATTGAAATGCTATAAAATATTTGATTACATCCAGTTATCTAGAATTACCACCACTAGAGCCATCAAGAAAGAGCTCTCAGTCAAGTCTAGGTTGAGAGCATCTCTCTCTAAGTTCTCTCTCTCTCTCTCTCATGAGAGTCTCTCTTTCACGACAAAAGCATTTGTGCATCTGCCTTTTGTATTTCAGACGAGAAGGTTTATTTATGGCTAATTTTGTCATCACGTTGTGGTTTCTATGGCTAAATCAAAGAAGAGGTCATTGTTACTTTGATTTGCGCAACAAGATTGTCCATGTCAGCTACCTCATTCTCTGCCTACTTCTTTTCACAGAACTAGGGCTCAGACTCGAAGGAGCTTTCTTGTTCTGGCTTTGGTGGGGTTTACCCTAATGTGGCTTCTACAAGTCGAATTCCTCTAGGTGTTGTTCTTGATAGGTCGAGTCCTTCTTACCCGGACCCTATACTCGTTGAATCTTGTTTTGATGATGAAGCTCTTGTCTCTGGTCCTAATGGTAGCCATGATTTTAAGCATTGTAGTGCTCCTGACCAGCATCCCCTAGTACCGCGACCTTCAGTGGTTCCTACCTCCTCGGGTGCTGCTTTATCGTGTGTTGAGATACCTCAGGCTTGCAATGAGGGCACTACTAGGGGAAATGCCCCTCCTCGTGGTCCTAGTCGGGTTCTACACTTAGACCCTGTTACTTCTTTTCTAGGTACATATCAACCCTTTGTTGATTCTGTCAATTGTCATACGCATCCTACACTGGTCCATTACCCTGATTTCAATAACACTACATCTTGTCCCATGTTGGCTGATGATCTAGGGCACACTAGGGACATTTGGAAATTGTGTATTATTGGCTATATTGCAGGTAAATTCTCTGGTTACACAACTTTAAACAACCTCATTGGAAAATGGAAATGTTCTCCTAAGTTAACCATTCATGACTCCGGATGGTTGATTCATAATTTTACTTCTGAGGCTAATAAGATTGTTGTTCTGTCTAGAGGTCCCTACTCCATTTTTGGAAGGCCACTGGTCTTAAAATCCATGTTAGAATATTTTGATTTTGTTGCTACTGATATGTCCATGGTCCCAGTTTGGGTTAGGTTTCTCAATCTCCCACTTCAATGTTGGTCTCCACCATGCTTGTCTAAGATTGCAAGTGTTCTTGGAAAACTGCTTTAGTGTGATCTCCTAATAACCTCTATGTCCATGCTCTCCTAGGCTAGAGTCCTCATTGAGGTGGACTTGCTCCCAGCTTTGCCAACCACCATTAATATTGTGTTGCCTAATGGAATGCCTCTGTTGCAATTAGTTGTATATGAATTGCTCCTGCTCCCTAAGTTTTGCATGCATTGTCGATTGCTTGGCCATACTGAATCTATATGTAACAAGGCTGGAAGAAACAGTAAAGGGAAGTATACTCAATCAAAC
>Ga0307518_10004493_pt1 | contig 9987 bp, 10 predicted proteins | sample 25_EM_MG_FD_203889 | JGI IMG/M metagenome (GOLD analysis project Ga0307518, IMG submission 203889) | Populus trichocarpa ectomycorrhiza microbial communities from riparian zone in the Pacific Northwest, United States - 25_EM | ecosystem: Host-associated > Plants > Roots > Unclassified | place...
ATACTGTTTTCGTCTTCATCCCTTTGACAAACACATTTACATCCTTTATTTTATATTTTTATTTCTATCCCTTCAATAGATACTTTTACATTTATTTTTATATACTAAAATACTAATCAATCACAGTTTGATTGCGCAACACTACATTGTACAATCAGCGAAAGCAACCAAGGAAACCCTTTTCACATGATTTCCCATGAAAGCAGGAACCATGCCACGAGGCCCCGGACTTCCTGCCAGCTATGATCATGCAATTTCATTCCTTAAAGCTGATGTATCATCCATTACCATCACATGCTTAGCCAGCGTGCACATGGGCAAGATAGATACATACATGTGCGCATGAGTATATGACCCATGTACCGATACTAGAACAGAGAAGCGTGCCGCACGAAACATGACCGGAAGACGCAAAGCAGAAGCCACACCAAAACCGTCTTTTATTTTTAAGGTGACTTAATGATCACAGTTTCACAAAACATTTCAGGACTTCACTTCTGTGCACTTTGAGTATCCTACACTTTCACTTGCAAACCAACGGAAAGTAGCTGCGCCTGAGAATACAATCCAGCAACAAGCACCAGGAGAATTTACGATGCCGCTCCGAAAAGAAACAAACATACAAAGCAAAGAAGATAACCGACGTCCGAGTCACTTAAGATAACCGATTCAAACCACTTCATGAGAATCATGACTGTGGATTTGGTTGCAGATCCATGCATTCCTGAGCACTCTAGCAACGCAACAAGGACGCTAATGAATATTGGTCACAGTACAGGGATTTTGGAACTCCATCCATCCATATGCTGTTTAGGATGGGAAGGAAAGGACAAAAACATCGCCTCCATTAATGGTAATGCATGATAATGAAATATCTGGAATGAGCTCCAAATAGGTAAATACATCCACGCAAGTTTGACACGATATTTTTACTTCCTACGTCGCAATCTTTCGTTCAAGCTCTGGCAAAGAACAACCAGACACCACATCCGGCAAAAACATAAATGGTTTATATCGGAAGACATAATTCTATTGCTTACCAAGAGCTCTTTTACTAGTATATATGAAGTTTACAGTTCATCACATCTTGGTTCCACTGCTAATCTCTTTCCACATACAAAAAAATAATTTAAATGAAAAGCAATGATTAATAAAAGAACATATGGTTTACAGAGATAGAACACAATTTCTAAGATTATGTGTGAGGGTGGTCAGCTGATGGAGACCGGTCTTGCAATGCCATAAATGAGGCAAAGATGCCAACCATGCTGAAGTGAAACAAATAAAAATACCTATATTCCCAGCCAATTGCAAGCAGGCCTACTCCTTGGACTCTGCAAGTTCCACATCCTTCAGAGGCATGCTTTCCACTCCCTCCTTCAGAAGTCTGATTTCCTCTTCTGTCAAACTGTTCTTTGAATATGATGTAGTCCTGGCATTCAAACTCTTTTCAGCCTCCACTGCCCAACTATAAACAACCATACCAAGAACTGCAATAAACATCCCCATAATGTTCTTGAAAGTCAACTCAGAGTCAAAAAGGAGCCACCCCAGTGTGAGAACGCAGATTGTTTTCATGTGACCTAAAACCTGGAAGGATGTAGCTGAGAATCTTCCAATGCAGAGGTACTGGCTCACATTGCAGAACACAGCTAGGGAGCATGAAAGAATTATAAACAACTGCAAAAATTCAAACTGCTTATTAGCTTAAAAAAGTTGGCAAGGGTTGTTCCAGAGTACAAATGATTCTGTGAAACACAAAGAAATCCATTGACTAGAATAGGGATGGAATAAAGAATGAGCTTACAATGGCACCAGAAGATAACTTATAGTTTGTGATGAATTTTCCATTAAGGTAGTAATCAATGAATGGACCAAGAATAAGGAGGGAGACGGCTTGAATTGGTGCGGTCCTGCTCAGCAGCTCAAAAGATCCAATTGAGTACTTCTTCTGCAAGGAACCGATAGTCTGTTCCGCAAAGAAAAATGAAATGAATGAAAATTTGTTCCACAAACATTATCAAGATGTAACACTGTATTTTGGGACAATGTGCTTTGATATCGTGCTCATCAGACTACATTCCACACCTTCATTCAGTATCAGTACACTCAGTATCATGGCTCGAAAACAGTTAATATAGAAGGCTATGACTCTTGCACATCGTGCATATTTTCTTTCAGAACCTTAAGCAAAAAAAATTTTCCACCTTTGTTGAAGCTCTTCCTGTTAGCCCACAGTGCATTAGAGACAACCCATGCATATTTGTCCATGAGAATGTACCTGCTCCTCTTTCTCACTTTATCATAACCGAAGCCAATACGTTAAACATATCTAAAAATTAAAAGGTTTTGATTCCCTATTTACTAATCATTAGAATCCTTGACCTCTATCTCACAGGCTAGTGCATTCCAGGAATTCATTTCCCACAAGAAGCATCTAGTTATAGGCTAAATCAAAATAATTTACATGATCTAAAAAACATCGAAGTTCAAATGTCATGAATTTGTGCTTTTAAAAGAGAGTGCATGAAGAATAGGATGGGAGTTATAGGGGAAAAGGAATCAAGGTATTTAATAATAAAGCGAAGGGAATGCTAAAAAAATACTCACAATCTGTTGCAAAGAGGTAGACAAAACAGCTAAACAGGCGCATATAAAACCTTTGGCATTAACTTTGACATCAGTGACAGTGCAAACACCAACACCTATGACCACAACAAGAACAGATAGCTTGACTTCCTTGGAGTATTGTTTACTGTGAAGGATCCACTCCATTATGCAAACCACTGGGATCATGCTGAGCTTAGAAATCTGAACCATGCACCAATTAATTGATTAATTTAGCAATGTTGAAAAAAGATAAATATACTAGTAATGGTAGATGTGTGAATATGCGAGGCTCTAGAGTGTTAAATAAAAAGATAAATGCAAAAAATCAAGCAGATCTGATTAGTTGTTGGGTTGAGAATAACAATAAAAATAAAATTCAGTTAATTAAGTAACATACTTGGTAGAATCCGACAGAGTTAAGCATGAGACTCAAGTTCATGCCAGTGATGGAGACATTGGCAACAACGGAGAACCAGAGGAGCTCCCACATAGGGACGTGCTTTGATACAGAGAGACCAGTAGCATTTGAAACGAGGCCGACAAGAGCCGTTACAGTAAAGTGGAAGCCCGTTAGGGTTGTGGCTGCAATGCAATGAAAAGAAAACGATTACTTATTGATTCAACAGATGAATCCAATCAATTATTGATTATCACTGTGATATTGAATGATGAGATCTAGAGATAGGGATAATTATAATAATACCAAAGCCGAAAGCATAACCGTTGGCAGACATGAGCTGCTTATTGGCCATGATAATACCGACTGAGCTGATGATGTTGATTGCCCAGGCTCCCACATCCGACACGGCCGACTTCTTGTTCTCGCTCTCCATTATTTTATTTTATTCTCAATTAATTTCGAGATTTTGAAATTCTAATAAACAGATCTCCCAATTCTCAAAACGAGAATAACAGGAGAGAAGAGGAGAGGAGAGGAGAGGATGGAGAGACCAAAAAGAGGAAACAGCAAGGAAAAAGACGAGGCGATTTCGCTTTTGAATAGTCAAGAAGAGGAAATTAACAACCGCCAATAGAGAATGGACTGCAATTAGTAGGAGGGGAGGAGATCTAGCATTGACTCACTTCAATAATATTAATTAAGGGAGGGAGGGAGGGAGGAAAGAGCAGAGGAAGAGGTAGGCAGGCTGTGTGTGTTATGTGTCCGTTTTAGATGCGGTGGTGGAGAAAGCAAACAAGTAATGGTTTTCTTCAGTTTTTTCACTTTCACGCACTCAGAAAATCACCATCCCCAATCGACGCTTCCTCTCTCGCTCTTATTTAATTAAATCTTTAACTCCTATTTAATTAAGCCATTAACTATTATTTATTATCTGCCTAACTATCCATGTCCTTGGCTACAATATCTACCTCCTATGTAGTCGTATAGTATCGTTATTTCTAAAGCTAGATCGCTTCGGTTAGCTTGCCGTTTCTTTTTTCTTTTTTTCTTTTTTTTTTAAAAAAAGAAATTAACTTTCATTAAACAGCGCGCGCAATATCATTACATATAAACGCAGGGTTTTGATTCTAGTATACAAAACTAGAAACACTCTCTACATTTTTTTTTTTTGATAGACAATGTAGCATTAGCACTTCTTCTTAGATGATACAAATCAAAATTATTCCCTTGATTAATTAACTCTCTGCAATATTCAAATATCATTCCCATCTCAAAATCGTTAATACCAATATCATTTATTCCATCCACAACAATTTTTGCATCTGACTCAATAAGAACATTTGACAGCCCCTGAGAAATCATGAACTGCAGCACATTCTTGAGACACAATGCTTCAGCCAATGTTGGTGAAAAAGAACCTCTAATCTTCCAGCACCCACAGTAAACCACAGCTCCCTCATTATTCCTCATTACAAAACCAGCACCCATGGCAACGCCTTGATCAAGAATGTCTGCATCAATGTTACATTTCAGAAATCCTACAGGAGGCTTATCCCATTTCTGACTTTGCCCTTGCACATTAACTGAGTGTTGAACAATCTGCCTCACACACTTCCACGCCTCCAGCCCCTGCTGTACCACAGATTGCACACCAGCCATGCTTCCATTCCATATTCTTGAATTCCGCTGGTTCAAAAGGAACCACATGTTAGGAATATTTAGAATGGAAACAAATATGGAGTTGGCTTAGAGGCGTGAAAACACTTTAAGGTCTTTATTTATCTCACACAAAGGCAGTATCTCCATGATACAACTAAGTCATCTAAACCTCTAAAAGAATGAGAAGATAAGACCAAGAAAAAAATGTATGTTTTTTTTTATTGTATTTCTTTTCTGTATGGTAACATGATTTTATAAACTTGAAACATAACGATGAAACAATATGATTGTTCATCAAACAACATGATTGTTGATGAAACACTATAGTTGTTCATCAAACAATATGACTATTGATAAAACACCATGGTTGTTCATCAAACAATATGACTATTCATGAAACAATATAACTGTTCATATTAAGTTTCAAGTTCCAAATGCTATCTTTTCATATTATAAATATCCATATAATAACATTAGGAAGCCAAATAGAAGAGTTTGTTTACCATGACTTAATTTACTACACAATAGAAACCCACACTTAGAAACATTAGGAGGGAGTGTTTCTTTTCAATGTGGGATAAACATCTTTTTTTTATTCATTTACAAACTACACCAACAATCCCCCACTAGTTTGTAATGAATGTCTTTTCACTTGATAGAATTATGCTTACAAGAAGGTATTTTGCAATTTAAACCTTTAATTAGTGTTAGAACTTGAATCCTACTAAAGTTATTGGTGTCCGCGGATTAAACCAAAACTTTTGTTGTAGAATAAAAGATACCACACACATAATACTATCCAAACTCTTAAAGAGGTTTACAATTGTTTAGCACTATTATGGCCATGTGCTAAAATCATAATTTTTTTTCTTGAATATTTACAAGAGAAAACTCTAACTTTTGTCAAAAGCGACACCACTTTTATATTCATATAGGTGGAATTATACATGTCTCTATTACATTAGACATGAACTTTAAATTCTATTAAGAGCCCACGCTCATCCTACTTTTCGTAATAGAACATACTGAATACTATCATAATAGGGACTCAAATTAATTTTTAGTGTCCAATAGATACAAAACAGTAACTTGTTATTACCCATTAAACTAAGAGATAAGCTTCTTGCTAATCCGAAGTTGGTTCCTATTACTGGTATCTTTAATAATGGGTTTCAACCTCATTCCATTAGTTGTTTTTTGTATCATGTCTCTAGATGGTCCTTTTGTTAGCGGATCCGCTAAATTATTCATAGACTTCACATAGACAATGGTGATTACACCATTTGTAATAAACTCTCGAATATATCCATGTCGAATGCTTATATGTCTTGACTTACCATTGTAAATGTTACTATAAGCTCGAGACATAGTTGCTTCACTATCGTAATATAAAGAAATAGTTGACATGGGTTGTGGTCATAACTTAATATCAAACAACATGTTTCTTAGCCATTTTGCTTTTTTACCTGCAGCAGCTATAGCAATAAATTCTGATTTCATGGTAGAATGAGAGATGCATGTTTGTTTCTTAGATGCCCAAGATATTACACCTCCTCCAAGTGAGAAAATCCATCCTGATGTGGACTTATTATCACTTGAACTAGTCATCAAACTTGCATCACTATATCCTTCCATCACAACTGGAAAATCAGAATAAAACAAGCATAAATCGATTGTTCTTTTTAGGTAACAAAGACTCTTGCAATAGCCTTCCAATGATTTGTATTCAATTTGCTTGTATATCTTGATAGCTTGTATATCTTGATAACTTGCATATAACAAAAGCTATATCTGGTCTTATACAATGCATAGCATACATAAGACTTCCAATGACACTAACATATTCTAGTTGTGCTACTGCTTTATCACAATAATAATTTAACTTCATGCTAGAGTCAAATAGGGTATTAGCCTCCTTTATATTGAGATGCTTAAACTTATTGAGCATTTTCTCAATATAATGTGACTGATTAAGTGCATAGCCACTACTATGTTTCTTAACTTAGATAACTAAAATTGTATCTACTTCACCAAGATCTTTCATTTTACAGATAGAAGTGAGATACCTTTTGGTTTCAACTATTTCAATCATATTAGTGCTAAATATTAACATGTCATCTACATAGAGATAAATAATCACACCAAAATCTTTTGTAAATTTGGAATACATACACTTATCAACACCATTGTGATGAAAACCATTCAACAAAATTGCTTTGTCAAACTTTTCATGCCATTGTTTCGGAGTTTGCTTTAAACCATATAAAGACTTTACCAATTTACAGACTTTTTTTTCATTTCCAGAAAGTATAAAACCCTCAGGTTGCTCCATATACACTTCTTCCTTTAAATCTCCATTTAAGAAAGGCGTCTTTACATCCATTTGATGAACATACAATTTATAAATTGATGCTAATACAAATAAAACTCTAATTGATGTAATTCTTACCACTGGAGAATAAGTGTCAAAATAATCAACACCCTCCTTTTGAGTAAAACCTTTGGCAACCACTATTGCTTTGAAGGTTTGTATAGAACCATCGGTATTGTATTTTCTTCTAAACACTCACTTACATCCTATTGGCTTAGAACCTGAAGGTAAATCTACTAGGACCCAAGTATTGTTAGACAATATTGAATCCATTTCATCATTTACCGCTTCTTTCCAAAAAGCAACATCCCTATAAGACATAGCTTGACCGAATGTCTTTGGATCATCTTCTATATTTAGGATCATTTATGTCTTTTTTAATATTGTATTTCTATCACCTTCCACTAAAAATACAATTGAATTAGTAGAAATAAAATCTGTATCTATGTGTTTTTCCTTTCTAACTCTTTGACTTCTTCTAGGTTCACTTGAACCTATTACTTCTAGGTTTTTACGTTTTTCACTTAACGTTGAGCTATGAGTCATTACTTTTAGATTTAGTTCTTGCACATTTGAATCACTTATGAATTTATAATCGATAAATTCAACATGTATAGATTCAACAATCACATTAGTTTCTAAATCCAAAAGTCTATAAGACTTTGAATTTTGTGCATAACCAACAAAAACACTCTTAAGACCTCTAGGTCCTAATTTTGTTTTTTGAGGATTAGAACTTTTTTAAAAAGCTACACACCCTCACACTTTAAAATAATTCAGATTTGGTTTTCTACTGTTCCATGCTTCATAGGGAGAAACATTTAATTTTTTAGATAGTACTCTATTATGAATGTGATATGCAGTAAGTAAGCTTCACCCCATAAATTATTTGGTAATTTAGCATTCAAAAGCATGGGATTGACCATATCCACTAAGGTCCTATTTTTCCTTTCGGCAAGTCCATTATGTTATGGTGTATAGGGTGTTATCATTTGATGGATTATTCTGTTTTCCTCACAAAATGTAGAAAACTCCTTAGAAAAGTATTCTCAACCTCTATCACTTCTAAGAACTTTGATTTGCCTTTTCTTTTGATTTTCTACCATTTTCTTGAATTCCTTGAATTTTCCAAAGGCTTCATCTATAGTTCTTAACAAGTAAACATAGGTAAAACGAGAATAATCATCAATGAAAGTTATGAAATATCTTTTCACACCCCTTGTTAACATACCATTTATTTCACATATATCAGAATGGACCAACTCAAGTAATTGAGAATTCCTTTCTACTTTAGAAAAGGCTTATTTTTTATATTTGCTTGAATACATACTTCACATTTTTATTATTATTATATTGATATGAAATATAACCATGCTTACACATATATTTCAAATATCTATAATTTAGATGTCCTAATCTAGCATGCTAAAGAAGAGAAGTAGATTCAAATATATAAGCAGAAATAACATTGATTTCATTAATACTGAACTTAAATATGCCAACACAGGAATAACCCTTTCCCTACAAACATCTCACTTTTAGTTACAATAACCTTATCAAACTCCAAAACAATCTTGAACCCTTTCTTGCTCAAGAGACTAGCAGATACAAGGTTTTTCCTAATTTCAGGAACATGAAACACATTAAGTAAAGACAATTTTTGTCCAGAAGTAAAGTACAACTCAATAGTTCCTTTTCCCAAAACTTTGGTAGAATTATGGTTGCCCATCAAGACCTCTTCAGGTTTTTTCAATTCTTCATAAGTCTTGAACCATGCTTTGTTGTTGCAAACATGAACTGTTGCACCAGAATCCAGCCACCAATCTGAAGTCTTTACAATATTAGTTGCCATATTTAATTCGGTAATCATTCCAATTTGAATGTTTGAAACCATGGCAACTAACTCCCTGACTTCGTCTTTTTCAACCATATTCACTTTGAAAGAACCACCTTTCTTGTTGAAATTTTTGAATCTGCACTCTTTTATATAGTGCCCTTTATTTCCACAATGAAAACAAGCTTTATGCTTCTTATTAGCATTTTGTTTCTTCTTGAATTTGTTTCATTTCTTTTGCACTTTTAGATTTTTTTGAGTCATTGTCAAACCAGTTTTAGTAACCAAATTCACTTTAGAATTTGTTGCTTGCAATTCACACATACGAGATTGAATCTCAATTTGCAAGTGTGTTTGAAACTGTTCAAAGGTATAATTGTCTATAAAATGCAACATCTTCTTCCTATATTCATTCCAGGATGGAGGAAGTTTTGATAAAACAGCCCCCACTTGAAGTGAATCAGGAACTTTGATATCTAAATAACTAAGTTTTGATATCAGCATTTCAATTTCATGGAGTTGATCCATGATTGGCTTATTGTTAGTAATCTCATAATCAAAAAATTTTAAAGCAAGAAAATGATAAGAACCTGATTTTTCCTGCTTATAGTGTGTCTCCAAGGCAGCCCAAATTTCTTTTGGCGACTTTAATTTGGAGAAGATGTCATAAAGTCGACTGGTTAGAGTATTCAGTATATGCCCTCGACAAAGCACTTCATCTTCTTCACATTTTACTCTTGCAGTCTTAATAGTGGTAAATTCATCTTCTTATGGTTCAGGTAGTGCAGATAGATTCGGATCAAGAATGTAGTAAATCTTTAATGAAGTAAGCAGGAATATCATCTTGTCCATCCATCTTGTGTAATTCATACCATCAAATCGATCTAGTTGAATTTTGACATCCTTGACAACTTTGATGCTAGAATTCATATTTGTCTCCATCAAAATAAACACCTTAAAATTGTTATGAATATTTAGGATGGAAACAAATATGGAGTTGGCTTAGAGGCGTGAAAACACTATCTTTAAGGTGTTTATTTGTCCCACACAAAGACAACACCTCCAGGATACAACTAAGCCCTCTAAACCTCTAAAAGAATGAGAAGATAAGAC